>Ga0181533_1001424_pt1 | contig 30815 bp, 23 predicted proteins | sample PEATcosm2014_Bin_45_FD_119772 | JGI IMG/M metagenome (GOLD analysis project Ga0181533, IMG submission 119772) | Peatland microbial communities from MTU Mesocosm Facility, Houghton, MI, USA - PEATcosm2014_Bin11_60_metaG | ecosystem: Environmental > Terrestrial > Soil > Wetlands > Peat | place...
CGAAAGAGCGTGGGTTCATCGAGAGTTACGTCGCAGTCCGCACCACGCCCCAAGACTGCACCGCTGGCTGGAACGGTTATCTGTCGCCCCTTGTTCTTGCCCGTGAGAACTTCGAGAATCATGACTTCTGACACGCTGCGAGTCCCCTCCGTCTTTGCCCTTCAACGGAATTGGAGACATCAACCGCCATCGGTCAACTGGCGCGCTATTACAGCAATCGTCGTATATGCCATAACTCTATACCCTCTGTGCCCAGCGTATGTCAAGCCCGTTTCCCGCGAAAAATGCTCGGCTCCGGCCAGAACTTTCCGCGTCGTAGAAAACGCGGCCCCATTGAAGCGGGATAACCTCGCCGGTCGGAATGTTGTTACGAAGCAGATATTCGCGAACCTTGTGCTCCTGGTCGCCGCAGCCCTCCGGGCGCAGCATTTCGGAGCTGCCACGGCAGTAGATGATCGTAACCATGAACAGCCTCCTGAACCGGAAAAAGACTCTTTCCGGCAGGAAGGCACGGCGCGTCGGCACCCGAGGCTGTGATAACCGACTCAGGCGCCGGCAACGGCAAGGAACGTATCTCTATTGAAGCGAAGGGAATACGAGAAGAGGTTCCAGAGCAACTGCCGCGCGCCGAACTCGTTAGGAAAAATACGTCGCGGCCCCTGACGATCATAGGGCGAGCCGGCCCTGTTCGAGCAGGTACTCCATGCACTCGCGATAAATCTGCTCGGTTGTGTAGCGAGGCGAATAGCCCAGGAGACGCCGGCCTTTCTCGATGCTGGCGCACGGAGAGTGGCTCATGTGCTCCAGCGTCACCGCATAGTTTTCTTCTCCGACGGCCTGGCGGTATCGGTCCAGGGGCAGGAATTTCAGATTCGGCTTCCTGCCGAACAGCGCGGCCACGCAGTTGCAGCACCCCACGAGGGTCATGGCGCAGGGCGCCACGGCGCTGAAGCTCTGGCCGAGCGCCGCCTCGCGGCGGGTCATGGCCAGTTCGAAGATTTGCGCGACATCGTCTCCGTGAACGTGGTGGAGTCTTGCGAGGCCCATCTCGGGCAGGCAGACTTCCTGTCCCGTGGCAAGACGTTCGTACACCTTGACGCCGTCGCGAGTTCCCTGCGGGTCTATCGGCAGCCATTGGCGGCCGCAGATGTGTCCGGGATGGATGATGGTTGCCGGGAATCCTTCTTCACGGCACTTGCGCAGGAGAAACTCTTCGATCTTCGCCTTGTCCACGCCGTACTGTGTGATCGGTTTGCGCGCGAAATGCTCTTCGTAGGGGACTGTCTCGGGAGGCCCGTAGGCCCAGATCGTGCCGCAGTGGATGAAATGCCGGGTTCTGCCCTTGAAGGCTTCGTACATTTGCTGATTCTGTCCGGGCGAAAAGCAGATCAGATCCATGACGACATCGGCGTTGATCTTCGCCAGTCGCTGCCGCCATGTGCCGTCGGACTCTTCGGCGTCTCGGTCGGCCACGACCCATTCCACCTCTGACCACCCGAGCCGCGCGTCGGCGTACTGGGGCCGCGGATGCCGCGCGACGCCCACCACAGTGTGACCTCGCTGGACAAGCCGCGGCACCAGGTAGCTTCCAATGTGCCCGGTTGCGCCGATGACGAGTACTCGCATGATGCTTCTCCTCCAAGCTACGGGTTTCCGGATAGTTTCCCTCTTCAAGTATCCGGCCGGCGGACGAGCCGGTCACGCGGCGGCCGACCATCCCAAGTCACATTCTGTTGACCGAAAGCAGCCGTGTCAAGTTCCGCGCTCGTCCCGACGGTCGCGTGATCGCTGTCTCTGCCGGGCGGGCCGGCGAGGCTCCCCGCCGATTTCGGCTTGCGGAACCGTGCAGGAAGTGTAGAATGTCACCCTCGTGGCTCGCGATGGTCTTGAACCGCCGGGCATTTGGGAAATTATGGACAACTCGGCGCCGCTCCAGAACGTTCCTCCGGGAACGACTCCCTCCTCGACGCGCCTGCTCCTGCTGCTGCCGCTGTTCATGGGGAGCGGGTGCGCGGCGTTGGTGTACGAGATCGTGTGGCTTCAGTTGCTGCAACTGGTGATCGGTTCGACGGCGGTTTCTCTGGGGGTGCTGCTCGGCACGTTCATGGGAGGGATGTGCCTGGGCAGCTTGTTATTGCCGCGGTTGATCTCCCCGAGGCGGCACCCGCTGCGGGTCTACGCGGCCCTGGAACTGGGCATCGGGGTGATTGCGATGGCGGTGTTGCACGGAATGCCGCACATCGAGACGCTCTACGCGGGCGCTGCGGGCGGAGGGTGGATTGCGTCGCTGGCGCTGCGAGGGCTGTTGAGCGTGGTGTGCCTGCTGCCTCCGGCGATGTTGATGGGCGCAACGCTCCCGGCGCTCTCGCGCTGGGTGGAGACGACGCCGGAAGGCGTCTCGTGGCTGGGGTTCCTCTACGGAGCGAACATCGCGGGGGCGGTGGCGGGGTGTCTTCTGGCCGGGTTCTACCTGCTGCGCGTCTCGGACATGGCCACGGCAACCTATTTCGCGGTGGCCGTCAATCTGAGCGTTTCGGCGATCAGCGTGGCGTTGTCGGCGGTGTGGTCTTATCGGCCGGCGGCCGTCGCCCGGCCGGCGGCGGAATCCGGGGGCGCAGCCGGCCCGTGGAGCGTGTATATCGTGATCGCCCTGTCCGGGCTGACGGCGCTGGGAGCGGAAGTGGTCTGGACGCGGCTGCTCTCGCTGCTGCTGGGAGGCACGGTCTACACTTTCTCGGCTATCCTGGCGCAGTTTCTGCTGGGCCTGGGGATCGGCAGCGCCGCCGGTTCTTTCCTGGCTCGAACGGCGCGGCCGCGGTTGGCGCTCGGATATAGCCAGTTGCTCCTGGCGGGCGCGATTGCCTGGGCGGCCTGGGCGCTTTCAGATTCGCTGCCGTTTTGGCCGGTCAACCCCATGATTTCCATCAGCCCCTGGTTCACGTTTCAGTTGGACCTGCTGCGATGCCTGTACGTGGTGCTGCCGGCGGCGCTCTTTTGGGGAGCGAGTTTTCCGCTGGCTTTGGCGGCCGCCGCGAAACCGGGGCAGGACCCGGGTCGGCTGGTGGCGGGCGTCTACGCGGCGAACACGGTCGGGGCGATTGTGGGGGCGCTGGCCTTCAGCCTGCTGCTCGTCCCTCTGATCGGCAGCCAGTGGTCGCAGCGGGTAATGCTCATGCTCTCCGCGCTGTCGGCAGTCGTGTGCCTGGCCCCGGGGGCCTGGCGGTGGCTCCAGGCGCGCGAAGAGATTCGGACCGAGCGCGCGCCCCTCGACCATGCTCGCGGCGCCCTGAGCACAGTCGAATGGGCGCCGGCGCTGCTGACGATCGTCGGGCTCGCGGCGGCCGTGGCGCTCATGCCGCTGTTGACCTGGCGCGTCTCGCCGATGCCGTGGGCCGCCGCTGCCTTTGGCCGCTTCTGCGCCACCTACGTCCCGGAAGTTTACCCGGGAGTCCTCGACCTGAAGGAAATCGAACTGCTCAAATACGCCGAGGGCTGGCACGTGACCCTGCGAGTCTCCGACGGCGCCATACGTTATGAGGCCCAGTCAAGCGGCGAAGAGGGCCAAGCGATGGTGACAGCCGCCAAGCCTGTCATGGAGCCCTGGATCGCGGCCCATCGCGCGGAGCTGCTTTCCGCGTTGCGCAAAGGGCGGGCATCCGACCGAGAGGAACCGTCTTCCGCCGCGTACGGCGGCGGCGCGGCAAACTGGCACTGCGCCCTTGTGCGGGAAGGCATGAACGTCACCGTCGCCGTCTCGGAGGACAAGGAAGGTTATCGTTATTTCCACGGGGCCGGCAAGGTGCAGGCTTCCACCCATCCGCAGGACATGCGCTTGCAGCGCATGCTCGGGCACCTGACGATGCTGGCGCGGAGGGACCCGGATTCGGTCCGGTCGGTTCTCGTGGTCGCCTGCGGGGCGGGGGTGACTGCCGGTTCGTTCGTGCCCTACGACACGGTGCGGCGGATCGTCATCTGCGACATTGAGCCGATCGTGCCCCGGGAGGTGGCGCCCATGTTCGCCCGGGAGAACTACAACGTGGTGGCGGACCCGCGCACCCAGGTGATCCTGGACGACGGGCGGCACTTTATCCGCACCACGAAGGAGAAGTTCGACGTGATCACGTCGGACCCGATTGACCCGTGGGTCAAGGGCTGCGCCGCGCTGAACACCCGGGAGTACTACGAGATGTGCAAGGCCCATCTGAACCCGGGCGGGGTGGTCGCGCTCTGGTTTCCCCTGTACGAGAGCAACTCGGCGACCGCCAAGAGCGGGATTGCGACATTCTTCCAGGTGTTCCCGAACGGCATCATCTGGAGCAACGACTCTTCGGGCGAGGGATATGACACGGTGCTCTTCGCGCAGGCGGAGCCGGCCGAAAAGATTAACGTGGACCGCTTGCAGGACTGGCTGGATGCGCATCCGAAGGTGCGGCAATCACTCGAAGATGTAAAGTTCGGCGCGCGCCGCCCGCTGGGAGAGGCCTACGGCGAGGCGCCGGAGGTTTCAGTTGACCTGCTGGCCACTTACGCCGGGCAAGCCGGGGACCTGGCCGAGTGGCTCCGCGGCGCGCAGATCAACACCGACATGAACCTCCGGCTGCAATACCTGGCGGGGCTGTCGTTGAATCTCAACTCAAGCAAGGAATTGCTGGACGATATCCTTCTCTATTACAAGTTCCCGGACAATCTCTTCGAGGGCTCCGAAGAGCGCATCGCGGCCCTGATGAAGACCCTTGCGGCGTCGGAGCGCAAGCCGTGAGCCTATCCCGGCGGGCGCAACTCCCGGCCGTATGATGCCGCAACGTTCCCGGATACCTGTTGTGCCCATTCGATGCCGGACACTCGGCTTCGCCCGCGTTCGCGAGGCCCGAATAAAACACGGCGGCGTCATTTGCGCTTGAGTGCGGGCAAGCCCTCCACACGGCCGGCGGGCAAGCCGGACTGCACCCGGGTGAGCAGCGACACGAGTGTTTTGCGCTCGGAGACGGAAAGGCCGCCCATGAGCGCTGACAGCCAGGCGGCGCGCTCAGGCAGGAGTTTCTCGATGAGCCGCCGTCCGGCCGGGGTCAGCGCGATGGGCGTAACCCGGCGGTCATCGCCGTGGGCCTCTCGCTTCACATATCCGTCGCGCTCAAGCCCGTCCACGAGGCCGGTGATGTCCCCCTTGGTGACGCCGTACAGTTCCGCCAGCTCCGAGTGGGAGAGCGCCCTGGGTTGATGTTCCAGAAGCAGCGCCAGCACGACGTATTTGCCCTGGCCGATCCGGTAGCGGGCCAGGTTCGCGCCAATCGCCGCGGAAACTTCGTCCGCGACGCCCAGCAACACGTAGATCGCCTGGAGAGCGGCTGGGTCCAGCGACGGAAAGCGCTCAGCCATCCGCTGCAGCCGCTCGTATTTCGGGATGCGACGAACAACCCAGCGTTTTGATGCCATAGGCGCTCCTCGACTAGCCGGCGTATAGTATATCAGTCAATTGTATAGCTGGTAAGAGAACTTTCCGGTTTTTCAGGCCGGTTGGCCCGTGCAGCGTCGGCGGGGCGACTTCTCTCAACGGAGCGCAGCGAGGAATCTCATGCGTAGCGTGCAAGCAACGGTTTGTGGTACGAGACCCTTCGCTGCGCTCAGGGTGAAGCGGTCTGAACTTAAACGTGTTACTTCCGGGACGCGATACTGGGTCCGGAAGGGGGGTTGGCGAGGCGGCCGGCGGCGATCGAGGCTTCCCGCGCTCAGCGGAGAAGCCGCTTCAGCGTCCGCAGCGTCAGCGTGATGTCGCGAGTCGAGATATCGAGGTGCGTCACGGCGCGGGCGCGGTCGGGGCCGGTCAGCATGATCAGAATTCCCTTCGCCTTCAACGCGGCCACGGTCTCCTGCGCTTTCTGCGGGCCGGCCCTGAATCGGAAATAGACGAGGTTCGTCACGAACTTGTCCGGATCAATTTCAATCGCGGGGATTTCCGCCAACCCCTCGGCGAGACGGCGCGCGTTCGCGTGGTCCTCGACCACGCGCTCGACGTGATGTTCAAGCGCATAGATGCCGGCCGCGGCGAGATAGCCGGCCTGCCGCATGCCGCCGCCGAGCATCTTGCGGCACCGCCGCGCGCGCTCGATGAAATCCGCCGGCCCGGCGAGCATCGTCCCGACCGGGCAGCCGAGGCCCTTCGAGAGGCATTGCGAGACGGAGTCGCAGAGCCGCCCGTACTCGCGCGGCTTGCGCCCGGTCGCGGCGGCGGCATTCACGAGGCGCGCGCCGTCCATGTGCAGCAGCAGCCCGCGCTCCTTCGTCAGCCGGCGGAGTTCTCGCACCCGCTGCAGCGGGTAGCAGGTTCCGCCCGCGCGGTTGTGCGTGTTCTCTAAGGTCACCAGCCGCGTCAGCGGCTGATGGATGTTGTGCGGGCGAATGGCCGATTCCACCGCGGCGGCCGTCAGGATGCCGTCGGGCATATCGAGGGTATTGAACATCACCCCGCAGATCGCCGCGCCCGCGCCGACCTCGTAGTTCACCGAATGGGAGCCCCGGTCCAGAATCACCTCGTCGCCCGGCTGGGTCCAGCTCTTGATCGCGACCGTATTGGCCATCGAGCCGCTCGGCATGAAGAGCGCGCATTCCTGGCCGAGGAACTCCGCCGCCATGGCCTCGAGGCGGATCACGGTCGGGTCGTCGCGGAGGACATCGTCGCCGACCTTGGCGCGCATCATCGCGCGGAGCATGCCTTTCGTCGGCCGCGTGACCGTATCGCTGCGAAGATCAACCATCGCAATCTCCACTGCACGAGAAGCTGAAATCGAATATCGTATTTTGACGACTTAGGCCACACCGGTCAAGCTCTCCGGCGGTCTGGCGGTCTTGACATCGCTCTCGATTTCGCCATAAGATGAAGATCAAGGTGACCGGCTGGGAGCGCGGGACCGAATGGTCGTCCGCCTTTGTGAGGGGACGGCGCGGCCCAGGCGCGACAGCCTGAAGAGAATCCAGGGAAGGAGTATCCTCCATGAGAGCTTGGAGCAAGGCGGTCTCGGTCGGCGTGGCGCTGGGTGTGGCGTTGTTCGTGGCGTTCGGCTTGATCGCGCTCGTTGCGGCGCATCCGGGCGCAAGCGATCTGAAGCCCGGACCGATAGATCAGGACGCGGTCAAGCCGGCGGAGCAGATGGGCAAGGCGTTCGCGATGGTGGCGGCGCACGTTCGGCCGGCGGTCGTCAGCGTGTACTCCGAGAAAACGCTGAGGTTCCAGGCGCCCGACTTTGAGTCTCCCTTCGGCGACGATTTCTTCCGGCAATTCTTCGGCCGGCAGTTTCCACAGAATCAGCCGCGGCCGCGGCCGATGCCGCGCGAGTACCGCGTGCCGCAACGCGGAACCGGCTCGGGCATGATTATTGACAAGCAAGGGCACATCCTGACGAACTACCACGTGGTGAGCGACGTGGACGACATCAAGGTCCAACTGGCGGACAAGCGCATTGAGCCCTTCGAGGCGGAAATCGTCAGCAGCGACCCGCAGACCGACGTGGCCGTCATCCGCATGAAAGGGAACGTGCCGGAGGATTTGCCTGCGGTGGAGTTCGGCGATTCGGACGCGATGGAGGTGGGCGACCTGGTCATGGCGATCGGCGCGCCGTTCGGCTACGCGCAGACCGTCACCACCGGGATCATCAGCGCCAAGGGGCGCTCGAGCGTCGGGATCAACGCCTATGAGGACTTCCTCCAGACCGACGCGGCCATCAATCCGGGCAACTCGGGCGGGCCGCTGGTGAACATGCGAGGCGAGGTCATCGGCATCAACAGCGCCATCGCCACCAGCATCGGGCAGTTCGCCGGCGTCGGCTTCGCAATCCCGATCAACATGGTCAAGGGCATCCTGCCGACGCTCGTGAAAGGGGAGAAGGTCACGCGCGGCATGCTCGGCGTCATGATCCAGGAGGTCACGCCCGAATTGGCCAAAGAGTTCGGCCTGACCGAAGCCAAGGGCGCGCTGGTTGCGCAAGTCAACGCGGATTCCCCCGCCGCCAAGGGCGGCGTCAAGGCCGGCGACGTGATTGTGCGATACGACGGCAAGGAGGTGGAGGATACGAAGCGCCTGCGCGCGATGGTCGCCGCCACCGCGCCGGGGAAGGAAGTGAAGCTCGTCGTGATCCGCAGCGGCAAGGAGGAGACGCTGACGATGCGCGTCACGAAAATGACTCCGGAAATGACCGCCGGCATGATGCCGTCGGAGGAAGGCGCCGGCGTCCTCGGCAAGCTGGGCATGAGCGTCCAGACGCTCACGCCCGACCTGGCGAAAGAGTTCGGCCTCCAGGCCACCGAGGGCGCGATCGTCACCGACGTGCAGGAGGGCAGCGCCGCGTCGCTCGCGGAGTTGGAGCGGGGAGACCTCATCGTCGAAGCCGACCGCCAGAAGGTGGCCAGCGCCGACGATCTGGAGGAAGCGCTCAGCAAAGCGAAGGACAAGGACACGGTCCTGCTGTTCGTCAAGCGGAAAAGCGGGAGCATTTATAGGGTGCTGCACATGAAATGACCGTGCGTCGGCCGAATTGCGAGCCGGCATGAGAAAGGTGGTGGGTGTTCGGGACGGCGCGCACGTGATGCCCATCATTGGTCGGGACAAGAGAGGAGGACGGGTCGTGGCACGAACAAAACTTGTGGAGTTTCTCCTGGAGATGCCCACAGCCGGCGCGGTCAGCGTGGCTGGAACGTTCAATAACTGGGATGTCCGCCGGAACCCCATGCGCAAAGGCAGAGACGGATTCTGGCGGTGCAAGGTCTGGGCGCCGGTCGGCCGCCAGGAGTATCGTTTTGTCGTGGACGGCGAGTGGATCAGCGATCCGAAGGCCGCCGCTTCAGCGCCCAATCCGCACGGCAGCAGGAACTCCGTCGTGGAGGTCTGACGTGGGGCGCCCGGCGAAGGAGTTTGCCGGCAGGCTAAACCGGATATCGCTGCGAAGGTCGCCAAGCGCTTCGCGGAGGGTGACTCGCCGTCATCGTCCCCCCGCGTGATCCATCAAGGACCGCGTCTTCATCCTCTCTCACTTCCCCCGATGCCGATAATGGGCGGCGACTTTAGCCACGGCGCGGGCCGTGTCGCGCATTTCGCGCAGGGTGAAGAAGTCGCTTATCCATAGCTGGATGGCCCGCCGCTTGACCTCCATCGCGCCGGGATAGTGGGCGATGTCGTAATCGGGGCGTCCGCCCTTGTAAAGCGGGCAGGTCTCCGCGCAGGCGTGCGGGCTGGGAAGGTGATCCCTGAAGATCGGCCAGTCCATGACGTTCGACCCGAAGGGCCCGACTCCAATCCCTTCAGCCCGCACGGCGGCGGCGAATTCCGTGTTGGAGCAGTGGAATTTTTCCGGCGCGATGTGGAAGAGGTAGTACCAGTACGTGGCATAGTCGCCCTTGCGGACGGGCCGCGGGGTGATCCCGTCAATCCGCGCCAGTTCGCGATCCAGATAGCGCCCCAGCCGGTTTCGGACTGAGCAGAGGCGCCGGACTTTCTTGAGCTGCTCCAGGCAAACTCCGGCGACCAGTGTGTTGAGACGATAGTTGTACGGCGCAAAGAAGGGCTGAACGCCGCGGCCTTCGCGGTCGTAGCATTTGTCGGCGAAAAGGTCCGCCCGGCGCGCCAGGCTCCGACGATTCGTGAGCAAGATGCCGCCATCGCCGGCGCCGATGTGCTTGCTCTCGTTCAGGCTCCAGCAGCCGATGTCGCCGAGGGTGCCGGCGTAACGGCGTCCTTGCCTGCAAAGGTAGCTCTGCGCCATATCCTCCACGACGGCAATTCCGCGACGGTGCGCTAGACGGACAATGCCCCGGCTGTCCGCCGGAAAGCCCGCCAGGTGCACCAGAATGACGGCCTTGGTGCGCGGGGTGATCTTGCGCGCCACGGTCTCCGGCGTGATCTCGACGGTGAGGGGGTCCACGTCGGCGAAGACCGGAACGGCATTCTGCGCCAGGATGGGGATCAGAGTGCCCATGTCGGTGATCGGGCTGGTGATGACCTCATCGCCGCGGCCGATGCCCAAGGCCCCGATGGCTGTGTGAAGGGCGGCGGTCCCGCTGGAGGCGGTTACCGCGTATCTCATTCCGAAGAGCTTCTTGAACTTCTCGCGCAGGGCCATCACCTCGGGGCCTCGGGTCATCTGAATGGCGCCGCGTTTAAAGATCGGCTTGATGGCGCGCCATTCCGCCAGGCTATGCTTTGCGCCCGTGGGAAAAGGGGCAACCCGCACCGGCGGTCCGCCGGCGACGGCCAGTGGCGCACGAGCCTCACGATTCATGGCTTCCTCCTCTTCTTGGACCCTTGCAGGTCGTTTGCACCCGGGATGATCGGCGGCTCCGTATCGGAAGGTCCGACCCGATCACCCGTCCTCGTCGCGGTCGCGGCTCCTACTGCGCGGGGGCGCCCTCCGCCGTCGCCTCTTCATTGAACCCCGGCACTTTGTAGTGCTTCAGGCCGCCCAATCGGTTCCACTCCCGGTACATCAGCAACAGGAAGACCAGCGCGGCGCAAAGAAAGGGCATTCTCCAAGCCGGGATCATTCGATAGCAGTAGTCCTTGCCCCAAACATTGTCTGGGAACGCCCAGCGCATGGCCGTCATGTAAACCCCCGCCATCGCGGTCGCCACGATGCCGCAGGCCGCCTGGACAATGGCGTTGAACGAACAGAACTGCCCGTACCGGCTCTTGGGCCACACCCGCATCTGCATCGGCTGCCGCGTGGTGTCGTACAGCAGTCCCAGGGGCAGTTCCACTGCGGCCAGCGCGATCAGGATGTGGAACGCGGTCTGAGGCCGGAAATTTCCGAACAGCCAGATGAAGTTCAGCGGCACGATCGCCACCAGCCCGATCTTGATCCAGACCATGACCCTCATCGGGTGGAAACGATCCGCCAGCATTCCCGCCGGGTAACTCAGGACCGTCTGCACGCCGCTCACGGCGGCGGCTATAAAGCCGATCTGTTTCAGGCTCAGCCCCAGCGAAAGGTTCAGGAACACCGTATAGGTCGAGCACGCCGAAGAGACGGCCCAGAAAATGTTATGCACGAACATGTAAATGTACAGCCGGTGACTGAGGCACTCTTTCGCGTAGGTGCGCAACTTCACCCAGAATCCCTCGCCCAGGGGCGGCGCGGGCGGGTACTTCCCCTCCTTGATCCCCAGGCACATCGTCAGGAAACCCACGAAATAGACAACCGCCGCGCCCAGGAAGATCGGCCGCATGTGCGTCAGCGCGTGCTGGAAGAACAAGCCGTTCCACAACATGGCCGCCAGGCTGGCCACGAGCCGGAAGAGACCGAAAAACCGCGACATGAACAGACCGGGCACCACGTCGTTGAAGAAGTAGTAGTACACGGTGGTGGCGAACATGTTGAGGACGGTGAACAAAATCCACAACACCGACATCGTCAGGATCGCCGCCGCGCCGGCGCTCCACCCGGTCATCGGACCGATCAGGCCGTGCAGCCACACCCCGATTTCCGTTGAAAACGCCAGCAGCACCAGCGCGCCGCAGATGAACGGCGCGGAGAACAGCATGAATGGAATCCGCCGCCCAAACCGCCCCCGATGGCGGTCGCTGGCCGTGGAGATGATCGGGTTGAGCAACGTATTTATTATGTTGGGTATCGTCGCCGTGACGATCGGCAGGAGAATGTCGGAGATCCCGAGTTTCTTGAGCTGCAACGGCACGATGGCCGGGGCCACCGACTCCATCAACTGGAAAACGAAATCGCCCCACAGCAGCATTAAAAACACCCACGCCAGCCCCGCCTTCGTATATTGCAGCGTGCCCACCCGTAAACGTGTGTCGCCGTCCGCGATGGACGGAGTCTCGGGACTGTTCAAGCTCGCTGGCTCCATCGTGCTCCGGCTCTTCAGCCGGGATTTCCCGTTCGACCGCCCTCGGGAGGACTGTCATCTGTGAAAGCGCATGAGACTATATGGTCGAATTGCCGCTGTCAAGTTTCGTGATAGTCACTCCCTGTCTTTTTGGTTCATGGCGTTCTCCTTCTTGTCTGCGGCCCCGGCGACAGAACGCCGCACAACCCACCCAATAGCCCGTATAACGAGCACGGCGATAAGCGTTACCAGACAGAAAATTAGAAACGAGAACGCGAATTGATTTCGCATGTCAGTCCCATATACTGCAGCGATAATCGCGGCAATAATCCCCGTGACGGGAGAAACAACCAATGATATACGGCGGAAATCCTCCTTTAACCGTGCGTCTTTTTCGACGTTCATGTTTTCATCCTCGTTAGCCTGTTCGGCGGCAGAATCCCCTTGGTAACCCTGCGGGAGAATCCGCTAAACCGCCCGCACGGGCAGCATATACCGAACGGGGGCTGAACTCAAGCTCCTGCGCGCAGGGATCGCCGAGAAATCGCTTGACAATCTCAACATCCCAGGCTGAGAGATTTAGGCTTGACTCACAGAGAGGAAAAGTTACACTGTTGCCAGCAGGAAGAGTGAAGGGCAGCGCGGGCCGCGGGTAATTCTTTTGGCAGAAAGGGCGGCACATGGCGAGAGTGAAGCTGGCGAAGGTGTCCGTAGAGGAGCTCAAGAAGGAAATCCGCCGCAGGCAAGGAAAACTGGCGACACTCATCGCCGCACGGGATGCGCTCAACTGCCGGATTGCCGAGTTGGAGGCCCTGTGCGGCGCGAAGCCAACCGCCGTTGCTCGCAAGAAGGCGGGCCGAAGGAAGGCCGCGCGAAGAGCCGTGAAACCGGCGAGAGCCGGCAGCCTGAGCAGCACATTGGCAGAGGCCCTCAAGGCCAAGGGCAAGTGGACCGTCGCCGAAGCCGCAGAGGCGGCTCTTGCGGCCGGCTACAGGAGCAAATCCAAAGATTTCGCGAACATTGTCAGCATGGCGCTCTCAAAAGACAAACGGTTCAGGCGTGTCCGCAGAGGGATATACGCTCTCAGGGGAAAGTAGGGGCGCCGTTGAACCGGATCGAGGGCAACTGTGGGCGGCGATGAACCGGATTCCGGAAGCCCGTAGCCTTCCGTTCACCCGAGCATCTGCACGAACCGCCGCAGGTTTGCCAGGCCCAAGCCGATGCCTTTGAGCGGCTCTTCGATTCCCTCGAACTCGATAGAAAGCACGCCGTCGTAACCGGCCTTCTTCATAATCCCCAGACACTGGAGGATGGGCACTTCGCCGTGGCCGATGATGGCGCCGCGGAGGTAGTTGCCGCCGCGCGACTGGAACCAGCCGGCGCCGGGCGGCGTGGTGCGACCGCTCTTGACGTGGAAGTCCTTCGCATGCACGTGGAAGGCGTAGGGCATGGCGCGGCCCAACGCCTGCGCCGGGTCCTCATCCACGCAGAGGAAGTTCCCCATGTCCACCAGCCAGCCGAAGTTGGGGTGATTCACGGCGTTCATCAGCCTCTCGACGCGCTCGCTGTCCTGGGCGAAGAAGCCGTGGTTCTCGATCATGGTGCGGATGCCGAAGTCGGCGGCGAACTCGGTCACGGCGCGGCAGCCCTTGGCGAGGACGGGCAGGGCGTCGTCAAAGCCGCGGGGGCCCTTGTGCGCGGGCGGGTAGCCGTACGTCGCATCGTGGCGCACGCCCGGCGCGCCGAGGATCTTCGCCACGCGAACGTCATCCTTCAGCCGCTCCGCCTCCGCCTTCCAGTCGCCGTTCGATCCGTTGAGGAAGTCCGCGCCGACGGTGTAGTTCGCCACCGGGATCCCGGCGCGGTCGCACAGCTCGCGCATTTTCGGCGCGAACGACAGCGCCGTCTCGCCCGCCGGAGGCTTCAGCGCGGTGAGCTCCACCACGTCGAACCCCATCGCTTTCGACTTCGACGGGATGTCGTTGGGCTGCAACGTGCCGGCGGCCACCGCCTGGCTGAAACTATACGAGCTGACGCCGAGTTTCATGGTCGCTCCTTTCTGTGGTTCAGCGGGCCAGGATTTCCCGGCCCTTGCCTTGCTGGATCAGCGGCACATAGGCTGCGAGTTCGGGGGAATCCAGGAATTTCCCGCGCTGCAAATCAATGGTTTCGCGGCGTTCGTGGCTCAGGTAGGCGGCCATCACCAGCTTGACCACGCGCGCCCCGTAGGCGAAATCGAGTTTGGCGCTTTTGCCCTGGCTCAACGCGGCCACCGCATCGCGCCATTCTCCGACGTATCCGTACAGGTCCGGTTCGTTGGGCTGGACGACAAGCTGTCCGCGGCTGGCCTGGGATTTCTCCAAAGCGAGCTCCGCGTTGCCCACGCTGGCCGCCGCGTCGTCGCTGATGAAGATGCCCGATGACGAGTTGAGAGTGTTGACGTTGAGCGCGTAGCCCGGGCCCATCATTTCCATATTGAGCCGGAGGCCGGGCGCTTCGTACATCCACGAATCGGTTGCCTGGACCACCACCATCTTTCCCTTCTCGCTCTCGAAGGTGAAAGAAACGCAGGCGTAGTCCTCGGCCGGGGTCTTGGAATAGTCCACGCCGCGTTTCAAAAGGCGGCTCCTCCAGGGCTCATTGCCCCATTTGAGCAAGCCCATATTGGCCGTGAGGGAAAGCGGAGTCAGCCGCGATCCGGACGCCGGGGTGGCCAATTCCTCGCCCACCGCCACGCTGTGGCAGCCCATGTCGCACCAGACGCCGCCGCCCTGCCGAGTGGGGTCCCAGAACCACGGCTCGTGCGGACCGCCGTGCTCCTCCGCGGTGCGCACGAGATTGGGCGGGCCCATCTTCTTCTCGATGGCCAGCAATTGCTGCCGGGCGTTGATGACCGCGGGCATGTGGATCTGGTTCTCGAAATAAGCGGTAGGCCAACCCGTGGACTGGATCAAGCTGACGACTTCGTTGGCCTCGGCGACGTTCCGCGCCAACGGCTTTTCCGCGATGATGCCTTTGATTTTGCTGCCTTTGGCCGTGGCTTTCACAATGGCCTTGACCGCCTCGAGCCGCGCAAAGTTGGGCAGGAAGAGACAAACGACGTCGGCCTTCTGGCAGAGGTCCTTGATGCTGTCGCAGACCACGGGGTTTCCGACGCCCGAGGAGATGGCGCGGTCACGAAGCTCTTCCGCTCCTTTCAGCGCGTAAATCGCGCTGACTTCCGCCCCGCGAACCGAGTGCAGGGCCCGCACGTGGAAATTGGCTACGAAGCCCGCACCGATGATGCCCACTTTCATGACGCTCTCCTCCTTTCACGGTCTCGTTCTCGCAGCTCCCGCCGAAGGGCAAGGATGACCGCTGCAAAAATTGCGGACTGGAAATCGCGCGTCGGCGATTCCCGGTCACGACAGCTTCAACTCGCCGACCTTTCGTTGCGCAGCGATGAGGCGGTCTTCCCAGTCTTCCTTGTCGGAATCGGGGATGCGGTTCTCGCGCTGCATGGCCTCGTAGACGCGGGCGAGGGACTCTTCGAGGGAAAGGCGCGGGCGGAACTCGGGCACGTCGCGCATCAGGCGGGCGGGGCTGTAGATCACGTTGTGAGAGAAGATCTCCCGGCAGATGCCCGTGTTGGGCGCCTTCGCCGCCAGGATCGTTTCCAGCGGCACGCCGACCATCTCCACCTCGCGGCCGATCACCTTCATGGCCGCACGGTGGTAGTCGGCCCAAGTCCCGAATTCGCTCTTCATCATGTTGTAGACCTGGCCGATGCAGCGGTCGCGGCCGAGGGCGAAGACGAAAGCCGGGGCGGCGTCGTCCACGTACAGCCACTGGTGCAGCGCGCGACCGTCGCCGCAGAGGGCGATGGGCTTGCCCTTGCGCACGCGGTCCACCCAGCCCGCCTCCCACGCGATCTGCCGCAGCATGAACCAGGTGGGGCCGAAGGTGCTGCTGGGCCTGATGATCGTGACGGGAAATCCTTGCCCGTAGTGCGCTTCCAGGTAGATCCGATCCGCGGCCGCCTTGTTGCGCCCGTAGTCGGTGATCGGCCGCAGGGGGTGGTCCTCCGTCACCGGGAGCCAGTCGTACTGCACGCCGTACGCGCAGACCGTGGAGCAGTAGACGAGATGCTTGACGCCGCGGAAGGCGCGCAGCGCGCTGCGGGCGTCCTCGGCGTCGTAGCAGATCATGTGGACCGCGGCGTCGAACCGCTGCGCCTGGATGGCCGCCTCGAAGGCCGCGCGAGCCTTCAGGTCGCCGCGGATCAGCTTCACGCCCGCCGGCGCGGCGCCGCGCTTGCCGCGGTTGAAGAGCGTCACCTCGTGGCCGCCCTCCAGCAGCAGGCGGACAATGCTCGTGCTGATGTTGCCGGTTCCGCCGACGACGCAGACGCGCATGGAATCAACCTCCTGCCACGATCATCTTGCCCGGGATTTCGCGGATGAGAACCGGCCCGCGACCGCCGTAAGTCCTGCGGACGATATTCTACACTCTTTGGACGGTTCCGCAAGCCCAATTCGCCGACTTGGCCCTGCCTCGTCGAGACGGCCGCCTGACTCTTTCGAGGGCCGCCGCGTGAAGACGCGTCCACCGGTTCGGGTATTTCATAGTTTGCTCAGGTCTTTTTCCGTCGAATGAGTTGCTCGGTTCACCTCTTTCCCCTTCCACCTTCGCCGCCGCCGCGGTGCGCCGCCCCACGGCTTTCAGCGCCGCGATGGCTATAACGATTGACCGCGCTCCCGCCGTCAAAGCCGCCGCCGAAAAAGTATGGGGCCTGCGACTCGTCGTCGAACGGGCCCATGCCCATCGGCGGCGAAATCGGCTGGATATCCAGCACGTCGGCGGGCGGTATGGCCGGCTGCTCCTCAGGCGGCGGCTGCGGCTGGACCGGCGGCCTGGGCTCGAGCAGGCGCCAGAGTTCCAGCAGCAGCTCGTAGCGAGCCTGGACCTGCTCCTCCTTTGCCTGCGCCTCGGCCAGCGCTTTGCGCTCCGTGGCTACGGCAGGCGAGTCGAGCGTGGTATTGACCGAGGCCTTGACAAGGGCTGCGGTCGCGGCTTCGATGTCCGACTCGGCCGCGTTCGCCGCGGCCTCGTTCTCGTAGAGCTTCCGCGAGAGGACCGCGCGCGCGTCGTCGCCGAGGGAGAGCAACTCCTCGAGGATCGGCCCGCGCTGTGCCGTCTCGATCCGCTGGATGATGATCGCCGCCAGCGTCGCGGGATATGCGTCGGCGGCCGGATTCCCGCCGGTCGAGTTCTCCGCCGGCGCGGTGGCGGCCAGGCGGCGAAGTTCGCCCAGCGTCGCCGGGCCGATCTCGACGAACCGCTCGATGGCGCTCTGCTCCTTCATCGCCTGCTCCGACTTGAGCAGTTTCATCGCCGACTGGATGGCCTGCTTCTGTTGGGGCGTCGGCTCCTGCTCGGCGACGGGCTGCGCGTACTTCTCAATCAGCGCGTCCGCCTGCCGGAGCGCCGCCGGCGCCGGGTCGGTTCGCTTCAAGTCAGGCGGCTGCGCTTCCGGCCCCTCTGCGCGAGCCTGCAGCGAAGCGATCAGCGCCAGGCCGAGAGCGCACGCCGCCATTCTGCCGCTGATTTTCATGAACGCGCCTGCCACTGGAAGCCTCCTCGACGGGCTGCTGGAAATGTACCACTTGAGATTGGCAGCCGCAAGGAGAAATGGAGAGATCGCGGCGAAACCGGTTTGCGTCGGGACATGCGGACCGGCTATTTTCCGAATTGCCGCCGGAACAGTTCCCGCAAGGCGGGCTGCTCCATCGTGATGCCGCCGTCCTTTGCGGCGCGGACGACGGCGCAGCATTCGTAGAGCTGGTAGCCGTCGTAGCCGCCTTCGCGCGCGAGGCGGATCCAGTCGGCTACGACCCTCTCGCCGCCGGGCTTGCGCCAGAGGTTGTTGGCGTAGGGGCAGAAGATCGTCTGGATGTTCCGGGGGCGGGCGAGCGACAGAATTTCTTCGGCCAGGGACGTTCTCGGCCAGATTTCTTTCATCGTCACGCTGTCGCAAAGCCCCTCGCGGAGCCATCGGCGCCAGTCCCAATGGATTTCCATCGCAGCGCCCTGCTCCGGTTCCATGACGCCGGTGGTGGGGCTGATGTGAAGGCCCATCGGCTTGCCGCAGCGGCGGGCCAGTTCGCGGACGCGCCGGTAGAACTGCGTGTACGCCTCGCCGCGCAGCCGCCGCCACACGGCGAGGTTGAAGTCGTCCGTCTTCCAGATGTCCGCGCCGTATCGCGTGAGAAACTCGTCGCGCACGGGCTTCTCGAAACCGAACTCCTTCCACGCGAGCGTGCTGTGGTGGTTGCGGACGCGCAGTTCGATGCCGTCGGCGCCGGCGTCGAGGCAGTCCTGCACCCAGGTGAGCCACCAGTCCTGGACCTCGGCGAACGACGGGGAGAGCATGGCGATCGGCGCCGGCTCCTTGCCGCGAGCTACGGCCAGCAGTCCGGAGGCCCCGTCCAGCGCGTACCGGGCGCGGATGCCGTCGTAGTCCGGGAAGACGTTGGTGGGCGTGCCGGGCCAGCAGTCGAACTCGATTCCGAGCGTGCGGAAATCCTGAACGCCGCCGCGCAGGTCGCAATGGTCCGGCTCGCCTGCCGAGGTGCGGGCCGTCAGGCCGTAGGTCAGTAGCCGCTCTTCCTCATTTTCTCCGAATATATGAATGAGGTTGATCAGGGTGTTGGCGAACGATTCTCCCCGCCCGGCGACGGCCAGCGCCAGGTACCGGCTGCGGACCTCGAGGTCCTTCAGCCGCATGACGCGCGCGCGGCGGTTCCGTCCCGCAGGCCGGCCGCCGGAAGGGGTGTGTTCCCAGACCGGATAGTCCTCGATCTGTTCCTCGCGGGTCATCGGACCTTCATAGGGGCGATAGGCGGCGTTGTCATCGCTGACGAAAAGGCGGAGGCCGTCCACTGAGAATTCGGCGGGACGGTCGTCCTCTTTCACCAGGTCAATCCGGGTGAACGTCTCGCTCCGGGCCGGTCCGAAGACGCCCGGCTTGCGCGATGTCATCAAGTCGCGCCGCTGCGCGGCGAAGTTCGCGATCCAGCCGATCGGGCCGCCAATCCGCTGGAGCTTGCCGTGGGCCTTTGCCTCCGGCGTCCCTTCGCCGAAACTCTCGAAGAAGCCCATGTCGAACGGCTTGATCAACCCGAAAAGTTGCAGGTCGTGGGCATGGGCCGACTGGACGGCGATAGGGAAAATCTCCCCCACGTTCTCGACCGTTTTGGCCCAGTTCCTGTAGGCCAACCCGGAGATGCAGCAGTCCCACAGCCCGCTTTTCGCTCCGCCATAGTAGATCCAATGGACGCGCTTCACTCCCCAGCTGGTGAACTCGGTGAACATCCGGTCGAACATGTCGCGGGTGAACGGCGCGTGCATCAGGTCGTCCGGGAGATCCACGTTGACCTCGAGGAAGAATTCCTTGCTCGTGTGCGGCGGGTAAGAAAGAAACGGCTTCTCGATGACCGCGTCGCCGAAGACCCTGACGCGGCGGATGAGACAATCGTCCCGGAACTGGAGCCCGATCAGGCCGGCGATCGGCCGCGGCTGCGGAACGAGGGCGGAGACGACTTCGTCGCCGTCCACGCAAGCGCGCAGGCGGCCGTCGTCGAACTCGAAGGCCACAAGATAGAAACCCGCCTTGGGAGGTATCTCCCTGCCGGTCGCGGCCAGTTGCGACGGGCCGTAGTTCATGATCGAGTGTGCGCCGCGCTTGAGGTCAACGAGGATCGTGTGCGAGCCGTCCCCGCAGGCGAGGACCGCGCCGTGGATCGGCTCGACTTCCATCTCGACGCGGAATTTCCGCCAGCCGTTTCCGGGGAGGATGAACTCCGCGACGGCGGCGCGCCCGCTCCGCAGCGAGCCGCGCTCGAAGCTGTATTCCCGTTCCCGCTCCATCCACTCCGGCGGGAGCTTTGCGTTTTCGAACGTGAAGTTCATCAGTTCGCGCATGGGCGCCTTTCCCATAAGCCGGAGCGGTGCAGGTGAAGGACCGGAACTCCAACGGTCATTGTAGCGGCAAGAGGGAGCGCGCGCAAACAGATGGATTGCAGACCCATCCTTCGTAGCCCTTCGGGCCACTCCCGCTCTTCGCAGCTCCGCTGCTACGGCGGGCGCAGAAGAGTCGGAGGGCGAAGAAGGATGCAGAGCTTGCCCGCCGGAGGCGGGTGCGGGGTGGTTATCTGTCCTAACCTGGTTGCACGACCATAGCTATGACATATCTGTACTAACCCACGTTGGCAACAGCGGTTCTGACAAATTAGGTTCGTTTTTTCAAATGGCCCTTTGCGCGCTATCATGCTGTCCCTCGGCATCATGCGACTACTCAGAAAACGTTGGGAACCACGGATGGACACGCCCCGCTCCGTTCCCGGAGACGGGACGGAGGATGAACACGGATGAAAATGGGCAAGGAGGCCAAGCGATCCGTATCTGTGGCTATCTGTGTCCATCAGTGGTTACAATCTTTGCTTGTTGCCGCAAGTATTATAACACGGGATTTTCGGCGCGAAGCTGGCGGAGGAAAGAGAGTGCGCTTGTCAGCGGGTTCAGTGCGTTTGGGAGCGGGAAGAGTGCGTTTCAGTGCGCTTCGGAGCGGTTTGAGTGCGCTTTTTTCGATGAGCTGGATTTGACAGACTAAGCTTGGGGGAAACCATACTTAAGTCATTCTGCCAATTGCTTTTGGTGTCCCCGGAACTCGGAACTCAAATCCGGAACTCAAACGGCCGGTAGAATGGCGTTTCTAACGGCTTGCTCCTTCATAATAAATGCAATCAACGGCAAACATTACCAACCTAATCCCATAGCCTTCAATTTTGCTTGGGCACTTTTGTTGCCCGCTCGCGCCTCGCGCCTGAGTGCATCAACATTCGCTCCCGCCGGCGCCGGTGCTTGCTGCCTCGGCGGATGTTCTTGTTGTTGACTCGCGGTATTTCGCTGGCGTGATGTCGCGCCTTGCCCAGCCGCAGGTTGTTGATTTGGTATCGCGGATTGCCTGGCCGACACCGGAATTGGACGGTTTTCCCGCTCGATGGCCCTTTGTTGCGCTGCGTACTGTTTCGTGTAGAGGTTCCTCTCCTCGGCCGTTAGGTGCGAAGAATGTTTAGTTACGGGTTTCCCGTCCGGCCCTATGAATGTAACCTCATGGTCCGGTCCATTAAGTGCCCTCGCTGTTTCCTCTTGCCGGCGCTCCTCGCGCAATGCCCGCCGGAAAACATGCTCCAGCCACTGTTCGTTAAGCATCATCAAGTAGTTTGGCGAAGTGGGTGAATTCGACCAAGTATCTGCCTGCTGTTCTACGTACTGCGTGGTGTAAAGCGCGGTTTCCTCCGGAGTCAGGTTCGATGAATCTTCCGTTACGGAATCACCATCTGTTCCGACAAAAGTAACCTTGTGAACCGGGCCAGCAAGGCTTGCTACAGCCTCATCCTGCCATTGTTTTTGCCGCGCATCGTTTCCAAGGCTGGCCTCTGCTTGCAAGGCCGCATTCTGAGCCACGCGCCCTAAGGCCGACTCAAATGATGCTTGCTCTCCACGCAGCGGCAATCCAAGGCTCCGCCGCGCATTATCCGGTATGGTGTCCATATCGAACCAGGCCATGCCCATTCCGTCAGGGCCGGCATACCGTAGAAAGACATCACCACCTTCGTGACCCAAGATTTTCACATTCGTTAGTGTCTTACCATCGGTTGTCGTAAAAGACACCGACTCCTGGGCGTACGCGCAGAGCGCGAACGTCATTACAATGGTACTTACGAGCACTTTCATCGTTCGTCCTCCTATAAAGTTGCCGCTAGACCATTACGGAGTTTTCCAAATGTTATTGCCTTGCTCGTCGCGTAAGTTGACTCTTGGACCGTTCTGGTCCAGAGCAAATCCGGCACGGTCGTTGCCATTCTCGTCAAACAAACCAAACCCGGCCCCATTCTCCAACGCTGCAAGAGCGGCCCGAGTTTTACCGCTCTCATCCCGTAGGACCAGCACCGGTCCGTCTTTCCCTATAGAGAGCACGGCACGAACTTTACCCATTTTGTCGCATAAAGTAAGCGCCGGCCCGTCTTTTTGTGTAGCCAGCATGGCATCGCCCATCCCGTTCTCGTCCTTCAACCTCAGCACCGGACCGGCCTTGCTCACCTCCATTACGGCGCGCTCCTTACCGTTCGCGTCCATGAACCGCAATATGGGCCCCTCATGGTTTACTTCGAGTACGGCATCCGTTTTCCCTTTATTGTCCATCAAAACTATTTTCCGAGTGCAGACAGCCGCCGAAACTTGCGATAGGACACTGCTTGCAGCGTCCTTACGCAGTTGCGCCATCTCCTGGCGCTCGGCTTGAAGTGCCTGCGCCGTCTCCCGGTGTTCCAGGACGAGCGCCTGCTCCAATTGCTCCAATGCTGCAACCTTCTCACGAAGCGCTGCAATCTCTGACCTATTACAGCCCGCGAGCAGCGCGGTTGCTACCGCACCGGCAAGGATGGGCCGCCCCGCCTGCCATATCCGTTCTTTATGCGTCATGGTATAACCTTTCCCCAAAAAGCGACTATTGTCACATCTGCTTTGACTTTTTATTATCCGCGACATCAGTGGCTAAGGCCCGTGTGTTTCGCTCAATTCTCAAAAGCAAGGGGAATATCAAGAAGCCCATTAGCACAAGGAAAGCTCCACCCACAACCTCAGCTGCTTCGAGGCGCTTGGCATTTGCAACCTGCGTTGCCACGAGGTTCTGGTTTTCGACATTAGATATATTGTTAAGCTCTTCCACGTATTGAGCCACATACCACCCCATGGCCTCCCCAAGATTGACTTCCTTATCTGAATGGAGAAGAGACGTCTTTAGCATTTCATTGAGAAATGAGTCGAGCCCCAAAAGTAAGCGGTCAACATGATGCTGTGGAAGTTGCTCTATCTCCTCTGTCAAAGTGTTGGCCAAAGGTTGGTCATCTGGAAGATGGTATTTGGTCAGAAGATTCTCAATCGCCAGCTTGATGTTTTCCTCTTTCGCTCTCCGTCCTGCGGCCGGCCGGCTTTGTCCATAAGCAGGAAGTGAAGCGTCAGCAGGCGTCTTAGTAGCAATGAAATACTGTCGAAATTGTTCAGCCTTCGGAGTGGGCTCGGCTGGCACGGGTTGCGTTTGAGGATGGATCACGAACAAAAGATAAGTTAAGACTACGATTATGGCCAAAGAGCAGATTGCGATGATAAAGACACTGAAGAGTTCCCCAAGGAAAAAGACAGGTTTAAACACCTTACCGCAGGCGCACGAAAGAGAGGCCGAAATAGCGGCGTGCTCGGCCTTGGGCTGCGTCAATTGTTTTTTCTGATTGTCCTCCTCCTGTTTTTTTCGCTCCTCAATTCGCCGGGCGTCCGCAGCGGCCCTTTCCTTCTTCCGCCGTGCGTCCTCTTCCGCCACTCTCTGACGAGTGGATTCTTCTTTTTGCAAGCGGTCCTCTTCGGCTTGTTTTTTCGCGTCCTGTATTTCCCTCAATTCCATTTCGCCCGGCACAACGAAAGAGGCTTTGCAGAGCGGGCAGGTGTCCTTTTTACCGGCGTCGGTAAGGCCGGATTCAAGGTTGTTGTGGCACTTGGGGCAGTGGTAAGCAACTTTCGGCTTCCCGAGTATACCTCTTTTCACTTCGTAGCCATCCCTCGCCATTGCAGAGGCTCCTTTGTCCATTGGCGCAACGTTCGTGGAGTTTGTCGCGAATGTGGTTCTGCGCTCTTTACTCTGAGCGTCGGATCTTAATGTGTAATCCGGGTCGCGTATCGGACTGGGCGCGGAGAGACGGGCATTCGGACGTTCCGTTGTGAGCTGGTGAGCCAGGATAGGGAGCGGAGCCGATGTCACCCTCAAGGACATGTTGCCAAGCCTCAGTTCATCGCCTTGCTTCAGAGGACTGACGCTCGTCTTCTGCCCGTTAACAATGACCCCGCTGCGACTGGCAAGGTCTTGGACACACCACCCGCCTTCTTCGTAGAGAATGCGGCAGTGCTTTCGGGAGAGGGTGGTTTCATCGAGAGATATGTGGCAGTCCGGGCCTCGTCCGAGGATGCCGCCGCTTGCGGGAACGGCTATCTTTAGCCCGGCATCCTTGCCTGTGATGACTTCCAGAGTAATCGGTTCCGGCATGGCATTGACCCTTTTCGCCGAGCCGAGAACAAGGCCGGAACGTCGGAGCCCGCTTACCGTCGCTGTCGTGGCCACTCACACGTCAGCCGGTATCATACTCTTTCGCCCAGCGGAGTCAAGCCGACCATCGGCTAAAACAGTGGCTATCCGCCGCGCGCCTCGATAAGTCCGTGGAAAAAGTGTGGCGCAGGCGTCTCACCGCTTCGAGTGCGTTGTTTGTAGTGGCGCCGTCAGGCGCTGCTTCGTATGCCCTTCCTTCTTCGCCCTCCGACTCTTCTGCGCCCGCCGTAGCAGCGGAGCTGCGAAGAGCGGGAGTAGCCCGGAGGGCTACGAAGGATGGAACGGGCACACTACGAGCGGTCAGCTTGCCCAATACGGACCCAGGACTCCATGCTCCTCTTCCTCCTTCCACATGGCATCGAAGAGCGCCCTGGCCGTCGCGAGCGAGCGGGTGAACGGGTGGACGCACAATGCCTGCAGGAGCATCTGCCGGCTCTTCTGGAGGATGCCTGCCACGGCGATCTGCTGCACCGCGGCCAGGTGGCTCTGCTGGGCGAGGAGAGCCGGCGGGAACGGGGGGACGGGCTGCGGCTGGAACCCGTCTTTGGCGACCTTGCTGTAAACCTCGAGGACCGTATCCGGACTGAAGCCGGGCACCGCGCCGGCGTGCGGGACGTTCACGGGGAACAGCTCGCCGCTGCCGGTTGCCAGCGCCTCCGCCACGCCGATGGCGAGGTCGGCATGTCCGCCGAAATGCGTCCGGGCGATCCGGCCGGCCTCCTGGTCGTTCCAGTTGTCCAGGATCGCCTTCAACTGGTCCCAGTTCCGGGTGTCCCGCTCCAGTCGCCGCGCGGGGCCATCTTCCGCGCGCTGCCGCTGTTCCTGGACCGCCTCGTCATAATAGAAGTACGGTTCGGTGTGGCCGGCCGGCGCGGGATACAGCCCCATCGTCAGGAAAATCTGCATCCACCGCCTGACGCGCTCCTTGCCGGAGACATTGAGCGAGGCGAGGTTGGCTTCGACGGCCTGGGGGTCCATCCGGCGCATCTCCGCCAGGAGGTCGCGCCCGTCGGATCGGGCCTCGTAAACCCAGGAGCAATGGTTGATGCCGGCGTGCCGCGTCGTGACCCGCTGGTAGTCCAGGCCGACCGTGACGCCGATGTCCCGCGGCGGGCAGATGTAGCCGTCGCACAGGGCGACCCATCGCCTGTGGCCGTCGCGTTGAAGGGCGTCGCCGATGAAGTTGGTGGGGTTGGCGTAGTTGAGCAGCCAGGCGCGCGGGCAGAGGCGCTTCATTCTGCGGGCCACATCGAGCACGACCGGCACGGTCCGCATGGCCATGAACAGCCCGCCGGGGCCGACGGTCTCGTTGCCGAAGTAGCCGAACCGCGGCGGGATGGTCTCGTCGAGGGTCAGGCTCTTCATGCCGCCGATGCGGAACGTTGCGATCGCGAAATCCGCGCCGCTGAGCGCGCGGTCGAGGTCCGGGGCCTCGACGAAGGTCATGGCCGCGCCGCGCGAGCGGACGAACCGCTCGCAGAAGGCCTTGACCGTCGCCACGCGATCGGCGTCGAGGTCGTGCAGGCGGACCTCCGCGCCCGCGAAAGGCTCGCCCCTGTTGCACATGGTCCCGACGAAGCTCGGCGTGTAGTAGCTGCCGCCGCCCAGCACGGTCAATGTCAACGGTTTTCCTGCCATGGGCGTATTCTTTCCTCCCAGAGAGTCAGCGCGCGGATTTCATATTGTGACGGTGGAGCTCGGCCGCGTCAAGCAATTCATCGCCGGATTTCAACGGAATTTATTGACAGGACCCGAAAATGGGATATAATGATTGCGGAGAGGGCAGGAGACGAAGAAAAAGCGGCAGGCATGGGAGGGTCAGGCCATGCGTGGGAGATTGATAGCGCCGGTGGTGTTGTTGCTGTCGCTGCTGCCACTGACAGCGGTGGGAAGTACGGTCGCGCCGGCGGGTCAGCCCAACGCCCTGGGTTTCAGGATTCTGCTTTCGGACGGAAGCATTCTGAAGGGCTCGGTTTCCTTCACCCTGGATATTGACACGCCGTATGGCCGGCTGACCGTCCCATCCACGAACTTCCTCTCGGGCCGTTTCCACATTGCCGATCAACGGGCGGAGATCTACACGAGGGGCATCGAACTGCGGGTGCAGTATAACCCCGCAAGCAGCGACTTGAAGGCCACGACCGACGCAGGGCCGGTCAGCGTGGACCTGACGAAAGTGGTCAGCATCGAGACGCTCTACGCCGAGGTTCCAAATGCGGCTCCTGCAGCGGCATCGAATCCGGCGTACCAGGAAGCGCCGCCTGCGGTGCCTTCCGTCGTTTACGATAATACGCCGCCTGCGCCGGTTGCTGAAGCGACACCGTACGACTACGGCGACTACGGCGCCGTGGCCCCGGTCTACGCCAATCCGGGCTGGTTCGGGCCGCAGCCTTACGGCTATCCGTACGATTATCTCTACGGGTATCCATACGGGTATTCTTACGCCTGGTGTCCGGGGTACGGGTTCATAGCAGTCAGCAGCTTCAACCGGAACCATTACAGGCGCGAGTGGGGATACGGCGGGCAATTCCACAATGCGGCGGGGGGACGAGCCTTCTCGTCGGTCTCCTTCCGCAGCACGCCAAGTCCGACATTCCGCAGTGCGACGCCGGCGTTCCGCAGCGCCGGGTCAGTATTCCGCAGCGCAGCGGCGCCGACTTTCCGGAGCGGAGCGACAGCCACGTTTCACAGCGGAGGGGGTGGGTCGTTCCGCAGCGGAGGAGCGCAGTTCGGGGGTGCCGGAGGACGGGGCCGCTGAATAAACTGGAACCCGATGGGGGCCAGTTTCCTCCGCCGCATGCAGCCGCTTGACACAATCAGAGGCGGAGTCTCCGCACAGAGGCAGGGACGGTCACCCGCTGCCTTCCCGGTCCGTGGTTTTGTCTTTCTTGCCGATGTGTCTCGCCATGCACCAGCCGATGGCAAAACCGGCGGCGGCAGCACATAAACATATGAACGCGGCGAACATTTTCGTACTCTTTTCCGCAGATCCGGCGCGTATGCGGCGCCGGGTTCCATTCCGCCGTTGCCGCCGAAGATGCTGAGGAACGCCCAGAGACACCAGGGACCGAGCACAAGATACCATTTTCCAGCCGAGCGGCGAAAGTGGGAACCATCCGCCAGAAGTTGCGGCGCCGCGGCACGGACCGGCAGGAGGCTACCTTGACGGCGTTTGTTGAGAACTGGTAAACTGGACGGCGGCGGGGAGAAATCATTGGCCAAGTGGCGAGAGGAGAATGCCGTGAAGAAGGTCAGGACGTGGCTGATTGTCGCACTCTGCGGGCTTTTGGGCGCGCTGACGGCGTGCTCGTCGGGTTCGAGTTTCGTCAGGCCCGGCTACGACTTCAACACCGTCGGCAAAGTCGCCGTGCTCACCTCGGTGAATGCCGGCAACCCGGCGCAGCAGCAGGAGATCGCCGACCTGTTCGCCCAGCAGATCCTTATGAAAGGCTATGACGTAATTGACCGCGCCAACCTCTCGGACCTGGCCAACGAGGCCGCGTTCCAGAACAGCTCCGGCATCACCAGCCCGGAATCGCGAGAGAAGCTCCGCATCCATAACGTCTCCGCCGTCATCGTCGTCAACGTGAGCACCCCGAATACCTACGAAGTCCCGCCCAGCTCCGAGTCGTACTGGGTTCCCGGACATTGGCGCCCGGACTACGCCGGCGGCTGGATGTGGGAACCCGGCCATTGGGAGGTCCGGCAGCGCCCCGGCTATGTGGCCCAGAACGGAGAGGATATCTCCATAACGGCCAAGATGCTGGACGTGCAGACCGGCACGCTGCTCTGGGCCGGCGAGGGGACAGGCTCCCTGAAGAGCGGGCTGACCACTTTCGGCGGGGCATTGGTGGGCGCGGCCGGCGGCGCGCTGTTGGGATCGGCCATCGGGAACACGCGCGGGGCGGTCATCGGAGGCGTGGCCGGGGCCCTGGGCGGCGGCGTGGCGGGCGCGGCCCTGGAGCAGAACCTGGCCCAACTGATCCGATCCGTCATCGCGAAAACATGCAGAGGGCTTCCGCAGCGAGGGGCGCAGGTGGGGAGGATAATCAGCGAGCCGGCCCCGGTCGCCGTTGCCCCAGAGGCGGCGCCCGCCGTTGCTCCTGCCGCGGTCAGCGCTCCCGCCGCCCCCATGGCAGTAAGCGAGCCGGCCCCGACGGCGACCCATCCGGGGCTGGCCTGGCCGCGCTCCATCCAGGAAGGCGCAGCCACCCTGACGATGTACCAGCCGAAGATTCAGAAATGGAGCGGCGATCAGATCTCTGCCCACGCGGCGGTCTCCATCGCGGCCAGCGAGCCGATCTACGGAGTGGCGTCGTTGAGCGCCGCGGCGGAACTGGACAAAGCCGATCGCACAGTGACCTTCCGCGATTTCCAGGTCACCAAAGTGTCGTTCACCACCGCGCCGGACAAGGAGGCCCAGTACCTCGACGGGTTTCGCAAACTCGCGCCGACCGGCGTGACGACGATTCCGCTCGACGCACTGGAAGCTTCCTTCGCCCTCTCGACGGGCGTGAAGGCCGCGCTCGGCCTGAGCGGAGCGAAGGCGGGGCCGCACATCCTCTTTGTCACGACCCCGACGATCCTCGTTCTGGTGGACGGCCAGCCGGTCCTCAAGCCGATTGCCGACCTGAACGCCGAGCGCGTGACGAATACGCGCGCCCTCATCGTCAAGGTCGGCCCGAAATTTTTCCTGACGGCGCTGGACTTCTGGTATGAGGCCCCGGCGATCGAAGGGCCGTGGACGTACCTGTACAACCCGGCTCCGATTCTGGCGCAGGCCCGGGACGCCGCCGCCGGGATGGCGGACCTGATGCAACCGGCGCCGGGCTTCCCACAACCCAAGATGCCGCCCGCCGTCCGCGTCAGCACCGTCCCCATGTATCTGATCCAGACCGACGGCCCGCCGCAGCTGTTCCCGGTCGAGGGGGCGAACCTTCTTCAGGTCAAGAACACGGACGACCCCATTTTTCTGGACTTGAGCGCCAATCAGTATTACGTGCTGCTCTCGAACCAATGGTTCACTGCGAAATCGCTTTACGGCCCGTGGGCGGTGGTCGCGGCTCAGAACCTGCCGCGCGACCTGGCAAACATGCCGCCTGCCGCGCTGACCGCTGCTGTCCATGCCGAGCCTTCTCCAGAAGCAGCCGCTGCGGCGCCCGCGCCGCCCGCAGCGGCCCCGACGCAACCGCAGGCGCCCGTCGCCGCCGCCCCGTATGAGCCGCCGCCTCCGCCGGTGGAAGTAATGCCGGCCAGCCCCGGTCCGGACTATTACTGGAGTGACGGATACTGGGACTGGGGCCCGGCCGGATGGATCTGGATCGGCGGCCGGTGGGCGATCGGCTTCGGCCCGGGCTGGATAGGTCCGGGTCACCCCTGGCATGGCTGGGGACACGGCCGCCGCTGGCGTTGAGAAGTTTGCGCGGGCAATTCCAAAACCGAGGCCCGGATTTTTTCAACGGGTTGCTGTGGCAAACCCCGGCCCAATACCGGCAGCGCCACCGAGAAGGGCTTAAGGGTGGCGGCCTCCGTCGCCATCGTGGAACGCTTCCCGCGCCTGGCCCTGGATTAAGGCAAACATCTATGAAAGCGCTGACCTCCCGCCAACGGTTCGCCCGCATGTTCGAGCACCGCGACGCAGACCGCGTGCCGATCATTGACGAGCCCTGGACCTCAACCATCGCACGCTGGCAGCGCGAGGGGATGCCGAAGGAGACGGACTTTGTGGACTTCTTCGACATTGATCGCGTCGTCGGCATCGGCGCGGACAACAGCCCGCGCTATCCGGAAAAGGTCCTCGAAGAGACGGAGGAATACCAGATTCGCACCACTCCCTGGGGCGTCACGGTGAAGAACTGGAAGGGCGTCGTGTCCACGCCGCAGTTCCTCGACTTCACCATCGTTGACCGCGCCGCGTGGGCGCAAGCCAAAAAACGCATGACCCCCGACCGCGACCGGGTCAACTGGGACCGCCTCAAGAAGAACTACCCGACCTGGCGCGAGAAAGGCTATTGGATCAACGCCAGCTTCTGGTTCGGCTTCGACACGACGCATTCCTGGGCCGTCGGAACGGAGCGCGTCCTGATGGCGCTGGCCGAGGACCCGGAATGGTGCGTGGAAATGTTCAACCATTGTCTGGACGTCCACCTCGCTCTCTTCCAGATGGTCTGGGATGCGGGGTACCATTTCGATGCCATCTTCTGGTGCGACGACATGGGCTACAAGCATAACCAGTTCTTCTCCCTGCGCACGTATCGTGAGTTGCTCAAGCCGGTGCATCAGCGCGCCATCGAGTGGGCCCATGCCCACGGCGTCAAAGCGCACCTGCACTCCTGCGGCGATGTGAACCCCTTCGTGCCGGAGCTGGTCGGAATGGGTCTCGATGCGCTCAACCCGCTTGAAGTCAAGGCGGGCATGGACCCCATCTCGCTCAAGAGAAAGTTCGGCGACAAACTCGTCCTGCACGGCGGCATCAACGCCGTCCTCTGGGACAAGCCCGATCAGATCGAGGCGGAGATGCGCCGCGTTGTCCCCGTCGTCAAGCGGAACGGCGGCTACATCTTCTCCTCCGACCACTCCGTCCCGGCGACGGTGAGCCTGGAGGACTTTCGCCGGATCACGGACCTGGCGAAAACCCTGGGCGCGTATTAGCGGAGAACGTAACCGGCTCAGTGCATGTCGCCTCAAGTACGATGACGTTCATTTGCGAATCATCCTCGTCCTCGAAGTTCTCGTCCTCGTCCTCGAACAGAAGCACCGAACGGCCGAGGACGAGGACGACGACGAGGACGAG
>Ga0181533_1001425_pt1 | contig 30806 bp, 16 predicted proteins | sample PEATcosm2014_Bin_45_FD_119772 | JGI IMG/M metagenome (GOLD analysis project Ga0181533, IMG submission 119772) | Peatland microbial communities from MTU Mesocosm Facility, Houghton, MI, USA - PEATcosm2014_Bin11_60_metaG | ecosystem: Environmental > Terrestrial > Soil > Wetlands > Peat | place...
TACTGGCCGATCGCGGGAATCCTGCTGGCGGTTCGTGCTGCAGACAGGGTTGAAGATTCGCGACGAACATCGGCGCTGGACCGAGGCCGAGATCGACGCGCTTCGCGAGCACATCGCTACACACACGGTCGAAGAGACCTCAAAGATGCTGGGCCGCAGCGCTAAATCGGTTCGCTGCGCGTTGCATCGATACGACCTCAAGATCCGCGAGATTCGTTGTGACTGGATGTCGATCCACTCCCTGGCAAACATTCTCCATGTGCGCAAGGCGGAGATCCAGTCCTGGATCGAGAAGGGCTGGCTGGAGGCGACAGTTCGCACGCACGGCAAGCGGTCGAGCTACGTTATCACGCCGGAAGCCTTCCGGGCGCTCTATACGCGCCATCTCAGCGAGCTCATTGCGCAGAAGAGAATCCCCAGCGTGGCGTTGTTCGAGGCCTTTTACAACTACTGCTTCGTGCCTAAGCACACCGTAGGTACGCAATTGCTCACAGTCCGCCGCGACAAGCGCGAGCGGGAAGCCTATACCGCAAGCCAGAATGGGGAAGAAAGCGATGAATCCGACGACAACCCCGGTAAGGAAGAGGAAAGCGAGGTCTGACCATCGCTCCAGATGGCCGTTACTCAGACGGCAACGAGGATCTCAATTGTCGGATAATTTGTGCTTCCGCTGGTTTCAATAGCCGGCTAAGACCTGTTCTTCATGAGTCAAGTCTGTCAAAAACCTGAATCCCTTCACACAATCGGCGGTTGTTTTGTCGCGGTCGACGAAGTAAGCCTGCAGGCCGGATCGGTAACGGTGAACGCCGGTCGACCTGGATTTCTGCCGTGAAAAACACTGCGTCTATCATTCCCAATCAATTTGGCCGCAGGCGCATTGAGTGGCCGAGGAACGCAAACTGGGTTCAGCGATTCACTTGTGGCATGCGAAGCAGTACCCGCTCTTGTGCAGGCTCGATGGTTTCATGCAACTGGCTGGTGCGGGTCTTTTCTTGAATTCGTAAGCCGAGCAGGACCTGGACCGCATCGTTGGCCCTGCGCGCATGTTCGATGAGCGCCCTGCGCCTTTCCGGGGGGAGTGACCGGACTTTGTCCGGATGCGATTTCTGTACGATCTCGCGGCGGGATTTCTCAATCGTTTCCCAATCCGCTCCCAAAGTGACTTGCAGCACCTTGCTTGCCTCCTCGGGGGACATAATTGCGTCACCGACGTCGAGTCTAGGTTCTACGGGTGCAGGGAAAGGGAACGGTTCTCCACGCGAAACCAGGCGAGGTGGAGGAATCGTAGGCTTGGTCACCGACACGAGTTGAGGCGCTTGGGCAGGCTTCAGCGCCAATCCAGGAATGGGTTCTGCTCGTTGCGGCGGAACAGGATTGGCCACTTTGGTAGTGATGGACTGTGGGTCGAAGAGATTAGGATCCGTCGCACTGCCAATGAACTGCGGTAGTGATAGATTCTTTCGTACGGTCTTGAGCAAGCTGACTGCCCGCGGCGTTGAGCGGTGAACGAGTTCATTCTCAAGCGCTTTAAGTGTCAGAAGTTCCGTTCCTGAGGACTTGAATATCTGCTCCATTTCATCGATCCGTTTACTGATGAACGGCCGCTTAGCCATAGTCCTCCTCTTCTTCCTCTTCTCGGACGGCGTAGGGGTCAACCTCCTTCGAGTAGACCCACACGGTATTGTCTACCCCATCCGAGCCGAGTGGCTCGATGCCAAGATTCCTCATGGTGGTGAAGAGGTCTTCGAGGACTGCGGTGCGCCGACGCCGGAAACTGGAAGCGAAGCAGCGCCAAAAGGTCCAACCCGCGCGCTCGAGGACGCGCTGACGCGCCATGTCCTCTGCCCATTGGCCGGGACCATGGAAACGGTCTCCATCGCACTCCACGGCAATCCGCCGGCCCTCCCTTCCCTCAACTACGAAGTCTATTCGGAATCCGCCGCAGTGCACCTGCGGTTCGACGCGGTAGCACCTCTTCACCAGCGCATCGAACATGTCTCGTTCGAAATCAGACTCGCAGCGTTCGCGGAGCACCTTGGAACTGCGTGCGTCCTGCCGGAAAGGTTCTCGGAAATGCCGGATCAGCCGACCATTGAGAGTATCGTCGGCAAAAGCACTGTAATCCACGGAACGGAAGAGATACTCCCTATCTCTTGCCCGTGAGAGGGCCACATTGAAACGTTGTTTCTGATCGTCCCTATTCTGAGCGGAATGGTCGCCCGGTGCGAGAACCATGGAGATGAGCATGATGTCCCGTTCTCGGCCCTGAAAGACGGGCGGCGGCCCTACGGCAATTTGTCGCTTCACGATATCCACGGGCGAGATGTGGGTAGTGACCAATTTGTGGATGTAGGCAGCCTGGTCCGTTCCGAGAAGCGTGACCACGCCGATGGTGCGGACGCCGAGGGAAGGATTTCCGAGAATCGCCTGGATCTCCTGCAAGATGGCCTGCGCCTCGGGGTCGTTGACGTCTCCCTTCCGGAATCCGCCTCTTACAAACACATCAATGAGCGGCGGATCAAGGCGCTCACTTGGGTGGGGGATGCGCAGCGGCACAATATCATTCTGGTAGAACTCACGGTTCGAAAACTCGATAATGGCCGGAACACAGCGGAAGTGTTCCTTCAGCATGACAGAGTTTGAGGCGAAGATGACGCTGGCTAGGTCGTATATGGACTTTTCAGGGGTCATCTCGGAACCGAAGGGCTGATTCTGCAGGAAGCGGCTGATCAGGTCCGTGATCCTCTGTTCAGCCATTCCGATCGCAGATGGAGACACCTGCTTGCGGTCTCCCACAATCAGGAGCTTCTTACCCCGAAGAAGGACGGGGAGCGCCCAGATGTCCGACTGGGACGCCTCGTCAATAATGACGAGGTCGAAAAGCCCGACCTCGGACGGGATCGTCTCGCTGACGCGCCACTGGGGCAAGACCCAGCAAGGAACGGCGCGATAAGCGCGTGTCATCGCTTCCTGAGCATCTCTCCTATAGCGCATCGCGCGCAAGCCAAGCCCGGTCCCCATCGCCTGAATGGCATTCAGGTACCGCTTGAGATCCTGCTGCACCGAATCTGGCGAATTGTTGTAGACGTTCAGCCAGCACTTTTCGGCCACGAGTTCCTGGTACGTGCGGGCGAGAAAACTCGTGTGCGTCCGGCGTTCTTTAAAGAGATTCCTTAGTAGATGGTGAACGTCGATCGAATCCAGGAGCGCGACCGCACAGCGCCATTCCATGGCTTCCCTCCAGTCGGAGGGCAGCACCGGGTCGTGGTCGACTTCGGCGGCTTGCGTTCGAATGCGTGCGGCCCAAAGCAGAGCACTGGATCTTTCGATCTCGGCTGAGATGAGGGCAATCTGCTCGATGTCCGGCCGAAGGCTGCCCAGCCGGATCAGTTCTGACACAAAAGCATGCCACTTCTTCTGCAACCCTAAATCGTCTTCTTCCTTGTTGCCGAGCGTGGACGTGAAGAACTCGCGAATCTCTTCGACGATTAGCCCCTTCCTGGCAATCAGCTTCTGACGGATGGTTTCTATCCGGAAGAGAGTGGAGGCGAGGTTGCCCCGGTCAATATGGAACTGCAGGCAGGTCACGACCTCCTGAACGAGTTTCTCGCCTTCTATCTTGAGTCGAGCAGCGACGCGCTCTCCGAATGCCTTCTGGATTTCCACGGCCAACTTTGCGTCGAAGTTGAACGCGAGATTGTACAGGTCCATGACCTGGGCCCGAAGCTGGACGACCCGCCGGAATGCGTCCTCGAGATCACCCGTCTGAGGCCCACACCCAAACTCGCCGGCGACTGAGTTCCACCGCGCGAGACACTTCTTGGCCGACGTGCGCCAGTCAATCATGCTACTGACGTATTCCCACTGTTCCGCCTCTTCAGGAGAGGATCCCAGAACGGTCACCTCCTCAACAAGCTTGCGGGCTGCCGACTTTCCGAACGGAAAGGCAAATGCGCTTTTGCCGTGCTTCAGGCGACCGACTGCCGAGAGGAAGTCTTCGTCGGCTTCGGCGCCTACGGGGAGGACGACAGACTTCGGGACAAGATCGCGTCTGGTGCAGTCGAGCGATTCAATATCGCGGCAGGCCTGCAGGAGGGATTCAAGCAGAATATCGTCCGGCTTCATGTCGGCCAGATGCTCGTCCATGCCGTTCAGGCCAGCCTGAGGATACGAGGAGATCTTCTTCTGCAGAGCGGCACGGTCGTTCAGAAACTTCAAGAGCGCTGCGGCCTTCTCGTAAGTCCCGCGTGTCGAATCGATCAGGTCGAGAATGGTGCCGTCGGAGACGCGCGCATCGATGTCTTTGGCCTTAATCAGGTCGCGATGTAGGCTGAGGAGGTCCGGCCACGCAGGAAAGTCGTCGCTGACCGGTAGGGAAGAATCAAGGTAGTTGATATCCTTGCCCACCCGGAGCCGCGCTTGGCGCAGCGCGCCAATCGAGCGCTCATCGAACAGCAGATGTTCCATTCCATCGGCCGGAAGCACATCGTCCATCCATTTGTGCGCTTCCTCGTGCTCGACGACGTACTGCGCAATCTCTTCGGGTGTGGATTCTCGGCCCTGGAACTTGTAAGAGCACATGTGCTTCGTGGCGTGCGCTCTCAGCGAGGAATCGATCTGCGAGATTTTCGAATGAAGGCGGTTGACCTGATCTTCGAGCCGGTTGATCTCCCGGGCGGAACGTTGGGGGTTAAGTGCCGTCACGGTTGAAGCGATGGTCTGGATTGAGTGCTCAAACTGCTTCATGCCTTCGCGTTCGTTCGACAGAAGGCCTACAGCCAGCGGACGGATCCGCTCGGGCAGTTTGCCAATCACCTCGGTGAGCGCCGTTTCTCCCTTCGAGGAGACCAGCACGCGCTTGCCGGCGGCCAGGTAGTGACTGATAATGTTGGCGATTGTGTGCGTCTTGCCGGTACCCGGTGGGCCCTGCACCACGACGCCATCACCGTGCTCGAGCTTCTGAACGATTGCAACCTGCTCATCATTGTAGGGAAGAGGGAAGAAGAGTTCCGCAGCGTCGGTGGGAGCTTCGCTCGATAGCAGGCCGCGGAAGACGCGCTCGGTTCGGTCACGCACCTCCTCATCGCCGCGCACCACAAAGCTGCGGATTACGGGTGGAAGGTAGGGGACTTCCTTCACGTTCTCCTTCAGACGTTTCACATCCTCTAGGAAGAGGGTGGCCGTGCGCTTGCGGGCAAAAAGAACCCACGTGCTCGTGATCTTGAGCTTTTCCGTTGGTGCCGGCAGGGTTGGGTCCTCGGCCAGAACCTCATAGGAGCCGGAGGGATCAAGAAAGCCTACGGCGGTTTTGAGCGTGGGTTCGAAGGTCGAGAATTCGAACGGATTGACCCGATTCGTGGTGCTGTCGATGGCGCTCTTCCAGAACGCCTCCACCTGCGTCACACCCGACACTTCCATCTCGGCGTAGCAGTCCAACTCGATTCGGGCATCGACGTTGCGGGGTCTGATCTCCAGATCGAATGTGTGGCGATTGAGATTGATCTCGCAGCCTTGCGTAATCAGAGGGTACTTGAGAGTGCTCCCCTTGCCTTCCTTCTTCCAGAGGGCTAAGCCGATGCCCCAGACCAGTTCTAGGGGTGTGTCGGCGCCATCGCTGGCGATCGCCTGCTGGATGGCGAAGACCTGGTTATAGCGGTGGATCGTCTTGCGGCGGGGCAGTTCCGCGGTCGCCCAGGGAGTCCACTGGTTCTCGACGTACCAATCAAAGAGTTCGTGGATCTCGGCTCGCTCCCTCTGCTGATCCGGAGTTTCCGAGCTCGCGGCCGCCTCAATAGAGGGCTTCAGTTCCGGCGTTTTTGCCGGCGTCTTGTGGATGGTGATCCAAGGGGCGAGTTTCTCATCGGGCTCGGGAGCTGGAATCTCTTTGAGTCGCGGAATACAGAGCCACACGTCCTCACCTTCCGCCTGAACGTTGAACCGGATCTCCGGGAGGCCTTTCAGCTCGTACTGGTGGGCGGCGAAATACTCAGTGGGCACGGAGAATGCGGGTTTGATCTTGAGTTTCTCGACCTGCTCGATGTATGTGAGGAGATCGACTACGAGTTCGTTGTCGAGAGCCATGGTCGATTCCTCGGGATAAGGGTTGGCGAGTAGAAGAAGCTCCGAAAAAACACACACCGAGAATAGCGCGTTGAATTAGCCTGTGAGGAAATCACCCGGAAAGAGTAAGCGCAGGTTAGGCGAAAGTCAACAATTGAAAGGAGTTCTGGATAGCGCGTGTAATAAGCGCGTTGGCGCTTGCGCACTACGAGGCTAGCGAGAAGCACCATCCCGATCAGTGTCTGGGAAATCCTGTTCCCTGAACGTTTACCTTCCGAAGGAGTAAAGCCGGGCCGGGAAGTACGGTTCCTTTCTCATCCATACGGAAGTACGGCAAATCTTAGAGGAGCGCGCTATTGAAACGTCCGGGAAGTGAAATTTTCCGGGCGTTGGCGGCCAGCTTAGATTCCGAGGCCGGCCGCCGCGTTCTCGCGAAAGATCTCGCCGGAGCGGATATAGCGCCGCAAAGTCGCAACCGTCTTGTGCCCCGTTTGGCGCATAATGATGAACTCCCGAACGCCGTTCATCGCCGCCTGGGTCACGCATCCTGCGCGAAGACTATGGCCACCGAGCACGTCTACCTTCAGTCCCGCCCTGCCTGCTGCACGCTTGAGGAGCTTGCCGATCGAATCCCTGTGCAGACCGCGCCGCGATACATGACCGTATCTTCCAACGGCCCGGAAGACCGGGCCTTCTCGAATCCCGGCCCTGTCGAGCCACTGGCGCAGCGCGCGGACCGGGCACGTATCCTGACTGGCGCCGAAAGGCAGTCCCACTTCGCGTCCGGCGCTCTCCTGGTCCGTCTTCGATTTGCGGACGGTGACGACGACGCCGTCGGAGGAGAACTTCAGGTCATATATATGGATACCGGCCAGCTCCGAGCGGCGAAATCCGCCCGCGAATCCGACCAGCACCAGAGTTGCGTCTCGAAGGCCGAGCTGGTCCCCGCGCCGGGCGGCGATGATCCGGCGGATGTCAGCTGAGAGAAGCGGGGCCTTTCCGTGCTGCGCGGTGCCGATGGTGCGGCGGATACCCTTGAGGGTTTCGCCGACGACGAAGTGGCGGGTCGCGGCAGGAGAGTCGCTGAAGCCCGCGGCCTGATGCGCCTTGGTGATCGAAGTCAACCTGCGGGCGATGGTGCCCGATGCCAGGGTGGAGGCGCGGTCCGCAATGTAGAGGGCAACGGACTCGGGCGTCGAGGGCAGCGACGGCAGCTGGTATTCGCGGCACCACGACTCGAAGTCGCGCCAGTCATTTCTGTATGCCTTGAGAGTGGCGGGGGCCTTGGCCGCGGCAACGAAGGTCTTGGCCTTCTGGATGAGGTCCTCAAGGCTGGCGGGTTTAGGGACAAGAGTACAGGTAGGAGGTTGCATGGGGGATTTCCTTTCAAACAAGACACAGGTGTGCGGACTTCCGAGGGGATCGGGATAGCAGATTTGCAAGCGAGGGCGTTGAATGGGAAGGCTAGGATTTTCCGAGGTGAGATCGATAATTATGGGAGAGGCAGGCCGGGCAGAGGGCCGCTAGGAGGCCAGAGGGGAGAGTCCGCTGCTCCTACCGATAAGGGGAACAACAGGTACTGAACCCCCGTCAGTCTCCCTTTTGCTAATCAACTAAGAAAACCAGCCGTCAGCAGCGGCCACGTGTGCAACACGTGGGAATTGGTTCGCATTTTTGGGACGCAGTAACCGGACCTGCTCAGCTCCCAGTTCGGTTACGTCGCGGTCTCTCGTGCCAGCCACGAGGCGACCATCTTCACCGGTGTTATGAGCCGGCTGTTTCAATAGCTTGGAATGGAGGTCATCAACACTGCGGGGCACGAAATCAACCAGTCTGTTTCCATTGGGCAGGGGCTTGGAATGGACTGATCCAGATCGCGAACTCTGAGGACAGGCGTCTGGCGAATCCGCCCATACAAGACGTAATTTCCTTATTTCATGTCGTTTGCAAAAGTAGCCTTGGACCATCCGCTACAATCAACTTTCCGGTTGAATAGCAGCTGTCGGAGGCGTGAGCGTTGCCACGGATATTCGACAACATCGATCAACAGTTGCTCCCAGCGCTAAGAACCACTCTGTCGGTCTCCCACAGGTCGGATTTCTGCGTAGGGTACTTCAACCTAAGGGGATGGAGACAACTCGACGAACAGATTGAAAAATGGTCGGGGGGAGACGGCGAATGCTGCCGCCTTTTGGTCGGCATGCAAACGCTCCCCCAGCAGGAGATTGCCGGTGCGTACGGCATTATTAAGCAAGACGCTGAACTCGACAACCAGACCGCTATCCGATTGAAAAAGGCACTTGCGGAGCAGTTCCGGACGCAGCTGACCATCGGTGCTCCAACCGACGCGGACGAGGCCGGGCTCAGGAGACTTGCAAAGCAGATTCGCGCCAAACAGGTGCTTGTCAAACTGCACCTCCGTCACCCGCTTCACGCGAAGCTTTACTTGCTCTTTCGACACGATCCGGTGAGCCCTGTCAACGGTTTCTTGGGAAGCAGCAATCTAACCTTCGCTGGTCTGTCGAAGCAGGGCGAGCTGAACGTGGACGTAACAGACCACGATGCCTGCGAAAAGCTGGCCAAATGGTTTAACGACAGATGGAGTGACAAATGGTGTCTGGATATTTCCAGCGAGATTGCGGACATCATTGATCAGAGCTGGGCACGGCCCGAGCCGATTCCGCCACACCATATATACGTCAAGATGGCCTATCACCTCTCTCAGGAGGCAAGGGAGGGAATCGTTCGGTATGGCATCCCGAAGGATTTCGGGGACCAGCTTTTTGAGTTCCAGGAGAAGGCTGTCAAGATTGCCGCCCATCACGTCCAAAAGCGCGGGGGCGTTTTGCTTGCCGACGTAGTCGGCCTGGGCAAGACATTGATGGCAACGGCTCTCGCCAGAGTCCTGGCGGACGAGCTAATGCTCGAAACACTCATTCTCTGCCCGTTGAATCTCGTCAAAATGTGGGAAGACTACTGCCATACCTATAGAGTCCCTTCCTGCAAGGTCCTGTCGTACTCCAAGGTGTTGCAGCAACTTCCAGATCTTCGTCGTTATCGGCTCATCATTATGGATGAAAGCCACAACTTGCGGAATCGTGAAATCAAGACCTATAGGGTGATTTCGGAGTACATCCAAAAGAATGACAGCAAGTGCATTCTGCTCACAGCGACTCCGTACAACAAAGATTATCTCGATCTTGCCAGTCAGTTGCGTCTCTTCGTGCCACCTGACAAGGAGCTTGGGGTTGGTCCTGAGCGGCTATTTCAGGAAGTTGACCGCGCACAGTTTAGGGGCAAGTTCCAATGCGGAGCGAATACGCTAGCGGCTTTTGAAAAGAGCCAATATCCCGACGACTGGCGTGATCTAATGCGCCTCTACATGGTGCGCCGTACACGCGGGTTCATCAAAGCGAACTATGCCAAGACGGACCTGGACAACGGGCGGAAATATCTTGAATTCAAAGACGGAACTCGCTCGTACTTCCCTGATCGCCTTCCCAAGAAGCTCCCCTTCGTGGTGAATGAGAGCGATCCAAACGACGAATATGCCAAGCTCTACTCTTCACCAGTCGTAGACATTGTGAATCATCTGAGTCTCCCGCGTTATGGGCTGGGCAATTCGTTGCTGGAAAAGCCAACGATTACAGCCTCAAGGGCCGACGAAGTAATTCTGGCAAATCTCTCAGCAGCTGGTACTCGGCTCATGGGGTTTTGCCGGAGCAATCTGTTTAAGCGGCTTGAGAGCAGCGGACACAGCTTCTTGCTTTCGGTAGAGCGGCACATCCTCCGCAACTTTATCTTTCTCCACGCCATCGAGAACGGTCTGGATATACCGATCGGCACACAGGACTCCGGGCTCTTGGACACAACCACGTCGGACGACGACGTAACGACTTCAGGAACATTCGACGAAATCACCGCACAACATGGCCATTTGCGCACTGTAGATGCTTTCCGCACCCGTGCCGCAGACGTATACGCGCTTTACGCAGATCGCTTCCGCACTCGATTCGACTGGATTCGTCCTGGGTTCTTTCGACCGCAATTGCAAAGCAATCTCCTTGCCGACGCTAAGGCGCTAATGCAGATATTCGACCGCTGCACGGTCTGGAAACCTCAAACAGACTCCAAGCTCCAGGCTCTTATCAAGCTGGTCAACCAGAAACACAAGACGGAGAAGGTGCTGGTTTTCAGCCAGTTCAGCGATACAGTTCTTTATCTGAACCAACAGCTTGTGGCTGCCGGCGTCAAAAGAACCGCAGCAGCGACCGGGGACACCGAGAACGTCACAGACCTTGCCTACCGGTTTAGCCCGCAGAGCAATAAGAAGACCATTTCGCCCGACCAAGAGTTGAGGGTTCTCGTTGCCACGGATGTCCTGAGCGAAGGACAGAACCTCCAGGACGGCTTCATCGTCGTCAACTTTGACCTGCCATGGACCATTATTCGGCTAATCCAGCGGGCCGGCCGCGTGGATCGTATTGGCCAGAAGTCTGACAAAATCCTCTGCTACAGCTTTCTGCCGGCGGACGGAATTGAAACGATCATTCGTCTCCGAGCAAAGGTGCGCGCCCGCCTCCACGCCAATTCCGAAGTTGTTGGCACAGATGAATCCTTTTTCGACGATGACAAACACAATAAGGTTGTTGCCGACCTCTACAACGAAAAGGCCGGGCTGCTCGACGGCGAAGAGGATTCCGAAGTTGACCTCGTCTCGTATGCCTATCAAATCTGGCAAGATGCGATTAACAAGAACCCCGCGCTCAAGAAGACCATCGAGGATATGCCGAATGTGGTCTACACAGCCAAGCACCACGATGCGACTGTGCCGTCAACGCAAGGAGTCCTAGTTTATTTGAAGAATGGCAGCGGAACCGACGCTCTGGCCTGGGTAGATTCGCAAGGAAAGCGTGTCACCGATTCGCCTTTCCGAATTCTTAAAGCCGCGGAGTGCACCCCCGAGACTCCGGCAGTTCCCCGTCTCCCCAACCATCACGAGCTGGTGGAGACCGCAGTCAAGGAGCTTGCCGCCGAGGAGAAAATAGTCGGCGGCGGCTTGGGCAGCGCGACTGGCGCACGCTATCGAGCTTACGAGCGGCTCAAGCGGTACACACTTGAAGTGAAGGGAACACTTTTTGATACTCTACCGCTGCAGCGAACACTTGAAGATATTTACAAGTACCCGCTTCGCTCCGTCGCGACGGACATCTTGAACCGGCACATGAAGACCGACTGCACCGACCAGACCCTGGCCGAACTAGCCATGGGCCTGCGTGAAACAGGCCGTCTTAGCATCGTCGAAGGCGAGGAAGATCAGGAAACTCTGGCACAGATAATTTGTTCACTCGGGCTCGCAGAGGGACAGGCAGATGGCAATTGACCGCGAACGTGCTCGGCAATACCTCAAGTCGTTTGACTTCGCTCGGTTGTTCACTCAGGAACTTGGTTGGGATAAATACTCGGCTTCAATCGCAAAGCAAATCGATGGTCACAACTACCTATTCAAGGCAGTTGCCGAAAAACATGGCGTCGTTATCCTTGTATCCGACTCCATCCCTGAGTACTCCATCCGCGTCAAACTAGACAAGCTTGTCGCGAAGGACCACTTTGAACATCTAATCGTCTTTGCCGATCAAGCCCATGGTCGGCAGGTCTGGCAATGGTTTCGCAAGGAGCCGGGCAAACCTGTTGCCGTCCGCACTTATCACTATGCCTCTGGGCAATCGGGCGAATTGCTTCTTCAAAAACTGGAAGGCCTCGTCTTTACGCTGGACGAGGAAGAGATTCTCACGCTGACCAGTGTCACTGGGCGTCTGAAAGCCTTTGACGTAGAGAAGGTCACCAAGAAGTTTTACGAACGGTTCAAGACAGAGCACTCCAGCTTTTTAAAATTCATCGAGGGCATCCCGGACAAACAGATGGAGACCTGGTACGCCTCCGTCATGGTCAACCGCCTAATGTTCCTCTATTTCATTCAGGAGAAGGGTTTTCTGAACGGGGACAAGGACTATCTGCGCAACAAGCTCAAAGAGAGCCGTGACCGCAAGCCGGATGCCTACTACAGAGACTTTCTTTGCCCGCTCTTCTTTCAAGGCTTTGCCCGCAAGAAGGAGGAACGTTCTGCCGCTGTCAACAAGTTGCTCGGTGAGATTCCGTATCTTAACGGCGGACTCTTCCAGCCGCACCAGATTGAAGAACTTCACGGCAAACAGATTGTTATCCCCGACAAAGCATTTAAGGGGCTCTTCAATTTCTTCAAGGAATACGACTGGCACCTGGACGAGCGCGAGAATCGCAACGACTGCGAGATCAACCCCGACGTGCTGGGGTACATCTTCGAGAAGTACATCAACCAAAAGCAAATGGGCGCGTATTACACCAAGGAAGACATTACCGAGTACATCGCCCAAAACACGATCATTCCCTTCCTACTGGACGAAGCGCGTAAAGGCTGCGCAGTGGCCTTTGCTCCCGAAGGCTCTGTCTGGCGGCTGCTACGGGATGACCCGAACCGTTACATCCACGACGCCATGAAGTGGGGCGCGGACATTTCCCTGCCGACCGACATCGAAGCCGGTATTGCAGACGTGAAGAAACGAACCGGCTGGAATCGCACCGCCCCGGAGGAATTCGCGCTCCCGACCGAAATATGGCGAGAGGTTATTGACCGCCATCAGCGGTATCGCAGCGTCAAAGCCAAACTTGCTTCGGGCGAAATATGCCAGGTCAACGATCTGGTGACCCTGAACCTGAACATCCGGCAGTTTGCGCAAGACGTAATTCAGTTCTGCGAAGGACCGGAACTGCTTCGCGCAATCTGGAAAGTCATTGAGAAGGTCTCGGTCCTCGACCCCACTTGCGGCTCAGGCGCCTTTTTGTTTGCCGCTCTCAACATTCTGAAGCCCCTCTACGAAGCCTGCCTTATCAGGATGCAGGGATTTATTGAGGATATGGAGTCAGCGGGGCCGCACCATCCAACGAAGTTCAGCGACTTCAAGCAGACTCTCGACGAGTCGAAGCGCCATCCCAAGCAGGACTACTTCATCCTCAAGGCGATCATCGTCAACAATCTCTTCGGCGTGGACATCATGGAAGAGGCCGTCGAGATCTGCAAGCTCCGGCTTTTTCTCAAGTTAATTGCCCAGGTAGAATCGCAGGACCGCATCGAGCCGCTGCCGGACATCGACTTCAACATTCGCGCTGGCAATACGCTAGTTGGCTATGCCCTAAAGACGGACTTTCAACCGTCCCGCGGAATTAGAACTGACGAAGAGAACAGGATGATCGCCCAGGTTGAAGACGAGGCATTAAGCCTGGACGCCAAGGTCCGCACATTCCGTCTGCAACAGACGCGGCTCGACGGAACTGTTGATGCGGAAGATAAGAATGGTTTGCGCAAGCAGTTTACGGCTCTTGAATCCAAGTTAAATGAATATCTGTCCAATGAATACGCGGCGAAGCGAACTGATCGCAGCAGTTGGGCGGAGGTGCACAAGCCGTTTCACTGGCTCTGCGATTTCCACTCAATCATGCAGTCTGGCGGCTTCGACGTAATCATTGGCAACCCTCCTTATGTCGAGATCCCCAAGTCCTATTCACGCTCGTATCTTGGGCGCCTCTACAAGTCTGCCCTTCCCGTCTGGAGTAGAGATGAAGATTTGTACACGCTCGTAGTTGAGCGTTCTCTCCGGGTGCTCAAGAATGATGGAAGATTCGGGATGATTCTCCCATTGTCGCTCTGCTTTTCGACCAAGAAACCATTCGTCGCCTTGAGGAGGCTTGTTGGAGAGGAACTTGGAGCGTGGTGGTGGTCGCATTTTGATCGAATTCCATCAGCTCTATTTGGAAGTGAAGTAAGAACGCGGTGCACTATCGCTCTGTTGGCGAGGAGTCAACATCTTCAGCATCGCCTCAGAGCGACCACGTCACTACTAAGATGGACAGAGGAGCAGAGGCCAAAGCTCTTTAAAGACCTTCGATACAGTGCGCTCTCCACGGATATCCTCGAAGGGATTCCTAAGGTATCTTCCCAGGAGCAGGCGGACGTGCTTCAAAAGATGTTAAAAGCAGGAAGGCCGCTTCCGTTGGATGGCCCGAGAAGTATCTCATACAGTTTTCTAGTATCGGCGGCTCCGGATTTTCCGCAGCCCTGTGTCTATGTTGGCGGAACAGCATACAACTGGTTTCCAGCTTGGAGAGATATTCCGCCGACGACTGGTGAAGATGGTAGACCGTCACTGCCGGCTCGAACAGCAGGCATGCAATACGTCACCGAGGAAGAGGCGAATATTGTATTCGCTTTACTTTGTAGTTCGTTGGGATACTGGTGGTGGGCGATAGCGTCAGATGGGTTCAACTTAAAGAGATGGCTGATCGACCGCTTTCCTCTTTCGATTGGGTCAATTGATCCAAAAGGGAGAAAGGAAGTTGGGCTCCTTGGCAAACAACTTCGGTCGGCATTGCGCAAACAATATGTCTACAAGGATAACAAGGGGAGAATTGGTAACTACTATTTGCCCGCTTGCGATGAGTTAATTCGCGAGATCGATCAAGTGCTTGTTTCGTATGTTCCGGTTCTTACCGCCGAGTTCATGGCGGACATTCAGGTCTTTAACCAATCATTCTCCAGAAACGAAGATGCGTCCTCCGGAGAGGACGAAGATGAGGAGTAGGCATGATCCTCAACGGACAGGTCACCGCGTTTCGCGTCGGAGGTCCGGGCTTCCCGCAGACTCTGCTCGCGGGCTTTGCCAGTGACGCGCCTTCTGAGATTTGGGCCGCTGGCCATCTGGCACTGCTCGATCATCCAAAGACAGGTTTATTCTGCTCCTCGCAATGCCCCGGCTCCATCATCCTCAAGACCTTCGATGCGATCACACGGATGCGCGACGAAGGGCAGGTCCTCATAGGCGGCTTCCACTCCGTGATGGAGTGGGAATGCCTGGGCATCCTGCTCCGCGGCCGTCAGCCTGTCATCTGGGTTCCCGCCCGCACCATCGTCGGAATGCACCTGAAGCCGAAGTTGGTTCCCGCCTTCAATGCCGGTCGGCTCCTGATCCTATCCCCCTTCCCACCCAAGGACAAGCGCATCGCTGTTGCTCTAGCAGAGGCTCGCAACAGGTTTGTCGGCGCACTCGCCGATCGCGTCTTCGTTCCCCATGGCGCCCCGGGTGGCAAGACAGCCGCACTGGCGCATCAACTGCTTTCCCAAGGCAAAGAGGTCTACACTATCGACGACCAATTTAATCGGGAATTGATCTTCATGGGCGCCATTCCAGTCGCCAATGAGTGTGTCGGGCCAAATGGCGTCGTCAGATCCGTCAAGGCTGAGAAGCGAGGAACAACCCTATGCAGAAGACTCCGTACCAGATCGTCGAAATCGTCCAGAAACTGAAAGACGGCCAACCCTCACGCCGGTACAAGGTGCGCGCCGTCCTGAAATGGTTCGGAGCCAAGCGAAGAGGCGACGCCATCCTCAAGGAGATTCTCGACACGTTTGTCCGCTACGATCTGACCACGGAACCGCCATTCGACAAAGTTGGCATCGACAACCACGTGCGCTTTGCCCTCGCAATCGCCGCAGCCACAAACGGCCAGCCCGTCGGCGAAGTATCTGATCGTTCGCACGACCCCGAAGGTGGGGCAGTTGTGCAGCCAGCCACCCAGAATGAACAGTTTCCTCCGCCGGACCCACCGAGTACACAAGTGGCTACGATTAGCGGGAACGGACACACCGAAACAACATCAGCCCCGACCGAGGACCAACTTGAGCCGGAAAACGGCGAGGAAACCCCGGTCACCAAGCCCGACGACCATCCTGTGAGTAGCCAGATTTGCGATTGGACCATCTCGGCGCTGACAGACAAGCTCAACAGAGGGAACCTGGAGCTCCAGCCGAAGTTCCAGCGCGAATACGTTTGGAGCCTGCGTCCTGAACTACCTTCACGGCTTATCGAGTCGTTGCTGCTCAGAATCCCGATTCCACCCATATATCTCGGCAAGATGCCCGGCGGCCGGCATGAAGTCATTGACGGACAGCAGCGACTAACGACGCTCGTTAAGTTTGTTCGGAACGAGTTTTCGCTTTGCAAGCTCTTGAGGATGGGCAGCCTGAACGGGAAACTCTTTAAGGATCTGAGCCCGGAACAGCAGGAGCTTATTCTTGACGAGCCGATTCGTACGATCGTGATCGACTCTGCGGGCAATTCCGATCTCCGATACGAGGTTTTTGAGCGGCTGAATCGTGGATCGATGGCGCTCAACGAACAGGAGCTACGCAACTGCGTCTATCGAGGTCCTTTCAACGATCTACTTGCCGAGCTTGAGCAGGATCCTGTTTGGCGTAGGGTAAAAGGCGGCATCGAACCCGAATGGCGCTTTAAGGAGCGCGAGATGATTTTGCGGTTCTTCGCGTTTGCTAATAGATTGCCTCAATACAATGGCGGCCTGAAGGCATTCTTGAATGAGTACATGGCAGATTACAGTCCGCGCAAGGAAGCCGACTTAAAGACCCATGCGGCTTTGTTTCGACAGACGATGCAAAACGTCTACACAGTATTCGGTCCCAATTCCGCACGTTACTACGACGTGAATCCGCGGACCAACAACGGTGACTGGGATACTAAATTCTCAATTACGGTGCTCGACATCCAAGCTGCAGCCTTAATCAACAGGCCTCCGGCGAAGGTTCAGCAAGTGGCGGAGCAGATTCGGGAACTGTTTCTGTTCACGATGCTGACAGACGTGGAGATGCAGGATGCAATTTCACGGCGCACCGGCAGCTCAGTCCAGACAAGAATTCGCTTTACGAAGTTCCGCCAATTGGTGGATCCGATCATCGATGGTGCTCAAGTGGAACCCCGGTTCTTCGATTACGTCTACCGTAAGGAGCTGTGGAACAAGTCCCACGTGTGCGAGCTCTGTAACAATGAAATCCATTTATTTGGAGACAGCACCGTCGATCACATTTTCCCGTACAGCAAGGGCGGCAAGACTGTTTCGGAGAATGGACAGCTTGCACATCGAGGATGCAACGCGCGAAAGAATGCACAAATGCCGAATGCACAAACTGCCGGGACCTCTCTAATTGCGCAGGCATAGACAGGGGGATGAATGCTTCCTCTCTTGCACCTTGACTTCTCGTTACTTTGCCAGTCTGCCCTCGACTTTAGCCTTCTCGATAGACGCGAGAGCCGTACCATCAGCGAGGCCGACATTGAGAAAGTTTGTCGCACGTACACGGGCAAGTCATTCGCATTCCGGGATGAGGAATTACAGGAGCACGCAGGTCAGACAAGCCAAAATCTCGATCAACTCCTCAGTCGACACTTTGCCTACGGTTTCGCGTGCCACCCGGTTAAACGCAAAAGCTTACTGTGGTTAGGACGTCGTTTCGAGTGTGTGATTATCACGATATGCGACAGCAGAGGACAACTGGATCCTGAATGGATGCGCGCGATTCCGGCGTTCCTTGAATCAGGGAGCGACTTTATCGGAAATAGGGATCGTCCTTATGGCTACTGGGATGGACACAACTTTCACCGAATCTACCCTGACATCCAAAGTGACACTCCTGGCAGGATATTGGTTTGCGACTTTGGCACCGTGTTTGGCTGGCACATAGAGGAAACCGATTTAGAGGAAGAAGAAGTAGTCGATGCACGCCTTGCCGCCAATCCTGACGCGTGGGAATACTCCGTTGTCCCAGCAATCCATGAAGAGGTCGTCACGGTGAATGATTCACGCTGTTTATTGCTTCACAGTCGATACCGCGAGGTTCAGCGATGACAGACCGTCAAGAATTGAAACCTCAGATTGTGCAAGAAGGAGAAGTTCTCTTTGTAATACGCCGAACGGACATGAATCGAGCAATTCGTGAAGTTCGAACGAATTGCAAAGGCGTTCCTGACGCCAATACCGTCTATTTGCTTGTATCGGAATACGCCATGACTGTTCGTGCCGTTGGGATGGAGTCTGAATACCCCGTAAATGGAATCCGCCCCGGCACGTTTCAAATGCCTATTGCGGTGTTGCGCCGAATTATAAGTATGCGCCCAACAAAAGAGTTTGCGCTTCACGTGCAACAGGGAGCGATTTCATCTGGATCATCCACCGTCAGGCATCCTGCAATCCGCCTCTCAACGATCCCCGATGTTCGAGTCAGCGTCCCCATCGATGCCTCGAATTTCGACCTGCTGGTGATTGGCCGACTGCTCGAAGAAGCCGAATTAGACAAACAAGGACTCGGGGATCGTATCGCAAAGGCTCGTGAACGATATCAGAAGGACATTGCAATTGCATCCTCGTGTCTTACCCAGTATCACGTGAGACAAGCCGATCTAGAGGTGCTGATTGACCGTTTGCTGAAAGAAGCGGAACCAGCAGTCAAAGCTGCCATTTACGCCTGAGACAGCATTGCAGGACGCTTGCCGGATACTCCGAGACACTCCAGTGTCGAACGGTGTTTTAGGTTGAATGTGCCTTGAATTCCAGCAACCGGCCGAGTCGCCTGGGCGCATCAACCCCTAACAATTCTGCTACTAAGCGCTCTGGAATCCCTTTCTCTGCCCCGATTCGTCTTGTATCCACGGGTCTTCCATATTGAAGCTCTGCCATCTTTCTCATGAGCCGCGGTTTCGGTTGAATGATAAGTTCATCTCCTGGCTCAAGCGCGGTCCAACCATTCACCCGAACTTGCTGGTTCAGATAACGATATTGATTTTGCGTTATTAGTCCCACGTCACACGCTCGTCGGACGAGCATCTGCAACGAAACTTTCCACCTCGGTTTAAGCGGCGCAAGATTTGAAAGAGTAATAGGGGTGCGCATCTCCTCAATCATTGCCTCTCTCGGCAAGAGGAATTCCTGGGCGAATTCCCGGGCTTGGATATCTGCTTCCTTCACGGAAACGGTCAACGGAGAATGCAATACTAGGTGGCCGATTTCCTCCCCGAGTGTGAAATTAACCCGATATCCAGCTTTGCCTCCCAAGAGGGCAATCACTGGTCTCGGATACGGCGACCCAGCCCATGCTGCGAATCCATCGAGGCCCGGAATCTCGCGAGGAATATGCAATATGAGGATGCCATTACGCTCAGCGACCTGCATAACGTCAATAACTGGAACATGGGGGGCAATTCCAAGTGCTGCTCGGGTAATCTGTGCAGCCTTTTCAGGAGGTTCTTTCAGTCTTGGCAGATTGATCGGCACTTGTTTCAGCTTCGACCCAAGCGAAACAGCGAGCTCAAACGCCACCGAAGTCAGGCCGTGCGCACACTGCCGCTCTGCTTTGCTGACTGCAGTCTTCGCCCTATAAAGCAGCGCTCCCGAAGGGAACTCATCGACGTGAGACGGCTCAAAGAACGGCAGCCCAAACCCCGTCTCTTTCGCAAGCACCTTCAAGTAATCCCGTGAGGGCCGGTACAGATTTGCTTCCATCGAAGCAACACCTGATTGCGTTGTACCGATTTGTTCTGCGAGCTCTGCTTGGGTGAATCCGGCAATCTCACGCGCTAACTTTATGCGATCGCCTATCATCTGCCTCTTCTTCCGAGTCCATTTCAGAAACAGTGGATGCCACGACTGCTGACTGATCGCGATCCAGCGGCGTCGATTCCCGACTGGCCGACAAAGCAGTAGATGCTCTTCCGACCAGTAGCGCTTCGATTTCTTGATCGGCTTCCTTATCCCGCTGAACTGCCTCTTCTTGTGCTGGGGGCAATGGCGCGGTTTGTACAACAGGATTTGGAACAAGCTCCTGCCATGCAAGAACGACGTCCTGAGGGCGAGCGCCAGCGACTTCAGGACAAGCAATCCACACGTTCGCGATTCCGAAAGTTGAACTGAAGTCCCAAAACACCAACAGGTTCGTTTTGGAGTGCGCGGGTTTACCGTCATCTCCTAAATAAGCGACGGGAACCTGGCTATAGAAATCTTTACGACGCTTCGACTTGCCGCAACCCGGCGGGATGCCCTTCTTAGCTTTCAATACCCGTATTGCAAAGCCCTTGTAGTGAATCAACAGACTGAGCAACGGTTCCGACACCAGACTGAAACCACGTTCTTTAATCTTCTTAACCTGAAGCCCATTTTGGCCCAGATACCGCTTCGCCTGCGCTCGCACCATCATCTCCCGTAGATATGGTTCCGGAACTTCACGCGCAGACAGTTCCTCGTAGTAGCGTCGGCAGACCGTGGCTCCAGCATCGAGGGATTCGTATAGCAGCCGCACGAACGAGTCAAGGACTGTCATTACCTCTCCAAACGAGGGTAATGGCTCAGGCTCGACTGAAATCAACGAGAGCTTTTGCATATTGTCATGTTTTTATCATATCCGGCTGCACTTGTCAAATTGGCATCATCGTCGGGCATCTCAAAGGTATTTCAAAACAAGGGCACTTCCCGCCCCTTGATCGGCTGAACTGACATGACCGTTCTCCGAATGCCGAGATCGTCCGAACGCAGAGTAGTGTTGGCGCTTCCCGGAAAGGCTGCGGCACGAGTACTGCGATTATCGAGTGGCCACAGCGAGCCGGTGACTCTGTACAAGGTAGACTGACTGGCCATCAGCCGACACTGGTCGGGGTGAGCCGGAACTCCCGATGTCGAGCCGGTTGCGGTGTGCTTCAGGTGCGCCGGATCTCACCATCTTCGCTCGACTCGCGTTCCTTTGCATCCTGTCCGGCCAGAGCCAGTTGCACGCTTTTCGGAACAAATCCTCCAATTGGTCGATAAACTATTGATCTCAAGCTAATTGAGCTGCTGAGCGGCCTGTTCTATTGCGCCGTCTTACAGATCGTGCGAATGTTGCGCTACAAGCACACAACTTTTCCAATGCTGATTGGCATCAGCTCACAATTGCATTGACTTCAGGCCATCATCGACAACCGCTCAGCCCGCAAACAACGAGAAAATAATATGTGCGCACCAGAATTCGATGCCGAGAAACTGAGACCTGCAGAGTTCATCACCGAACTGGATCCTCGATATGCCCTGATCGTGAGAATCGACACAGTTGCAGGTACGTCGCGTCCACTGACGGCGGCCGATCTCCACGAAATGGTGTCATGCATCTCCCTAAGCGCGACAGTACCGGAAAAAGTCGCACAACACTTTGAGACAGTCAAGAACATCTTCCTCTACTCGTGGTTCATTTATCCAAGCTCTGGATCGGATCCATTCATACTCTAGAAGCTAGACGGCCGACGTGGGATCGAGGTTCCGTTCGACCCCGCGCGATTTGTCACGGAGGTCGTCGTAGGACCTCGCGAGACGCATTCGATTGTCGGGCTGATTAAGAGCGTTTTGGACAGGTACGGACTGAAAACCAAAATGACTATTTCAAATCGTTTGACACCGCGCCAATAGGCTAATCGCGATTAGTAACGTGAAACGCCCCAGGCTCCGTGAGCATTCTCGGACCCCAGCCCAGTGGCAGGGCACAGAATTCCAGTCGCCATGCCGACTTCCGGGACCGATCACACCCGATATAGCAGAGGAAACGCCAGGCAGATCCTGTCCGGAGCGTAGAATGGTCTGTTCATTTCCACGCAGAATAGAATCTGAGTTAAAGGCGCGGACCATGATCGAAAAGATCCGTCGAATCAGATCCTTTGGTTCCTACGTCGACTTCGACTGGCCGACCGCCCTGTGCCAGTTCAAGCGCTTTAACGTCTTCTACGGCTGGAATTACTCAGGCAAGACGATGCTGTCCCGCATTTTCAGATGCTTCGAGAGTAAGACGACGCATCCGGACTTCCCACTGGCTCAAGCGCAAATCGACTGCGTCGGCGGCATCTCCCACCAACTGACAACTCCCGACACTCCGCTGGAAATACGTGTCTTCAACGGCGATTTTGTGCGGGAAAACCTCAGGTTTGATGCCGGAAGCGCAACCCCGGTCCTTATCTTAGGTTCGGCAGACATGGCGAAACAGGCAGAGCTCGAATCCAAGAAAAAGGACCGCGACGAAATCAAGAATTTGAAGGAAGACCGGGAAAAGGAATTGAGCCAAATCGAAACGTCGCTAGAAAGGGCGCTGACAGCAAAAGCCCGCGACGCAATCAAAATCGCTCTCAGCGTGCCCAACTACGACAAGACATCATTCCTGCCAAAGGTTCTGGAGTGCATGATCGCTCCAGAGGAGCACCTGCTGCAGGACGAGGCCATCTCCAAACTCACGGCACAATACATCTCGAAAGAGAAAAAGGACGGGTTGACCGCAATAACTCTCGGGCTCAGGTCGCTGGAATTGCTTCGGATGAAGGTCGCGAACGCACTTGCGAAAAGCGTCACAGGGCAAAGGATTCCGCGTCTCCAGCAGGATTCCGCCGCCGAGAGGTGGGTAGATAGTGGACGACCACTCCACGAAAAGAAGGAGATCTGCCTCTTCTGCGGGCAACCGTTACCACGGAACTTAATGGACTTGCTGAAAGAACACTTCTCCGCCGAGTATGACCTTTTGATGACCGAGCTCGCTGATCTAACCACAGCGGTAGGAGAGGCGGCAAAAGCGCGAATAAACCTGCCCCACGCGACCGAGTTCTACCCAGAACTGGCGACCGACTACACATACGAAAAAGATCACGTCGAACGTCTGCTCCAGGAACGGCGCTCCAGCCTTGAGAAGCTCTCCGAAGCGGTTGAGGCAAAAAGATCAAAAGCCTTCACTCCACTGGAGTGCCCTCAGATTGAGGACCCGGATGCGAGCATAGCGGAGCACGTGGACAAGATCAACGAGCTAATCAAACTTCATAACAAACGGACCTCAGAGTTCGAACAGACGCGCCAGGCCGCATTCTTGAAGCTCGAGATGTATGCGGCGGCGAATTTCGTAATTGAGCAGGATTACGGGAACAGCACGCTAGCCGCCGAGGAGCTCCGATCGCAGATTGAAGGGGCAAGCAAGAAGCTGGAACAACTGGACGGCGAAATCCTGGCCCTCGAATCGGAGACCTCAGAGGCAGCCAGGGGCGCCGGGCGGATCAATGATCTACTCAAAGCCTACTTCGGGAAAGAGGAAATTAAGATCGTAGTTTCGGAGGCCAGACAATTCCAAATCTTGCGAGACGGACAGATCGCGAAGAATCTCAGTGAGGGCGAGAAGACCGCAGTTGCATTCGCGTACTACATCACACGTATCCAAGATGGGAGGAGCCCACTTTCCGAGACCATCGTCGTCATCGACGACCCTGTATCCAGCCTTGACGCAAACCACCTCTTTTTCACCTACGCACTCATGAGAAACGAGATCGGCGATTGCAAGCAACTCTTTCTGTTTACCCACAACTTCGAACTTTTCAACCTGATAAAGGAGTGGGCTCGCGACGAAGAGGGCGGAAAGATAACCGAGTACGAGAAGTGGAAAGACTGGTGCGCGTTCCATATTGCGAGGGCGGATTCCGGAGCCTCGAGAATTGAAAGGATCCCCCCTGAGCTAATACGCTTCAATTCGGAATACCTTTACCTGTTCAGCGAGCTCCACCGCTTCTCATCCGACCCGAAAGGCACCTTCGACAGGTTATTTACCTTGCCAAACGTTGTCAGGCGATTCATGGAGGCCTTCGGCGGCATCATGATCCCCAAGTCCCAGGGCCTCCACAAGAAAATGAGCCGGTTGTTTAACGACCCCGTCGAGCGCGAACGCGTTTGGAAATTCATCAATCAGTATTCTCACCAAACAACAGTGATAAGGTCTTTGACGATTCCGGACGCGAGCGAATGCAAGGCAGTCGTGAACGCCTGTTTGAACGCAGTGCGCTCGTGGGACGCAGATTACTACCGAGACCTCGAATCGGAGGTTCTGTAAAAGTAGCCTCAGGAACGAGGGCAGAATACGTATCCACAAACGCCCTAGGCTCCGAGAGCCCCCTCCGGACTCCAGTCAGGCGGTGGGACACGAGATTCCAGGCGCCTTGCCGACTTTGCCAGTACTAATCCCTGAAATCGCCCCACAATCGGTGAGCGTCTTGTGTTGCTTCGTTGGAACTTCCCGCGAGTGATCAATATGTAACACTCGCACCCGCGGCCAAGCCCGGGATGGTCGAATGGACTGATTCCTTCGCCTAGCGCTCGTCAAAGTCAAATCTCAGACCCCCGAGAAGCTCTGACGTTTCGTACTGCCTCCCATTCTTCGTCAGCCGCCCAGTTTCGGCAATCAGATGAAGCCTTCGCTTGGCCCGCGAGCAGATTACATAAAGGAGCTTAGACTCTCGATCGCTCGCGAGCTCCGGAGTGCCATGGATGATGGCGTCCCAGTTGGGGATATAGCCGCGGAGCAAGCCGAAGGCTATGACTGTGTCATATTCCTCGCCCTTTACACCGTGGCAGGTGTTAACGACAACGCCCGCCGGGTGGCTAAATAGGCGCCGGAAACTCTCAACATCGCTCGGCAACTGCTCCTCAATGTTGGCCAGCCGGTTTTCGGCCTTCTCGAAAAACCCATCGTAGGCCTGCTTCAACGTCAGGCACTCCTCAACGTCTAGCTTGACGACCTCCAGAAACTGGGAAAAGATGTCGCGAAGATATGCGAGACCCTCAGTCTCCCCCGAGGCGAGGCCATTAAGCACGCGGAGCAGGCGTCGCGGGGTCGCGATACACTCAGGCAACTCCAATGAGGCAATGGTACGTAGGTCGACAAGAGCCTCCTTCGCCCATCGCCCCCGGGTGCGCGTCCTCATTGGCGTTGGCCTAGTCAAGACGAGCCTAGCAACCTTGAACCAAAAGTTGTCACGCGAACTATGAAGAGGAGAAAGGCCCGGGGCATCAAAGTCGACCCCTGGTAACTCGTTCACGAGTCGTCGAGCGAGCGACTTCACATGCCACCACTGCGGGGCGATGACGCAGATGCTTTCCGCGCGCACACCTTGGCGGAGGGCCTCCGCAACACGATACGCGATGACAGCCGACAACTGCTCCTTTGCAATAGTCTGGTCATCGAAAGTCACTAGGCCGCGCTCGCCAGCGTACCTTGCGCGGCCCTCGATAACAGGGACATCCGGCCTGAACTGGCGATACAGACTGATGATCCGCTGCGTGGAACGATAGTTTCCGTGGAGCGTGAAGTGTTCAATCCGTTCCAGCCCGAACTCGGAGGCGATTTGCTCGGGCGTCTTTGTCGCCGCTCCCAGAGACTCGTAAATCGATTGGTCATTGTCACCAACGAAGTAAACTATTGGCTTCGCCGCGGAAGCCATGTAGATTTGCGAGATGATGCCATATTGCAAGTCCTGGATATCCTGCACCTCGTCCACGCAAATGACACGGACAATCGTACCGAGTGTCGCAGCAATCTCCGGAACATCGGCCAGCATGCGATATGCGAGAAAGAGCACATCGTCATAATCGATTAGCTTGGAGGCTCTAAGTTCGGCTTTATATGCCTGAAATACACCCTCAGTCGCATCGTCAGCGTTTAGGCTGCTCCCATCGCGCGTGACAACAGTGCTGATCTCGGCGTAGGGGTCGAGTGCCGCCTCCCGCTTGAGCCTCTGTATGAGTTGCTCCGTATAAAACTCATCGGCGATCGCGAAGCCCCTCCGCAACTCGTCGCAATACGGGGCATACGGGCGCATAATCCATTCCAGCGCGAACGAATGAATCGTCCCTGCCCACATGCAGTCAACCGCCAAGCCTTCCTGATCGAGGCGAACCTCGATCTCGTCAGCTGCCCTATTGGTGAACGTCAGCGCGACCACGCGCTCCCGACGCGACCCGAGCTCACCAAGAGCCCGAATGACGCGCGCCGCGAGCACGCGAGTTTTCCCGCTTCCCGGACACGCTGTGACAACAGCATTTCCGACGGCTCGAACTGCGTCCTCTTGCTCGGGGTTTAAGCTGATCATCGGTTTCTGAACTCGTCCAAATACCGGCATAGCTCGGAGAAATCATCTTGCGGCGCAGCCCCGCGGAACGCGGCTACGAACTGCTCAGCGTTCAAATCTCGCCGGTCCACAAGCGGGCGCAGCGCCCTTCCAACTTCGGTATCTGCCGCTGTCGTCTTTGCTACCCGATGTTCAGCCATTCGCCGCAGCGCATTGTTGCCGATATGGGGGAAACACGCGAAGGCGACAGCCTTAAGAATGTAGCTGGGTATGAAAGTTAATTCCGACAAGTTCTCTGACAAGAGGAGGGCAAACCATCCTTTCCCCTCCATGCGGGCCAACCTGAGGATCTCGGCCCCAGCGGTCGCGGCATCCTCTGCCTCGAGAGCGGCTTTACTCCTCTCCTTGGCGGCTGTGTCGGTGAAAAGCTCGTCCAAGATAGCCACGACCTCGGCTGCGTTTCCCGTTTGAAGGAAATCGACCTCAAACGTGTAGTACGCAAAGAACGGCTTCGCCCAGCGATTCGTCGATGTCAACCCAATAAGCTTTGCGCGCCGCGATGCGCCGCTGACCTGAGAAGCGCGTGCCCGCGCTTGCTCCTTCGTATCGCCCCTCGGATCGTCGTTCAGGGGCACAAGCGATTTGTCCGCGTCGGTAACAATTGCGCAGGGACGTCGAATCCGCTCGTTTGAAAAAAGGGCCGACACATGCTCAAAAACGGCGGAGCTCATAGAAATCACGCTGAAACCTAGTTCGTCCGGAGCCGCCCCGAAGACGGCCTTCAGCATCGCCGGCACGAGAATAAGTTCCGCGTCACCTTCGACGAGCAGGACCCCCTTGGCAAACAAAAGAGTCGACCGCGCAGCGTCCAGATACCGCTCAACGCGCTCGATCTCCTTGGGCGTGAGGCCCGCCGCCGGCTGGTAGACCTCCGCATGGTCGTCCTTTTTTGCCAGGACATTCACACTTGCAATCTTCGCCGCGGAAGAGATGTGGGTGGAATGCGTCGATACGATAACCTGCGTGTTTGTCGACGGAAGGCCGGAAAAAAGAGTTCTCTGAATATGCGTGTGTATGTGAGCTTCCGGCTCTTCGATCAGGAAGAAGTGAGCGACCCGATCCGAAGACAGCTTCCGCTCATATTCCAGGAGCTTGAGCGAAAGATAAATGAGATTTGCAGCGCCGAGGCTCTGCTCTTGAAGCTCCCCCTTGTAGTCCGAGGTCGGGCTGTCCCCAATCAAAAGGCAGAGTCGCTGAAGCAACCTCTCCATGGAATCGGGCACAGCCGACACGATGTCAACATTGGGCCCATACGTATGGCCGACAGCCTTCTTCAGAGCCCCTTCAATGTCGCCTGCAAGCCCCCTGATCTCCTCCAACGAAGAAATGTCCTCGTTCAGGCTTCGGACTTTCTCCGTAATGCGTGACGCATCGCCAATTTCAATTTCGGACTCCATTCCGCGCAAAAGGGTCAGAAGAGGGTTTCCCCGAAACCCGCGCAGGTCCGTAATCACGTCCCGAAGAGCTCTGACGAAGGTGCATGCCACCTCCTGATAGATTGGCGGAATCCGCACGCCCAGGCTGTCCTGGTCCTCGTCCTCGGGGTTGGGGAAGAGACACTCGTTAAAGTCCCCAGTCCAGCTCCTGTAGATCTTGTCATCCAAGCAATCTCCCGTGGATCGACCTGTAATGCAGGACTCGTAATCGGCAACGGTGATACTCTTCCGATACTCGGCCAACACTCCAATGCCACCCGACAGCTCGCAGAGCTTTTTGCGCACCTCCAGCTTGGGTCGAAAGAAGAATGTGCACGTCCCCGTGTTCGTGCTGTTCATGTGCCCGGCGCTATGCCGGAGAAGTTGGCAGCCCTCTGATTGATCCAAATCCGCGAATCTCGCGGAAATGATGATCCAGTGGCCGCGCCAATCGCCGAGGTCCCGGCAAAAGTCCGACTCCTTCAAATAAATCGCGCTACGCTCGAGGCTCTCGTCGAGCAGAAGCCGGATCGCCTGAAGTACGTTAGTCTTGCCCGAGCCATTCTCCCCGATCAGAGTGTTCACTCCTGGCTCGAAGCAAAACTTTGCCTTAATGAAGTTTCGGAAGTTCCGTATTCGGAGTTCTGAAATATGCATGGTGCAGCCGGCTTCTAATCGCCTCTAATTGAGGTGCTGAGGTCAGCATAGTCTGGAACCTTGTGTACGACGAGTGCAAAAAGCCGCCGCATGCTCAGAGGCGAGTGTCGTTGGACTGTCGGCGAATGGGCACCCCAGGGATATCCGAGACCTTTTGGTACCGACAAACGCCTCAGGCTCCCGGAGCCTACTCGACCCCATGCCCTGGCGGGAGGACACGAGATTCCAGTCGCTATGCCGACCTTTCGGCACTACCAAGTGCCTTTACCGGCGGTTTGGGGTTTGGCCATCGCTGGCTGACCTGGGCTATCCGGATCGTATGTATCGACGGCGACTCGGCGCACTATTGCTGCCGCTGGCAGCGCCCGAAGAGCCAGCCGTCCCGCTAGCTCGCGTGAGGCTGTTGGCCAAGTATTCACGTGCAATCTCATCGGTAGGTGGGGGATCGGGGTCGGATCCCAGATCACGCGACGGTGAACCAGCTTGCGATCGACAAACCACCGGATCTCACATGGTTCCCATTCGATGGTGTACTGATGCAAGTCCCTTGACGCATCAAATCCCAGCTGGATGATCATGGGCGTTCCCCGATAGCCATAGTCAAATTTCGCGCCATCGGTACCCGGGTTGTAGAACACGTTGACCAAAAGGTGGTCTGGCCGATTCCCGAGGATCTCTACATCGATCTCCTGTCGCGGAGAGTCGCGATGGAGAAAGAAACCTGTCACGAGGCCCGGGGCGTTAGTGGATTGTAGCGTCGCCTCGAAACGCCCGAACAGAAAATTGGCGCGGCTTGAGATCGCGGCTGCGCTGAGATTCCTAACCCCAAGTGGCTCCTCGATAACAGCGAACGAGAGACCGCCTCCCGGTGCTGGTGTCACATTTGTGGTACGAAAAAGTCCGAGATTTCCAGGGAAGGTGTCATTTCGCAAAAACCACCGTGCGGACTGGATTTGAGCAAGATCGTCTTCGAAGCACACCCGCAAAGCCCCCAACGATTCCTGCCCCTCAGGCGCGCTCGCGCTGATGCCGTTCCAATCCCTGCGCAGCTTCGCTATCCACGGCGACGGGTCATGCTGAAGCCGTCTTGCAGGAGCGACCATTTTGCTTCCTGGTGGCACTCGCTGACGCGTCCGTAGTCCGATGTCGTTGACGGACGGATATTGCGCGTTCGGTGGCGCAAGCTTCAAGTGCTCACATAGGTCACGCCAAGTACTTGTGCGCTCACGACGCAGGCGCAGAAGATCGGTCCCTTCCAACGCCGTTAGTATGGCATGGTTGTTGCGATCGGCAGATTTATTTACTTCATCCATCACAATGTACTTTGCTCTTGGATAGCGCCGAATGAGGACGCCTATCTGCGTTTCCAGCGAACCTATGTTGACGTAAGCATCGAAAATGCGATCGGTGCGACCTGCGAGCAGGCTCTCAAATTCCGATTCCGGAATACTGTCAAGGTCGCTGCAGCAGCGGCAGCCAAGCATCGAGAGGGCCATTGCAAGGGATGACAGCCCTGATCCCGGCGCTCCGAACACGAAAACTGGAGAATGGATTGGACATCCATGAAACAGCGCCGAGTTGCCGTTATCAAGAACACCGATCCGGCTCAGTGCCGGCAGGATCGAGTAGGAATTTGTCGAGAGCAGATCGCGGCGTTGACTGATCATTGAGCGGCGCAGCGCCCGAACGTCCAGCTTTCGGAACTGATGATTGATCCAGAGGTCGATCGGACCGCAGCACGGAAGAAGGTCAAGCAGGGCCTGAGCGCCCTTCTTCGAAAGTACATAACCGGACAAATACCAAAGGCCCCGCTCCGGCCGAAACACATTTGTCGAAACTAGTTCCTTTGGTGCACCGTTGCGCACCTCCCCATACGAAACGTACAGGATGTCGAATTCCGGATTATCCCGATCAGCGTCCTCCATCTCGCGCCAAGCCTTATCGAGGATGTGCCCAAAGCCGCGTTCGAACCGGACGTCGTCCTCAAGTACTAAGCTGTAGGGTGCGCTGGACTGCGCGATCGTTTTCCAAATGCCAATGTGTGAGCAAGCGACGGCGACCTCCGCTTGGCTCATCCTAATCGGGCGCTCAAGATCAAATACATCGGGGACCGCAAGTGGCTGCGGTTCGACGAATAGCTGATCGCCCAGGGTATAAAACGGTTGAACCATAGTGCCATCGACAAGTTCTGGAGGATCGGCCTGCGCGTCGCATGCGGAGTATCGAACGACGCGGTCGGAAAGCGGCATGCCATGGGCGTCTAAGATCAGACCAAGCTCGCGCACAGTATCGGTCCAACGGCTAGTTTGTCGGTCCAAATTGATGACAAAAATCGGACCGATTCCCGATCGCAGATCATCAGAGTCCGCGCCAAATGTCAGGGACCGCTGCTTTGGGAGACGGGATCGAGCGTGTGAGAATAGCGAATGGATACATCGCGATGCTGAGGGCAGCGGCTTCGAAAGATTCATTGAGGACTATCCACCATGATCAAATCTCTTTTGGTTAGATAATCGCCAATTCCTAGCGTCGCTGCGGTAACTCAGCGGCCAATGCGAGACTGCGAGGGCATCCCAGTCCACCAACACGACAACATCATTTTCGATATCGCTGCTAGTCCTCGTGCCAAGATCGAAGATCGACTTCGAAAGATTCCCCGGTCCGGTTGCGGTTTGGATCTCGGGAAGCTCGTCTCTGCCAGCTAGCTCAAGAAGACGTGTCGCCTGACTGAGTGCGTGTTCAATGACCGGATGTCCCGGACCTGCGATGAGTGGATTGTTGTTAAAGTAGA
>Ga0181533_1001426_pt1 | contig 30781 bp, 26 predicted proteins | sample PEATcosm2014_Bin_45_FD_119772 | JGI IMG/M metagenome (GOLD analysis project Ga0181533, IMG submission 119772) | Peatland microbial communities from MTU Mesocosm Facility, Houghton, MI, USA - PEATcosm2014_Bin11_60_metaG | ecosystem: Environmental > Terrestrial > Soil > Wetlands > Peat | place...
CAGGCGGGCTTGCGAGGCAGCGAGGCCGTGCTGGATTGCTTCGTCGCTTCGCTTCTCGCAATGACGACGTTGATTCAATCTGATCGGAAAATGCTCTAGCCCTCAGCAAACGCGCAGCGACTACGGTCCGTGGTCCGCATTCGGGCAACCCGGACATGACCAATCATTATCGAGCGACCTCGATTTGACGAGTACAAGCTCTACTGCCAATACGGCGGATAGCCGGAGCTTTTTTCCTGCGCGGCGAGGAGCCGCAGCATCGCCGGCCATTCCAGCACACCGTAAGGCCGCCGCGTGCCGGGCTGGTAGAGATGCGCGGTGTGCGCCAAAACGTTTTCGCCCGGCATCGCCAACTCGGTCCGCGCCGCCATGGCATCGACCTGCGACCGGCACGACAGTTCGAGCTGGTACATCGTGTTGAACGCCTGCTGAATAGTGGCGCCGCAGCTGAGGAGTCCATGATTGCGCATGATCATGGCGTCGTGGGGACCGAGATCGCGCACCAGCCGCTCGCGTTCGTCGGTGTCGATCGCCGGGCCTTCATAGTCGTGGTAGCCGATATGGCCGACGAAGCGGATCGAGGTCTGCGACAGCGGCAACAGCCCGCATTTCATCGCCGCGACCGCCATGCCCGCGCGCGTATGAGTATGCACAACGCAGGCCACGTCCGGACGCGCCTTGTGGATGGCGCCGTGGATCACGTAGCCCGAAACATTGAGGCTGTAATCGGTGTCTGGCTTTGAGATGATATTGCCTTCGACGTCGATCTTGACCAGGCTCGACGCCGTGATCTCCTTGTAGAGGAGACCGTAGAGGTTGATCAGCAGATGCTCGGTGCCGGGAATGCGCGCCGTGATGTGATTGTAAATGAGGTCGGTCATGCCGTAGGCATCGACCAGGCGGTAGCAGGCGGCGAGATCGAGGCGCGTCTGCCACTCTTGCGCCGACACCTCGTTGCGGATTGACTTGAAGTCCGTCGCGTAATTCACGGTTTCTCCTCCCGGCCGCCAGCATAGCTTCTCGGACGCGCCTTGTCAGGTATCCGGGCACGGTCTCGCGTGAGATATCACGCGATCTGGCGGCTAAGAGGTTGGGTAAGAAGACACTTAAGAAATCAGGTGAGGAGCCGACTTAAACCATCGCTTGAAGAGGGGGACTGCCAAGATGTCCGGTAAAATCGGCGATATTCTGCGCAATCACGCCAGGGAAAAGCTCGAGCGCGGCGAGGTGGTCGCCTCGATGACGGTGCGGCTGGTCCGCGGCGTCGAGATCGCGCGCCTCGCCAAGACCGCGGGCTTCGACAGCCTCTATGTCGACATGGAGCATTCGAGCTTCTCGCTCGAAACCACCGGCCAGATCTGCATGGCGGCGTTGGCCGCCGGCGTGACGCCGTTGGTGCGCGTGCCGGACGTGGCCACGGTGTCGCGGGTGCTCGATGGCGGCGCGCTCGGCGTGATCGCGCCGCATGTGCGCTCGGCGGAACAGGCGCGCGCATACGTCACCGCGGCAAAATTCCCGCCGCTCGGCGAGCGCTCGGCGGCGGGACCGCTGCCCCACCTGCACTACCGTAGCTTTCCGGCGGCCGAGGCCGATGCCGCGCTCAATGCCGCGACCATGCTGATGGTGCAATTCGAAAGCGAACAGGCCTTGGCCAAAGCCGACGAGATCGTCGCGGTCGAAGGCGTCGACATGGTGATGATCGGCAGCAACGATCTCCTCGCCGACTGGGGGCTGCCCGGCCAATACGAGCATCCGCGCCTGCGCGAGGCCTTTGCCGCGACCATCGCCGCCTGCCGCCGCCGCGGCAAACATGTCGGCGTCGGCGGGCTGACGTCGCGGCCGCAGCTCGCCGCCGAATTCGTCCGGATGGGCGCCCGCTACGTCTCGACCGGCACCGACCTCGGATTCCTGCTCGCGGCCGCTACCGCCAAGGCGAAGGAGGTGCGCGACATCGTGTTGGACGGAAAGAGCTGAAACCTGCTCGTCATTCCCGGCTTGCGGCTTCTTGGCGCGCCGGAATGACGAAGAGAGAAAACTCGTATAGAACCGTCGACAAAGAAAATGCCGCGGGAGGACGCATATGGGACACCGGCACGGACCGATCGCAATAATCCTTGGCTTTTTGCTGGCGCTGACCGCCTTCGCCGCAATGTCTACGTCTATTGCCGCCGCGGCCGACGATTATCCGACCCGCTCGATCCGTCTGATCATTCCGTTCCCGCCCGGCGGCAGCAACGATGTGGTCGGACGCATCGTCGCCAATCAACTCGGCCGCAAGCTCGGCCAGCAGATCTTTGTCGACAACCGCGCCGGCGCCGGCGGGGTGGTCGGCACCGACCTTGCAGCCAAGGCCACGCCCGACGGCTACACGCTCTTGGTGATCTCGGTCTCCCACGCGGTGGATGCCTGGCTCTACAAGACGCCGTTCGATCCGGTGAAGGACTTCGTCCCGGTCGCCATCCTCGGCACCGGCACCAATGTGCTCACCGTCAATCCGAAGACCTCGATCCATTCGGTGCAGGAACTGATCGATCTCGCCAAAGAGAAGCCGGGCTTTCTGAATTACGGGTCGGCCGGCATCGGCAGCTTCCAGAACCTGAGCGGCGAATTGTTCAAGATGATGGCGGGCGTCGATATCGTGCACGTGCCGTATAAGGGCGGCGGACCCGCGCTGCTTGCGGTCATCGCCGGCGAGGAGCAAGTGATGTTCTCCTCGATCGTGCAGACGGTGCCCAGCATCCAATCCGGCGCACTGCGGGCTTTGGCGACCGGCGGCGCCAAGCGCAGCCCGATTCTTCCCGACCTGCCGACCATCGCCGAAGCCGGCGTGCCCGGCTATCTCGCGGCCGACTGGTGGGGCATCTTGGCGCCCGCCGGCACGCCGCAGCCGATCGTCGACAAGCTGCATGCGGCAATCGATGACGTGCTGCAATCGGCCGATACCCAAAAATTCATGGACCAGCAGGGCGCGACGCCGGTGCACATGGGCTCGGCCGAGTTCGGCGCCTACATCAAATCGGAAATCGCCAAATGGGGGCCGGTGGTGCAGAAAGCCGGCATGAAGGCGGAGTGAGCTCCTTCCATCATCCGGGCTGTTTCACCTATCGCTCCGACCCGGTGCGCATCGTGTTCGGCGCCGGCGCCGTGGCGGCGCTGCGCCAGGAAACGAATTTCCACAAAATGTCGCGCCTCGTCGTGCTGTGCTCGAAATCGCGCGCCGAATTCGCGCGCCGCGTCACCGGCGCGATCGCCGACCGCTGCGTCGGTTTTTGCGAAACCGCGGGGCAGACCATGCCGCGCGACGCCTTCGAGCGCATCGTCGACGACCTTGCGCGGCTCGACGCCGACGGCTTCATCGTGGTCGGCGGCGGCTCGCCGATCGGGCTTGCCAAGGCCGCGGCCGCGACGACCAAAATCCCTTACATCGCCATCGTCACCACTTATTCCGGCTCGGAGATGGCGGCACGGTGGTACATCGGCGTCGCCGAAAACCGCGTCTCCGGCGAGAGCGCGCAAGCGCTGCCGGCGACCGCGATCTACGATCCCGAACTTACGCTCGATCTGCCGCCCCGCATCTCGGCGGCAAGCGGCATGAACGCCATGGCGCATGCGGTCGAGAGCCTCTACGGCATCGACACCAATCCGGTGGTCGAAACACTGGCCGAGGAAGCGGTCCGTTTGCTCGGCTCGAGCCTGCCGCGCGTGGTGCGCGATCCGCGCGACCTCGCCGCGCGCTCGGACGCGCTCTACGGCGCCTGGCTGGCGGCGAATTTCCGCGCCGCGGTCGGCCTCGAACACGCCATCGCGCAGCGCGTGCGGCAGTGGTTTTCGCTCGACCACGCGCAGACCCACGCCATCGCCACCCCTTACGCGATCGGCTTCAACGCCGAGGCCGCGCCCGCGGCCATGGCGCGCATCAAGCGCGCGCTCGGCGTCGACGACGCCGCGCGCGGGCTCTACGACCTCAACGTCCGGCTCGGACTGCCGACCGGTTTTAGGGACCTCGGCATGGGCGAGGCCGATATCGGCAAGGCCGTCGAAGTGGTCGCCGCCGCCAAGATCACCCATCCCAAGCCGGTGACCAAGGCGGACCTTTTGAACATCATCGCCCAGGCCTATGCCGGCGCGCCGCCGCGGTTTTGAAATACATTCCAGTGACTGATGTTTGATGACCGATCCCGTCACGCCGGCCGCTCGCGGGCGGCGACGATGGCGAGATACAGGTAGGCGCCGAGCAGCGTCAGTTCGAGCAGCACGATGACGATGCTGCCGCCGTAGACTTTCGGAAAAAATACCTCGACCACGGCCATCGAGACGACGGAGGTGAGCCAGACCACCGCGCCCCACGCCGCCGCCAGCCACAGCCCGACCGCGGCGACGAGATCGAGCACGGCGAACAACACCGTCGCCGTCTGCCAGGCGATGGTGTGGGCCTCAAATCCCTCGCCGGGAGCCGTGCCGATGCCGCAGACCTGGGCCCAGTGGTAAAGCCCCTTGATCAGCGAAATCCCGGCCATCACGCGCAGGAACAGGACGAGATAGTCCGTCCAGGTCCCCTGTTTCGGGCCGCTGACCTCGTGAACCGGCTCGAGCAGGTCGCTTGGACGGGTCGGTCGCCGCTGCGATGGATCGCTCATGGTGTGCCCGGACGCCGTCGAATGGCCAAAACCCCGTCAGGACCGATAGAGGCGCCCCAAAAGCCCGTCAACGTTACCCGTGTAAGGCCACGCCGGCGGCATGGCCATTCCAAGGCTGAAGTGGCGGCGGAGGCCCGGAAGGAGTAAAGGAGGCGCAGGAAAGACATATACCTAGAACGATCTGTGCCAAGGGAGTGTCCTGATGGCGATAAAATTCGGCCGTCCGTTGGAACGAAGTCGGCTCATGCCGGTGGAGGCGCCCAGTTCGAGCGGCCTCGATCTGACGATCCGCCCGCGCCGCAACCGCCGCGCCGAATGGTCCCGGCGCATGGTGCGCGAAAATGTGCTCACGACGAACGACCTGATTTGGCCGCTCTTTCTGGTCGACGGCATCAAGGTCCGCGCTCCGGTCGAATCCATGCCCGATGTCGAGCGCCTGTCGGTCGATGAGGCGGTACGCGCCGCCGCGCGGGCCGCCGAACTGACGATCCCCTGCCTGGCCTTGTTCCCCTATACCGAGCCGGGCCGGCGCGACGACAGCGGCTCCGAAGCGCTCAATCCGGACAATCTGGTCTGCCGCGCCATCCGCGCCATCAAGAAAGAGGTGCCGGACATCGGCATCCTCTGCGACGTGGCGCTCGACCCCTATACCAGCCACGGCCATGATGGCCTCATTCGCGACGGCATCATCCTCAACGACGAGACCGTCGAGGTTCTGGTCCGTCAGGCCTTGGTGGAGGCGGAAGCCGGCTGCGACATCATCGCGCCGTCCGACATGATGGACGGCCGCGTCGGCGCCATCCGCGACGGCCTCGATGCCTCGGGCTTCGGCGACATCCAGATCATGGCCTATGCGGCGAAATACGCGTCCGCCTTCTATGGCCCGTTCCGCGACGCCGTCGGATCGAGCACGGCGCTGATCGGCGACAAGCGTACCTATCAGATGGATCCGGCTAACACCGACGAGGCCTTGCGCGAGGTGGAACTCGACATCGCCGAAGGCGCCGACATGATCATGGTCAAGCCCGGCCTGCCCTATCTCGACATTTTGCAGCGCGTCAAAGACACTTTCGGGATGCCCACCTTCGCCTACCAAGTGTCCGGCGAATATGCGATGATCATGGCCGCCGCCGGCAACGGCTGGCTCGACGGCGACAAGGCCATGACCGAAGGCCTGATCGCTTTCAAGCGCGCCGGCGCCGATGGCGTATTGACCTATTTTGCGATCAAGATCGCGGAGAAACTGAAGAAGGGCGGCATTTCGTAGACCGTCCCCGCCCGCGAAAAAGCGTACGAGGCGGATGTAATGCGTAGCTATGACGACGACGATGTCCGGCTTTACATGCCGGTTTTGCAGCGGATCATCATCCTGGTGGCGGTGATCGTAGCGGTGCCGGTGGTGCTTTGGACCATCACGGCCTTCGTGCGGGCCTATGTAGCGCCGCCGCAACTGCCGACCTTCCAGCGGATGGCCGCACTGCAGCCGTCAGACAGTGCCGCCGACAGTGAGCGGAATAATTCTCCCCCCGCTGCCGCCTCCGACCAAGCTCAAGCTGCGGCACCGGCCAGCCCGCCTGTAGGCCAGCAACCCGACGCCTCGGCGTCCGGCACCGCACCGCCGGCCGGCGCCGCCGCGCCTGCTGTCGCAGCCCCGGTTGCCGTCGCCACTGCCGCGCCACCGGCCAACGTCCAGCCCGCGGCGCCGGCCCAATCGATGCCAGCTCCGCAAATGCCGGCACCGCCTGTATCCGCGGCACCGATGTCTCCGGCAATGTCGATGTCCGGGGCGCCATCCGTCCCGGCGCAGCTTGTTATCGCCAATGCCGGCGGGAGTGCCGCAGCGGCGCAGCCCGATCGGTCCGTCGCTTGGCCCAATCCGCCGGTCGCGGCGGCGGCCGCGCCGGTGCCGGCCGCTTCGAATGACGACTTGAGCGATGCCTTGCCGACGGTCGCGCCGATTGCCGGCCGGGTGCCGCTGCCGCGCCGGCGGCCCAATATCATCGCCATGGTGCCGCCCACCCCGGCGCAGCCAACAGCCGCACAGCCCGGTGCCATGCCGAGCGGCATACCGCTGCCCAGGGCGCGCCCGGGCGACGCTCCCGCCGCGCCAGCGCCCGAGACGACCAACGATACGCCGCCGTTCGACCGCGATACCGCTCACTGATCGGAGCAGTCTTCGCTTGCAGCCGGCCGGGCGTCGTTGGCGACGCCCTTACCAGATGTAGCGAAGTGTGCCGGTGCCGGTATAGGTCTGCGATGTCTTGGCGAACTCGCCGCCGAAATTGCCCAAGACCGACCAGTTGGGGCTCAGCCGCAACTCGGCACCCGCCGAGGTCAGCGCGGAATTGGCGGAAATGCCGGCGCCGTTGACCACGAAATTGGCGCCGGGCAGCGTCTGGAACGTCGCCGTCAAGGACGGCGTGCTCACCCAATCATGCGCCCAGGCCAGGCGAGCGCGCAGGATAAGCGGCAGACCGTTGAGCGTCTGCAGGCTGTCGAAGCGGGCGCCGAGTTCGCTCCGGGTATCGGTCGCGCTCTTCGCCGCATAGGATAGCCCGAAGCCGCCGCCGGTGAGGTCGGCTTCGCTGTAGTTCGGGGTCTGGAACAGTTGCGCCTGCAACGCCGCGTAGGGCGTGACGCCGGTCGTGGCGCCGTAACGGTACCCGCCCTCGATGCGTCCGCCATAGCTCTGTCCCTCGAACTTGGCGCGGAGCTGGTCGCCGAACGCCGCGATCCGGCTGGTATTGAACCAATGATCGGTAAAGGCAGCCGACGCCGACAGATAGGCCGGGCCGGAACGGGTCGTTCCATACAAGCCGAACTGGAAGGAATCGCTGCGGCCGGTGCCGAGATTCTGCGCCAGGCCCCAATTGCTGCCGGAGCCGGCGAGCGCAAAGCCGACCACGCTGCCGGGCGCGACGTGGTAGTCGAGACCGCCGGCGAAGCCATAGGCGCGCGCGGTGATCGTATTGCTGCCGGTCGCCGCATTGCCGTCGGTCTTGTTGTAGCCGCCGAAGCCCGAACCCCAGGCGCTCCAGCGCTGGTCGAAGGCCGCTGGCGGCGGCGCCTTCAAGACGCCGGCATAGGCCAGCGCGACGTCCGGCGGGAACTGCGCTTCCTGCTCGGGCGCGAAAGCGGTCGTCGAGCCGCCCGAGCCGCCGCGGCCGTCGGTCGAGGGGTCGATCATGATGCCAAGGAAGCTCGACATCATCTGGAATGAAGCCTGCTCCGCGCCGGTCGAGGACTCGCCGTCGATCTGCGACAGTGTGACGGCGAGGTTGCCGCCGGTCTGGCCGAAGATGGTAACGAAATTCGGCGTCAGCGTACCGCCGCCGTTGAAGAAGTTGTTCAGCCCGTTGGCGACGTTCTGCTGATTGCCGGCCAAGCCGCTGCCGGTGCCGAGTTGCGCGCCGAGATTCAAATAGGCGTTGTTGGCGTCGTAGCTCAGCGTGGTGCTGTAGTTGACCGGCAGATTGCTGGTGGCGAGCGCGCTGAAGCTGCCGCTCACGCCGCCGGTCGTTTGCAGGATCGTATATTTGTGTTTGGAGGCGTAGCTCCCGGACGTAAACGCGGCCAGCACATTGCCGGTGAGCGCGGCGCTGCCGCCGTTGACATAGGCGTAGGTCGAGGTTGTCGGATTGAGCTGCAGGACATAATTGGCGCCGGAATTGAACTGCAGATTGCCGCCGGTGACGGTTGTGGAGGTGCCGGGGCTGCCCGGCGTGCCCGGCGCGAAGGTGCCGCCGCTGTTGATGGTCATCAGCGGCGGATCGATGGTGCCGCCGCCGACCAAAGTGCCGCCGTTGTTGACAACCACGCTCGTCGTGCCGGTCAGCGTGCCTTCGACATCCAGCGTGCCGCCGCTGATCGTGGTCGTGCCGGTATAGCTGCTGGTGCCGGTCAGAATGCTGGTGCCGGGGCCGTTCTGGACCAGGTTGCCGCTCGACGATCCGTCGACGATCGCGCCGGCATAGGACCACGACGAGCCGGCAATCGGCGCCAGCGTCAGCGTATTGCCGTTGAGCTGGACGGTGTCGGTATTCGACGGCGTATCGGCGAGACCGGCGATCTGGTTATTGGCGCCCAATGCCAATGTCGCAGTAGCGCCGCCGCCGACGCGGCCGAGCGTGACGCCGCTGCTGCTGGCGATGGTATTGACCGCCCCCAAGCTGAGCGTGCCGGCCTCGACATAGGTGGGACCGGTGTAGCTCTGCACATTCGCGAGCGTGACATTGCCGCTGTTATTGCCGCTGCTGTCGTCCTTGATCAGCGTGCCCGAGAGAGTGGGATTGGACTTGCTGCAGGTAACGACCGCGGTCTGCGTGCAGGCAATGTCGTTCGGATCGCTGGGACCGCCCGCCTCCTGGCCGTCGCTCATGACGCCGGTAAAAGTGCCGGTCGTGGTTTGATCGAACAGCAGAATGCCGCCGGCATTGCTGACCGCCGTGCCGGTCGGCAGGGTCGCGGTGGTCACGTCCAGCGTGGCGCCCGTTTGGATGTTGGTGCCGCCGGTATAAGTGTTCGCGCCGGTGAGCTGAACCGTGCCGGCAAGCAAGTTGAAATCGCCGGCACCCTGGATCGGATCGTTGAACTTCGAACCGAAGTTGCCGGAATATTGCAGTTCGGCGCCGGCCGCGACGAGGATCGGGTTTGTCGCACTGGCACCGAAGACTCCGTTGCCGATCCGCAAGGCGCCGGCATTGACGAGTACGTTGCTTGCGGGGGTTGATTTAGTGGCTGCGACGAGCGTGACGCTGGAGCCGGAAATATCGAGGAGACCGGTTCCGTTCTTGTTGATCGCACCGATCGCGCTGCCCAGCGTGCCGGTAACGTTGGCGCCAGTTTCCGCAATCGTGCTCGACAGCGTCGAGTTCTCGTTGTTGCCGTCGCCGATCGTCAAGGCGGCGCCGTTGCTGAGATTGATCGTGCTGTTGTTGCCGACGCTGTTGAGAGAGCTGAATTGATTGTTCGCCGTGATATTCAAAGTGGCCGGCGACGGCGACGTTTTGGTGTTCTCGAGCAGCACGCCGGGCACGCTGCTGGAGAACACGTTGACGGCGGAGAGAGTGACAGCGCCGGAATCGATGATGATCTGGCCGGTTTCGGTAGAGGCGGTGCTGATGTTCACCAAGCTGAGGCCGGAACTCTTTGAGATGCCAAGATCGGTGGCGTGCATGCCCCCGGCGAAGGTCAAACCACCCGACCCCGTGATCGCGGCCGAAATGGCATTTGTGTTGCTGCTCGACCCGCCGATCCAGATGACGCCCTCGCTGCCGCCGAAGGCGAGCGTACCGTTGGTGATGCTGGCGCCGCCGTTGAGGATCAATCCTGCCGGCGTCGTGCCGGTGCCAAGCGTCAGTGTATTGCCGCCGAGGTTGACCGTCGTCGCGTTCTGCACGCTCAACGCGTAAGCCGAGGTATTGCCGGCCAGGGTCGCGTTGCTGCTCTGCAGAACGGTGCTTGTGCTGGTCGCTGTCAAGATGTTGGAGCTGTTGCCCGCGGACGCCGTAAAGCCGTTCGCGCCATAGGTCGCAAAGCTGTAGGGATTGGTCGGAACTGGCGATTGGTTGCTCGGCGTGACCCCGAAGATCGTGATCCAGGGCGCAACAATGCCATTGGTGACGGTGTTGGTAGCGGCTGGGCCCGTCGAGGTGTCGAAAACGTCCTCGCTGTTGACGGCGCCCTTCGCAAGCGTGCCCAGATTATTGGTCGTGGTCGGCTGCAGGATCAGCGTCGCGCCGGGATCGCGAATGATGCCGTTGGTGAAGGTTACCGAGTTGCCCTGGCCGCCGCCGGTGCCCGATCCGGCGTTGACGTTTAACGTGGCGGTGGCGCTGATCTCGAAAGTGCCGAACGAGACCGAGCCTGCACTGGTCGCGCTGCTATTGATCAGGGCAAGCGTGCGCTGAGTATCCTGCAAGCTGCCGAAGGAGGTCGCAAAGCCGTTGGTGTCAAAACTGCTGCCACCGGCAAGGAACACGTTGCGCGAAGAACTGAAACTGGCGCCGGCCTGGAACGTGCCGCCGTTGAGCTCGATCTGGCCGAGTTCATTGGTCGGCAACGTCGTATTGCCCATGGCAGCGTCGCTGAACACCTCGACCGTCGGCGCGCCGCTATTGCCGATGATGAGATTGCCGTAAAACAAGGGATTATTCCCCGACAAAATCAGCTTTCCCTGCGTTCCGCTGCTGAGATCGTCGATCGTCAGGTCGGATATGCCGGTCGCGTTACCTAGACCGTTGCCGGCCGTCCCGAGCGAGACGATTTGCCCATTCGGATCGTTCTGACCATTGAGCGTAGTGTTGAGCGTTAGGGTGTTGCCATTGAGATTGATGGTGGCGACCTCGCCATCGACGGCGATCGGGCGATTGGTCGAGAACGTCCCGCCCGTGCTCGTGCCGATCGTCAACGTGCCGTTGCCCTCGGTCAAGCTATTGAAGATGATGCCGTTGTTGGCCTGGACGCTGGCCAGGATGCTGGTCGGATTGATCGTAAAGCTCGAGGGGGCCGCGGCGCCGAGCGCGGCGTCGCCGTTGATAATCAGTGTTCCGGCGATGATCGTGGTGCCGCCGGTATAGGTATTGCTGCCGGTCAGCGTCACGGTATGGCCGCTGTCGGCGCCGAGCTGCATCACGAGCCCGGATTGCGGCGTGCCGACCAAGATCGGCTCGCTGGCGGTGCCGAGATTGAAGCTGGTGATCCCGGTAAACGTGCCGTTGCCGTCAAGGGTGCCGGTCGACAGCGTCGCATTGCTGATCGTGCCGACGATATTTGGCGTCGCACCGCCCTGAGTCAGATTTTTGCTGAGGATGAAACCGGGCAATTGCGCGACCGTCACCGCGCCGACATTCGGTTCGGTGGTGGTGCTGGCACCGTTGAGATTCCACTGCGTCGCTATCTGAACATCGCCAGGAGACAGAGTGGGAAGCCCAAGCCCGCCATTGGCGTTGCGATAAGCGTCGGCCCAGATGAAATCGCCGTAAAGGCCCGTGATCTTGTCGAGACCGGGTATCGCCGAACCCACCACGCCGGCGATATTCGAGGTGGTCGTGAACAGCTTCGAGTTCTTGTTCTTGAGGAGGTTGTATTCGAGGCCGCGATAGGGATCGCTGGTCAAACCGGTCAATGAGGTCGGGATCGGTGCTCCGGTCGCCGTATTCACAAGTTGCGCCACGCCGTCGTTCAGAGGCAGCAGGAAATTGGACGATTGCATCTGCGCCCAAAACTGGGCGGTCGTCAGGCTGGAATAATTGGCGATCACATTCACATAGACGGTCGGATTGCTCGCCCCGTAAGCGGAATCTTGCAACGCCGTGAAGGTGTGATGGCCATCGGTCAGATAAAGAGTGCCGCCCGGCCCGATGACCACCGGCTCGATGTCGGGCAACAGATTGGCTTGAAGCTGCGAGGGCTGCAGGATGTTGAAGCCGTCCGCCTTCTTGTCGACCTCGACAAAGCCTTCGTTCATTTGGGTCGGCTTCAGCGAGTCCACCGCCACGGTGTAGAGCGAAAATGGGCCGGGCTGAATCGAACTGGCAGTCGCCGGGTTATAGGCCTGGAACACGCTCGCCTGCAGTTGCCCGGCAGCGGCCGGCCCGGCCGTGCCGACACCGAGCCCGACTACCGCCGTCAAGCCCAAGATCGGCGCCCACGCCAATGCCGTCGAGCCACGGAGCCACGCACGCAACAAAAAACGACGGTCACGCTGAAAACGCGACATCATTGAAACACCCCCGCCCGAACTTCGCCCCCGTCTGGCTAGATTTGGCGAATGACGTATCGATGACATCTGCTTGAATTGGCGCGTCATAAAGGTGCGCCGGCACCGTTCGTCGCCGGGCGTGCTTTCACTGCAACGCCGCGCCGCCTTCCATGCGCACGGGCTGGTAGCCGTCCGCTGTCAGCACGCGTAGAATTTGTTCGGCATGCGCCGCGTCGCGCGTTTCCATGGTGACGTCGAGCTTGGCGCCCTTGGCCGGGACGTCGAGGAACAGCCGGTGATGATCGACCCCGAGAATATTCGCCCCGAGTTCGCCAAGGCGGCTGGCAATTTGGCCTAAAATTCCGGGCCGGTCTGGAATAGTCATCCGGAACGAGACGATGCGGTTCTCGCGCTCCAATTCGCGCACCATGATGGAGGCGAGAATGCGCGGATCGATATTGCCGCCGCACAGGATAAGACCGACCTTGCGGCCGGCAAAGCGCTTCGGCTCCGCCAGCATGGCGGCAAGGCCCGCAGCTCCCGCCCCCTCCGCCATGGTTTTCTGCAAAGTGAGAAAGGCGTTGACCGCGCGCTCGATCAACGGCTCCTCGACCAGGATAATGTCGGCGACCAGTTCGCGCACGATCGGCAGCGTCAGCCGGCCGACATTGCTCACGGCGATGCCTTCGGCGAGCGTGGCGCCGCCGCACGGCGCGGTGCCGCCGTGGATCGCATTCCACATCGACGGATAGAGCGCGCATTCGACGCCTAAGATCTCGATCGACGGCTTTATCGCGCGCGCCGCAACCGCATTGCCGGCGATCAGGCCGCCGCCGCCGATGGGGATGACCAGGACATCGAGATCGGCGACCTCCTCGAGCATTTCGGCGGCGATGGTGCCCTGGCCGGCGATGATTTTCGCATCGTCATAGGGATGAACCCAGACGAGATCGCGCTCGGCTGCGATCGCCTCGGCGCGCGCCTGCGCCTGCGTCAAAGTCTCGCCGCAGAGCACCACGGTGGCGCCCAAAGCCTCGGTCGCCTTGACCTTCACGAAGGGCGTCGTCACCGGCATGACGATGGTTGCGGGAATGGCGAGGCGCCGCGCGTGGTAGGCCACTGCCTGGGCGTGGTTGCCGGCCGACATCGCGATCACCCCGCGGCGGCGCTCGGCGGTGGCAAGCGCCGCAAGCTTGACGCAGGCGCCGCGTTCCTTGAAGGAATTGGTCACCTGCAAATTCTCGTATTTCACGTAGACATCGGCGCCGGTGAGCGCCGACAAGGGCGGCGCCGGCAGCATCGGCGTGCGCAGCACATGGCCGGCGATGGTGCGCCGGGCCGCCGTAATCTCGGCAATGGTGACACCTGCTGCGGAACCCGGCACCGGACCTCCTTGGGACGGGGCCGTCATTATTCGCCCGTCGGATTATTCGCCCGCCGCAATGACATTATCTCGCGATGACATTATAATGCGAACTAGATCATGACAGATTCGGGACCAGGCACTTCCGGAACGGACGCTGGAGCGGGTCGGCTCGGCGCGTCGTTCGACATCAAGCCGCACGCCTACGATCCGGCGGTGAGCCCGGAACTGTTCGAGGGCGTTCTGGCGCGGCGCGTCGTCGCCTTCATCATCGATCTCGTCATCATTGCCGTGCCTTTGATCGCGGCCTCGCTGTTCATTTTCGTGTTCGGCCTGGTCACTTTCGGCCTGGGCTGGGCGCTGTTCTGGTTCCTTTCGCCGGCATCGGTCGTGTGGGCGCTGGCCTATTACGGGCTCACGCTCGGCAGCCCGGCATCGGCGACCATGGGCATGCGGGCCATGGAGATCGAAATGCGCACCTGGTACGGGGCGCCTGCCTATTTCGTGCTCGGCGCGGTCCATGCCGTCGTCTTCTGGATCAGTGTCAGCGTTCTCACTCCGTTCATCCTCCTGGTCGGCTTTTTCAATCCCAGGCGGCGGCTCCTGCATGACATGCTGGTGGGCGCGGTCCTCATCAACAACACGGCCCGGGCGATTTCGCTGCGGGCGCGGGCGATCCGCTGACGCATAATTGGGCTTTGACGCCGGCCGCTTGTCGAGCGATGCTACGCGGCGGCCGGACTCGGTTCCCGGCCAAATGGAAACATGACCGAACCCACATCGCCTCGTGACCCAGCACTCGCGCGACACGCCGCAATTCTACCTCACCGCCCCCTCGCCCTGCCCCTATCTCGCCGGCAAGGAGGAGCGAAAGGTCTTTACCCATCTGGTCGGCGAACGCGCGCCGGAACTCAACAACATCCTTACCCAGGGCGGCTTCCGCCGCAGCCAATCGATCGCCTACCGGCCGGCCTGCGAGAACTGCCGCGCCTGCGTCTCGGTCCGCGTCGTCGCCAAGGATTTCCGCCCGTCGCAAAGCATGCGCCGGATCGTGCGCCGCAATGCCGATATCGGCAGCGAAATGCGCATCGCCGTGCCGACCTCCGAGCAATATTCGATCTTCCGCGCCTATCTCGATTCCCGCCACCGCGACGGCGGCATGGCCGACATGACCGTGCTCGACTACGCCATGATGGTCGAGGACAGCCACATCGAGACCCGCGTCATCGAATATCGGCGCCGCCAGCCGGCGCTTGCCGTTACCGCGCCGCTTGGCGGCGAAGGCAGGATGGCGGGCCACGGCTCCGGCGACCTCGTGGCGCTGGCCTTGACCGACGTGCTCGGCGACGGACTGTCGATGGTCTATTCGTTCTTCGAGCCCGACGAGGCCGCCCGTTCGCTCGGCACCTTCATGGTGCTCGACCACATCGCGCGCGCGCAGCGCATGGGCTTGGCTTACGTCTATCTCGGCTATTGGGTGCGCGGCTCCCGCAAGATGGACTACAAGAGCCGCTTCCTGCCGCAAGAACGGCTGATGCCGGACGGCTGGGCGAGAGCCGATTAGCCGCTGCGCTCATAAACGCGCACGCAACGTCAAATAATATTGTGCGCGGCATGACCGATAAAGGAAGCGCGGCACCATCGCGTAGTTCAGCTTACATAATTCGCCATCACCAGAATAATGGTGATTTGCAACAGGCCCTGCATTCCCGCCAGCCAGATGTTGATGCGGTTGATGCGGACAATTCGTTCACGGTCGGGCTCGGGTTTCCGAAGCTCGCCCCAGATCCGCAAGTTGTTCGGCAATAGGAAGCCCAAACCCATGACAGTCATCACCGCAACGAGCGCCAGCGATATCACGACGAAATAGTACATGGGGCTCTGCGACGTCGTGAAGCCGAGCCAATCGACGAGGAACCAGCCGGTCGTGCCCGCGGTCAAGGAGACCATGGGGAAATACAGCAGTGTGCGTGGCACCGGATAGGCAATCAACGCCGTGCGGCTGCGCATGTCCAGCATGCGCAATACGGGACCGAGAATGAAGCCCATGAAGAGATCTGCTCCAGTCCACAGCGCGCCGGACAACACGTGAATCCAATTGAGCAGAAATAAGTCGTGCCTTGCGATAGCCACGATCATTACGACGGGGAAAGCGAGCGTCCACCACGTGATCTGCCGCCAAAGCGGCCGGAGCGGCGGCGTTGTCTTTGTCATTGCAATCGCGCTTTCTTGATTTTCTGCCGGCTCGCTTGTCGTTTGATCGACCCGGCGCGACAAGTTCGATTATGTCGAAATCGTCGTGCGCAGCATAGTGCGAAATTTTCGGTCACGCTTGACATACCACTCGCGACTCATGGCCTCCTGCCGCGTTTTACAAGTTTCGCAATAGAGCAGAACCCATTTCCGTCCTCGCGTCGATTTGGCACCGACCCCGGCATTGTGTTGCTGAAGGCGTCTTTTCAGGTCGGTCGTCCAGCCGACATAGGTTCGGCAATCATTCTTGCTTCGACTTCCCAGCACGTAAACGAAAAAGAGTATCTCGGGCTTTGGCGGCCGTTCAGCCATGGATAAAATCCATTTCGTACCTCAGCGAGAATTGATCGTCGGGAGGTAATGCAGCCACTCGCCAGCCTCGATCAGCGCCGCCGCTAACCGACGTCGTGCGCGTACATGGGAGTAGATTCTGATGCTATTTACTGTTGCTGCGCGATACCCGCTTTCTCGCGTACCACGTTCCACTTCGCGATTTCGGATGCGATGTGCGTCTTCAGTTCGTCGGGCGTCGAGCTGCGTACCGCTGCGCCCATGGCAAGCACCTGCTTGCGCACGCTTTCTGTCGCCAGCAGCGCCCGCATCGCCTTGTTTGTCTTATCGACAATAGGTGCCGGGGTTCCCGCCGGAAATGCGACGCCGTACCAACTCGTCACCTCGTAAGCCGGCATGCCCGCTTCGGCAAAGATCGGAACCTCGGGCAGAACCGGATTTCGTTCCGGCGAGGTGACGGCAATGGCTTTGAGAGCGCCCGTTTGGATCTGGCCTTGAACGGCCTGGACCAATTCGAAAATGAAGCTCACATCTTTCGCCAGCAAGCCGGTCACCGCGGCCGGCGTGGTCCGGTACGGAACGTGTACGATGTCAAGGCCGGCCATCTGCTTCAGCAGTTCGCCGGCAAATTGCTGCGTGGTGCCCACCCCGGCGCTGCCGAAATTGAATTTGCCGGGATTGGCACGTACCAGCGCGAGAAGCTCCGCCAGGTTCTTGGCCGGAAAATCGGGGGCTGTCACCAGCACCAGGCCGGTGGTCGCCACCATCGAGACCATCTGAAAGTCATTGACGGGGTCATAAGGCAGCGTTTTGTACATCACGGCTGAAATCGCATGCGCGTTACTCATCATCAACGCGGTATAGCCGTCCTGCGGCGAGCGGGCGACCCACTCCGCCGCCGTGGTGCCGCCCGCACCCGGCCTGTTCTCGACCACGACCGGCTGGCCGAGAATGTCCGACAGCGGCTGCGCGACGAACCGCGCGGCAATGTCGGTGCCGCCCCCAGGGCCGAACCCAACGATCATGCGGATCGTCCGCGCCGGCCATTCATCGGCTTGCGCCATTGCCGCCCCCGCGACGAAGATCCCGACCGCCAAGGCGTTTCGAATGCCGAAAGACAGCTTCATGCGTCTTACCCCGATTTTGTTCCAAGCCGGTCGCCGACTATCGCTGCCTCACCATCTCTCTGATTGTTCCCTACACCGCCGCCGGTCGTACCGATATTGCCGCCCGTCTCGTCGCGCCCACCAACCCGATTTCAGGACGATGACGTCCGGCATGGCAACCATTTTGCAGTGATGACGCGCGCCCCCGCAGGGCGGCGGAGGATGATACGTGCGCTCCCTCACTCCATCTTGATGTGCGCGTCCTCGATCACTTTGCGCCATTTCGGCTCTTCGGTGCGAATGAGGTCGGTGAGTTCTTCGGGCGAGCCGACGATTGATTCGAAGTATTGCGCATCGAGGAATGTCTTCTGGAAACTTGCATCGGCAAAGATCTTCCGCACCTCGCCGTTGATCTTGGCGACCATTTCGGGCGGCATGCCGGCCGGGCCGAACAGGCCGAACCATGACGCCGCCACAAAGCCAGGCAGACCGCTCTCGGCGACGGTCGGCATTTCCGGCAGCAGCTTCATGCGCTTCGGCGCGCCGACTGCGATGAATTTCACCGTGCCGGCCTTCCATTGCGGCATGGCGCTGCCGATGCTGACGAACATCATCTGGATGTGCCCGGCGATGACGTCCTGCAGCGCCGGCGTCGCACCCTTATAGTGCACCGGCACGAAATTCACGCCAGCCATGGTCTTGAACAGTTCCATGTTGAGGTGGCCGCTCGAGCCAACGCCGTAGGTGCCGTAATTGAGCTCTACCCGCTGCTCTTTGCCGAGCGCGATCAGCTCCTTCACGTTGTTCGCCGGCACCGCGGGATTAAGGATGAGCGCGTGATTGATGGTGACGAGCCCGGTGATCGGCGAAAAGTCCTTGACCGGGTCGTAGGGCAGATGCGCGTAGAGCGTCGGGTTGACGATAAAAGTGACTTCGGGACCGATGAATAGCGTGTAACCGTCGCCAGGCTTCTGCGCCACGTATTCCGCCGCAATGAGATTATTGGCGCCCGGCTTGTTCTCGACCACCACTTCGGCGCCCCAATCCGCGGTGAATTGCTTCGCCAGCAGGCGCCCGAGCATATCGGTCACGCCGCCGGGCGTGGACGGCACGATGATGCTGATCGGTTTCGACGGGTAGGTCTCAGCCAGAGCTGCCGCGGTTGCGGATGCGGTGGCAGCGAGACATGTGATCGCAGCCGCTGCGTAAAGCCAAGTTTTCATTTTATTTCTCCCGGTACGACTGCTGCCCGGTACGACTGCTGCTTCTTCGCATCGGCGTAGCGGCATATCATATTTCCTGTCTTGAACTCCGGCGACCAGAGGATCGGCCCGACCTTGCCGTTGCGGAGCCGATCGAGATCGCCGGTGGCGATGTTCTGGAACTGGATGAACAGCGTGCGCGGCTTCGCCCATTCGCCGTCTTTGGCGTAGTCGATGTCGCCGACCACTGTGTGGCAGGTCGCCGCGCTGTGAACACCCGGACTGGGCCTATTCCGACTTGATGTTATTGTCTTTGACCACCGGCCCCCACAGCGCCATCTGCTCGGCGAGGAATGCGGCTTCTTCTTGCGCGTCGCCGAGCCGCAGCGAGACTTGAAGGCTTTCGGTGAGCATTTTGCTGACGGTGGGATCGCGCAGCGCGTCGGCGAGCGCCGCGGCAAAACGGTCGACGATCGGCTTCGGCGTGCCATGCGGGGCGAACACGCCCCACCAGGCATAGGATTCGAAACCGGGAAAGCCGCTTTCGATCGCGGTGGGCACGCCCGTCAAGGTCGGCATCCGGGTTTTGCCGGTCTGCAGCAACGGCACGATGGTCTTGGCGTTGACCTGCGGCATGACCAGCGCCGCACTGCCGATGATCATGTCGACATGGCCGGCCAGCGCATCGTTCATGGCCGGGCCGCCGCCGCGATAGGGCACATGCACGAGCTTGCAGCCGGCGCGCTGGCTGAGCAGCGTCATGGTGAGATGGCCGACGCTGCCGCTGCCGATGCTGGCGTAAGTGATGGTGTCCGGTTTCGCCTTGGCGGCCGCAACCACGTCGGCAAACGACTTGAACGGGCGCGAGGGGTGGGTGGCGAGAACATTGGGCGCCGTGCCGATCAGCATGACCGGATCGAGATCCTTGGTCGTATCGAAATCGAGATCGAACAGGAACGGATTGACGGCATGGGTGTCGAACACGAAGACCCAGCTATTGCCGTCGGGCGCCGATTTCGCCACGAGCCCGGTGCCCATGCTGCCGGACGAGCCGGGCCGGTTCTCGATCACGATGGTGGCGTTAAGCTTCTGCTGCATCCCCGGCTGCGCCATGCGCGCAATGGGGTCGACGCTGCCGCCGGGCGGGAACGGCACGATGATCCTGATGATGCCTGACGGCCAGTTTTGTGCCGAGGTCTCGGCCCAGGCCTGACTTCCATTCAGACTTCCAGCCTGACTTGCAAGCGGAGCCGCCACTGCGCCCAGCACGAGCGATCGTCGCGTGACTTTCATGGGTGTTTCCCCTTCGCTGTTGTTGGCGGGCATCATGCTCTATTTATCGCGGACGGTGTAGGGCCTCCCGCACTTTCGATATCGCGCGCGATGTCGCATCCGGTCCGGCGCGCCCGCGCTCAGCTCGCCGGCGGCGCCACTGGAGCGGTCTGGCCGGAGTGCTTGAGCGCGTCGGCGACAAAGCCGTTCGCCTTCATTTCCTCGACAAAGGCGTGCAAATAGGCTGCACCTGCGCTGCCGCGGCCCTTCGGAGTGCCGATCGCCTGCCTGATCTCCTGGAAGTAGCCGGCCATCACCCGCACCTCGGGATGATCCTTGGCATAGGCATCGAGCGGTTCCCGCACGCCGGCCGCGGCGTCAAGCTTGTCGCTGACGAATGGCTCGATACCACCGAGGGCGCCGCCTGCGGGGTTTCGCACCAAAGTCGCATTCTTCAGCGTGCGCGTCAGATAGAGGTCGTAAACCGAGCCGAGGCCGACCCCGATCCTGACCCCCGGCTTGTCGACATCGGCGACATCCTTAAACGGCGAATCCCTGCCGACCAGATAGGTGCCTTGGATGAGCACATAGGGCGGCGAAAAATCGACCTCGGCTGAGCGCACCGGCTCGATGGCGATGAAGGCAATGTCCCAGACATTCTCCGCGGCGCCCGCGAACACCTTTCCCGCGGCGGTATAAAACACGAATTCGAGCGGCACACCCAACCGTTTGGCAAGCGCCGCGGCAAGCTCGGGCGTCACGCCTTTGGGCTCGCCGTCAGCGCCCTTCTGCACCAGCACGCCATTGCCGAAATTGAGCGCGGCGCGAAGCTTGCCGGTCGGCGCCAGATCCTTCAGCACGTCCGCCGAGGGCGGCAATTGCGCGACTGCGGGAAAACAGCCGACCAGAACCATGATAAAAGCCGCAACAAGCTTGGCCATGTCGCCGTCCTCCCGGAAGCCTTAACGGAGGCGTTTTTGCGAGTATTAATGAATGGACGGCAAGGTCAAGCACACCGTTGGCAGCGGACGGCAGCCTTGATCACGACCCGGCCGAACGACAGGAGCGATTTCATGAAAATCGACGGCGCATGCTCTTGCGGTGCGATCAGGATCGAAGGCGAGGCCGATCCGGAAAAGACGCAGATTTGCCACTGCACCGATTGCCAGAGCGGCACCGGCTCGGCGTTCCGCGTGTCGATCCCGGTGCCCGGCGCTTCGTTCAAGATGACCGGCCGGCCGACGATCTATTTGAAGACCACGGCGGACAGCGGCAATCCGCGGGCTCAGGCGTTCTGCCCGGTCTGCGGCTCGCCGATCTATTCGACCACGCCCGGCGACGGCGTGCAGCCGTCATACACGGTCCGCGTCGGCATTTTGCGGCAGCGCGAACAGCTCGTGCCGCGTCGGCAGAACTGGTTCCGCTCGGCGCGACCGTGGCTCAGCGAAATCAACGCCATCCCGAAGAACGAGAAACAAGGAACCCGCTAGACGTACCCCTCGACCACGGATTTGTCCGGATCAATCAGGAAATCCAGATCAAGGCACCGACGATCAGGATCGCGGCAGGTCACGAAAAACGGCGCGATCCACCCTAAAAGCAATCGCGCTATCGGAGCTCACCTCAACGCCGGACCCGCTGGCGAAACTCGGCGAAACGGCCGATCGCTATCATGCGGCCTTGGCGTTCCGCGCCTCGATCTGGAAAATCCCGACCTGGGCGCTCATCGACGCGGCTTGGGTTTCGAGGACCTGTGCGGTGGCCGCGCTCTGTTCGACCAGCGCCGAATTCTGCTGCGTGATCTCGTCCATCTGGCTGAGCGCTTTGTTGACCTGCTCGATCCCGGTCGATTGCTCGGCGCTGGCCGAGGCGATGTCCGCGACGATGCCGGCCACTTCCTTGATCGAGCGCACGATCTCGCCGAGGGCGCTGCCGGACTGATTGACGAGATCGACGCCCTCCTGCACTTGGCCGTTGCTGTTGGTGATCAGGCCCTTGATGTCCTTCGCGGCCTGAGACGACCGCTGGGCGAGACTGCGCACTTCGGAGGCCACCACCGCAAAGCCCCGGCCGGCGTCGCCCGCCCGCGCCGCCTCGACCGCCGCGTTGAGCGCGAGCAGATTGGTCTGCCGCGCGATCTCGTCGATCACGCCGATGATTTCGGAAATCCTGCCGGAGGACGCCTTGATCCGCGCCATGGCCTCGATCGTCTTGGCGACGACTTGGCCGCTGCGGTCGGCGATATCGCTCGCCTGTCCCGCGGACCGGCTGGCATGCTGCGCGTTTTCCGCATTCTGTTTGGCCGTGGCGAAGATTTCCTCCATCGCGGCAGAGGTCTGTTCCAGGCTGGCCGCCTGCTCTTCGGTGCGCTGCGCGAGGTCGGTCGTGCTGCCGGAAATCTCGCCCGAAGCGCCGGTGACATCGCGCGCGGCGGCGACCACGGCGCCGATCGTCTGCTGCAGGCGCTCGACCGCGGCATTGAAGTCGTCGCGAACCTCGCGGTAGGCCTCGGTGAAGCCCTCGTTGAGCCGGACCGTGAGATCGCCTTCCGAAAGCCTGGTCAGGCCGTCGGCCAGCGCTTTCACCGCCCGCGTCTGTGCCGCTGCGCTGCGCGCGCGCTCGTCGTCGATCCGCTGTTTGGCATCGCGTTGGGACGCCTGGAAATGACGCTGGGCGTCGCGCGCCTCCTGGCGCTGCTCGGCCGCTTCGCGCTCGGCAATTTCTCTCGCCTTGGCGGCGTTGCCGAGTTCCAGCACGGCCGCGTGCATTTCCCCGATCTCATCGTCGGAAGATCGGGCGCCCGCGACCTGTGCGGCCCGTTCGGCGACAGCAAGACGAGGCTTGCCGACGAAGAGAATGCCGATGACCTCGCCGTTCGACAGGATCGGCTCGTAAATCGCGAAATGCGGCCGCTCGAACAGGTCGGCATCGCCGCGATAGGTCTTGCCCTCTTTGAGCACCCGGTCATAGACCGGACCGGATGCCAGCACCGTGCCGATGCCGCGCGATCCGTCCGCTTTGCGCACGTTCGTGGTGACGCGGCGGTCGCCCATGAAAACGGTCACCAGCACGCCGTCCCGTTCGCCAATTCCGTCGACGAGCGCGACATCGTCGTTGACGGCTTTGTCACCGAACAGCAACAGGTTGCCGTCGCGGCGCGGCTCGCCGCGGCCGTAGAGCGCCTGACGCAGCGCGTCGAGGTGGCCGTCGAGGTTGGCGAGCGTCCTTGCATCGAGCTCCTGCTGGGTCGTCGAATCCGCCATCTCGACAAGCTCGCGCCTGATCGCCTTGATGGGAGCGAAAATGCGTCTGACCAGCAACAGCATCGCCAGCCCGGCAAGAACAATAGCACCGGCGCCCGAGATGAGATTCGTCGTCACCAGATTGCGCAGGACATCGAAGAATTCGGCCTTTTTCACTCCGACATAGGCGATGCCGAGCACCGTGTCGCCGCTCTTGATCGGCTGGTAGATCGTGAGATAGGTCTCGCCGAGGATATCGGCCTCGCCCTGATAGGTTTCGTGCTTCTGAAAGACGGTATCGTGGGCCGGTCCGGCCGCGAGTTTTGTGCCGACCGCGCGCGAGCCGTCCGGCTTTTGCACGTTGGTCGCCACCCGCAGATCGTCGAGGAAAATCGTCGCCGTGCCGCCCGCCACCGCCTTGACGCGGTCGACACCCGCGAAATTGCCGTTGATCAGTGTCGTGCCGAAATAGAGCTGATCGCCTTTGCGGGACGGCGCGCCGTAGTCGGCGAGAATGCCATCCAAAAGCTTGATGTTGATCGCGAGATCGGCCAGCGCGCGCCGATACATTTCCGCTTCGGCGATGTTCACCGAGGTGTAGATCGAAACGGCGACCGCCGCGAAGATGCTCAACACGCCGGTCAACGTCACCCGCGAGACGATGCCAAGCCGCGGCCCGCGGATGCGCCAGCGCGATCGGGTCGATCGTGTCGAGGGGGTCATACTGGTCGAGGTTTGGGCTGCAGCGAGCCTGGTCATGTCGTGACGGACCCATTGAGCCCAATCAATGAGCAGCAAACCTAAAAAACATTAACAGGCGGTAATGAAAACCACTCCCACCCCGAAGTCGGCCGGCGCCGGCGCGTCGCGCCGGCTCACGCTCGCCTAAAACTCCCGCCAATCCGGCTCGCCATTGGCCGTCTTCGCCACAGCCGTTCGGGCTCAGCCAAGGTCAGAGCAGTCCGAAAGAATGCGACCCGGTTGTCCATGGTCGCCTTGATGCATTTGACGATCCTGCGTTAGAGCATTTTCAGGAAAAGTGGATACCGGTTTTCCGTAGAAAATGCGACCACGCAAGGAATCCAGAGCATGTTCGGTTTCCACCGAAACTGAACATGCTCTAGACTGTCAGGCCGTCCCGGAGTCCCGGCCGCTCGCCGCGCCGCCTGCGGTGTTATCGAACCTGTTGGTCTTCGGGAAACCCTTGGGCGCGAGGCGGCCGGCATCGGCGCGATTGCCGCGCCAGTCGGCGAGTTCCTTCAGCGAAAGGCTGAACACGCGACCGGCGCTGTCGGTCCAGCTCAAGCCGTCCGCGGCCTTGAATGTCTTGAGGTCGGAGAGGCCGCCGTCCTTGTGCCGTTGCAGGCGCACGCCGCGGCCGCGCGTCATTTCCGGCGTCTGATCGACCCGGAATACCAGCATCTTGCGGTTCTCGCCGATCGCGGCCGCGAAATCGCCCTCGACCGGCGCGACGGCGCGGGCCTGGTCCGGCGGCTTGACGTTGAGCACCTGCTTGCCCTTGCGGGTATTGCCAAGGCATTCGTCCTCCGCCACGACAAAGCCCCTGCCCTCCTTGCTCCCGACGATGAACTTACGGCCGCCGTGATAGCGGAACACCGCAACGACATCGGCTTCCTGTTCCATCTCGATGAAGAGCCGGATCGGCTCGCCATGGCCGCGACCGCCCGGCAGTTTCGCCGCTTCGATGGTGTAGAAGCGGCCGTTCGAGGCAAAGACGAGAATCTTCGACGTGGTTTCCGCGAAGAACGCGAGTTTCAGACCGTCGTCGGCTTTGAACGTCAGGGCGGCGAGATCGGCGACCTGACCGCGCAGCGCGCGAATCCAGCCCTTCTCGGAGACCACCACCGTGATCGGCTCGCGCTCGACCAAGGCCTCCTCGATCGCGGCTTCGTCATGCGAAGGCGCCAGCGCGAAACCGGTGCGGCGCTTGCCGAGCGGCGTTTTGGGACCGAACTTGTCGCGCACGTCGCGGACCTGTTCGGCGATCTTCTTCCATTGCTGCTTCTCGGACCGCACCAATTCCTCGATCGACTTCTTCTCGGCGCGAAGGTCCTTGTCCTCCTGGCGGATCTCCATCTCTTCGAGCCGGCGCAGATTGCGCAGCCGCATATTGAGGATGGCGTCGGCCTGGACCTCGGTGAGCTTGAAGGTTTTGATCAAGACCGGCTTCGGCTCGTCCTCGTTGCGGATGATCTTGATGACACGATCGAGATTGAGATAGGCGATCAGATAACCGCCCAACACTTCGAGCCGATGCTCGATCTGCGCCAGACGAAAGCGCGAGCGGCGCAGCAGCACGTCGCGGCGGTGCGCGAGCCATTCGCTCAAGGCTTCGGCTAGCCCGACGACCTTCGGGATGCGGCCGTGCACCAAGACGTTCATGTTGAGCGGCACGCGGCTCTCGAGCTCGGTGAGCTTGAACAGGCTTTCCATCAACAGCGCCGGGTCGACCGTGCGCGAGCGCGGCTCGAACACCACGCGCACGTCTTCCGCCGACTCGTCGCGCATGTCGGCCAACAACGGCAGTTTCTTCTCGTTGAGGAGTTCGGCGATGCGCTCGATCAGGCGCATTTTCTGCACCTGCCAAGGGATCTCGGTCACCACCACCTGATAGGTGCCGCGCCCGGTGTCTTCGGTCGTCCAGCGCGCGCGCAGGCGGAACGAGCCGCGGCCGGTGGCGTAGGCCTCGGCAATGGCCTCGGGCGGATCGACGACGAGGCCGCCGGTCGGGAAATCCGGTCCCGGCACGTATTTGAGGAGCGTTTTCGAGCGCGCGTTGGGCTGCTCGATGAGATAGAGCGCGGCATCGCACAGCTCGGCGACATTATGCGGCGGAATTGACGTCGCCATGCCGACCGCGATGCCTTGCGAACCGTTGGCGAGCAGATTGGGGAACGCCGCCGGCAGCACGACCGGCTCCTGCGATACGCCGTCGTAGTTCGGCCGGAAGTCGACGGCGTCTTCGTCGATGCCGTCGAGCAGGAGCCGCGCCACCTCGGTCAGGCGCGCTTCGGTATAGCGATAGGCCGCGGCGTTATCGCCGTCGATATTGCCGAAATTGCCCTGGCCGTCGACCAGCGGATAGCGCGAGGAAAAATCCTGCGCCAGCCGCACCAGCGCGTCGTAGATCGCCTGGTCGCCGTGCGGGTGGAAATTGCCCATCACGTCGCCGACGATCTTTGCCGACTTCTTGAACGCGCCGCCGGGATCGAGGCGCAAGAGCCGCATGCCGTAGAGGATGCGCCGGTGCACGGGTTTCAGCCCGTCGCGCGCATCCGGCAGCGCGCGATGCATGATGGTGGACAGCGCATAGGCGAGATAGCGCTCCTCGAGCGCCTCGCGCAGCGCGATTTCCTGAACCCCGTCAGGCTCTGGGGGAATCACTTTCTTGTTCATGGCGGGCAAGCGCTAGCGCGGTTGTGCGGCCGGAACAAGGTAGGAACAACGCGGCGGAAGCCTTGCCGCTTCGCAACCGCAACCGGGTTCACCGTGCGACACGCGCAAGCGCGGCGACCAAGTGGGCCCGCGGCTCCGGCAATGCAAGTTGCCGCGGCGCAAAGGCGTGGCGGTCGAGGAAAAACCCGGTCAACGCGAAGGCATCGGCCAGATCGGCCGCGGTCTCGGGTTCGGCATCGCTATGCAGAAAGGCGGGCAACCGCATCAGGCGTTCCCGATAGGGCTCGCCGGCGGTGCGCGAAACCGCGCGGCCCGATTTCGGCGACACGTAGATGAGATCCTCGGTGGCGCCGGTCGCGGCGCAGGAATTGAGATCGAGGCCGAAGCCGAGTTCGGCGAGGAAATCGAGCTCGAAGCGGGCGATCATCGGCGCCGCCGCGCGCGGATCGCCGAGACGATCGAGGATCGTTTCCAGCGCGCGATAGAGCGAGGCATGCGGCTCGCGCTCGGCGAGCAGGCGACACAAAGCGGCGAGGTGGGTCACGCCATGAACGGCATGCGCCGCCGGCAGAAAAGCCGCGGCGCGCAGATTGAGAGCTTCGACCGCGTAATGGCCGAGATGCTCGTCGAGCCGCGCCCGCCAGGTCGCGCGCAGCGCATTGCCCGGTTGCAGCACGCCGCGCAAACGGGTGCCGGCGCCGCCGCGCACCAGGCCGAGATGGCGGCCGTGCCCAAGCGTCAGCAGTTCGAGAATGACGCTCGTCTCGCCGTGGCGCTTGACGCCGAGCACGATGCCTTCGTCGGTCCATTCCATGGCGTGTATGTATGTCCGTCGTCGTCATTCCGGGGCGCCACGAAGTGGCGAGCCTGGAATCCATAATCGCTAAACTGGTAGAGATTGTCCCCCCTTCGGGAAAACAGCGACCGTAGCCCGGGTGAGCGGAGCGACACCCGGGTTCGGCATTCGAAGCGGCACGGCATACCCCCGATGTCGCTCCGCTCATCCGGGCTACATTGCGTCACATATTTAGCGACACGCCCCTTGACATACGTCTCCCTTTACGCTACATAGCGCAAATCTCGCTCCCGTAAAGGACGTCAGCCGGCGACACCGGCTGGCGGAGCGAGTGCGGTTCCCGCGGGCGGGGCCTCGTCAGCCCCGCTCCCGGGCGGCTCCGGGGTAATACGCCCGGCCGGCATTATGACCGGTCTGCGGGGCAACCCGCTGCACTGAAGGACGGCCGGGAGCGGGTAACGCCCGTTCCTACCTAGTCCCGTCCCAGGAAGCGCGTTAGCTGGAGCTGAGCGGTGGCGTTCGGTCGCTGCCGCAAGTGCCGCGGTGGAACGCCGACAGGCGAGCCCCCTCCGTGTCCTCCCGTATTGATTGCTCATGATCTGTTCCGAAAGCCGGAACACCACTTTTCGGGATCATGCGCTGGCCGGGAGGATTCGGAGGGGGCGCCGCGCCCGTATGGCGCGGAACATTGAGACAAATGCGCCTGCCGGCGTTCCGCTTCCCTTTTTATTTGTTGCTCCGTAGCTTCGTAGCCCGGCTTGAATGAAGTGAAAGCCGGGATCGGCATTGCGGCGTGGAAGCTTTCCCGGCTTTCGCTCCGCTCAAGCCAGGCTACGGATTTTGCAATGGCTTGGCAAACCTCGGGCGCTCACGCGTCGCGAGAACGACTTCGTTTGTTCACCTCTCCCCGCGCGCGGGGAGAGAGGGGGGGCACAGCTAATAAGGCGGAGACCCACAATGCGAACGTCGGATGAGATCATGCTCATGAGATCATTGGGTGCGATCGGGCGCCGCTCCCAATATATCTTCAGCCGAAACCAACTGCGCGAGGCTTCTTTCGACGATCTCCCGGCAGTTCAAAAGGCGCTGATATTCCGCCTTGTCCACTTCGATCGTTTCGGCCGTCGCGGCGGTCGCCAACAGCGGTTTGGCCGCCGCGGCGGCCTCGAATAGAGCCTTCTCGAGCTGAAAGATGCGCTCGCTCGCCCGTTCGAGATATGGCAGCGGGTTGGTCCGGACATTGGCTTCGTGCAACGCGTCCAGGCTTAAAAGCTTGCGAAATCGCCGGACATTGCGGCGCCGCGCCATGCCGAAGTCACGTTTGATGACGCTCATGGTCGTCTTTCAATGCCAAGACATCATATGCCGAGACACCAAATGCGAAGACATCAAGTGCCAAGCCACCGAATGCCAAGCCATCAAATCCAAGTCATCGCGCTTCGTCGGCGGAGCTCAGGAGCGCAACCCGCTCAATTCGCGGGCGGTCCGAGATCGTCGTCGGCTTTCTTTTTCTTCTTCTTTTCGGTCTTCGCCTGAGCGTAGAACCCGGCGTTTTTCAGCGCGATGGGAGCTTGACCCTCGACATATTGGGAAATCCAAAACAACGTGCGATCGAGCGCCTTTTCAGCGGCGGCCTGATTATAGCTGTCCCTTTCGTCGCAATTGAACCCGTGCGTCGCCGCCGGATACGAGAAAGCGCTCACGTCGGGCCGGTGGGCGCGGAATTGGATGACGTTTTCGAACGGGATCAGCGGATCGTCCTCGGCAAAGTGAAGCAATGTGGGAACTTTCCGCTTCTCGCGATATTCATCGACGACGCCGCCGCCGTAATAGCCGATGGAGCAAGCGATGCCGTTGACGCGGTTGGCCGAGAGGTACGCCAGATAACCGCCCCAGCAATAGCCGACGATCGCCACCTTGCCGGCGCCCTTGACGGCGTCGACGGCCGCCTGAATATCGCCGAGCGATCGTTCGGTTTCGACCTGCTGCATGAAATGCAGCCCCGCCGAAAGACCATCCTCGTCATAGCCGAGCTCGACGCCCGGCTTCACGCGATCGAACAACGACGGCGCGATCGCGACATAGCCTTTCGCCGCGAAACTATCGGCGATCTTGCGGATATGCGGATTGACGCCGAAGAACTCCTGAACGACCACGACAGCGCCTTTCGGCGCATCGGTCGGCTCGGCGCGATAGGCGGAGAATTTATGCGCATCGTCGGCGGTGAGTTCGATCATAATGTCCTCGGTTGCGATAGTCGGAGCATGATCTGCTCGAAAAGCGGCAAACCGCTTTTCCGGATCATGCTCTAGACCAGGCCCAGTTCCAGTTTCGCTTCATCCGACATCTTGTCTTTGTCCCATGGCGGATCGAAGACGAGATTGACTTTCACTTGTCTGATACCCTCGATGTCGCTCACGGCTTTTTGCACCCAGCTCAGCATTTCACCGGCAACGGGGCAGCCCGGAGCGGTGAGCGTCATGTCGATCTCGACGGCGTTACGGTCTTTCAGCTCGATCCGATAAATGAGCCCGAGGTCGTAGACGTTGACCGGTATTTCGGGATCATGCACCGTGCGCAGCGCCGCGACGATGGTGTCGGTCAAGGTCGCCGCGTCTGGGGCATCAGACATCGAAGCGTGCGTCGCGTCGGCCGTCGGCCGTGTTTCAACCTGAGAATCTACAAACGTTTGTAATGTTTCCGTCTCTCGGAGCATGTCAGATTTCCGACTTCGACCGGTGTTTGGCGGGTCTTATCGGGACCTGTGCAAGGGCGATGCCATAAGCCACGCGGCTCAGCCGATGCCTTGTTCCAGCGCCGCCACGACCGGCCACCCGACCGCGCCGGCGGGATCCAACTGTCGCAGGCGCTCGAGTATTTGTTTGGCTTGCTGTCGGTTGTCCTGCCGCAGATGGATGAAGGCGAGCGCCTTCAAAGTGTAGAGCGCAAAGCGGCCGGCGCCTTCCGGCAATGCGGGTTGCGGCTGCCATTGCCGCCAATCCGGATTCCATCCGGCTTGGCGTGCCGCTTCACGCAATCCGCTCTCGGCCGCCGCTTGCGCTTCCTCCAGATTGCCCTGGTAGGTGTGGATCTTGTAAAGGTAGAAGTAGGTCGGAAGTTCGTGCGGGGCGCTCGCGAGCGCCTGCCGGAACAACTGGTCGGCGCGGAATCGATCGTGGCGATAGGCCGCGACCCCCTGTTGGAGCAGCGCGTTGACCGCGTCAGGAAGGTCTCCGAAATTGATGGCGTCGGGCTCCGCGGAGACAGTGTTCGTGCGAGGCCCGTGACGTTCCGCGACGACTGTGTCGTCCCAGGTCATTTGACGAGATGAAGGACAGGTTCCGCCTTTTCGACGATGCTCGCATCGCGGAGCGCGATCGCCTTGGTAACCGCCTTGGCGATGGCCTGTGATCGACTGTCGATGCCGGTCCAATTCGCACGACGCCCGCGGGGATCGATTTCGAGGAGCTTTGCCCCCGCCGGCACCTCGGATCCATCGC
>Ga0181533_1001427_pt1 | contig 30764 bp, 25 predicted proteins | sample PEATcosm2014_Bin_45_FD_119772 | JGI IMG/M metagenome (GOLD analysis project Ga0181533, IMG submission 119772) | Peatland microbial communities from MTU Mesocosm Facility, Houghton, MI, USA - PEATcosm2014_Bin11_60_metaG | ecosystem: Environmental > Terrestrial > Soil > Wetlands > Peat | place...
CGAACAACTACCGGGCTGGACAACACGTGGAGAATCGTTTGGGTGGTTTGCATGCCTCCTTCCATAACGAAAAATGCGAATCCTGTTCAGTACTATTTTGTGGGGCACGCGTAGGGCAAGCCCCGCCCCTACAAAGCGTGTTGGGTTGCGGCCACGCCGCGGTGGGCTACCCGCTGTCCTGCTTGCGGACGGAAGCAAGTGCCCGGTTTGAATCAGGGCATCTGCTGATAGGCATGGCGCGCAATCTCGACTTGGTCTTTGACCCCGGCATGGGGCCGGAAATCCGGCGGGATCCCATGGGCATAGCCGAAGAAGTCGCATCCGGCCTCGTACCACTTTTTCCAGCTATTGGGGTCGCACACGCCTTTGTCCTGCGGCCTGCCGACGATGGTGGTCATCACGCGTTGATGCGGCTTACGGATGGCCAGGAGCCAATTCACGATATCATCGCTGGATTCGGCAATGAGCTGGTCACACTCGTTCAGCATGGGGTGGTCCACCCACATCGGCTCGGCGGGTTTGAAAAAGGGGACGTTGAAGTTGGCTTTGGTTCCCGGGTTCCCCTTGTACATCGCCTCCTTGATGCGGTAGAACTGCCGGGCCATGATTTCCCGCTTGTACTTCAAGCTTTCTTCCGGTGTGATTTCCGAGGCCTTTTCCGGCATCTCCCGGCCTATGATTTCCTTGAACGGCCCTTTGACGTCAGGAGAGGGCTGAACCGGAAAATCGTTGCTGTTATATTTTCCATAGTTGAAGCAATCAAAATTGATCCATTCCACCGGGTACAGCTTTAGAAACTCCGTGATGCGGGCGCAGAGCAAGTCGGTCCACGGACTCTCGGGCGCCAGCATGCTGGCAGCCGCATGGTTGCGGCTCGTGGGAACTACCCAGTCGGGGCGCAGGTTGCTGGCGATAAGATCCAGCCCCGTAGAAAAGTAGCTACTGAAGGGAAGTCCTGCTTCTTGCGACATCTTGAAGAGTTTGGGAAACAGGTCCGCCCCCGGGCCGGGAGCTATGGGGCCGAGTTTCGTCGGATAGTATGCGTATCCGCAAAACACGTACCCTTGCAGGAAGAAGATATTCACTCCGAAATCGCGGTGCCAGGCGAAGTACTCCACGGGATCAATGTACGCCCAGTCCTGCGGCAAGGAAGGCACCATCAGACGATGATGGTCGGCAGGGTGGATCCAATTCAGGTCACAACAGAAGAGTTTGATGGGCTTACCGCCATTGGGAAGTTTCTCGGCATGGGGCGGCAAGGCAACCTTGGCCTGTTTCGCCCCTGGGGATAGGGCTTCCCCAGAGGGACTGTTTCCGATTGTGGCCGCCGCTCCCACAGAAACGGCGGTGGCTTTCTCCAGAAACTTCCTGCGAGTTAGATGCTCATCCCTCACGATAACCTCCGGTGTCTACGGCGTGGCATTCCTATTTCTCTTTAGCAAGCGGCCACCGCCTTTCGATGTTAATCGACTCGAACGAGAATACTATTTTGGGGTTCGGGGCCGAGCCAACACGAAGTCGACCTCAAGATCCAACCAAAAGTGACGTTGAACCATACGCAGGTATGTTTACGCATAGTGCCACCAAACGCAATCGAGAATTCGTTCGGGTAGCCCGTGGCCCCCGGCTTATCCCAACGAACACCGGTGGTGGGGGCAGGAAAGTGGAGACGACTGAGGCGGCAGGTCATGCAGCGCGTCCGACGCCTGGAGCCCGTGCGCGGCGCCAGCCCGCAGGGATAGCAAGCAGTTGGCCACGACTCGCTAACCACGGGCGGCCCGCCTCGCGGAAAAGGGGGATGATGTCCCGGTGATGCCGCCCCCGAAGGTCATGGTATAGTGGGCCCCGATATTGTTCAAGAAAAGCCCCGAGGGAGATGCCTCCCGGTCGTCACGCTTTAGCTCGAAAGGAGAGTTCCTCATGAATCGCAGAAAATTCATTGCCTCGACGGGCGCCACGGCGGTGGCGCTGAGGAGCGGTGGCACGCCCGCCGCCTCGAGCCGGCGCGTCTTGATGAAACTCGGATGCCAGAGCGCTCCCACGAATGAAACCCACCTCCAGTACTTCGCGCGGTATGGAATCCACAACATTTGCGGATATCCGGAAATCGGCGAGGGCCGCCTCTACGCCACGGTGGAGGAGCTGAAGCGGATGCGTGACATGGCGGAGAAAAACCACATCTCCATCGATTGCGTCGCGCCACCCTTTCTGGAGTCGTCGCATGTCGATCAGACACCACATGGCGCGATCGTGCTGGCGAGCAGTCCCGAACGTGATCGCGACATCGAAGCGGTCCAAAACCTCATCCGCAATTGTGCCGCTGCGGGCATTCCCTCCATCAAATACAACTTGACCCTTCTGGGTGTGCTGCGCACAGAACGCACTCCGGGACGGGGCGACGCAACGTACAGCACATGGCAGCTCAAGGACGCGCACGCGAATCCGCCACTCACCCGTGCCGGGCGCGTGGATGCCGATATGTTCTGGGAGCGGATTACCTATTTTCTGGAGCGCGTGATCCCCGTTGCCGAGGAGTACAAGATTCGGATGGCGTGCCACCCCCACGATCCGGGCGTGCCGCCCGAAGGCTATCAAGGAGTGGTCCGCGTGCTGGGCACCGTGGACGGGTTGAAGCGATTCATCTCCATCAAGGAGAGCCCCTATCATGGGTTGAACTTTTGCCAGGGCACCGTCTCGGAAATGCTGAACGACCCCGGGCGGGAAATTTTCGAGGTGATCCGCTATTTCGGCTCGCGGAAGAAGATCTTCAACGTGCATTTCCGCAATATCCGCGGCCACCGCGATGATTTTCAGGAAGTTTACCCCGACGAGGGCGATATTGACTTCGTTAAAGCCCTCCAGGTTTATATCGAGGTAGGTTATCCCTACCTGCTGATGCCTGACCACGTGCCTCTCGCGGCCAACGACCCCGGGGGGTTACAGTCATTTGCGTACTGCTACGGTTACATCCGCGCGCTGCTTCAGGCGGCGGAGCATCTGACGCAAAGCTAATTGGGAATGTAGGCGCTTAGTTGCGGGATGATGGCCTCGGCAAACGCTACGGTCCTTTGTAGGGCTTCGGGGATGCCTTCATTTATGCCTAAAGGTGTTGCAACCCGAACCAAGCCCCCGTCAGACCGGTTCAATCGAATCGCATCCGCCACCAAATAGAATTTGCCCCAGTATTCGCTTGCAATCACTCGCCCGTGCGACTGGTACCAGTACAACACCAGCTCGCGATTGCCCGCACGGGCAACGAGGTAGCGATTCACAACCATTGTTCCGCCCCCGGGCCGTGGCAATTGCATAATGCCATGTTCAACCGGCGACCACCCGGCTCCGGGCAGGCAATGTTGGGGAGAATGAACCGTGGCGCCGGCCCGTTGGGAAGCGAAAAAGGCAAGGAAAAGATCCACCGGGAGCTCGCTTTCGGATCGCGAGTACTGCCGTTGCAGGGGTTCACACTTCCCCAGGCTCTCCCGGACGTCTTGCGGAATCGCCACGTCGCTTCCTTGCCAAACACCGATCCGCAAGGGAAAAGAGGTCAGGGGCTGATAAGGGGGAAGTTGTTCCGGTCTGCTGCGCGAGTACAGGAAGGCGCCGGTCACGACCAGCATCAGAATGGGAGGCAGCAAACGCAGCCAAGAAGCTGCTCGATCTGTCATACCGGTTTACCCTTGAGCCAAACAGAGAGCCAATGCAGCAGGCTATGCGCCAAAAGGAACATGACCATCGCCATGGCAATCATCATCAAACCTTCAATGGAATGAAGGATGCCTTCCGCCACCTCCAGACCCCAGTGTTGCACCAACAGGACCGTTACGACAATGCGCAGACCGTTGTCGGCGATGGCAATGGGAACAACGGCCAGGGCCAAAGCGACGCGCCCCACGATAGTGCGCTCACGAAAGTACCCGTAGATGACCGCCAAGGTTACCAAAGTCATGAGCGATCTTATGCCGCTGCAAGCCTCCGCCACCTCCAAGGACATGTAGGGGAGCAGGAGGATGTTTCCCTCGCGCAAGACAGGAATGCCGCACGCAACGAGTATCATTTGGGCAAATCTTGAGGCAAATAATTGCAGTGGAAATGTTATCTGGGTGAGAAGAAGGACCGGGATGGGAATCATCAGAAACAGACATGCCCACGGGAAACTGATGGTCCGAAAGCAACGCCAACCGCGGAGATAGACCACGAGGCCGGCGATCAATAATACCAGGGAGGAACGCGCCAGGAAAAGTTCCGCCCCCAGTGTCCCGACCACCAAGGTGCATAAGGACAGGGCGACGATCAGGAGGCCACTCCAGGAGGGGTCCGCCGGCTGGGCTGCTAATCGTTTGCGGTCCTTCCAAACGACGTAGGCTGAAAAGGCTGGGACAAAGAAACCGTGCGATACATTGGGATCAGTCCACCAATCCAAGACAAGTTTGATCAGAACGGAAGCGTAAAGCACCAACACGAATAGGACAAGTGCCCCTGCTTGGACCCACCCTGTCCGGCGGCAAAGGGTTGGGGCCTGCTGGCCTACCGGCCCGTTAGTGGCAACCGTTGACTGCATCGCTGTAATCTGATATTCTGCCTGAGTTCGGGTTATTGGCCAAACAAATCTTTATAACACATCTTGACGGGAATAGGCGCTGGGTTGGTACCCTGTCGGTGCTCGATTCATTTGCCGAAGGCGCCTCTCCACGGCTTTCAATCATACTCTGACAGGGAAGGGAAACGATCATGGCGTATTCCCTGCTACCCATATCACATGAACGACCCTATTACAAGCTCCCGAAAGGCAGAAAACCAATTGAAGTCCAGAACGGGAAATGGTAGATTGGACAGATTAATGAACGGTTCATAATATTAGTAAATTAGAGGGTGAAGAGCATTTCCTGTCATTGATGAGCGTAGGCGTGTTCCGAGCAACGCAGTGAGGGGATTAGGCGGCACCTTCTCGCCAGTGCCGTCCCAGAAGATAGGGTATTTCATCTCTACTGGATGGGAGTCATTCTACTTCTTTATGCTAGTCTTTTCTCCACTTGAAAGTCCCGCACGATATAGGTCATTATGGGTGTGTCAGGGGCCACTAAGAAAAATTTTAACAGCGTGCAAGAGGGTAGACTTGTCTGATGAGGTCGCAGTAGAGAAGCGTCATGCTGCCCGATATAGGGTGCATGCCTCTGTCGATTTCGGATGGGACGGCATACGGGGCGTCGGCAATGTGCACGATGTAAGTACTGGCGGCGCATTTGTCGTATGCTCCAACCCTCCCCCCGCAGGGACGATTATCGATATTGAGGTTCATTTCCCCGGGTCTAGCGATATCTCTCCCGGTCTGACGATTCGCTCCAAGGGAAAAGTCGTGCGAGTGATATCAAATTCCCATACCGGGTTTGCCGTCGTCGCAAAGCTGGACCGTCTGGTGCGTCGAGGCACGCTGAGATCGCCCGCGGTTCCGGGCGAGAGGAAGCCAGGAAATCATTGAGGGCGCTCATCGCCTAAAGCGGTTTGCTGCTGATCGGGCATCTTTCTGGGTTTGGGTACTAGTACTGTTACTTTGGTACCGTTGCCCCAGCCATGAGAAATTACTTATGATGTCAGTGGTTAACGAGAGACAACGGGTCGTATGGTGCACGCGTGGTGATGCGACCGCCCAGCGCACATCGACCCCACCGTTTTCATTTGAGCTAGAGATGTGTTGTGGATTAGGTTCGGTTCCCGCCAACCTGAACTAATGCCTGTCGCTACAAGCGGCAGCGGGTTCGTTATGGGTATGGTTGCGATGGGACTGAGAGAGGCGAAGCTATGCCCGAAGGAATGGGGCGCACCGATTTGGCAGTGATGTCTGCCCAGAATGAAGTGCTGTGTTGGTACGCCATCCAGACCCGCCCGCGGCACGAAAAAAAGGTCGACGCGGACTTGCGGTCACGGGGTTTTTGGACCTTCCTTCCAACTATCGAGCAAATTCACCAATGGAGTGACCGCCGCAAGAAGGTGCAAGTCCCCCTCTTTTCCCGATATCTATTCATCCGATCACTATACAAGCCCGAGGTTCATCACGCTGTCATCAGCCTCCCCGGAGTCAATGGTTTCGTTGGAGTCCGCAGGCAAGCACTCCCCATTCCGGACTCGGAAATTGCCAATGTTCAGCTTCTGTTGACGCACAAGATTCCTCTTGAACCTTACCCCTTTCTCAAGGTCGGACAGAGGGTACGTTGTCGTGGCGGTGTTCTGGAGGGTCTGGAAGGTATTCTCGTGTCGAAAAACAAAGATTACAGCGTAGTGGTCTCCGTAGAACTCCTTCAGCGGTCATTAGCCGTCCACATCAGTGGATACAATTTTGAACCGGTGGGAGAGTCGAATCATTCCACGGGGATTGGTTCAGTGCCCCCCCGATTCAGCACCGGCGATGCATTCGGAGCTACGCAGTCAATATGAGTTTCTGGCACAGCAGCGGTCATTGGGGCCAAGGAAGGAAAACGTGCGATTGAATTCACTGAAATCTCATCCTTATGTCTCGGGTAGAGGTGGCGGCAACCGGCAGTCCATTTGCCGACGAGGGCTATCCCCCGTGACCCTGGTGGTGGTGATGCTACTCTTGTGGGGGTTTATGCAGCCCTTGGCGAGTGCAACCAAACGAGAGCAGAAAGCCACTCCACAAACTACGGCGGCTCAATTGCCAACGCCGCTTACCGAGTACGTCATCGGACCCACCGACGTTTTGGACGTCAGCGTGTGGAAGGAACCTGACATTTCGCGCACGGTGACCGTGCGGCCCGACGGGAAAATCTCTCTGCCCTTGGTGGGCGAATTGGAAGCGTCAGGCAAGACTCCCGTTCAACTTCAGGCGATCATCAGCCAAAAGCTTGAGCACTATATTGCCAGCCCGGAAGTCACCGTTCTTTTGCACGAGATCCGAAGCGGAGCCGTGACCATCTTTGGAAAGGTGGCAAAGCCGGGATCCTACCCCTTGACCCGGCAGATGACGGTTCTGGACGTCATCGCCGCCGCCGGCGGGTTCAAGGACTATGCCAAACTCACCCAGATCTATGTGCTCCGCATCAACCCTGACGGCACCACGATACGCTTCAAGTTCAATTTCAAAGAGGTCATCAAAGGCCGTGACCTGGCTCAAAACATTGCACTCCTTCCACGCGATACGATTTACGTGCCCTAAGCGTTGCCCCCGCCCTTCCGAGAAGGGGTTGGGGAGGCGCCCCCGGCGAAAGGGGACGCGGGCAGGCAAATTAGCTCTGGGAATACTGTTGTCATTCCTGGCTGCGGCGCCCCTCCAAGCCCAAACGCAAGCCGTGGGGCAAACTCCCGGTCTGACTCTTGCCTCAGAAGCTAATGCGGGAGACTATTTGCTCGGGTCGGTCAAGCTGTCGACAAGCTTCTCCGATAACGTCTTGTTGAGCAACGTCAACCCTCAGAGTGACGTGGATTATGGAATCCAACCGGCTTTGACCGTGGCCAAAACCCTGGGGTGGCTGCACATGACGTGGGATTTCAGTCCCGGACTGGTGAAGTACCAGAGGATTAGTCAGCGCGATCGCCTGACGGGTGCGGTGGTGACCGATATCTCTGCCCGGCCCAAGGAGCGATGGACCGTCCGCGTGCGCAACAACTACATGGATCGCACGAACCCTCCCTTCGACACCTTTTCCAGCGAGCCGCAATCCACCTTCTTCGAGGGGACGGGGGGAGGCACGATCATACCCCTCGTCAATCAAACCTCGGAAGAGGGGGACGTGACCATAACTTACCAACCCGGGCCTCGCACCACTCTCGAGGCGAGCGGTTATTTCCGGGATTATATTTACCACCCGATTCCCGGCGTTACCGATTCCGAAGGACTGATAAACTCGGAGTCAGAAATTGGCCGGATGCAATACTTCCGGCAATTTTCGCCGCGGTTTACATTGGGGGCGGCCTACAGCATTCAGAACATCGATTTTTCTTTCACCAACCATTCCGCCGGGGTCCGCAGCAACAACGTTGTAGGTGTCGGGACCCTTAACATCACGCCCACGATTCAATTCCAGGTTTTCGGCGGGCCGGAGTTTGCCACGATTCACAATCAGATCCTCCTGAACCTCGGCATCGCCAGCGTCTTCCTTCCGGTGACCGAGAACACGGTTTCGGGCACCGGCGGCGCCATCTTCGCCTTGCACAAGGACCGCAGCAGTTTACAGTTGGTAGCGACTCGCGAGGTGAGCGGCGGGACCGGTTTGACCGCCGCAGCCCAAAGCAACAAAGCGGACTTCACGTTCCGCCGGGAATTCGCTAGCCGCTGGTATGGCGATCTCAGCGGGCAGTATGCTCTTTTCACACCCGTGGGTCCTGGCACCGGGGCTTTTGATATTCACGCGATGTCGCTCAGGGCAGGGTTGAACCATAAGTTTAGCGAGCGCCTCTCAATTGAAATCCAGCTCTCACGGGGTCAGCAGGAACAAACCTCGCAAACGTTCCAGAGACACGTGAACGTGGACTTCGCCCAGATCTCTTTGAAGTACCAAATTAAACGTCCGATAGGTTAAACACCATGATGGAAAACACCCCGAAAGATCCCTTTGCCTCGTCCTCGATCAATTACTGGGATATTATTTGCCGGCGACGTTGGTGGTTGTTGGGGAGTTTAGTGGCAGCGTGGGCTCTGGCTGTTGTCGCGGCCCGGGTCATACCTCCCACCTATACTTCCCACGCCATCGTCCTGGTATCGCACACCGGAATTCCCAACACCTATGTGGAATTGAACGTCAAGGCAGACTTGGCCGAGCGGATGCGAAATATCTCACAGCGGATCCTCGATCGCACCCACTTGGAGAAAATCATCGAGGACTATCACCTCTACCCGAAACTGCGAGGGCGCCCCGACCCCGACCTCGCCATCGCTGCCATGCAGCGAGACATTGAGGTTGACCCCTTACCGGCGGACGATGCGACGGCTCCGCAGGGAGCTTCGAATGAGGACGCTGCGCAGGCTGCCCGGCGGGCGCTTGACCCGCAGAATGGCAAAACGCCTGATGTCATCGCTTTCCGCCTATCCTACTCAGCTCCGAATGGCATTGTGGCACAACAGGTTGCTACGGAACTGGTTTCGCTCATGATCGAAGCCAACATGCAAGACCGGCGAACCCAATCGCAAACCACCACGGACTTCCTGCAATCCCAGACCGCCCAAGTGTTGGATCAAATGAACCTCCAGCAACAAAAGATCCAGGAGTACAAAACCAAATACATGGGTGAACTGCCCGACCAGAAAGAAAGCAATCTCCAGGCCCTTTCCCAGTTGCAGGGCCGACTACAGTCAGCCAACGATGCACTAGCTCGCGCCGAACAGCAGAAGGTTTTCTTGCATTCGCAGTCGTCCCAATACAAAGACCTGCAAGCCGGTCTGGTGAACGATAAACCCGCCGCAAACTCGCCGGAGGCCGTCGACCAGCAGTTGGAAAAGCTGCAAAAGCAACTTGACGACCTTAGGGCGCGCTATACGGATGATTACCCGGACGTCCGGACTCTGCAAAAGGAGATTGCCCGGCTCAAGGCGATCAAGAATGCGCCCGTCATGGCGGCCGTTGCGACGGCGAAAAATCAGGGTGATGATCCTCCCTCTATTCCGCGCCCCAAGACTTACGCAGAGCTTCAGGCTCTTTCTCCCGTTCTCCAGATCGAAAGTCAGATCAAATCCAATGAGGCCGAAATTGTCAACCGTCACAACGAAGTCGCGGCCACCGAAAAGCAGATCGCGCAATACCAGAAGTTCTTGGATGAAACTCCCTTGCGCGATCAGGAATTGCAAACGCTGACGGGGAATTACGACCAGTTGAAGGCAACCTATGACTCTTTAGCCGCCAAGAGTAGCCAATCACAACTCGCCACAAACCTGGAGAAACATGACCAGGGTGAGTTATGGGAGATCCTCAGTCCCCCCAACGCCCCACGGAAACCCAGTTTCCCCGATCGCCTCCTCTTCAGCCTGGGAGGACTGGGGGCGGGCTTGTTAATCGGAATTGGCTTGGTGGTATTCCAGGAATTCACTGACGAACGCATCTTTGACGAGCAGGCCCTTAAAGCTCTCATCCCTCGGAACGTTTCCATCCTGGCGAGGATTCCACCCTTGCCCACCCGGCAAGAAAGAAAGTCACGTTATTGGAAAATCGCTTTGGCATGGGCGGCCGGGACGACGATGATGGCCGTCATCGCCGCCGTCACCATCCTGGCCTATTTCGGCGGATGAGGCCGCGGATAACCTACCCCCTTCCCTTGTTGTTTTTCTGATTCCGAATCGCGGCGGAATCGGTGGGGCGCCGGTAGGCGAATCCGCGAGCACCCATCAAGAAGGAGCATGAGCTATGGAAAAAATAGGAAAAAGCAGAAGGCCGGCATTGGCGCAGGCGGATGAGGATACGCTCCTCATGGAAAGGCAGGAACGTGCAGATGCCTCCCCCGCGTCGGCCGACGTGGTCAGTTTTGAACACGCTCCGATTCTGCGGCCGACGCCGAAACCCCCATCCCGGCTCGTCTGCTTTGATGTGCAAAATCCTGCCACCGTCGAATTCGGATTACTTGCCGCGCGCCTCAACAAGTTCAAAACGCAGAATCGGATGAAAAGGGTTCTCGTGGCGGGCTGCGGTTTTGGCAGTGGTGGTAGCCTCATCTCCGCCAATCTGGCGATTGTGCTTGCTCAGAACCCAGCCCACAGGGTGCTCCTGGTTGATGCCAATCTGGAGCGCCCAAGCCTTAGTGAACTCTTTGGTCTCCAGGCCGACAAAGGGCTTTCCGAGTACTTGCAGGCGGGCGAACCGGCCGAGAATCTGATCTGCCAGTTGGAGCCCGGCGCAATATGGTTCTTGCCCGCTGGATCTCCCCCGCGGAGCGAGGATCGACAGGGTCAGATCTATCATTCGCAAAGATTAGCCAGCCTGCTCCACCTGGAAACGGATTGGTTCGACTGGGTTGTGGTCGATCCCCCTTCCCTGGAGACTTGGTTAGCGGCGAGAGCGGTAGCACAACTTTGCGATGGCATCATGATCGTCGTCCGCAGGGGGCACACAAAAAGGAAGTTCTTGCGACGGGCTCTCGATTTGATGGAAGGATTGCCATTGCTCGGTTTCGCCTGGAATGAATAAGAACCCTCGTGTTTTCAGATGGATGGATCCCCGGTCCGACGGTGCAAGCGCCCCAGAGCCTGCTGGCAGCGCCGTAAGGAGTGGTGCGATTTGAGAAAAGTGTTCAGCGCCTTCTTTCCGGGATGCGTCCTGGTGCTCGGGGTGGCAGATGCCTTCCTCGTCTCCGGGGCTCTCTCGCTAGCGGCGCTTTTGACCTTTGGCAGTGACGCGGGTCTGTTCTTTACCTACTACGCCGGCTCAGCGAAAATTGTTATAGCGACGGGCCTCTTTTTGCTGTCGACTTATTATGCCGGCCTGTTCGAGGGTGGAAGCTTCACCAGTTACCGCGAGGTATGGAACGGGATCATCCGGTCTTTGGGACTTTGGATCCTCATTCTCGCGGTTTTGAACTACGCTCGCCCCATCCTGATCCCCCCCCTCAGAGTCCTTTTGCTGGGCGCTGGCTTGGCAGCCCCGCTGCTCATGGTGTGGCATCGGATCTTCCTGACCATGATCCAGCGGCGGCGCGTCACGGAACAAGCGTTGGTTCTCGGAAGCGGCCAATGGGCCATCGACTTGGCCCACGAGGTCGAAAAGCGTCCCGACCTGGGGATTAACTTGATAGGTTATGTCGACCCTCGCGGGCCTGTGTCCAGCAACGGCTTAAGGTACCTCGGGACACCGAACCAACTCCCCGATTTGATCAGCCGCAACGGAATCGACCAAATCGTCGTCGCCATGGCGGAGCGACGGGGCGTTCTCCCCGTTGAGCATTTGCTGGCGCTAAAGAAGACGGGCGTTCAGGTATTGGATGGAGCGGACCTTTACGAAAGTGCCATGGGGAAAGTCCCTGTAAGATGGCTCAAACCCAGTTGGTTATTGTCCTCACCCGGCTTTTGCATTTCACCCGTAACGCTCATTTACAAGAGATTTGTTTCCATTGTCGGGGCCGCATTGGGCTTAATCGTCACCGCTCCCCTAATGCTGCTGACCGCCCTCGCTATCGTGTTGGATTCTCCCGGACCTGCTTTGTTGCAGCAAGACCGCATCGGGCTCGGGGGAAAGTTGTTCAAATTATTCAAATTCCGCACGATGCACGTCGGGAACGAGAAAGATCGCAGCTTCTCCCCGACGCAAAAACAGGATCCACGTGTCACCCGCGTCGGAAAGTGGCTTCGCCGAACGCGCTTGGACGAACTGCCGCAACTCTATAATATCCTGCGCGGGGATATGTGCTTCGTCGGTCCGCGCCCTTTCGTCCCTTGGCAGGAAGATGTCCTCGTCAAACAGATACCTTTTTACAACCAGCGCTGGGCGGTCAAGCCCGGGGCCACGGGATGGGCACAGGTCAACCACGGATACTGCGTGTCGGTTGAAGATAATATCGAGAAACTGGGGTACGATCTTTTCTACATCAAGAACTTATCCTTCGCCTTCGACCTGTTAATACTGTTCAAAACCACCAAAATCCTGCTTTTGGGACGGGGTGCACAATAACCCATACCGGTAACGGGTTTTGTACCCTCGGAGGGCACAAACCTTGGAGCAACTTTTTGGCCTGGGGAATGGGCCCCGCCAGTAGGTATGTTGAGGTCAACCTGACCGAGAAGCAAATCAGTGAATGGGTATTACCTCTAAGCAGGGAAACGCTACCCAGCGCGCTCTAAAGAGCGGCGGTACGACCTCGCAGGACCATCCGGCCGCCGGGAACCCTCTAGCGCCATGGGAAGAGGGTTCCTCGGCTGGCCGCACCAAAACCTAAACTCCCCCCACGAAAACTCCGGGACCTGAGAGGGTGCCATTTCACAGGCTCTCGCTTCCGTGTCCCCATTGAAGCCTCCAAGCGTTGGCGAGGCGGCCTTCGAACCGAATCCAGATCGAGGCGCACTTGGGTGGTCCCGGCAAGGGATCAAGGCACAAATGCTGCTTCATTTCGCATCGAGATAAAGGAATACGAACATGAAGAGGCTATCTATAGCCCTCGCGCTGCTTCTCATAATCGGCGTGATTCTGGCTGTTTCCATTACCCGGCACAGTCCGCAGGAGTACCGGCAAGGCTTCATGGAGAGCGGGCAACGTTACTATGACCAGCAGGAGTACGAAAAGGCTTCTATCCAGTTCCGCAACGCGATTCAGAACGACCCCAAGTTCGCGGACGCTTACTATGAGCTGGCCCAAAGCTACATGCACTTACGGCGCTGGCCGGAAGCTTACAACGCGCTTCAGCGCGCCAACAAACTCAACCCGGACAACCTGTCAGTCCATATCGACCTGGCGGAACTGTACCTGAATGCTCACGATTATGCGAACGCCGAAAAGGAAGCCACCTTCATCCTCGGCCGGCAGACCAATTACGCCCCGGCGTTGCAAGTCTTAGGCGCCTTGCAGGTTGGCCGGAACGATAAGGACAAGGCGCTGGCGGCTTTCAAAAAGATTGTGGAATTGCGGCCCGCAGATCCCATGGCTTACACCAATCTGGCCTTGGTGGAAATTGGCTCCCATTCCTTCGACAGCGCGGAAAAGGATTTGCGGCAAGCGATCACGGTCGACCCGCACTTCGCCGTTGGTTATCTCAATTTGGCCAACTTCTATCGTTTACAGGGGCGCGGGCCGGAAGCTGAACAGTCCCTGCAAGCCGGCGCAGACCAGAACCCAGAAAGCATCCCGGCCAATCTCAATCTCGCCGCGGCACTTTATGATGAGAAAAAGGATGACCGGGCGGAGGCTGTGCTCGACAGGATCCGAAGCCGTTATCGGAACTCCCCCGACGCCGCTCTGGTGATCGGCGATCTCTATTTTCAACGAAAAGACCTGAAGCGTGCCGAGAATGAGTATGCGCAAGGCTTGGCGGCTTCTCCGCAGAATCTGGATCTTGGGGAGCGCATGGTGGAAGTCGATCTCGATACGGAGCGTCTGAAGGAGGCCGAGGCGCTGAACGATAAGCTGTTGCGGAGCGCCCCCAATGAGCCGGCTCTCCACTTGGCAAAGGGTCGTATCCTCTTGGCCCAGGGAAAGCGCGACGAGGCCATCATGGAGCTTCGTCGGCAAACTGTTCAGGCCCCCGATTCTGCCCAGGCGCATTATTCCCTGGGTTGGGCACTGTGGCAAAATGGAGACCTTGCTGACGGGGAGGGGGAGATGAAGCAAGGATTGAATCTCGACCCGGAGTTGCTCCCGGCTCTTCAATCTTTGGCCAAACTTTCCTTGAGTAATGGAGATTTCGAAGCCGCCGCGAATTACGCCTCACGGTCCTTGCAAATCCAGCCGTCTGATCCGATACAGCACGCCATTCTGGGGACTGCCTACCTGCGTCTGGGTGACGCCGAGAAAGCAGTCCAGCAGATCGCGGCGGCACAGTCCCTTGATCCGCAGAACCCTGATCACCATCTGGAATTAGGCGCAGTGTATGCCGCACAAGGGAAAAAGGGTGAGGCGGAACAAGAGTTGAAGGCGGCCGCCCAACTTGCCCCTGAGTCCACGGAAGTGCTCGGCCAAGCGGCGGACTTACGCGTCAGTATGGGCGATCGAGCTCAAGCCCTTGCGGAGGTGCGCCAATTCCTCAGTTCGCACCCCCAGAGTGGTGACGCCCACCGAATTCTTGGGGCGTTGTACACGGGCAAAAATGAGCTCCAGGAAGCCCGCCATGAACTCGAACACGCACTCGAACTTCAGCCCGACCTCCTTTTAGCTTACCTGCAACTGGGTCGAGTTTGTGAAGAAGAGAATGACCGGGACGGGGCGCTCAGCAACTACGAAAAAGCTTTGAAATTGCAACCTCGCTTCGCTCCCCTGCTGACGTTGGTGGGTAATTTTTATATCGACAAAGGCGACCTTGCCACGGCGGAAAGCTACTTTAATCAAGCCCTCGCCGTTGACCAGAACGCGGCGATTGCGGCGAGCAACCTTGCATGGATTTATGCAAAACAAGCGCGAAATTTGCGCCAAGCTTCGGTCCTGGCACGTCGGGCTAGCCAGCTCCTCCCCACGGTTGACTCGATCGCGGACACCCTGGGTTGGGTTGAATACACCGCCGGTGATCTCACGGCTGCAACCGCGGACCTCCGGGACTGCGTAAAGAACCATCCAAGCTATGCACCGTGCCATTACCATCTAGGGCTGACGCTGATGGCGAGTCGCAAGAAGGCGGAAGGCAAGAGGGAATTGAACACCGCCCTTATGTTTAACCTGAAAGGCGATGACGCTCAGGACGCCCGGAAGCTGGTCGCGCAGAACCATTAGTCCCTCACCAAGATAGGGGCGAAACTGCCGCCGCAATTTTGAGTATTTTCCTCATGTCTTCCTCGCTGGAGCAAACCCATGGTGGATAAAGGGCTATTGCCCACGGCAGCCCGAAGTTAATCACAACAGGCAGAAGCGCCAGGGCAGGTTTATGGCAAAAGTCGGACTAGTTGTCCTCATTGACGCATTAGGATGGTCCTATTTGAAGGACAGGGACTTTCTGCCCGACATCCTCAAGTTCCGTACGGATGTCCGCACGGTTTTGGGATTCAGTTGCGGGGCGATCCCCACTCTCCTGAGCGGTCTCTCGCCGGCGCAGTCAGGACACTGGAACCTTTTCTACTATTGCCCGGAAAAGTCCCCCTTTCGCTGGGTTCGCCTCCTATCGCCCTTGCCAAAATGGCTCCTTAACGACCGCATTGTGAGGCGCGGTATACGGTTCATCTCGCAGCGGCTCAGCCGTTTCGGCGGATATTTCCAGATTTATGGCGTTCCCACCGAACTCTTGCCCTATTTTGACATTTGCGAAAAGGAAGATATCTACAAGCCCGGTGGGGTGCCGAGTTCGATCTTCGATCAGTTGGAGCAGGCGCATATTCCTTACCGGTCGTACTCGTATCACGAGCAATCTGACGAACAAATCATTCGGCAAGCGCATCGCGATCTCAAGGCCGGGAAGTACGATTTCTATTTCGTCTACCTGTCCGAACTCGATGCCTTTCTTCACGACTGGTGCGCGGACCGGCAGCGCGTCGATCGTGAGATCGATCGCTATGCCCGGTGGCTGGGTGAGTTGTACGCCACCGCCGCCCAGTCGAGTGAGGAAGTGGATTTCTTCGTCCTGTCCGACCATGGGATGACCCCCAAGCGTGCGGGTTTCGATCTGATCAAGGAAGTTGGAAGTCTGGGCCTCGCCGTGCCCCGGGATTACATCGGCTTGTATGACTCCACGATGGCGCGTTTCTGGTTTTTCAACCCCACGGCCCAGACGCGCATCACGCAAAAACTGGGTGAACTGAATTGTGGCCGCATTCTGGACGCACAAGAAAAGCAACGGTTCGGCATTGACTTCGCTGACCATCGCTTTGGCGACTGCATTTTCTTGATGAAACCCGGAGTGGTGATTGAACCCAGCTTCTGGGGCAAGCTCGGCCCGGCGGGCATGCATGGCTTCGATCCTGAGGTTGACCCGGACGCCTCGGCCATATTCTTCGCGAACCGGGATCCCGAGCGGCCCGTGCACTCGTTGCACGATGTCAATGCCGTCATCGTGGACTGGATTAATTCTCGCGCGGCGGTCGGCAGTGCCCGATAACCCTTTGATTCGCGTCGCGCAATTCTCCAACGCCACGGTGAGAGCCGGCGCCGAGGAAGTGGCTTTTGGGCTATTCCGGGGACTCAATCCGGAAAGGTTCCGCAGCTACCTGGTTTGCCCTCCTCCCTTGCTGGACGCCTTCAGTGACTTGCCGCGTGATGAACGGGTGCTGGGCTTGGACCTTCAGAACCCCTGGCAATGGCCGCAAAATCGCGACTTCATGAAGTTCCTGAAAAAAGAGCGCATTGATATTCTCCACGCCCACATGACCCGCGCGGCCCTCGCGGCTGTACCCCTGGCTCGTTGGGCGGGAGTGCCGGTGGTGGTGCAAACCTGCCATGGCCGCGAAGCCTGGCGTCAAAGCTGGGCGTCCCGGCAGTTCTGGGTCGACCGGCGCATTGCCGCATGGACGGACGTCACCATCGCCGTGTCGGAGTCCACAAAAAGCTACTTGGTGGCGGAGAAGAAGCTTAACCCCGGCAAGATTGTGGTCATCCCCAATGGCCGCAGCATGAACGGATGCCAGTTGGAGCCAGCCTCCGCTGAGCGCCTGCGGGCTGACCTCGGAGTTGTGCCGGGCAGCGCCGTGCTGGGTGTCTTCGCGCGACTGGAAGAACAGAAGGGACACAAGTACTTGCTGGAGGCCCTGCCGACTATAGAAGCCCAGGTGGGAGCTGTAACCGTTCTTCTTGTGGGCGATGGCATTTTACGTCCCTCCCTGGAAAAACAAGCCAATGAGATGGGCCTGGCAGGCAAAGTGATTTTCACCGGCCATCGGTATGACGCGCCGCATATTATGGACGTCTGTGATCTCATCGTTTTGCCTTCTCTTTACGAGGGAATGCCTTTGGTCCCGATTGAGGCCGCCGCGCTGGGTAAGGCGGTCGTCGCCACGTCTGTCGACGGCACGCTGGAGGTCATCGAGAATGGAGTTACGGGCTTGCTGGCGCCGCCCCGTGACCCCGCGCAACTGGCGGGGGCCATCACCCGTCTCATCCTGAACCCCAGTCTTCGGGAGACATTGGGCCAGAACGCTCGAGCCCGTGCGAGAGGCCTTTTTTCACAAGAACGGCATCTCCGCGACACGGCAGCTTGTTACGAGCGTTTACGAGAGCACGTGTCGCCGGCGTAGCGCAGACCTCCGCCTTTGAGGTCTGCGGTTCTTACCGAGACTCGCGCTCCCAAACCCGAGGGCAGGCGTCCCTCTTTGAGATTTGCAGTTCTTGCCAGGGAAGAACCGCGGACCCCAAGAACGGGGGTCCGCGCTACCGTTCTAACCAAAAATGTTTTTCCTCTATTTCCTGATATTCTCGATGCCTTTTTTCCGCCACGCCGTTATCAATGCGGGATCGGGCATTCTTACGGTGCCCAAGCTGGCCGGAGCTTTTGGGCTCTTCTTCGCCCTGGTGCACATCGGGCAGCATGGCTTTCCGAACTTCTTCGCAACACGTCCGGCAAAGTTATTCCTCGCCATATTCACGTGGGCGCTGCTTTCCTTCGCCCGCCAAGGCCGTCCGCCCCGCGTCGACGTCGGCGACCCCTCACTCCTCTACGTTTCGCTCTTCGTCTTTTTTGTCCTGATCGTGACCCTGGTCGACACCCGCGAGAAAATCCAATGGTGTATGTTTTTCGCCATAGCCTCCATTGCCTTTGCCTCCTTCTACATTTTGCGCGAGTATCAGGTCTACCACTTCTCGTTTGCCAACTTTCGGCCGGAAGCGAAGATTCTTGGTGATGCGAATTACTTCAGCATGGCCGCCATGCTGGCATTTCCCATAGGGTTCTATTGGTACTTGACCGAGAAGCGCCGAGGTTATCGGATCATCCTCATGATTATGCTTCTCCCCACGGCGGCGGGAATTGCCGTTTCCGGTTCGCGCGGCGGACTGCTGGCCTTGATGGCATTTATGGCGTTCGCAGCATGGCGGTCGCGCAAAGTGGGACAACTGGCGCTCCTCGTCGTCCTCCTGATCCCCCCCATGTTGATGATTCCCCGGAACCCCATCACCCGCATGTTGCACCCCGATACGGCGGACAAACAGTCCTCCTTAGTTCGTATCGAAACTTTGAAAGCGGGTATGCGGATGGCTTTAGGTCACCCCCTGGCGGGCATTGGTGTCGGCCAGTTCAAACCCAAGTTGGCGGATTACACCGGCAAACCTGCCTTGGCGAAGATGGCGCACAATACCTACCTGGAAATCGGCGCCGAGCTGGGGATTCCCTGTCTTCTGGTGTATTTATGGCTACTCTGGGAAACCTGGCGGTCCTACGAACGAGTCCGTCGCGCGGCATTCCAATGGGATGATACCCTCATCTATAACTTCGTGACGGGCCTGCAAGGAGGGTTACTGGGCTTCCTCATCAGCAGCTTCTTCTTGTCGGCAGAATATGTCAAGTTCTTCTGGTTTTACGTTTTCATGAGCATAGCGATGGAGAGGGTTGTCCACGAGTGGGCCGCCGCTCGCCTTGACAGTGACATCACCTCCGACGACGACTCCGCACAACAAGAGCTAGAGATTCCCATGGAACCAGAACCACTACCCCCATTGGGTCACGTTCATCCCTAGAAGGGTAGCGCGGACCTGTTCTGTAGGTCCTCGGCTTTCCTTGCCCATAGGGGATGAGCTTCTCCCTTGGTATCTTGGCGACCCCCTCACCCCCGGCCCCTCTCCCCCAAGGGGGCGTGTGACCGTGCAAGGATGGTGAGAAATGGAGCGGGCTGGAACGTGTTGGAATTGCTTGGAAAAGCTTTGGATTCAACGCGGGCGAAAATGGGAATGTGCAGGGTTCGTGAGTACAGACGGGGTGATGTCGCAATTATTCTCGGACATACGTACCGAAAAACGCTAAAAATAAGGCATAATTACCGAGGCTAATTGCGACAATGACGTGAGAAAGGTGGGCGCAGGCTGTGACTATAGTAGTTTCAGTCGAATACAATTGCGACAAAGGCGAAAAGAGGACAGAAAGCGAAAATGACACGAAAATAATTGCGACAAAGAGAAGCGGATTAATTGCGACACCGATTTTGAAAGTCAGAGCTTGAGCGTGATCAGCGGGTCTTTGGAGGAAGAGGACGATGCCGGTTGAGGACGACTAATATTAGGTTGGGGCGGAGGCGTCGAGAGCGGTAGTTGGATACTCCGGCTGCTGTCGGTTGCTTGGGGATGGGTCTTTAATAATGATGCCGCCTCCTGGGACGACCGGGCGATGGAGATGAGTAGGGGCGCCAGCGAAAAAAACTCAACTAAGATGCCGATAGCTACCACGGCGGCGCCAAGAGATAAGAACAAAATTCCGAAGTGAGTCGCCTCTTCTGCGGCAGAAGCCAACCCACCAAGGACCATAAAAGCAAACCCGATAATTACCAGGATGATCGAACCTCTCAGGTTATTGTTTTCGCTCACAAAAACCTCACGTTCCTCAGGAATTAGGTGGGAGGGTACAACTGTGGGTGAGAGCTGTCAAGATCTCTTTCGCTTCCGCATGTTCCGGGCGAGGTCAGCCAGGCGGGCTAAGACCTCTTCTCCTTCGCCGATCAATTGAGATTGGCCCGATTCGATGATGGTGCGCAAGTTTTTAAAATCCTCATCATAATGTGACTGTGCAGGGATGATTGGTATGGAATGGGTTGGAAGCGGTTGGAATAGGGTGGAAAGTGGCGCGTTTTCAACCCGGGCGGAAAGCACTATGTGCATGGTTCATGAGTATGGATGGGAGAATTTCCGAATTAATCTCGGACACTAAGACTGAGAATAATGGGATTTGTGACAATAAGTCGGCTATTAATTCGGAAATCCAGGAGTGATCCAGGCGGTCAAAGAAAAAAATACAATGTTTTCAGTTGATTACAATTCGGAAATCGAGAGAAATATACTACAAGGCAAAGAAAAAACGAGGCTAATTCGGACGTGACGTGTCAAAGGAATTCTTGACTGCCTTTTAGAGTTAATAACTTAGGTGGGTAATTGGGCCATCTACTGCCTTTATACCCACGAACCGTGCACAAAGTATACCCACGAACCGTGCACATCTACAGGGCGAGGGGAGCAGTAATGTGATTTTTATTACCCTCGTTCCCCCAAGGGGGAGAGGGGGGTGATTTGAATTTACTGCCCTCACCCCCTTGGGGGAGAGGGTGGACCGCCACCGGCGCTTTCTCCAGCCGGGGCAGGCCGGGTGAGGGGGTTCTATCTTCGAGCAAGGACGAGTCGCCATTGATTTAGTTGGGTCATGGAGCCGAAACCATCAATCATGCCTTTCCTGATTTTCTGCCTGGGGATCATCTGGCTCTTCTACGTTTACTGCGGATACGCTATTTGCCTGTGGATACTGGGCCTGTTTCGAAGGGTCCATCCGAAAACCGACCCCGATTTTCTCCCCACGGTTTCGGTGCTCATCTCGGCGCGGAACGAAGAGCGGGACATCGGTTGGAAGGTGAGAGAAACGCTCGCCTGGGACTATCCCCCCGAGCGGCTTCAGCTTCTAGTAGCATCGGACGCGTCGGAAGACCGCACCGATGAAATCCTCCGGAGCATTGCTGACTCCCGCCTGCAATATGTGCGCATGACGGCGCGCGTGGGTAAGAACGCGGCGCTAAACCGGCTGGTGAAACTGGCGACGGGCGACCTGCTCCTCTTCACCGACGCCAATTCTCACATCGCCGCCGGTGGCCTGCGCAAGCTGGTCCGGCACTTTGCGGATGAGCGGGTGGGATGCGTGACGGGTGTGGAAGAGAACGCGCCGGAAGACAGCAAAGAAATGGTCTCGTCCGGTGGCAAAGCGTTCCTGGGTTACGAGGAGATGGTCAAAAGCCTGGAAGGCCGGCTGGGCTCCGTGTTGATCTGCGACGGCGCGATTTTCATGCTGCGCCGTTCACTGTTTGTCGAGCTTCGCCCCGAACTGGCCAACGATCTGGAACTTCCATTACATACCGGAGCCACGGGGAAATGGATTCTCTGTGAACTCGGCGCCCGGTCGCTGGAGAAGGCCACGCGGTCCGCGCGCGAAGAGTTCGGGCGACGCCGGCGCATCGTGGCGCAAGGCATCTTGGGAATGTGGAAGCTCCGCGCGTGCCTGCGGGGAATGCGTGCCTGGCAATTCCTGTCGCACAAGCTCCTGCGCTGGCTCACGCTGGTACCTCTGGGGTTGGTTCTGGTCTCCTCCCTCTTCCTGGTCCGCTCTCCATTGTTTGCCTGGGTTTTGGGCCTGCAAGCGCTCTTTTATCTTGCCGCCTTCGCCGGATGGGGGTTGGACCGCGCCGGCTACCGGGGATTCCCCCCCCTCGCCATGCCCTACTATTTCTTGCTGGCGAATTTCGCCGCCATGAGGGGGTTCCTGGATGGCTGTACGGGACGCCAGTTCCGGACTTGGGAAATCGCTACGCTTTCGCGAGGTCAGGGGCAGACCGAACGGTAATAAGGTGGGCACTTGACTGTGAACCATATAGTAACAGACAAGCATCTATGTTAGTATGCGCGTCTGATTCTAATGTCTGGCAGGCACGCCTTGGGTGTGCTCGGCCTATGGGACAGAGAAATGGCGATAACAAGGATTCCAGATCGATACCAACTCGGACTATCCAAGATCAAGCAACTGTCAAACGAGATGGTGGATTCCCTTGTTCGAGTTCTCTCGACAGCGCCGAGAACCTCCAAGTATAGCGTACTCAAGAGCCACGTTCTCCTAAACATAAAGGGAATAGAACCGGACGACATAGAGGAAATCGTACTAAGTCTGTACTCCCTCTATCTTGCTCGAACGGATGAGGAAATGCCAGTCGGCAAGTATGTGTCGCAACTTTCCCGTGCCATGTGTGCCAGTGGACGCAAGGACTTGATTGTGTCCCCAGAAGAGAAGCCCAGCTTTGACGAGAAATTAATAAAGCTACTCAGCATTGACCCCGTTCTTATTATCTCCAAGTCCGATATACTGAAGCGTGAATTTGAAAGGACGTTTTGCGATGCCAGAATTATCAGCGACGTGCGGCCGGTTTTCTCAAAACCTGAAGAAAGACCTATAACCGCATTGGTCACACACTCGTTGAAGATTGAATTCCACGGGCCCGAGGGAAGGCACGATGAGTTCTACATAGTTTTGGACGACGACGACCTTGCCAAATTGAAAAAGTTAATCGAAAGGGCCACAGTGAAGTCGGCGAGCCTCAAGGCTCTTTTGCGAGAATCTGGTACTCCCGAAATTGACGTGTCGTAAGGGAGAGATATACGTTCTCTAATTGTGAAGCAATTGCCATGCCCAGAGAATGGGCTCCGGAGCCAGACCCCGCCTCTTGGCACGAAGACGACGAAGCCCTTAGAATTCTGTTAGCTCTGGCAGCTATCGATAAATATGTCGCCGAACTAGACGATGAAGGCGGATCCGTCGTTGCAGGGGAACTTTGCGTTCCCACCGAGCGCACACTCGAGGAACGCTTTCGTGAACAGTCGGACAAATGGGCACAGGAGACTCAACACCTTTCTTCCCCAATCCAAAGGATGGCGCATCCGAGCTACCAGGCCATTATGGGAATGGCACAGGAGAACAAGCAGGAAGTTATACGCCTTTTGATTCTTGATCTTCAAGAGCGACGTCGTGCGTGGTTTTGGGCGCTGAGTTATCTTGCCCAAACTAATCCGATAAGCCCCAAAGACGCAGGGAAAATGGACAAAATGATTGAGGCATGGGTCAAATGGGGCAAGACAGAGGGCGTGATCTAAAAAGTGGCCGCCATCTATCGAAACCGTTCTGAAATTCTTGCTGACTTTCTGAGAGATTTTCCAAACCTCGCCAATGCGCAGTGGTGTATAAAAAGCCCGCTTGATGACTCATATCAGTGCATAGCATGGGCGGAGTGCCGGACTGATCGTATATCGTGGCCGAGTTATTATGGCGCCTTTTGGCCTCAAGGCCTGCCACGAGCGGACCCCCCAAATGAGGCTCCGGTAGATTATTTTGTCCAAAGGTTTTCGCTGTTGGGCTACAAACCTTGTGGCGTAAACGATCAATTCGAGTTTGGTTACCAAAAGGTAGCGATCTACGCAAACGACATGGGCGTAACGCACATGGCGAGGCAACATTTCCTCGGTCGCGGCTGGCTTAGCAAGGCGGGAGATTGGGAAGATATCCTCCATCGTGAACTCAGAGATATGGAGGGCGACATGTCTCCACTGGCGCGCGAATACGGTAAAGTCCAATTGATTCTGAAGAGAACTTGGTGGAGCGCCTTCGTTCGATTATGCCTGCTCCGGTGTTCGTGGAACGCGTTCAAATTCTGGTTGTATCGGCTGAGGAACGATTTTGCGACATAGGGAAGAACTTCTATCAGAGAGCCCTAACCCCCACAACAGCAAGCCAATCTCACTGTAACCACTTGAGCCCGAAGACGCAATCAGGGCTGCTTTGATGACTCCTGCACCACCATTGGAAAGAGCGCGGAAGCCAAGAAAGACTAGGAAGGCCCACTAGAACTTCCCTCCACGAAGAAACAACCCCTTGCGAGGCTTAGTACGTCAGGTGAATACTTTCGAAAAGGAATCAAGCTGCACGCCACCACCGCTTTCGTGCAACGAGTAAAGGAGAACGACTCAAAACATGGTCCCGCAGAAGAAGGTAGCCGTCATCGGCCTGGATTGTGCCGCCCCGGAGTTGGTTTTTGAACAGTGGCGCGACGAGCTCCCCTGCCTCCGATCGATCATGGAAGGCGGCGCTTGGGGAAAGCTCGAAAGCACCTGCCCGCCCATTACGGTGCCGGCCTGGTCCTGCATGATGAGCGGGAAGGACCCCGGGGAATTGGGAATTTACGGGTTCCGCAATCGGAAAGATTACAGCTACGACGGGATGACCATTGCGGACTCGCGAGCCGTGCGCGAACGGCGCGTGTGGGACATCTTGAGCGATGCCGGCAAGAAGTGCATCGTGCTCTCGGTGCCGGGCACTTATCCTCCTCAACCTCTCAATGGTTCGCTCGTGACCTGTTTTTTAACGCCCAATGCCGATTCGGCTTACACCTATCCTCCCGAGCTCAAGCAGGAAATCGAAAGCCGCTTCGGACCTTACATGATGGACGTTAAGGGCTTCCGCTCCGAGAACAAAGATGAGATTCTGGCGCAGATTTACCAAATGACGGAACAACACTTTGCCATGGCCAAGCACATGGTCTCGAGCCAGCCCTGGGATTTCTTCATGATGGTGGAAATGGGTGTGGACAGAATCCACCACGCCTTCTGGAAATTCCATGACCGCACCCATCGCAAGTTCGAGCCGGGAAATCGCTTCGAGTACGCGATCCGGGATTACTATCGGTACATCGACAAGAAGATTGCCGAACTGCTTCCGGCGCTCGGCGACGACACCACCGTCCTGGTGGTTTCCGACCACGGCGCCAAGACCATGGACGGCGGCGTCTGCATCAATGAATGGCTCATGCGCGAGGGTTACCTAACCCTGGCGGAGCCTGTATCCGGCCCGACTCCCATCGGTAAAGCCAAGATTGACTGGTCCAAGACCAGGGTGTGGGGGGAGGGTGGCTACTATGCGCGCGTCTTCATGAACGTGAAGAACCGCGAGCCGCAAGGAGTCATCCCCACGGCGGAGTACGAGCCCTTACGCGATGAACTAAAGGCCAAACTCGAGGCGATGGTCGACGACCAAGGCCGTCCGCTGGGCAACAAAGTCTTCAAGCCCCAGGATGTCTACCACGCGGTAAGAGGCGTGCCGCCTGATCTGATTGTTTATTTTGGCGGCCTTAATTGGCGGTCCGTCGGCTCGCTGGGAATGGGCTCCGTTTACACCTTTGAGAACGACACGGGCCCCGATGACGCGAACCACGCCGAGTATGGAATCGTGCTGATCCGGGAAAAGAACGGCGCCCGCGGCGGGGCCATCCAGGGAGCGAAGATCTACGACATCTCCGCCACGATTCTGGACCGCTTCGGCCTGCCCGTACCGGGTGACATGCACGGTCGACCACTGCACGCGGTGTAAGGACGACGTTTTTGGTGAGGGCTTGCAAAAAATGGCAACAGCGACCAAGAACAAATACGAAGAGACAATAGATGAGATCATGGATGGGATCGCCGAGCATCTAAGTTCTCTTCCGGAGGATGAGAGAAGGAAGAGAATCAAGGCTGCTGCATCTTATTCTTTCGAACCTCAGCCACGGCGGTCCAAAACTTAGACTCGAAGAAACGGCACTGGTCGGTCCCTCGTTCGACGCCGAGCTTCAAAGTAAGAATCTCCAAATAAGCTTTGAAGTCTTGCCTTCGCTAGAGACACGAGATACGCGCAATGGATAGCACAGGAATCAAACGCACGCTTCGGCGGCATTTGTGGTGGGTCAAAGAGGCCCGATATGAAGGCCAAAGGTACAAGTTTTTGGCCGACAAGACCTTTCATCGCCGCACGCGCGCCGCGCACGACAAGCCCAACGTTTTGGTGGTGTCGCTTGACTCCGTAGGGGCGGCCCATCTCGGCTGCTATGGTTACGGCCGGTCAACTTCACCCAACATTGATCGCCTGGCGGAAAAAGGAATCGTTTTCGAAAACGTCCGGACGCAAGCCAATTGGACGAAGCCCGCACTGGCTTCCCTCCTCACGTCCCTGTATCCGTCCGTTCACCGGACGGATTCGCAAGGAGAGACCGGCGACCGCGTCGATGACTCCGCTCGCCAAAAAGCCAACGTGCTCGACAACCGTTTCCGCACCGCCGCCCAGGACTTTCACGAGGCTGGTTACGCCACCGCGGGAGTGTCGGACGGCGGCTATACCCATTCCTTTTTCGGCTTCGCGCGGGGATTTGACTATTACGAGAACCGGGGTGGAGGGCTGAAGCCCTGCACGTATCGTCTGCTCCGTTGGATTCTCCAGCGCCCTGAGGCGCCGTTCTTTGCCTGGATTCACGCCTGGGACGCGCATTTTCCCTACATGGATCGCCCGCCCTACAACCGGATGTTCGTGAACCACCGCTCCAACCTCGTATTGAATTCGGCCACCCGGCATGAAATCAACAAGGGCCAGCGCTTGGTCGCGAATGCCGAGCTGGAGTTCCAGAAGGGCCTGTTCGATGGCGCCATTAACTACTTGGATAAACAAGTCGGCTCGCTGCTTCACGAACTCGAGCGCCTGGATCTTCTTGCCAACACTATCGTGGTGATCACGGCGGATCATGGTGAAGCCTTCATGGAACACCAACTCGTGGAGCACACCGAGTGCCTCTATGACGAAGTCCTGCGCGTGCCTTTGATTTTCTTGGGCCCCGGACTGAAAGGGGGGCGGCGGATTCGCACCCAGGCACGAAGCATCGACATCATGCCGACCGTTCTGGACATGTGCGGCCTAACGCCGAAGGTGGAAATCCAAGGTGTATCACTCATGCCCTGGATCACCGGGCAGCGCTCGGACGACCTGCTGGCGGCCAGCGAGACCGAGCGGGGCGGAGGGCAGATTGCCCTTTGTGACGGTCGATTCAAGGCCATCGTCAAGAGGTCTGACGACCGGATGGAGATCTACGACCTCGAACAAGACCCTGGGGAAAAACTGGACTTGGCATCCGCAAGGGCCGACTTGCGTGGGATTATGGAAGGGCAGTTGGTGAGCTGGGAGTGTCAGGCAAAGGGTTGCGCCCAGCGTTATTGGCAAGAAGCGACGGAGCAGAGCGTCGAGCTCAACGCCGAGGTCGTGGGGCGCTTAACCGACTTGGGATATTTGGAGTAAAAAAGGCTCGATGGAAATCATAGTTTGCCAGAGCAGCGAGGACGCCAAGCAGTGGGACGAGTTTGTCGAGAACCACGCGGCCGCGACGAATTATCACCGCTGGAACTGGAAGCGCGTCCTCGAAAGGGCTTTTAGTTGGCCAACCTTCTACCTGATGGCGAAGGAGGAGGGGAGAGTGCGGGGCATCCTCCCGCTGGCTTGGCAAAAAAGTTGGATTTTTCATGGTTGTGTCTCTTCCTTGCCGGTCCTCAGTACCGGCGGAATCGTGGCGGAGACCCCAGCAGCCGCAGACGAGTTACTGGAAGAGGCCAAGCGAATTACGCGGCGAGTGGGAGCGAAGTTTCTGGAGTTGAGATACCGCGACGAGCCGGTTGACCCTTTGCAGGTCAAGAACGATAAGGTGACCGTGGTGCGGCCACTCTCACCCGATAGTGAAAAGATGTGGGCAGCTCTCGGCACAAAAATCCGAACCAAAATTCGGAAAGCGATCAATGCCGGGATGACGGCGGAGTTTGCGGGAGCCGAGTTCCTGGACGAGTTCTATGCCTTGTTTTGCGAAAACATGCGCGACCTGGGAACGCCCGTTTATGGCCGCTCACTGTTCCGGGAAATACTCGCGGCCTTCCCGAAGCACACGCACATTTGCATAGTCCGTCTTGAGGGGCGGCCGATCGCAACGTCATTCCTTACCGGCTTCCGGGATACTATTGAGGCTAAATGGAGCGCCTCCGTATCGCGATACCTCGCCCTGAAGCCCAACATGTTCCTCTACTGGAATCTTTTCTGCTTCGCCGGCCGGCAGGGATACAAGGTATTTGACTTTGGGCGCTCCACACCTGATTCGGGGACACATGTCTTCAAGATGCAATGGGGGTCGGAGACCATTCCGCTGCATTGGGCATACTGGCTGCCTTCCGGTCGTGAAATGCCCCAAGTGAGCACACGGAATCCCAAGTATCAGGCCGCGATCCGGATTTGGCAGAAGTTGCCCGTCGCGCTCACTCGAACGATTGGTCCGACCCTCGTGCGGCACTTACCCTCCTGAGTGATGATGACAGATAGCAGATACATCGGGCCAAGCCTTGCAGGCGCGGAAACCTTGACCACGCATGAACAACCGCTGCCGTTGGTGGGAACTCATGAGTATGCCCAGGACGCCGGTGCCAACCTGCGGGTCAAGGAAATCGTGCATGAAATCGGCGAACAAGTGGCGAGCAGCCTTCCCGGCAAACCCGCCGCCATCCTCTTAACCGGCAGCTTCGCCCGGGGGGAAGGATCTGTTCTTCAACAGGGCAACCAACTGAAGATGCTCAGCGACCTGGAGTTTCTTGTCGTTTGCCCATCCGGCGCGGAGCCTGAGCGCGTTCAGCAAACCGTCAATGATAAAGCCCACGAGCTATGCGCGTGGTTGGCCTCGCGAGGGGTCGAGTGCGAAATCGAGTTCAGCGCGGTCGATCATAACTATCTGAGCGACCTCCGCCCCGCCATCTTCAGCTATGAACTTCTGACCCACGCGCGAACCGTGTGGGGGGATGACAAGATTCTCGCCACCGCTCGCCGATTTCCGGCGTCCGAGATACCTCGGTGGGATGCCTGGCGAATGTTGAACAACCGGTTACTCGAGCAACTTCAGTGGGCGGATATTAGCCCCCGATGGGGATTACGAGAACTCCAGTCGGCCTTCTATCACGTTGTCAAGTGCTACCTCGACATGGCGACGGCCATTCTGATATTTGCCGGGCAATACCGGAGCCGATACGGCGAGAGGGCCGACGCTCTGGAAGCTTGGGCAGGGACGGCGTCAAAAGAAGGGGTTGCCTTTGCCAACGAACTGGCCGACCGTGTGTCCTCCTGCACGGCTTTCAAGCTCCATCCTGACTTCGGGACGCTTCCTTTGGGAGTCGACCTGTCACAGGAACCCCAGCGACTATGCGAAGACGTTCGGCGCACCATCGTGGAGTTAGTTCACACTTTCCACCAAGTGTGGCGGTGGGCGGGGAATACTTTCCTCGGCTCGAAGGGCAAATTCCTGGAAGAGGATGTGGCGCTCCAGGACGCGGTGTTGCGATCCCAACCCCTCCGCGAAAAATTGCGCGGCTGGGCCAAACTCGCGTTAATGCCGGAGGTTCGCAGGCGGCCGCAGTTTCTCCAACATATCTGCCGTTTGCTGTTCAAAGGCAGTCCGCGCTACTTAATTTATACCGTGGCCTCTAACCTGTATTTCCGCCTGCCGGATGTGATCGACGGAATAACGCCGGAAGTCGAAGACCAGGAAAGCCTATTGCCCGTCTCCTTCGCCGACCGCGCCAACGTGGAGGGCGGGTGGTGGCGGTTACGCGCCGATGTTCTCTTCGGGTGGAGACTTTTCCTCAGGAACCATTGGGCTTAGCCATGGACCAGGCGCTCGTCAGTGTGGCGATACTGAGCTACAAGCGGCGAGGGGCGCTTGCCCAGACGCTTGCCTCCGTCGAAATGCAGTCCCATCGACCCCGCGAAATCATTGTGGTGGACAATGGCTCCGGTGACGACATCGAAACCTTCCTGCGGCAGAATTTTCCCGGAGTCTGTCTCGTACCTCTCCCGTACAACTTCGGCACCGTCGCCCGTAATCGCGGTGTCCTTCAAGCCAAGGGTTCGCTGGTCGTCACGTTGGATAATGACGTGTCGTTCGATTCTGCGTTCGAATTACAGAGAATCGTCAACGCGTTTGAACGGAATCCGGAGGCGGATTGCATCGCTTTTAAGGTATTGGATGCGAGTGGCCAGCACCTTCACACCCGAGATTGGTGTCACCCGCGCAGTTATGAGCGCTACCAGGACACGGAGTTTGAGACGCCCTTCATCACGGAAGGGGCCTGCGCCTTCCGGCGCGAGCGCTTCTTGCGCGCGGGCGGTTATTTTGAGCCCCTCTTCATCGGCCACGAAGGCTGGGATCTCGCGCTCCGCTTGCTCGATCGGGGCGGCCACATTTTCTACAATCCCGCCATTCGAGTTCGTCACGCCGCCCTGAAAGATGCGACGCGAACTAGTTCAAGACCTTACTATTACTACACTAGGAATTACTTTTGGGTGGCAGCCCGCAACTACCCCTTCCGTTCGGCCATACCTTTCCTCTTCAAGTACGTGGGAATGATGGCTTACTTCTCCATACGCGAGGTTCACGTTGGGGCGTTCGTGCGTGGAATCTGGGACGGCTTGGCCGGCCTGCCGAAGATTTGGCCCTCGCGCAAGCCCTTTTCGAAAGCAACCCGAAAAAGAATAAAGACGATGAGCAGCGAACGCCCGGGCTTGATCGCTGCCTGGCGTCGGCATCGGGAACGACCCCAGATCTAGGCATCGAACCGGCGGACCGATCGTAAATCGAATTCCGCGAAGGACATGATGGACACTCCTGTAAG
>Ga0181533_1001428_pt1 | contig 30764 bp, 21 predicted proteins | sample PEATcosm2014_Bin_45_FD_119772 | JGI IMG/M metagenome (GOLD analysis project Ga0181533, IMG submission 119772) | Peatland microbial communities from MTU Mesocosm Facility, Houghton, MI, USA - PEATcosm2014_Bin11_60_metaG | ecosystem: Environmental > Terrestrial > Soil > Wetlands > Peat | place...
AACGGTGAACCAAAGTAAGAACCGCAGACCCCAAAACCGGGGGTCTGCGCTACGTTTCTTTGGTTTTATTTTGGGCTCCGCGCCCCCTGCTCTAACCTCTGGTATACTCGAAGAAGGTTCCGCAACATGAGTTCCCTAAATGAAGCCTTAATTCGCGAAATTGTCCGCCGCATTGTTGATACGGCGCAGCCGGAGAAGGTGATTCTGTTCGGCAGCCAAGCGCGGGGTGATGGTCGGCCGAGCAGCGATTTTGACGTGCTGGTGATCAAGCCGTCCGATGAGCCACGATACCGCTGCTCCATTCCTCTTTACGTGGCGCTGGCCGATTTGCCGGTGGAAGTGGAAGTGATGGTCTACATGCCGGAGGAGGTGGACGAGTGGAGTCAAGTTCCCCAGGCATTTGTAACCACGGCCGTGCGAGAGGGGACGACGATTTATGAAAGACGCGGCTGAGCTTTGCTAGTTGGCCCACCCAGCAGGTGGCCGAAGAAGCTCGGGCATCGGCACTGGCCGTTTCCCAGTTCGTTTTGGATCGCTTGCCCCCGGACGTCCGGAAAGCCGCAGAATAACGCCGCCCCGGTCTTCGCGTCACACGCTTGGAAAACAAGGCTCACTTCCCCAATCCAATCTGGCAGGCGTCCGCCATCATGTTTGGAGCCGCGGAGTGGTGCGCCTTGCGCACAACTCCGCGCGCCTGCTTTGTAGCTCCCCAAGGTCTGCCTCATCACAATGGGTTAGGAAGTTATGGCGAGGTGACGCCCAATCTTCCTAATCCATTTCTTCGTTTGCCCTGGTGTTTGCCCGGCATTTTCATAGGGAGATTGGGGGAGGTGATGGGCGGCCCACCTCACACCAATGAAACTGCTCACTCATGCGGACAGGCGATTGCCTTTCCTGCTTCCAACACTTAAAAAGGTGGACCATTCGGAGTCGTCAGCTCCCGTGACGGCGTTAACGGAATTAGAAGGGCTATCCCCTATGCGTGATGCAAAACGATTTGAGATTCGATGTCCGGTCACCGTGCAAGTTTCGAATGGACCGAACCACAAGGTGAAAGTGCAAGGAGTGCTCTACGACATTGGAGTTGACGGGGCGCGAGTGGCGTTGCAGCAACCCGTGCCGCCCGGCACAAAGATTACTCTGTTTGCCCACTTCCGGGCCCCGGAGGAGCAAGTTACGACGATTCGCTTTGAAGGAATCGTTCAGCGCCTCCAGGAGGAGCCACGATTCCAAATTGCCGTGGACTTCCAAGGGACGGGCCGGTTCCTGCAAAAGCAGATTATTGATCTCCACGCGATGAAGGCTGTCGGCGCCGATGATGCAAGCTGAAGGAGAGTTAGGTAGTGGATCAATTTGATGTTGTCGCGGCGAGTTTACCTCGCCAAATGGCGGCGTAAAGCCGCCTCTACGTCAAATTGACCCACTACCGAGAGTTAAGAGGCAGACAAGAATCAACTGTCGGCGGGGATGGGTTGGGCTGCCGGGCTGCAAGACGGTCGGCCATGTGCCCCTGAGAAGGCGGGGGCGTTGTAAGACGCGGCTCAGGGAAGGGAAAGGTCCTGGGAGTCAGAGGGCGGAGCTGTATGTTGACCGGCGACACCAAACCACTTGAGGATTACCGGCCATGGAGCGCAGGCTGGCTTGCCATCCACACCCGACACCAGCATGAGAATCTGGCGGCGCGTTCTCTGACCTACAAGGGATTCGAGGTATTCCTGCCTCAATACACCTCGGTTCGCCAGTGGAGTGATCGAACCAAGGAACTTTCCGCACCCCTGTTTCCCTGCTACGTCTTCTTGCGAGGGGGACTTGAACAGCAGATCAGAATCCTGACCACGCCCGGCGTCCTGGGTTTGGTGGGATTCGCCGGCGTGCCCGCGATCATTCCCGACGTGGAGATCGAGGCCGTGCGCCGAACCATTGCGCGCCGCATGGACGTTGAACCCTATCCGTTCCTGAAGTGCGGAGATTGGGTTCGAGTCAAGGGTGGTCCGCTGGAAGGCATCGAGGGGATCCTGGTGCGCAACAAGAAGCAATTCCGACTGGTGCTGTCTGTCCAACTCCTCCAGAAGTCCGCGGCCGTAGAAGTGGACGCGTGGATGGTAGAGCGCGCCCCCCGGCGCGAACGGCTCCTGTCCGCGAGTTCCTTCGCTCTCACCACCTGCCCTTGCGCTTGAGCGAGGCGGGGTTCTGCCTCCTGAGATTCTGGCGTGGACGGCAAGCAGACGGAGAAAAAATGTGGCTCAACAAACAAGGAAGCGTGATCTCAACCTAAGCAAGCAAAAGTGCTTTTCTCTGTGCTCTCTGTGCGCTCTGTGGTGAATCTTTTCTTCTCGTAATTCGAAATGATCAGGAGACCCGAAATGATAGTGTCGGCTGGGATGACGCGAAGCCCCCTGAGAAGGCTCAAGGGAGGCAGGCTTGTGGCCGCCTTTGCACTTGTCTTGGCCTGCTGTCCGCTCCTGCCCGCGCAGACCCATGCGGGCACCGGCCATCCATCAGAAGTGGTATCGGGAATAACCCCGTCGGCGGCTCCACCCCTGGCACTCCCTGACTGCATCATTAGTCCGGACGATACCCTGACCATCTACGTCTACGATGCTCCTGATGTTTCCGGAGAGTACCGTGTCAGTCCCACCGGCCAAATCGAGATCCCTCTGCTCTCAGCTCCGATCGGAGCCGCAGGACAGACACCTGCTCAGCTTTCTGAGCTGATCAGCGAGAGATACCGCAAATCAGAAATCTACAGCCATCCACGCGTGACCGTAGCCATCAAGGAATCTCGCGTCCATGCCATCACCATAGCCGGGGCAGTGAAGAAACCCCAAATCTATCCCGTATTTGGAAAGACGACGTTATTGGACCTCTTGTCACAGGCAGAAGGACTTGCGGATGACGCGGGCAGTTTGGCAATTGTAACCCGAGGGGTGATCGCCATGCAGATCATCAAGTCACCCGAAGCCTGTGGGGCCGCAAGCAAGCCGGCCTCTTGCGATAGCACCTTTAGTGTAGACCTCAGCCGTCTGACGGAGACGGGCGACCCGCTTCTCAACGTCGACCTGTACCCTGGCGACAGAGTCACCGTTCAACGCGCCGGGATCATTTATGTGGTGGGCGCTGTGAATCGGCCGGGAGGGTTCCCCTTGAAGACCGGTCAGGAGAACATGACGGTTATTCAAGCGCTGGCGTTGGCCGAGGATCTGAAGCCAACCGCAGCCGAAAAGAAAGCCATGATCATTCGGAAAAATCCGGCGGCAACGGACGGACGCGAAGAAATTGCGGTAAACCTGACGAAGGTGCTGGCAGGCCACGAGCATGATACCCAACTCCAGGCCAATGACATTCTTTTTGTTCCCGATAGTGCCGGGAAAAGAGCCTTGCGCCGGGGCGCCGAGGCCGCCGTCACCGCTGCCACCTGGGGAATCATCTATCACTACTGAGAATGCGTAATGCCCATCCGACTCTCGTCGACAATCCTCAATTATTGGGGTGAAGGACATGCCTGATCATCAAGCTCTGTCGCCGCGCGGGCCAAGGTTGCCAGAAGCGGCACACGCCCCCGCCGGCCAAGTCTTCGATATCGAGGCGCAAGAGTTCGACAGCTTCAGCTATCTGCGAATTTATTGGAACATCATCAACAAGCGTCGCTGGACCATCATCAGCGCCGCCTTCATTGTGACCCTGCTGGTCGCGATCGCCTCTTTTAAGATGACGCCGATCTATGAAGCCACGGTACACGTGGACATCGAGGCCGACACGCTGCAGATTCAATCCCTGAACGACTTCTTTCGTCAGATCCCGTCCGACGAGGCATTCATTGGGACGCAAATCCAGGTTCTCGAGGGCGTTAGCCTGGCAGAGCGCACCATCGAGCAAGTCGGACTGCTGAAAGACCCGAAGTGGGTCGCCGCCATCCAGCAGAGCAGCAGCCTGTTTTCATCTCAGCTCCCTACCTCGGTGGACGGCCTTATCGGGCCATTCAGGCACTGTCTGCACGTCCAGAAAGTGCGCGACAGCCACGTGGTAAATGTCAGTTTCGAGAGCGCGGACCCCAATCTCTCCGCCCAAGTTGCAAATTCCCTCGCGGACAACTACATCGAATCCAACTTTCGGCAGAAGTACGATGCCACCCGGCAGGCGTCGGGGTGGATGGAACAGCAGCTCGATGAATTGAAGGCGAAAGTCGAGAAGTCCCAGCAGACACTGGTCGATTACGAGCGACAAAACGCAATTGTCAATATCAGTGACAAAGAAAGCGTGGTCGAGCAGAGAATGGCTGATCTGAGTCGAGACCTGACGAACGCCCAAAGCGATCGGCTGCAAAAGGAGTCGGTCTATGAACTCGTGCGCTCGGACGAATCGCAAGTTGCCTTCGTGGCGCAAAACGACCTCTTGCAGCATCTGGAAGAAAAGTATGCTGACCTGAAGTCGCAATACGTTGATACCCTGGAGCAATCGGGCCCGAAACACCCCAAGGCTGAGCGGCTACAGAGTCAGGTGGATGAGATCCAATCGCTGATCGACAAAGAGCGAAAACGGATCGTGGAGAGGATGCGGAATGACTACCTGGCCGCCTTAGGGCGGGAAAGGCTGCTGGCGACCGCCGTCGCCAAAGAAAAGGTCGCGGTAGGGGCACTCAACCAACTCCTGATCCAACACAATCTCTTGAAGCGTGAGTCGGAAACCAATCAACAGCTTTATGACAACCTGCTGCAGCGGCTCAAGGATGCGACGGTTTCGGCGGGTCTGCGCGCCACGAATATCCATGTGATTGACCCGGCAAAACCTCCCAGGTTGCCGGTTCGTCCTCAAAAGCTTCTTAATATCCTCATCGGCCTGATGGTTGGACTCGTTCTCGGCCTGGCGCTCGCCTTTGTAAAAGAAGCTGTGGACACTTCAATCAAGAGCGTCGATGAGGCGGAGAGATTGGCGAACGCTCCGGCATTGGCGGTTGTCCCACTCGCCCGTGATACGCATCGCCGATCAACTCCATCACTTCCGGGAGACAACGGCAAGCCGGCCGCAACGCAGGCATTAGCGCTTTTGAGTCAACCCTCTTCCGCCGTGGCAGAATCCTTCCGAACTCTCCTGACCTCGGTGGTACTTTCGACGGCCCCGCAGCCGCCCCAGGTGTTATTGATGACCAGCTCTACGGTGGGTGAGGGGAAGACGATCACATCTCTCAACCTGGCGATAGCACTCGCTCAGAGAGGAGAGCCAACCCTGCTCATCGATGCGGACCTTCGCCATCCCAGTATCGGTAAGTCACTCAATCTGGTTAATGGAACAGGTCTCGCAAGCTTCCTAACCGGGGCGCACGGCATCGAGACGGCGCTGCGAGAGTTTCCTCCCGTGCCCACTCTTTGGGCACTCCCCGCCGGTCCCACGCCCCCCAATCCGGCGCAACTGCTTTCCTCCTCAGCCATGGAATCAATGCTCCGAGAATTACGCAAGCGGTTCAAGTTCGTGGTGATTGATTCCCCTCCCGTGCTTCCGGTCACGGATGCGATGATCCTCTCGACCTTAGTGGACGGAGTGGTTTTTGTCGTAGAAAGTGGAGCCACCGTCCGAGGAGCGGTGACGCGGGCCCGCAAGATTCTGCAAAATGTCGGAGCAAACATCCTGGGCATCGTCTTCAATAAGGTGGACATGCGCCATGACGGCTATTACGGCGATTGTGGTCATTACTACTACCACTCGGGTGACAAAGAACGAACGGCGGATTCAGAAATGGCCAGCTCACTCCGGCTCGAAAAACTGTGATCATTGCTACACCCTAAATCCAAGCTTCTGTCAGGCAGTTCTGTGCTCGTGCGCCCTCTCTCTGTAAATTATGTTGAGTTCTCGCTGAAGTCTCGTCGGCGTTCAGGATGGTTTCTTTCCCTGGCGGCGCTGGTGACGCTCGTGGGGAGCGCAGAGGCAATAAAGATTGCGGTGGTCACGGCGCTGGGGAAATCGGCCGAGGTTTCTGATGTTCAGAAGGCACTTGCCTTGGATCCCGGCAACCCGGTCCTTCATAGCCGGCTCAGCCAGCTCGATGGTGATTCTCTGCAACCCTCGAATCTCGCCGAGGCCTTTCGCGAGGCACGGCGAGCCACGGCGCTCGATCCCAACAAGTCCGACTACTGGCTGACCCTCGCCTCCGCTTGTGAATCCGTCCCTGGCAACGCTTGCGCAGACCAAGCGCTTCAGCGCGCGCTCGTTCTTTCCCCCATGGTGCCGCGGGTTTGGTGGGTGGCTGGCAACCACTATTTGCGCACCGACCGGCCGGAGGCCGCTTTGCCCTGCTTCCACCGCCTGCTCGAGCTGAGCCCTGACTACGCGGCGCCAACCTTCGCTCTTACCCTGCGTGCTTACGGCAACCCGCAGATGATTCTCGAAAAGGTCGTGGGCGATGAGAAAGATCCCCGGCTGGGGCTGGCCTTTGCGGACTTCATGAGCGCGCATAACGAGTTTGACGCTGCGCATCAAGCTTGGACCCGGATAGCCGACGGGGGCGCGCAGTTCACCTTTGTGGCAGTACGGCCCTACCTCGAGCGCTTGTTGGGTCACGGGCGGTATCAAGAAGCTCGAGCCGTTTGGTTGCATCTTGAGCGGCGGGGCGTCATCGCCAAACCTGCGGATAGCGAACAGGGCAATTGGGTGTTCAACGGCGGCTTTGAACGACCGCCCTTGGGCGCGGGATTCGATTGGCGCGCACAGCCGTCGTCCTACGTTTCCGTGGATTTCGCCGACGCCTCACCTTACGAAGGGACGCATTGCCTTCGCGTCGATTTCCCGGTCGGCCAAAACGATGAATTCGAGCCGGTTTACCAGATCCTTCCGGTGGCTCCTAACCAGGCCTACACACTCGCGGCTTACGTCCGCAGCAAGGACATCACCTCCGACAGCGGGCCGCGCTTGCGCGTGACCGATCCGGACTGCCGGAGCTGCTTGGATGCCTGGACTGATACCACGCTGGGCACTACTCCCTGGCACAAGGTCACGCTGAGGTTCTCTGCCGGCCCGCAAACACCGGCGGTGCGGGTTTCCGTTTGGCGCCCGCGCAGCCGAGTTTTCCCCATGGATATTTCGGGGAGCTTCTGGCTCGATGCCGTTTCCGTCCGCGCGGATCGACCGTAACCTGCCGCAGTTCACAGCATGGCTTCGACGCTCACGATTGACACTACAATTCTTCCTCCCCGCCCGGCCATCGTTGAAAAGCTCGCGCCGCGGTGGCCGTCCTACGCGCTGATCCGCGCTTCACTGATTGCCACTTTGCTGGCGGCGCCACTGGCCTTTGGCGCCGTCCAGGAATGGGCCTGGGGAGCGATGGCGGTGGTGGCATTTCTTCTGCTCCTTTTCTGGTCGATTGCCGGCGTGCGGCAAGGTAGTCTGAAGATTCTCTGGTCGCCGCTCTATTTGCCCGCCGGGCTTTTCTTCCTGGTGGGGATGGTCCAATTCGCGGGTCACCTCACGATGGATCCCATCGCCACGCGGGAAGCGCTGCTGAAGCTCTCCACCGACCTCATTCTCTTCTTCCTGGCGGGACAGTTTTTCAGCGCACCGGACTCCATAAGCGCACGCCTCTCTAGAAGTGGGACAAGGTCCGACACGCCGCGCACTGACGGGGCGGGGGGCGACATTCTGTCCGCTTCGCCTCTGCGTTGGACGATCGTCGCGTACACATTTCTCCTGGCGCTGTTCGCCATCTTCCAGTTCTTCTCCAGCCAGGGGCTGATTTACTGGCGGGTGAAAAGCCCCGGTTGGACTTTTGGTCCCTACGTCAACCACAACCATTACGCCGGCCTGATGGAGATGTTGATTCCGCTCTCGGTGGCGAGCGTCTTGCCGACGCTTCGCAAGCATGCCTCGGCAGCGGTGCTTGGCTGCGTCATCCTGATCCCGATCGCGTCTCTGCTCCTCTCGGGTTCTCGCGGAGGTTTTATCGGTCTCCTCGTGGAGGTTCTGCTGGCGGCGGTGCTGGTTTTCTTGTGCGGGCCACGGCACGCGCGCAAGGTCACGGCTCTGGTGGGGGGGACTACGCTCCTTGCCGCTACGCTTCTGTTTTTCTGGATGGCGCCGCGCCACATTGCCGAGCGCCTGGTAGGAATTGGGAGCGGCACACATCCACCGGAAGTGGAATTGGGCGACCGGCTGGTGGCCGCCCGAGATTCTTTGGGGATTTTCCGCGATCATCCCTGGCTGGGCGCGGGACTGGGCAGTTTTGAGACGGCCTTCCCCCGCTACCAAAGCTTCCCCAGCGACTTCCGTTGGGACCACGCCCACAATGACTACGCGGAAGCTCTGGCGGAAACCGGCTTGGCAGGTGGAGCGGCGATCCTGAGCGCCCTCGGATTGTTCTTCTGGCTGGCGTTTCGAGGAGTCAGGAGTCAGGAGTCAGGAGTCAGGAGCCGGAAGAGCGCGGGGCACGGGGTACGGGACACGGGATACGGAGCCCCGGAATTTGGACCCGTAGTTCGTGTTTCGGGACTCGGGACTTCGGACTTTGGACTTCGGACCTCGGACGCGCTTTCCCCTGTCCCCTGTCCCCTGTCCCCTGTAACCTACTTCCGCCTCGCCGCCGCCCTGGGCTGTTGCGGCCTGCTCGTCCACAGCTTCGCGGACTTCAACCTTCACATCCCCGCCAACGCCGCGTGGTTTGCGGTCTGTGTTGCCATCGCTACATCTCCGACTGCGGGTGATTTCAGGTGACTTGGCTGGAAACTGAGCAAGAACGCGCTCGACTGACCGAGAGGGCCGCAGCGGTGTGGTTCCGGCTGCGTCACAGCCGCGTTGTTGACAATGCTGTGGCGCTCTACGTCGTACTTTTTGCTAACTATTTGCTGCCGTTGATCACGGTTCCCTATGTCGTGCGCGTCCTGACCCCGAGCGGGTACGGTCTCGGAGCCTTTGCCGTATCGTTTGCGGGCTTCTTCGGGACGGTGGCCGATTACGGCTTCAACCTGACCGCCACCCGAGCGGTCTCTGTCAACCGTGACAGTCGCCCCGAGGTCTCGCGGATTTCGACCCAGGTGATGTTCACCAAGGCCGTCATTCTCGCGCACTGTGCCGCCATGTTCTGGATTCTCACCTGGGCTGTTCCGAAGCTGCGCGGCAACAACCTCGTGATGTGGATGGGATTCCTCCAGGTGGCGATGCTCAGCTTCACTCCCTTCTGGCTCTATCAGGGCTTGGAGGAGCTCCGGTTTTCCTCCCGCGTCAATTTGGCGGCCCGAGTGGCTTACGTGCCCGCGCTTTTTCTCTTTGTCCGCCACCCGGCTGACACCTGGAAGTGGATGTTGCTGCAAGCCGTGGTGGCGGCCATCTCGGCGGGCATCCTGTGGATTAACGCTTGCCTGCGACTGGGCGTCGGCTGGGTCAGGCCACGCTGGGCCGACCTGCGAACCCAACTGCGCGAAGGATTCAGCCTGTTCGTCTCGCAGGCGGCGGTGAAGGCCTACACCTCGGGAAATACTTTTATTCTCGGCATGTTTACCAATATGGAGGTGGCGGGATATTACAGCGCGGCGGAAAGAGTCGTGCAGATGATTCTGGGATTGCTGGGGCCCGTCAGTCAGGCCGTCTATCCCCGCGCCGCGCAACTGGCCGCTTCCTCGCGCCAGGCGGCGCTGGAATTAACCCGCAAGATGATGGTCTTCATGGGGACCGCAGGCTTCGGTTTGAGCGCCGGAGTCCTGGTGGCGGCGCCATGGGCAGTGCCTGTTCTGTTGGGCGCAAGATTTCTGCCTTCCATTACTATTATGCAAATCCTCTCGCCCCTACCTTTCTTGATTGCCCTCAGCAATGTTCTGGGGATTCAGGTGATGGTCCCCTTCAAGCACGACGTGGCATTTACCGTAATTCTAGTGGCCGCCGGGTTGTTTAATCTGGGGATGAGCTCGCTCCTCGCCCCCCACTGGCTGGGTAATGGCATGGCGTTCTCGGTAACGTTTTCGGAATTGCTGGTAACGGCCAGCATGTTCTGGTACCTCGGCCGCCGCCGGCTGTCGCCACTCGTCGCGCTCCAGCCTGAGGCCGTAAATGTGTGATTTCCTCGTCATTGCGGGTTGGAGGAATTTCTAGCCGCCTAAGGAATAGTATGCCGACCCCAAACGTGCAAGAAGTACCAACCCGCGAGAGTGTCTGTGCGGTTGTTCCCACTTACAACTGCAAGGAGCCACTCGCGAATTGCCTAGATGTCGTGCGACGCCAGACCAGACCTGTCGATGAGATTATTGTTGTCGACAGCGCTTCGACCGATGGAACGAGAGAAATGATCGATGAGAGATTTTGGGGGAGCCTCACCTACATCCGGCTGACAGAGAATCTTGGGGGCGCCGGCGGGTTCGACCGGGGAATGAGACTTGCCCATGAGCGGGGACACGACTGGGTTTGGTGCTTAGACAGCGATGCCCTGCCAACCGAAGGGGCTCTTGAAAACCTCCTATGCGCCAACTTCCCCTCCGAGAGGCCGATCGTTGCCAAGACATGTCTGTTCCGGGACCCCCGAACAGGCCGAATAAGCCCAGGTGGAAGGTCCGATATCCGAAGAGGTGGCTCACGCGGTCGCTGGGATGGGAAAGTTCTCCCAATCAACTTCGCAACACTATGCTGCCTTTTAGTGAGAACTAGCGCCGCACAACAGGCGGGTTTTATCCGGACGGACCTGTTTATCTACTTCGACGAGGATTTCTTTTCATACGAGATCAGAAAGCTCGGGGAGATCATTCAGGTCGGTACGGTTATCGTTAACCATGGCGGCGCAGGAGGAAAAATCACCTCTCCGCGATACGGACGGGAACGCATGCTTGTGGAGGCATATTGGAGAATCTATTACAGATATAGAAACCAATTTCTGTTCGAAAAACATTGCCACGGTTTCTGGAGGGCCGCCGCCTGGCTCACCTATTCCGTCCTTCGGGCTCTTGCGGGCATCATCTTATTTGATGACCACAAGCTCTATCGGATTGGCCTAATGACAAGAGCTTACTTCGATGGGTTGCTGGGCAGAAGTGGCAAACGTGTTGACCCTCGTGACTTCCAGTTTAGACACAGTTCCCGGCCGCCAACCCATGGCGCATGTGAGGATATCATAGAGGAGCCTGGAAACGACTGAAGGAATTGCTCCGATGGTGAGCATCATCATTACGACGCGAAACCGGCTGCCGGTATTGCCCATAGCCTTAAATAGCGTCTATGCACAGGACTATCCCTACCGGGAGATCCTCGTTCTCGATGACGCTTCCCAGGATGGCACCTCGGATTATGTTCGTTCCCATCACCCTGATATCCGATTGTTTCGGTTTGATCAACACCGTGGGCTTATTGCTGCCCGGAACCACCTCATGAGCGAGGCGAATGGGAAATACATCATCAGTCTTGATGACGATGCCTTCTTCCACAGCGCAAATACCATATCGAGAGTCGTCGCCCGAATGGAAGCAGAACCTGAAGTGGCAGTGGTCTCTTTTTGTGTGGTTGACCGGGAACAAGGCGCGGAGCTGGCACCGGAGCCGGAGCACTACACCAACGTTTTTCAGGGTGGCGCCCACTGCATCCGTGCGGCTGTCCTTCGTGAGACGGGGTTTTACCGGGAGATATCCTTGCGACAAGCAGAAGAAGCCGACCTGGGCCTTCGCATCCTTGACAAAGGCCATCGCTTCGTTTATTTCCCGAAGGCCACAATTGTGCACGATCCTCATCGAGCCAATGCCCGGGACTCAGGGGATACAATAGCTCTGACAGCTAGGAATCGATTGCTTCATGCTTGGCTCAACGAACCTTTTCCCTGGTGGATCGTCAGCAGCGCGAACGCGCTCCTGACGTACCCGGCCAAGGCCGCTTGGAAAGGGAATCTTCGGAGTGTGTTGCGGGGATTCTGCGGCGCCTTCAAGGAGTTCCCGCGTTTGAAATGTACCCGTCGGCCTGTCTCCTCACGTGCTATGCGAATTTACCTCGCGCTAAGCCGAGGGGAGATTAGAGATGTCCCGGCGATACGGTCTCTTTACCTTGCCCCACCTGGCATTTTTGAAATTCTACTTCGCCGATGAGGCGATCATATGGGCGTTACCTCGCCCCGAGTCAAATGCAGCTACGCACAGAACCAAGTTAGGTTTCCTTTAATGATTGACACGGTTTGGATAAACGCCTGGATCATTTCGTCGGTCCTGTCAACCGGAGTGTTAGCTCTCGCGCGGCGGTCCGGGTTGACCAGGGGCGAGAGCGTATTGCTTGGCTTTGCGAGCTTTCCTGCCCCAGTTACATACGTTCTCGGCGGGCAGAATAGCTTAGTCTACCCCATAGATTTTGCGATCCCCATCGCAATACTCCTTGCTTTGAGCACATTTCACAGGGTAACAGTCCGTGTCAAAGCGGCGGCAGCTCTGATTGTTGTGAGTGCCGGCGTGATACCGCTCTTGATCGCAATGTCCATTTCGGGTGACAGGATGGATATCTTATACAACGCTGTGAATACCTATCGCCTGGTGGGTGCCATGGCGTTGCTGGTTCATCTCAGTGCGGTGCATCGTACCCGGAACATCGACGGTTCTTGGTGGCGGTTAACGTTTTCGTGGATCGCGGTCGTGCTGGTTGCGGCGATGGTTCTCCAGGGCTATGCTGGCATCAATACCGATGTATTGGGCAGCTTCCCACGCAATAACATCGCTGAAATCCCCGACGCCGCGTCCGTGCGGTTTCTAGTTCTAGGCTTGTTTCGTGGGTCGCTTGGAATTCTGGGCCTGCTGGGTATATGCGCTTTCCTTGCGGGTGAAGCTGAACGTAGCGGCAGGTGGTTCTTTTCTCTCGCTGGTGCGTTTTGTGGGTTTGCAGTCATCGTGCTGACCGGATCCAAAACGTCCCTGGTTGCTGCCGTGCTCGTAGTAGCTTCGCGCCTATCCATCTGGCGACGTTTCTGGTCAGTAGCCAATGCGGGATCCATCATTTTCATCCTGGTTTCGGTCTTCCTGCTGGTTGGCCGGGGTAACACGTTGGAATACATTCCTGAAGGGCTCACGAAATTTGTCAGCTCGTTTGGGTCCGAGAGGGACACATTAGACGTCCGCATGGACGTTTGGGGTGCCTGCATACACGATGTCGGGGTGAATCCGACCATTGCGGTGGGCTTTCCACTCCGGGACACGATTCCAATGCCGGGAACTAACGCCGAAAAATTCAATTTGAGCCCCTACAGCCCCTTGACGTACCAAAACGAATACCTGAGTGTCTTTATGCTGGGGGGATTATGGAGTGCGATAGCGTATCTAGCTGGGCTGTGCCTTCTTGGAAAGAGCTTGTTCCGCAGTAATTCCCTGTCCATAGGGAAGACATTTCCTGTTCTTGTATTTGCCGGAGGCCTGATTGAAGCAGCAACAATTGCGCACTTACAGCCCGGCATGGCCTGCGTTTGCCCTGTGTTCCTGTTCGCCGCTATTTATGGCGTGGCCGCCCGGCCCCGTCCTCTGGCAATCTGTAGAGGTCAATCCCGCTGTGACTAACAACACCAAAGATGGGGAGCTATTGCGAATGCAGAACAAGTCTCACATGCACCCTTGTGCTCGTTACGCTGATCTGGTGCGGGGCCAAGAGTACTTCACATGGCAGGCGGCCGCTGGAAAGAAGGGGGCAGTCTATAACTTAAGGTTTTTTGCTCCCTTCATCCTTCAAGATCAGGACGTGCTTGAGTTTGGTTGTGGAGGGGGCTACCTCCTTGCGGCCCTGCATTGCCGAGAAAAAGTCGGCGTCGAAATAAACCCGGTTGCCCGCGCTGAAGCCACAAAGAATGGCATCGAGACTCTCTCAACACTGCAGGAGCTTGCTGGAAGGACGTTTGACACGGTAATTTCCAGCCATTGCCTCGAGCATGTTGCCAATCCATATGAGAGCCTCTGTATGCTTCGACAACTCCTCAGGAAAGATGGCAAGCTAATCTTGCTGTTGCCGGTCGATGACTGGAGGAGCGAGCCCTGGATTGGCCCGGACAATAACGCGCATCTTTATGCTTGGACTCCACGGCTGCTTGGTAATCTATTAGTCGCATCGGGCTTCCAACCTGTCTCGATAAAAGCTATTAACCACGCGTGGCCGCCGAGGTTTGATGCGCGAATCTGGAATTTCAGCCGGACCATGTTCGATGTTCTTGCCTACGTTTTTTCCATCGCTTTACGACGGCGTCAGCTATGGGCTGTTGCTCGGGCGGGAACCTTTGCTATACATTAGGCTAGCCGGACCACCGTCATGGTCCGCGCCGCATTGATTTGCTGATGTTTAGGTTCAAAGACCCCCAGGGTGGTTAGTGCCCGAATGCGCAACATCGCGCTCCTGACCAACATTCCAGCTCCATACCGGATACCCGCTTGGAATTGTTTGTCGCAGCTTGCGGGGAGGCGGCTAACGGTGTGGTTCATCACCGCTTCCGAATCTCGGAGGAGCTGGGTAGTGCCCGCCGATAAGATGAATTTTCCCTGGCAGTTTCTCGCCGACGGCTCGAACTCAAACCACCTGCTGGTCGAGACAAAAGCCGCTGGCGCAATGCTAGCGCAGCTCATCCGCTCCCGGCCGCAGGCGGTGATTTGTGGGGGATACGACACGCTGGCCGCGTGGGTTTGCTTCTTGTGGTCAAAGATTTTCCGCCGCCGATTCATTCTTTGGCTGGAGAGCACCGCGCGTGACCAGCGCCAACCGGGCAGGGTCAAGACCTGGCTCAAGGGGCTTTTTGTGAGCAAGGCGGATGGAATTGCCGCGGCAGGGAAGGCTACGGTCGATTACGTCAAGGCGCTGGGGGCGCGCGAAGAGCAAATCTTTCTGGCACCGATGAGCACCGACAACGAATTCTTCGCTCGCGAAGCCGGCAAAGTTCACCGGGAAGCGGAAAAGCAAAAATTGGGATATCCGCGCCGTTTGATACTTTATTCCGGCCGTCTCGATCAAAAGAAAGGTGTATTCACGTTGCTTGAGGCGTTCGCAACGATTGCCAAGGAATTGCCCGATGTGGGACTGCTTATTGCCGGGCATGGTCCGGAGCGGAAAAACATGGAGGACTTTTGCCGTGCCGCGAACCTGAGGCAGGTTTATTTCCTCGGCGCCCGGCAATACCACCAGATGCCGTCCTCTTATGCGCTGGCGGATGTCCTGGTCCTCCCCACCTTTAGCGATCCTTGGGGTATGGTGGTCAATGAAGCCTTTGCCTGTGGCGTCCCAGTGGTCGTTTCTAATGTCGCCGGCGCCTGTGACGACCTGATCATTGAGGGGGAAACAGGTTTCGCGGTCCATGCCGGTGACCCGGTCGAACTAGCCGATAGAATCCTTCAAATCTTGCGGGACCCTGCCCTGCGTGCGCGAATGAGCGGCAATTGCCGCTCCCTCATTCAGAGATACTCCCCCGAAGCGTGCGCCCAAGGCTTGCTGGAAGCAGCACAAGGAGTGCGTTCTTGAAGTTCGTCATCGAAGCCGCAGGTTTGACGGTGGCGGGTGGCAAGGAGCTCGCCCTTGACCTCATGTCGAGGCTGGCCGGCCACGCGGAGCACCAATTCACCTTCCTCGTGCCGGATTTGGGCCCCTACAAGGCCATTTCCGGCAGCAATATCCGCGTGATCGTTTGCAGGAAAGACTCCGGCCTCTTGCACCGGGCCCGCCTGCTGAATTATGAAGTGCCCAGAATCTGCCGCGACGAATCGGCGGACGCTCTCCTTTGCTTGGGAAACTTTGTCCCCTGGAAGCGGGTGTGCCCGACCGTGGTGCTCCTCCAGAATGCCTGGATGGTTTATCGCGATCCAGTGGCCGAGTCGCGCCGGACACTCCGGGAAAACTTGATCATGGCCTACGGCAGGCACGCGTATCGCTATCTTCCTCGCGACATCACGATTATTACCCAAACGTCGGTCATGAAAGACCGTCTGTGTGTACGTTACGGCATCGATCCCGGGCGCGTGGCGATTATCCCCAATACGTTTTCGCTTGCCAAGCCGGCAGGAAACGGGGAGCGCACGCTTTCCAATGGGAACGAGGGCGCAAGGCCCTTTACATTTCTCTGCCTCGCCCACTGCTACGCGCACAAGAATATCGATATCCTGGTGGACGCCACCGGGGAATTGCCCAAGTATACCGACAAGTCCGCAAAGTGCGTTATCACCGTGGCTCCCGAGCAACATCCCGGCGCCCAGCGGCTGCTGAAGCGATTGGGTCAAGCCGAGGTGGCGGGGAAGATCGAGAATATTGGTCCCGTCCCGAGCGAGATGCTGCCCAAGGTCTACCAAATCGCCGACGCCTTGATCTTTCCCACGTTGCTGGAATCCTTCTCGCGGACCTACCTCGAAGCCTTGTATTTCGGATTGCCCATCCTCACCAGCGACCGGGACTTTGCCCACAATCTTTGCCAGAATGCCGCGATCTACTTTGACCCTCTGGATGCCGCGAGCGTCGCCCGGGCGATGGCGAGGGTGATGGACGATGCCGGCCTGCGCCAACGCCTCGTCGCGAATGGCCGGCGCATCCTGGCACAGGCTCCCACCTGGGACGAGATTGCCGCGCGCTTCGTCGAGGTGCTGGAATGCACGGCCCGGGGAAAAGACGGGCAGTCGGCAATCGGCAGTGGGCAGGTGGGAAAGCACTTTGGGCAGTGGGCAGTGGGCAGTGGGCAGGTGGGAAAGGACTGTGGGCAGTCGGGAGAAGCCCAATGGCAGATCGCCTCGGCGCGACCCCGAACCGGGCCGACCTCGAACCACCGCCTACTGCCGACTGCCGACTGCCCACTGCCTTCTGGTCACTGCCTACTGCCCACTGCCGACTGCCTTCCGCTTTCTGGCCACTGCCCACTGCCGACTGCCCACTGCCTTCCGCCTTCTGGTCACTGCCTACTGCCCACTGCCGACTGCCTTCCGCTTTCTCGCGACGTTCGGACACTGTTCAACCAGAAGGCGCGCTCGTGGCGGAGTAAGTACGGTCCGAGCGGGAAGCTGAACTCCCGGGTGGAACAATTCGCGCTGCGGCTCGCCGAGCTGTGTCTTCCTCCCAGTCACATCCTTGACCTGGGCTGCGGGACGGGTGAGATCGCCGCGGCCATCGGCCAAATGGGTTACGACGTCACCGCGTGCGACCTCGCGGAAGAAATGATTGACGTCGCTCGCCGCAGTCACATCGGAATAGCCGTCAACTGGGTTTGTCTCGAGCCCGATTGGGAGGTCCTTCCCTTCGAAGACGGCAGTTTCGACGGCATTGTCGCCTCCAGCGTATTTGAATACCTGGATGACGTGCCGCGCGTGGCGGCGGAGCTTTCCCGAGTCCTACGACCCGAGGGCATCTTGCTGCTGACCGTTCCCAATCCGTGTAATTTTGTGCGCAAAGCCGAAGCTTGGTTTGGCTCGGTGCTTTTCAAGCACCGCCTTTCGTGGCTGCGCCGAGTTCCGCAGATCGACTCGTATGCCACCTATCTCCGGCTTTCGCGGAACCGCTACGAAGGGCAGGAGTGGCAATGCGTTCTGAGCGCCGCGCACTTCGCCGCCTTGGACGAAAGGGATTTCTCGCGGGAAGCTTGGCGGGAGCAAGCCAAGGCTCCGCTGGTTCTCTTGGCCGTGAAACGCGAAGAATTCTTCATCAATGAATGAAGCTATGAAAAAATCCCTGAATGAGCAAAAGCATTTCACGCAAAGGCGCAAAGTCGCAGAGGGCGCAAAGAAAACAAAGCAATTGTCCCTTGCGAGTCTTTGCGCCTTAGCGTCTTTGCGTGAGATTGTTTATCTTTTCACAGCCTCCAATGCCCAGGGTCAAGTTGGAATGAGGCGGAAACGACAAAATGTCGCACTGTGCAACCTTTGTTAACTAGGGTATGGCCCCCTGTAGCCCCCATTTGCCCTTTATCCACAATTGAAACCCCATTAGTGCCTTGGCAAGCATAAATTCTCAACCTGACTTTGCACCCCGCTCGATTGACGGCGGCGAAAACGCCCGCTTGCCGCGCTCTGCCGGTTTGAGAGCACCCACCGCGGCGACTTACGGGCGAACGCTACGTCATCTGCGCTGGTCGCAGCTTGGTTATCTGGCGCTGCGGCGAGTGCTGCCGCGTTCGCACTCGCCGGCCAAGATCAAGGCGCCCGTGGGCCTGCGCGACCTGCCGGGCCGATGGCGGTTCATGGACTGGCAGCCGGAAACGTCCCGGAAAATAATCGCGGCACGCGAATTCACCTTCCTGAACCAAACGGTCGCCCGCAACGGCTCGATCCCCTGGAACGACCACCGCTACGCGAAGCTGTGGCTTTATCATCTCAACTATTTTGATTTCTTGAACGTCGGTTTCGCGCTGCCGGAAGAAGCGCCGCTGCTGCGGGCAGCTCGCGAAATAATGTTGGACTGGTGCGCACACAATACGGAAGGAACCGAAGTCGGTTGGGAGCCTTACGCGTTATCCGTTCGAATCATCAACTGGCTGAAGTTTCTGGCCCGGCACCGACGCGCGCTGGAGTTCTTGGAAGAGGCGGGAAGAATCAACCCCCTGCTGGCGAGCCTGGGCGTCCAAGTGGCAACGCTCGAACACCGGCTCGAAAAAGATCTCCTGGGAAATCACTTTCTGAAGAACATCAAGGCACTGCTGTTCGCCGGAGCGCTGCTCGACGCCCGCATGAGCCTCCGATGGTGGGCAAAAGGGGAAAAGCTGCTGGAGCAGGAACTGAACGAGCAGATTCTTTCTGACGGCGGGCATTTCGAGCGGTCGCCGATGTATCACGCGCAGATCCTTGAAGACTTGGCCGAAATCCGGCTCTTGTGCCGAGGCACGGGGAAAAAGCTCCCTTGCTCTCGCCTGCTGTCGCAGAAAATACGGTCCATGGCGCAATTCCTGAAAGGAATCCTTCATCCTGATGGAGAGATCCCACTTTTCAATGACTCCGTGCTGGGCGGAGCGCGCCCACCCGTTGAGTTGCTGACCATGGCGGAAGGGCCTGATACCAAAGGTGTCGAGAGCATGTCCCGGGTAACGGTGTTTCCGGATACAGGATACGGTGTCATTCGGAGCCCCGAGTCCCGTAGCACCCTGATCTTCGACTGCGGCCCCTTGGGGCCGGACTATCAGCCGGGCCACGGCCACTGCGACGTGTTGAGTTACGAACTTTCCCTGCATGGTCAGCGCGTGGTGGTTGACACCGGCGTCAGCACCTACGAGCCGGGGCCGGAGCGTTCCTATGAGCGGTCGACGTCCGCGCACAACACCCTTCGCATTGACGATGAGGAGCAAGCGGAAATCTGGGGGAGCTTCCGCGTGGGCCGGCGTCCGCGCGCGGGTAAAATACGGGGAGGTAGCGACGCGGTCTTCCGTTTCGTAAGTGGCGAACACGATGCCTATTCGCGCCTGGGCGTGATTCACGCGCGCAAGATTCTGCTGCGCCCCCCGGATACCTGGATTGTCGCCGACCTCCTCAGGGGCAGTGGGTCTCATCGCGTTGAGTGTTTCCTGCATTTCCATCCCAGGGTTCGCGTCGAGGCACAGGCCGACGTCGCGAAAACCAGCGCTGACCGGCCCCTGCGCCGCTGGACGGTGGAATTTGCCGATCAGTCCTACTTGCTCGCGACTTACGGTGCCGGCCAGTTTGACCTTCTCAAGGGCTGGTATGCAGAACAATTCGGAAACCGCCAAGCCTCAACAGCACTTCGCTGGACATGGGAGGGAACCCTTCCCACGGGGATGATTCATGTCTTTACCCCGGCGGGCTCCTCCCTTCCACACATTGCGGCAGACTGGTTTGGGAATTCGATCGAAATCGCGGGCACCAAGATTCCGCTCCGCTGAAAGAAGAGGGTTCGCCCGATGCAGGTTCTTTATGTTTCCCAATACTACCCGCCGGAAGCCTGTGCTCCCGCGACCCGTGTGGACTGCTTTACCCGCCAGTGGGTTCGGGCTGGCGCGGAAGTCCGCGTCCTCACGGGTTTCCCCAATCATCCCGAAGGGATCGTGCACGCCGAGTACAGGAAGGCCTGGCGGCACGGTTTCGTCCGCGAGGAACGGGAGGGAGTCAAGGTTTACCGAACGTGGCTCTACCCTTCCGCCAATCGAAAGTTGTGGGGCCGAGGCGCCAATTTCACTTCCTTTGCGCTTTCCGCCACCGTGGCGGGACCCTGCGTTGCCCCGCGAAATGGCGTGGTCATCGCCACCTCGCCCCAGATCCTGGTCGGAGTATCGGGGTGGGCTGTGGGAACCCTGCGGTTCCTGCCTTTTGTCTTCGAGGTGCGGGACCTCTGGCCGGAATCATTAGTGGGAGTGGGACAGGCCACAGCCGACTCCCTGCTGTACCGATGCGTAGGGCAGGTGGCAAATTTCCTCTATCGGCACGCCACGCATATTGTCGTGGATGGTGAATGGAAGCGCCGGCACTTGATCCATCAGGGCGTGGAAGAGAGAAGAATCTCGGTCATCGGGAACGGCATCGAGGAGGATTTCTGCTTGAACCCCGACTCCGCCGACGCCCAGTTGGCCCGCCTCCAATTGCGGAAGGAGTTGGCGCTTCGCGATGAATTTGCTCTTCTTTACGCAGGTACCCTCGGCATGGCCCACGGTCTGGAGACTATACTCCAGGCTGCCGAACGGCTGAGGGGCCGAGACGATATCGTGTTCCTCCTCATGGGCGCCGGCGCCGAGCGCCAGCAACTCTGTCAGCTCGTTGAAAGATTGCGGCTCGCCAACGTGCGACTTCTGGAAAAACAGCCTCGGGAGAGAATTCCTGCCTTTCTGGCGGCCGTGGATGCCTGCTTGGTCCCATTACGGAACAAACAAGTGTTCAAAACCGCCATTCCCTCCAAAATGTTCGAGGCGATGGCAGCGGGGAAGCCGACCATTCTGGGCGTCGAGGGAGAAGCGAAGGAGATCCTTCTCGACAGCCAAGCCGGATTGGCCGTCCCACCTGAAGACCCCGAGGCCATGGTGGATGCAATTCTCAGGCTGCGGAATGAACCGCCGCTTTGCCAGGCCCTGGGCCGAAATGGAAGGCAGGCGGTTCTGGAAAAATACCTGCGCCGGACGCAGGCCGCTCAGTACCTAAACCTGCTGAGCGAATTGTGCGCTCGTCGAGAGCTTCTGACCGCCGCGGAACCACTGGCGTTCCCGGAAACAGCAGGATTCAGAATTAAGCATTAACAAATGTGAAACAACCATGAAACAACTCTTGCAGGATCTACGAACGCATGAAATTGCGGTCGAGGAGGTACCCGCCCCGGGGTGTCAACCGGGCGGGGTTCTGGTAAGAAATGTGGCGTCGCTGATCAGCTCGGGGACGGAACGCGCCGCCGTGAAACTGGGCAGGATGAGCCTGCTCGGCAAGGCTTTGGAACGCCCTGACCTGGTGAAGAGTCTGTTCCAGCGCCTGCGAACCACCGGGGTGTCCAGCGTCGTAGCCACCGTCCGCGCCAAGCTCGACCGGGCGATGGCACTGGGCTACAGCGCGGCGGGGGAAGTCCTGGAAGTGGGAGAGGGTGCGCAGGAGTTCCAGGTCGGTCAGCGCGTGGCGTGCGCAGGCTTGGGTTACGCCAGTCACGCCGAACTTATCTGGGTTCCCAGAAATCTGTGTGCGCCAATTCCGGAAAACGTGGACTACGACTCCGCAGCCTTCGCGGCGCTAGGTTCGATCGCGCTACAGGGCGTGCGCATCGCGGACGTGAAGGTCAGCGAACACGTGGCGGTGCTGGGCCTGGGATTGGTAGGCCTGGTTACCGTACAGATCCTGCAAGCCGCGGGGTGTACGGTGTGGGGAGTCGATCCCGATCCCGACCGCGTGGCGCTGGCGCGGAAATTGGGCGTGGCCTTTGCTACTTCGAACTCCGATTTCATCTCGGAAGGCGACCTGCCGAGGGCGGGGGGCGCGGACGCAGTCATCATCACCGCGGCGACGAAGTCCAACCAGCCCGTTGACCTGGCCGGGCAGATCGCGCGCGACCGGGGGGTGGTTGTTGTTGTGGGGGACGTACGCGTGGACGTGCCCCGCGAGCATTACTACCAGAAGGAATTGCAGGTGCGGTACTCCCGCTCGTACGGTCCCGGCCGTTATGACCCGGCCTACGAGGAGAAGGGGATTGATTACCCGCAGGGTTACGTGCGCTGGACAGAGAAGAGAAACATGCAGGCCTTCCTGGACTTGGTGGCAGCCAGGAAGATTGACCTCACCCGTCTGGTCACCCATCGTTTTGAGATTGCCCGAGCCCCCGAAGCTTACGAACTGCTCACCGGAAAGGGGAAATACCTGGCGATTCTGCTTGATTATCCCCGGCCCGGAGCGTCTTCCCGGCGCCTGGAACTTCGTCCGCCCCATGCTGAAAGAACGGCCCCGAGGGCCGGACCGGGCAAGATCAGAATCGGCTGGATTGGAGCGGGCAGCTTCAGCCGCGCAAAATTGCTTCCGGCTTTGCGGAAGCTCGACAACCTCGAAATGATGGGCCTGGCCAATGCTACAGGCCTCTCCGCCAGCCGGGTGGGGGGGAGCTTTGGGTTCCAATACTGCACGACTGACGCCTCGGAGGTTCTTGAAGATCCGAACATCGACGCCGTGTTCATCGGCACGCGGCACCACCTGCATGCTCCGATGGTTTTGGCAGCTCTCGAAAGCGGCAAGCACGTCTTCGTCGAAAAGCCCTTGTGCGTAACCGAACGAGAGCTGGACGCAATTTCGAGACTCTACGCGCGCTCGGACCGTATCCTCTGCGCAGGTTTCAATCGCCGCTTTTCGTCTTTTGCCAGGCAGTGCAGGGATTTCTTCAGCACCGGTCGCGGGCCGCTTTCTTTTCTTTACCGGGTCAATGCGGGGCGCCTGCCGGAGGGGCACTGGGTGCAGGATCCTGAGCAGGGCCACGGGCGCGTGATTAGCGAGGTCTGTCACTTTGTGGATCTGTTTGTATTTCTTAGTGGGGCGCTGCCCATCGAGGTGGAAGCCTGGGCAGTGGGCGAGAGCGCCGCCGAGAGCAATGTCCACATCCAGGTGTCCCTGGCCGACGGCTCGAAGGGAGAAATCTTGTACCTGGCGTGCGGTGATGCGAGCGTTCCCAAAGAAAGGTTGGAGGTCTTCGGACGGGGCCGCACCGCGATTTGTGAAGACTTCCGAAAGTCCTACTTCCATCATTCGAACCAATGCCGGACCAAATCCCTGTTCAGGCAGGACAAAGGGCACGCGGAAGAAATGCAGTGCTTCGTCCGCGCCGTTGCCGGGAAAGCACCACCCCCGATTCCTTTCGAGAGCCTCTGGGCAACGACCCTGGCGACGTTCCGCATTCGCGAGTCATTGCTCGGCGGTGGGCCTCGCCGTGTTGCGATCCCGGCGGAATAGAGCGGGCAAGGGGCACAAAAGCAAGTCAAAAGTCAAAACGCAAAAGGCAAAAGGCAAAAGTAAAGAGCCCCAGATTCTGAAATCAATGCTAAGACAAGCAGGAAACTACGAAATTGTTTAACAGGTGAAAGTGCATCTGCTTGCGCGGGTAGGGATTACGGTTCCGCAGTTTGTTGACCCACAGCTTGTATCTGAATTTCGACTCCGCACTGGAATACCGTAGTTCGTCGCCTTATTAGCGAGGATTCCAAAACGTACGGCTCTTTACTTTTGACTTTTGCGTTTTGCCTTTTGACTTGCTCTTACGGCTCCGCCGCGTTGTGGCAAGCCCTGACATCATCTCAAACCAGCAGATAACTTAGGTACAACGCTAATGCGCATTCTCACGGTGGTTGGAACGCGACCGAATTTCGTCAAGGTTGCACCTCTCCTGGGCGAAATGAGCCGTCATCCCGACGTTGAAACTATTCTGGTCCATACCGGACAGCACTACGATCATGAGATGTCGAGGGCGTTCTTCGAGGATCTGGAGATACCCGAGCCTCACGTCAACTTGGAGGTGGGCTCCGGCACAGCGGTCACGCAAACAGCCGAAATCATGCTGCGATTGGAGCGGGTGATGGAGGAGACGCAACCCGACGTCGTGGTGGTGGTCGGCGACGTTAATTCCACCTTGTCAGCGGCCCTAACCGTCGCCAAGATGGGCCGACCCCTCGCGCATGTAGAAGCAGGATTGAGAAGCTTTGACCGAACCATGCCGGAAGAAGTCAATCGCGTCCTTACCGATGCTTTGGCGGATTCTCTTTTCGTCACGGAGCCCAGCGGCGTGGAAAACTTGCTCAGAGAAGGCCGACCGAGGGAGAAAATCTATCTGGTCGGCAATGTCATGATCGACGCCCTCGCACGCTTCCTCCCTCGGGCCAAGCGCCATCCGATCCCTCATGAACTCCAATCGCCGGAAAAATCCCGCGTCGACTTGACGGGTCCTTATGGACTTGTGACCCTTCATCGGCCTTCCACGGTAGACAACTTGGCAACGTTTCGCGTGATCTGGGCGGCATTGGAAGAAATTGCGAAAGAAGTTCCTCTGATCTTTCCCGTCCACCCCCGGACACAAAATCGGATGGAGGACGCCGGACTCTTGGAGCGGTTGCCAGACGCTTCCAACGGCGTACGCTTGGTTCCGCCGATGAGCTACCTGCAATTTCTGAGACTTCAGAGTGAAGCCACGCTGATGATTACGGACTCTGGGGGTGTGCAGGATGAAACCACCGCCTTGGGGATTCCTTGCCTGACCGTCCGAGAGAACACCGAGCGGCCTATTACTCTGAGCGAGGGTACGAACCTGTTAGTGGGGCTGGATGGCAGGCGTCTGGTCGAGGAAGCGCGAAAGGTCCTTCGGGGTGAGGGGAAGAAGGGACATGTCCCCAAGCTATGGGATGGCCACGCGTCGGCGCGCATTGTGCGGACGCTTGTGGATCAAACCAGGACCGCCGCCCCTCTCCGGCGAAACGAGCCGGTACGCGCTCTCCAGCGGCGATTAGCGAACTGCGTGGCCGCTTGACAATCTGAAAAAAGGTTTTTTCCCACTCGCAAAAGGTCCTAACACTCTCACCTCGAGCCTCTCCTTACAAATTATGGCCACGATTACAACTTTGATCAGCAAATCCGCCGCCCCGAGGTCTGCTTCCAATGCTGCACGAATTTCTGTGTATAGGCGCTGGGGGAAACGTCTGTTCGACATTGCCGGATCTCTCGCCGGCTTGGCGATCTCGAGCCCCATCCTGATCTTCTGCACGCTCTTGGTCCGTCTGTCCTCCCGCGGACCCGTGCTCTTCCGCCAGACTCGCGTAGGGTATCTCGGCCGCCCGTTTACGCTCATCAAGTTTCGAACGATGGTGCCGGGATCCGAAGCGCTGGGTTCATCCGTGGTGGTCAAACGTGATCCGCGCCTGACCCCGGTGGGAACCTTCCTGCGCCGCACCAAGCTGGACGAATTACCGCAATTCATCAACGTGCTGCTGGGCGAAATGAGTTTTGTGGGACCGCGGCCCCGGGTACCGAGTGAGATCGATCTGGACGATCCCAGGGAACGCATCCTATTGAGCGTCCGGCCGGGGGTAACTTCCTATGCTTCCATCCACCATCGCATGGAGGCTGACCACTGTGCCCGGCAAGCCAACCCGCAGGCGATCTATCGCACGAAGCTCCTGCCCCAAAAACGCTCTCTCGATTTCGAGTATGTGCAGAACCCGACCTTCCGACTGGACTTGAAACTGCTGTTGCTGACCTTCCTGCTGGTCTGGGTTCCGGGAAGGTCACTGGCCAGAAGGCTCCATATCTTGGGACGGGAAGTGTGGCCTTACAGCCGTGGTGCGCAAATGTTGCTCGACCTTGCGGTATACACGGGTGCGGTCTTGTTAGCTTACGCCTTCCGATATGAAGCGGGGTTTCCGGATTTCTATCGTCGGCAGATGTGGTTGTACGTGGCCTTCATCCCGCCCTTGCGGGTGGTGGTGAACCGCTGCCTGGGAATTTACGACATGATGTGGCGGTACGTCACCCTTGACGACGCTTCCTACCTGTCGGCGGCGCTTGCCCCCGTCACGCTGCTCCTGTACGGGCTCCGCCTGCGGCTTCCCACAAGCTCGTGGGAAGCGGTCATGGTTCACGTCCCGTTGAGCATTATCACCCTTGAATACTTGCTTGCCCTGAGTGGCGGCCTGGGATTGCGCTATTTGCGCCGCATGCTTTATGTGCTACACCATCATTACCAACCCCTTCCCGAAGGAGCGCGCCGCGTCCTGATTCTCGGCGCCGGCATGCTGGGGTTGACGACCGCGCAGGACATCCGTCAGTACCCGCACATGAGCCTGGTTGGATTCCTGGACGACGACCCGACAAAGTACCGAAGGCTTATGGCGGGATGCCGGATTCTGGGAAACTCGGCCCACCTGGAAACTTTTTGTGGCCGCTACAAGGTGACCGACTTGGTGATTTGTGCCAAGTCGATTGACCCTGACCGATTGTTGGAACTCTATCGGCGCTGTGAGGTTCTCAGGGTCAAGCTCCACATGCTTCCCAGCCTGGACCGGGTACTTCGGGACGAGAGCGATCTGCCCCTGCCTGCGCACATGCCTCTGTCCTATGTCAGCCACCGGGCGTGAGCGCCCGGATAAACCTGGCGCTCGAACCTGTTCACTCGTCTCCGCAATGAATTTTCCGGTTGATCAAGGAGTTTGAGGACTCTTCCAACCTCATTTCCGAGGAATGGAATACCTGGAGACCTTATCTGCCAGACCGGAGTGGAAGAACTTCCAAGGAGAAAATTATGCGAACACGACACCGGAGGCTGAGGTTTTTCGGACTCGTGTTGGTCACGGGGTTCTCCGCTTTCGCTCTCGCGATGGGTCGAACGCCAGATGTCGTCGCCAAGGTCGTCAGTTCGTCCAACGCGACCGTGGAAGGGAGCACCTTGTTATCCAACGGTACCCTACTTTCTGGAGACGCCGTACATGTTGGAGAGGGCGGGTCGGTGCTCCTTCGTTATTCTCCTACAGGCCGGGCAGCTCTTGCCGCGGCAACCCAGGTGCGTTTCAGTAGCGCTCAGGGGAATATCGCGGCGCAACTTCTTTCGGGAACCCTAGCGGTTGAGAGGGGGAATAAGGACTCTTTCGTGGTGAAGACTTCCACGTACAGATTCGAGCCCCAAGGCGAGGGGAGGGCCGAGTTCCTGGTCGCGCTTTTGCCCGACAAAAGAACGATCGTTGAAGCCCAGCATGGTAAGGTTGCGATTACCGAGACCAGTTCTGGTGAGAGCTACACACTTGCCGAGGGGCTCCGCGCCGAGATCCCTGCATCCGCAACAGGATTCCCAGGTCAGCAGGAGGAGCCGAGCAACGTAATTGGCAAAGTCGTCGCCTCCGCGGGAGCGACGCGGAATGGGAACCCACTTCCCAGCGGCGGAACGGTCTTTGACGGCGACTTGCTTTCGACGGGGGCAATTGGCCGCACGGTAATTCAATTGTCGCCGACCAACCAAGTCACTCTCAATGAAAACACCTCTGCCCGCTTCACGAGATTTGTGGAACGAGTCTGCTTGCGATTGCAGAGCGGCACAATTGTGGCTGAGAATACGGGCGGGAGCTATGTCCTTGTCGCGACGACGAGATTTCGCATAGAACCAACCTCGGCAGCGCACTCGACGATTTACGTGGGGGTTATGACTGACAATAGCACCTATATCGAGTCCGTAGCCGGCGATGTCAGAATCGAGGAAATCCAGTCAGGACAGTCATACCTCTTGCCGGCGGGACAGAATACACTGGTTCCAGCGAACGCGTCGGGCGTCCCCGGGTTACAGCCCTTGCCAGCAACCCCCACCCCGACTCCCGCATCAAGTACACCGCCCAGCAACCCGCAGACTCCTTCAGCTCCAACCCCGCATTCCCATACCACCATCATCATTCTGGGAGCCGCGGCGGGAGCCGGAATCGTGGGAGCCGTAGCCGGCTTGGCGGGTGGAGGTGGTGGAGGGAGTGGCGGCAGTCAGCCCGTAAGCCCCTCTGCCCCGTAGTAACATGGTTCACTGCCCAGAGAGTGTGGCATTGACCGTGAGCGTCCCGTCTTCGGGGACGTCGATGTCGCGCCGGACTGGCCGATAACCCGCTGCGAAAATGATGAGTGTGTGGTGTCCTGGTGACAAGTGAAATGAAGTGGGAGTTTTGCCACTCATCAGCGCGCCATCCACGTAAACCGTGGCCGAGGGCGGATTGGTGTTGACCGCAATATTCATTACCGGTGGGATTAAAGGCTTGAGTGGCAGGTCGATAGTCTGCTGAACGACAGCCTGATCCTGAACCACGAGCTTCCCTTCGACAGGTTCTCGCCCCGCTTGCCTAACCAAGAAGGTGTGTTGACCCGCATCGACCTCCGCACGGACGGGGCCGGGACCATATGACTTTCCATCGATAAGAACCTCGGCTCCAGGGGGGCGTGTCGAGATGGCAATTTCACCACGCGGAGGGGTGAGCGTGGCGTTGACGGAAGTCTCCCGTCCCGCCTCCACGGTAACACTCTGCTGAGCCTCCTTGTACCCTTGTTTAGAAACAACAATACTGTACACGCCGGGGGAAAAGTCCGTAAACATATGCGGCGTAGTCCAGGTTGGATCACTCCGCCCATCTACGGCTATCGTGGCTCCGGGCACATTCGACGTGACCGCTAGCTGACCCGGCGTCGGAGGCGGGGGAGGCGCGGTTGTCTGAAGTGTAGCCTGCTTATATGGGCCTTTCACCTCTGAACTCTCGGGCGTGAAACGGGACGGGAGTCTTGGAGACCCTGAAGGGAGTTCTTCCTTGGCCGATTTCGCCGGTATTGCGGTGACTTGCCCCGCCTTGCCGCCCGGCACGGAAGTGGCTGGCGGCTTTGGGGCTTGCTCTTGTCCTGTGACCCCGTTTCTGGCCGAGGGGCTTGGGGTATGGGGGCCGGCAAGATTGTCGGTTGGTGATTTTCCCGAGGTCAGCAATTGACTTCTTGAATTGGGCGGCTCGCCCCGACTCGTTTTCATCAACAAGCTGCCCCCAATGAGGTAGTAGCCTCCTAGAACCACACCCATTGAAATGAGGGCCAACGACGCCCATTGCAGAGTGCCGAGCCGTTCGCGCGCAGGTTGGGGAGGAATGTCGTTGATGGGGGCGAACTCAGGGCTGGCAGCCCCCTTCTTCATTGCAGAAGGGGCCTGTATCGCGACCGGCATCTGCGGGCCCCAAGACTTGGGGACTTCCGCCGGCTGGATGGCCGGGAAAGGCTGTACGGCTACTCTCTCGGAAACCTGTTCTTCCCTCGGTTGTGAGATGACCTTGGGAACCCGAGGAGGGGTCTCCGTTGGCGTCGGCGCCCGCAGAGTAACAGCTTTGACGCTCCCTTCCCCCAGAGGGGTCATGGAGACCTCCGCGGAAGTTCCAGCATACGTCTGTGTGCCAATGGGCATGGCAGTTTCGTGTGACTCAGGAGAGACGCGTATGGGTGCCGGTTGTGGGGGGGGGCCGGCAAGATTCGTGATCTCCGTAATCTGTGGGGTTAAGGCGCCGGTCTCGAGTGGTCCTAACCCCTCATCAGCAAGGGCCTCCTCAGCCCAGGTGGGCACCCCAAGGGCAAACTGCCGCGCTACCTCCCAGATCGTTTTGGCGCCGACGGGCTTCCGCTGATTGGCATAGCCAGAGATGAGTGCGTGCTCACAAATCAGGTTGATGAGCCGGGGAATGCCCGCCGATGACCACGACACAGCCATGCCTGCCTCGGGAGTGAAGACTGTTTCGACGTTCCCACCCGCGACCCGAAGGCGATGAGCGATGTATTGCAAGGTCTCGGCGGAGCTCAACGGACACGTGCGAAGCCGGAGCGAAATTCTCTGAGTGACGGGTTTCAGTTCGGGCCGGCTCAGGGTCCCCTCAATTTCCCGCTGCCCGGAAAGGATTATTTGTAGAAGTTCTTCTGTCGGGGTCTCCAGGTTTGAAAGTGCTCGCACTACTTCGAAAACTTCTGTCGTAAGGTTTTGCGCTTCGTCAATGATCAGCACGGACGTCTGGCCCTTCAGGTTACGTCCGAGTAGCCACTCCTGAAGTGTCTCGAACATCCGCAGTCTATCCTTGGAGTCGTGCTCGATCCCAAAATCGCTCAACACATAATCAAGAAACTCCGTAACGTTCATGCGGGGATTGAAAACAAATGCGATCGCCGTGGCTTCGTCGTGTATCTGCTCTATCAGCTTCCTAATGAGCAAGGTCTTCCCGGTACCCACTTCGCCAACCAAAAGAATCAAGCCCTTGCGAGCTCGTACGCCATCAAGCAACCTGGCATAGGTCTCGTCGGTCTCGGCAGTGCGGAAAAGAAAGTAAGGGTCGGGACTGACAACGAACGGGTCTTTGGCAAGCCCAAAAAAGCTCTTGTACACAGGGAACCTACGATTCTGACTTCTTCACCTTAGTCCTTTATAAATCTACCTGCCAGAGGTTTTCAATATCGAGGTCATTTCCGCGCGTTCCTTGCAAGTCAAGCCTGTGCACCGGACGATGCTTCGCTCATGGGTTCGGCAATCCTGTGAACTAATCACCCCTCTTGGCGGCACGAAAGCAAGCGTTGCGCCGACAACCGTATTCCAGGTCAGCCGTTCTTCCCCATATTCTCGCTTTCGAATCCCAAGGCATACTCACCAGGCCAATCCTTAATCCGCAGCGGTGCATTTTCGACTGTGTCAATATACATTGTAAGGAACGGAGGGTATCTACAGGGCTGGATCGGCTATTTCGGGAAATGCCAAACCCCCGCGGTGCTGCACAGCCTGGAGGAGTGGACCCGACGCCGATGGCGGACGGCGATCTGGAAGCAGGGGAAGCGAGGCAAGGGGCGCTTTGCCGAGTTGCGCAAGCGCGGTGTGGGCAAAGACCTGGCCGCCCAAAGGGTGGGGAGTGCCCATGGCCCGTGGCATCT
>Ga0181533_1001429_pt1 | contig 30742 bp, 29 predicted proteins | sample PEATcosm2014_Bin_45_FD_119772 | JGI IMG/M metagenome (GOLD analysis project Ga0181533, IMG submission 119772) | Peatland microbial communities from MTU Mesocosm Facility, Houghton, MI, USA - PEATcosm2014_Bin11_60_metaG | ecosystem: Environmental > Terrestrial > Soil > Wetlands > Peat | place...
CATGGCGAGCTTCGGAGGGCTGCTCTCGCTCTTTGTCACCGGGACCCATTTTAGCGTTTCATCCGGCATTGGACTGCTCGCTCTTTTTGGAGTCTCCGTCCAGACGGGTGTGATAATGGTGCAGTACATCAACCAGTTGCGCAGCCGCGGCATGACGGTCCTGGAGGCCGCTATTAATGGGGCCACTCTCCGACTTCGTCCGATCATGATGACTATGCTGGTTGCCACGCTAGGTCTATTGCCAGCAGCCATGTCGCATGATATAGGTTCGGATTCCCAGCGTCCTTTCGCCATCGTCATTGTTGGCGGGCTGATGACTACCCTGGTATTGAGCGTCTTTCTTCTACCGACAATTTACGTATGGATAGCCAAACCGGGAGACATATTGCCGAAAGCGGAGGAAAATAATGAACAATAAGAGCGTTATAGCGTTCAGCGTCGTGCGTTGTGCGTTAAAAGCAAAAGCAGAAAAACGAAAACTCACTAATATAAAGTCTCTCATATCGATCTACCCTTTCTTTTGCGCTCAACGCTCCACGCTGAACGCTATAACCCTTTTTTCCCTGGTCCTTTTGGCCGGATGTGCGGTTGGGCCGAATTTCCAACGCCCTGCCCCGCCCAATGTCGACAGCTACATGCCTCAGCCACTGCCTGCGCAGACAGCGGCGGTCGGGGTCAAGGGCGGCGAGGCGCAGCGCTTCGTGCAGGACATGGACATACCCGGTCAATGGTGGACGCTGTTTCGTTCAAAGCCGCTCAACGACCTGATCGACCAGGCGCTCAAGGCCAGCCCAGATCTGGAAGCCGCTCAAGCCGCACTGCGCGTAGCATGGGAAAACGTCTATGCACAGCAGGGCGCGTTTTTCCCCAGTGTTGAAGCCGACTTCAATCCAACGCGCCAAAAGACTGCCGGGGTATTGACCAGTCCGTTAGCAAATGGCAGTTACGTCTATAGCCTTCACACCGCTCAGGTTTCTGTGGCCTATGTACCGGATGTGTTCGGCGGCACGCGACGGCAGGTGGAGTCGCTCAAAGCGCAAGCCGATTCGCAGCGCTTCCAGCTCGAAGCGACTTATCTTACACTCACCTCCAACGTAGTTGCGGCAGCGGTACAGGAGGCGGCATTGAGGGGTCAAATCGCTGCGACCAGGCGGATCATAGATATTCAGAGCAAATCGTTAGAATTATTGCAACGCCAATACGAATTGGGGCAGATTGCCAGTGGAGACGTAGTAGCGCAGGAAGCGGCGCTGGCACAAGCGCAGGCCATGCGGCCGCCGCTGGAAAAACAGCTGGCCCAACAACGGGACCTGTTGGCCCGCCTTATTGGCCGTTTCCCGAGCGAAAAGATCGCCGGGGAGTTTGAGCTCTCATCTCTGCAACTGCCGCAAGAACTACCCGTGACCCTCCCCTCCAGACTAGTGGAACAGCGTCCGGACGTCCGCACTGCCGAAGAGCAATTGCATTCTGCCAGTGCAGATATCGGAGCGAGCATTGCCAACCGGCTGCCGAACATTACCCTGAGCGCAAATGCGGGCTCCAGTGCAACCGTAATCAATCAGTTGTTTACCTCCGGAACAGGCTTTTGGGCCTTGGGAGCTAATCTGACTCAGCCAATCTTCCAGGGTGGTACATTGCTGCACAGACAACGCGCCGCTGAAGCGGCCTACGACCAGGCGGCGGCGCAATATCGCAGTGTCGTACTCACAGCATTCCAGAACGTGGCTGACACCCTGCACGCAATTCAGTCCGATGCCGAGGCCCTGAAAGCATCTGTGGCCTCCGAACGGTCTGCTGCCAGGAGCCTTGCTATCGCGCGTTCTCAGTTGGAATTGGGCGATATAAGCTATTTGGCGCTGCTTAATGCCGAACAGACGTATCAGCAGGTGATGATCAATCTGGTGCAGGCCCTTGCCAACCGTTACGCCGACACCGCTGCGCTTTTCCAGGCGCTGGGCGGCGGCTGGTGGAACAGGACCGATGCGCCCACCGGGGTTGGCCAGTAATGAAGGAAGAAATGACACAGAAGCAATTCGCAGGTTGACGCCGCAGCAAGTAATCTATTAGAATCTTTCATGCTTGGCAAGGTAAGCGGTTTATTGACTTTAGCCGTTGTGCTTTTATCCATAATCTCGCCTGTAAACCTTACATCTATTCATCTGTCGAATAAAAATAAAGTGCTCGCTGCATTTGATGTATGCCACGCATCAGGCCCATTACAGCCTGCAAATGCCGATGCGCCATCCTATACTGAACAAATCTGCTGTTCCCTGTCTGTTCCGGGATTTGCAGGCTTTTATACGGCCTCGCGGGCTTTGTTGAATTCTTCTTTGATAGCATTCCAAATAGAGATCCCACCCAGAGCGTAATTCCATCGTTAAAGCTATGAGGCCATGCCTTTTCCCGACAGTCTGAATCGGCTGTTGATCTATATAGTTGTTCGGGCAAGGCAGCTGAAGTTTCCAACTAACAAGAACAAAGGACTTTAGAAGATGTCCTTTCTTAAAAAGGAGGCTTTACCATGGGACTAAAAAGAGTTTTAACTCGTTTAATCATCCATAAGAAATTTGTGCGCCAAATACTTAACAGCGCTGTCGCATTCGGTATAGCCTCAATCATCGGGCTGATGACTTCGACAGATGTCCTGGCCTGTGCAAGCTGCGGCTGCACATTGAGTTCCGATTGGGAAAACATGCAGTTTTCTTACACGCCGGGAATAAAGCTGGATTTGCGCTGGGATTATATTGATCAGAATCAGCTGCGCAGCGGGACCGGAAGGATTTCTTCGACTGCCGCCAGCCAGGTCATGGAAAACGGCAGTCCTGCTGAAGTCGAGAAGTACACCAGGAACAACTATTATACTTTGGGAATCGATTACAGCACCAGTCCGGACTGGGGAGTCAATGTTCAAGTACCCTTTATTGATCGAAGCCATAGCACGCTAGGAATGGCGTCGGACGGGACCACCCCTGGCCCGGGCGGAGGGCAATATGACTCACGTACTGAAAGTTTTGGCGATGTACGGGTGGTGGGGCGCTATCAAGGCTTTATTCCGGGGTGCAGTAACCTTGGTGTTCTTTTGGGACTCAAGCTGCCCACCGGCAGCCATACTGATACAGGGACATCGACTGACCCTACGGCTCCAGGGTCGGTCCCGATCGACCGCGGCTTGCAGCCCGGGACCGGCACGACCGATGCAATATTCGGAGCATTTTATGCCGATTCCATAAGTCAAAACCTGGGTTACTTCACCCAGGCTATTTTCCAGACGGCCCTTTACGCTACCGATCAGTACAGACCAGGTGAGAGTCTCAACCTCAACCTGGGCTTGCGCTACATGGGGTTTCCAGGTATTGACCCCCAGCTACAGTTTAACTTCAGGCATGTCCTGCACGATACAGGGGAACAGGCGGATTCAAATAACACTGGGGGAACATTGTTGTATTTCAGCCCTGGCGCCGTTGTGAAGGCCGGCTATAATATATCGGTTTACGGCTTTGTCCAGTTGCCGGTTTATCAGGATGTCAGAGGAATACAACTTGCGCCGCGCATCACAACCTCTTTAGGCGTACGTTATTCATTCTGAAAATCCGGATGGCAGGCTATAGGGACCGATAACGTCAATAAAAACAACACTTGAATATTGCTGATGTCGTACATAGGATTGACATGCTGCAATCTGTTGCTATAATTCTTCATATACATCTATCGTTTAATATTTCAAAGGAGGAGTAAAGTATGAAAGGAAGAATGCGGTTTTTGGGTGGATTTTTTGTAATGTTTGTTACGGTCTCTCTTATGATTTTTGGGTCAGCGAGCGCCAAGGATATGAAGCACATGCATCACGGCAAGAGTGCGGATATGGATATGCACCACATGCACATAATGATGAACCACGGCCTTGAGATGGTCACGGAAGGGTCAAACATGGTCATGCTTGGTGAGATGAAAATGGCGCCTTCGCTTGACCAGCTGACTCTGGACCACGGACGTCACATGATTGCCGGCGGCAAGGAAATGATAGAACACACAATGAGCGGGCATGAGATGAAGGGCCTGCATAAGGCCGGGCATGCCGATGACCCGCTCATGAAGTACACCCACGAACTGGGCGAGGCCATGATGAAGGTGAGCGACATGCTTGAAAAGATGAGTATGGAAGGGACCATGACGGCAGATATGATGGAAATGCACCACATGCATATTCTTATTAACCATGCCCTCGATATGGCTGCTGAAGGGGCGAACATGGTGATGCTCGGTCATATGGGCATGGCAAAGGGCATGGATAAGGGTTCTATCGAACACGGCAAGATGATGCTTAAGGATGCCCATGCACTTATGGACGAAGTCTTCGGAGGCAAGGCGATGACGGAAATGCACGAGAAAGGCATAAAAATGGACAATGCCATGATGGCTGATACACATAAACTCGGCGAAGCGGCAGCGAAGGTCATCGATCTTCTCGAAAAAATGCCGGCTGAAGGTCCAAAATAACAATTCAAAATAACAAACTGAGGGCGGGGACAAGCCCTGCCCTCAGCTCGGAGATGATCTTGAGGCGTTTGGTTCTTCTATCTTTTATCACATGCCTTTTCTTTTTATACGGATGTGGCAGTCACGATACTAAAATCACTGAAAAAGGCTTATTTCACGTTAAAATCAGCTCTAAAGGAGAGCTTCTCAAATTCGGCAGAAACGAGATTATTCTGTCCATTACCGATGCCAAAGGCATCAATGTGGAAGGGGCAAAAGTCGAGATTACTCCCTGGATGCCTGAACACGGCCACGGCTCGTTGTGGCCTCCTACGATAACCGAGCAAGGGAACGGACGGTACAGGGCCGTTATTGCCCTTACGATGGCAGGGCATTGGCAACTCAAGGTATCCATACGCAAGGGAGACCTCGAAGACAGTACTGTATTTGAATTCCCAAATGTTAAAAAATGAATCGCCCCGTGGCAAGACCACGGCGGAACATCCAACTCTTAGCGAAGCGAGGTTTTTATCATGAAAGCTGTTGTGATAATAGTTTTACTGCTTTTACCTTACACGGCCTTCGGCGCCGAGACAATTCAATCGAGTTCCGGCCCTCATACGAAACACTATGAGCAAAGCCTCTTTAAAATGACAGAGAAGGATATGTTTAGTGCGGAAATGGTGCTCAAGGACAAGGACCTTAAAGTTGGGGTTAACACTATTGACCTTATAGTCCACGACAAAAACGATAAAGATGTGGTTGGCGCCACAGTTACGGTGGCCCCCTGGATGCCTGAGATGGGTCATGGAGTTTTCGAGAAGCCAGTTGTCATAGAAAGGGGCGGAGGGCTCTATAGCGTAGAGAATATCATACTCATAATGGGAGGTCGTTGGGAGCTAAGGATAAAGGTCAAAAAAGACAATGCAGAGGACAGCGTCACCTTTGAGTTCCCGGATGTCAAGAGCTCGAAAACACAACCGCAAAACGAACACAAGATGCTGCATTCTGCTGCTGCTAATGTTGATACCTCGACTGTGCGCAGCTCGGCAAAGAAACTGTTCAAGATTTCCTACTCAAGCGAAAGTGGGCCGGTCCCCATTGGAAGGATTATCAGCTGGAAATTAAGAGTTGCCGCGGCCGACGGACGACCTGTAAAGAATGCCGAGATCTCCATCAGCGGTGATATGCCTGAGCATGGACATGGCCTTCCAACTCAACCCGAGGTTACCAACGGAATGGAGGACGGGGATTACATAGTGCACGGCCTGAAATTCAGCATGCCCGGATGGTGGGTGATAACGTTCAAAGTTAAGGCCCGGGACATGGCTGATACCGTTACGTTTAATCTTCTTGTTCAATAGCAAGGGATTCATATTGAAAAAACATAAATCTCCGTTAAGAGGGAATCGAATAGCTGCGGTAATCTTTATAGTAACTTTTACGGTGCTGTGCCACGTTAATGCCGTTTCGACATGGGCAGCAGAGACCGATAGTAATGCCTGGAGCAAAGCGGATATATCCGTTCTTCGCTCTCTTTGGATCGGCTCACTCCTTCCCCTGCCAAAAGACCCGTCTAATGCCTTTGCCGATAATCCTATGGCGAGAGACCTCGGAAAGCAACTATTCTTCGATACCAGTTTCAGTGGAAACCTGAAAGTCTCGTGCGCCACCTGCCACAGACCTGACATGAATTTTACCGATGACCTCCCCCTGGCGCATGGTATGGGCTCAACAACAAGAAGGTCGATGCCTCTCCTTGGCGTGGCGTATAGCGCATGGTTTTTCTGGGATGGGAGAAAGGACAGTCTCTGGTCTCAGGCCCTGGGGCCTCTTGAAAGCAACGTGGAGCATGGGTTTACCAGAACAGCCTGTGCTTACTTGATCAGCAGGAATTATCGAGGTGAATATGAAGCGATCTTCGGTAAGCTGCCCGATATTACGAAGGCTGTTGCAAGTCCTGTAACAGAAGAGATAGCTGTTTTGAAAACATGGGCATGTATGACGCCGGACAAAAGGGACGATGTTAATCGCATCTATGCAAACATGGGCAAGGCGCTTGCCGCCTATGTGCGGACAATTGTGCCCGGGCCATCGCGTTTTGACAAGTACGTTGAAGCACTGCTTAATAACGATATGTCTGACCTTTCAGGGATTTTAACTGCCCGCGAAGTGAACGGACTCAGGCTTTTTATCGGTAAAGCAAAATGCACCAATTGCCATAACGGACCCCTCTTTACCAATAGCGATTTCCATAATACCGGAGTGCCCGCCCCCGCAAAACTGCCGTCCGACAAGGGCCGGGCAGACGGCATTAGAAAGGTGCTGTCCGATGAGTTTAATTGTCTTGGCAGGTATAGCGACGCTCTTCCCCAGGAGTGTGTCGAATTGCGATTCCTGGATACTGATACGGCAAAATATATCGGAGCATTTAAAACACCGACCTTGAGAAATGTTGCTGAAAGGGCCCCTTATATGCACGCCGGTCAATTTACGGTCCTGAAGGAAGTCCTTCAGTTTTATCGTCATTCGGAGAGCCGTGAACTTGGTCACAGCGAATTGAGTGATGAGGAAATTAGCGAGCTCGAAGCATTCCTTCGGACTCTGAGTGGGCCTGTGGCAATACGTGAACTGTGATGTGGCAAGAGCCGATAAGGGCCGTAGCAGATGCCCTCACGGAGAATAGCCTCAAAAAAATTTCGTCCCCTCTAAAAGAGCGGCCCGGGTGATGACATAAGTGTTTTTATGCAAAACACCCTTTAAACAGACCGGGCAACAATTTCCGATGCCTTCTCTTAAACCCTCTAAAGAGTATCGTACATTGCAGGTTTTGCACTGCAGGGCGCCATTGTCGAAACGATACCCCAGTTTTTTAGGATAGCATTCCCGGCATGCATTGAAATATGCCTGAATATCGCCGTTTATCTTTACAAGAAAGAAGCTGATCTTTTTATTTTCAATATACAAAGAATAAAATCGGGGCTGCTGCGGCGCAAGAGTGCTCACCTCTATTTCAGCTGCAGATCCGTTGAAAGGCGCCTGGATGTAATTCGGGTTTGTATTACAGGAAGAAAGAATCAGTGCTGCACAGGCAATGACAACTAAACGTAATCTCCTCATATGCAATTTTAATACTTTCCACCGGCTTGCAGCAAGAATCAGTGAGTAGTGAGTAGTGAATGGCTGCCCTTATATTTTCTCTACTCACTACTCACTATTCACTACTTACTACTTACTATCAGATTTCAGTTCGAAGCCTTGCTCGCCCGAAACAAGCCCCCTACCGTAAATGGTGAAGTTGATGCCGGCGTGCCTCCTGCATACTCAACGTGAATGAACCCTGCATCTTTCATGAGGTTGATCAGATCTCCGACGGAGATCGCACCCCCGATTCAATTCGACCAGTCCTCAGGTCGGTTACTTCCACTTGCAGATTGACCTTCTTTAAGGACAATATCCGCAAACTGAAGGCGACCCGCTGGTTTAAGAACACGATATATTTCTTTGAAGCTCTTATCTTTAAGCGGTGAAAGATTAAGAACACCATTTGAGGTTACAATATCAAAGGTCCCCTCATCGTATGGAATTTCCTCGGCGCCGCCAATCCGGACATCATAAGCAGATGCCGCCGCCAGCGCCAGATTCCTTTTCGCTTTCTCTAACATCTCAGGGGTGATATCTATGCCGCATACTTTACCCTTTCTGCCGACCAGGTTGCTCGCAACGATCATATCAAATCCTGCCCCGCACCCTATATCAAGGACGGTTTCTTCAGGTTTTATCTGCCCCAGCCTGAACGGATTGCCGACACCACAGAAGGACTCAATGAGTTCATCAGGCATATTGACAAGAATCTTCAAGTCATAACCTTGTAAAGCAGCTCCCTCCTTCCCTGTGGGATAATTGAACTTATTCGCCGCTGTGCCCGAGACTTCGGCATATTTTTTCCGTATTGCATCCCGGATGCCGACAAGGTCCAGGGCTACTTCCTGTGTCAGGGAAGATGCAGGGGACACCGTCCCTACGCTTTCATTCTGATGCCCACTGGCACCACCATCAGGTGGTCAAGAGCTTGCAGTGCATGTTTCTTTGTCAGCCATTATGACCTCCCAACTCCGCTTCCGGTAAGTTAAAAACAGTGTTACGAATCGGTAATATATATTTTAAGGTATACTAATCGCAATTGTATCACTAATGAGAGGTATAAGCAAATTCACTATGGTCGCCGCTGTCGGAGCGTCAGTTTCGTGTTGTTTCTCATACGTCCGCCACGAGGCTGCACAGAAAATGAGGTAAGTCAATCAAAATGCAGATGGCACAATTGAATTTGTAAACCCTCAGTTTGAAAAAGTCACGGGATACTTGCATACGGTAGAGATTGCTGCGAACTGGCAGGATTGGCCAGCGCCATCGTGACAAGCGAGGTGCAAACCAAAACTTGCTTAAACATAATTTTCTCCTATTAAGCAATAAATGTATACTGCGTTCCAGCCGTATTCAGAAAGAATTCGTTGGGCATCTCTCTGCTGAAAGCCACAATCGCCTCGAATCCGGTACAATGGGTCGGCACGATATAGTCCGGTTTCATCGCTTTGATATCGGCAACTGTACTCTGAATAAGCTCAGGCTTCGCATTAATCAGATGGAAACCTCCCATGACCGCGTGGACTTTGTCCACGCCTGCAATTTTTTGTGCCTGTTTAACCGTGTTGACGATTCCCGCATGTGCACACGCTGAAAGAACTACCAAGCCTTTCCCCCTAACGTTAAAGAAGAGGGCCTGTTCGCCAGGGAAAGTATCGTGTTCAATCTTTTCGCCACGTTTTATTTGAAAAGTTATTGGCACTTTCTCATAGGCTGTAACTCGCTCGATGTTCCCGGTAAAGTACGCACCTGGTACGATCTCAATCAGGGTTTTCACCTCCACAACCTTCAGGCCGAGAGCTTCGATATCTTCTTTCCTCAGTTGTCCAAGGTCTGTAAGTTCAGTTGCTCCGGGACGGAGCGAGTATCTCCTGGCAAACGCCTCTTCACCAACATAGAACGGTGTCCCTCCAGCAATCTGCGACTGATTCTGTTTGAGGATACTAACCGCACTAGTATAATGATCCCAGTGGCCGTGGCTCAGGCTAAAGGCACTTGCCTTTGCAACGTCAAGCTGTAGCAATGCTATGTTGTTCAGTACGCCCACTGGATCAAGACCATAATCAAACATGCAGACGCTTGTTTTTCCGCTGATGACCGTCTCCACATAATAAGAAAGGCCGTGTTCCGCGTGAATCGATTTGCCAGCCATAGAACGGTACCTTTTTGAGTTTTTGCCGTCTACTCTATTAGTGTCATAATAGTTGTCCGTCACCACCCAAATGGTCAATTTATCTACTTCGTTAATACCATTGTTAGCCTGTGCCATCACGCTTTCCATTATTCCATCTCCTGCAGCGATAAGCGCACCCGTTGCTAAGGAATACTTCAGAAACTCCCTACGGCTCACTCCATTATCCATAGTCCACCTCCTTACAGTCCTTACAGCATCTTGCCCAAAAAAGCATGGCCGAACATGCCTCAAGTTTGTCCTTCGGCAGCTCGACCATCATCTCTGAAGACCCACCGTTTTCCGCGCTTCTTACGGACGGTTTGGCTTTGTCGGGATTTTCCCCTCTTAGTTAACTTTTACCATGGATAGACGCACTTGTCAAATGTCATTTTAGGTTAGGCGCCTATTTTAGAAATAGAGACAAGAGGTCATTATCCAAGTGGTTTCTGAATGTTTCCCCAGGAAGTCTTATTTTTTATTATTTTCTTAATACCAATGCCTTAATCTGGTTCCGCCCGGACTGTTTTGCTTCGTAGAGGAGTTCATCGGCTTGTTTCAGTAAGTCTTCTTTTGATAGGTCTTTGCAAGGGAGCATAGTGGCCACTCCGCAGCTTATGGTCACGTGGGAAGCGGCGGATGAATAAGCATGCGGTATGCCGAGACTGTTTACGCCCTCCCGCAAACGGCGCACTACAAACAGCGCTCCGGAGACATCGGTCTCGGGAAGCACTGCTACAAACTCTTCTCCGCCGTAGCGGGCCACCATGTCGGCAGGTCGCTGGAGGCTTTCAGCGAGGGCCTGCGCAACCATTTTAAGACATTTATCACCTTCGATATGCCCGTAATGATCATTAAATAACTTGAAAAAATCGATATCCATCATCACCAGAGAAATGAGATTGAAGGAACGGGTTGCCCGCCTCCATTCCTGGTCGAGATATTCTTCAAAACACCGTCTGTTGCAAATACCCGTAAGTCCGTCAATCATTGAGATGCGTTCCAGGTGGTCCCTGTATGCCTTCAGTTCCAAATGGTTTCTGACCCTGGCTTTCACAATGGGCAGACTGAACGGCTTTGCTATGTAATCGATCGCTCCGATTTCGAGCCCCCTGGCTTCACTTTCCTCTTCATTCATGGTGGTTATGAATATAATGGGAATGGCCTTTGTAAGAGGATCGGATTTCAAATGAGAACACACCTCATAACCATCCATATCAGGCATTATGACATCCAGGAGAATTATATCGGGGGATTGTGATTGCGCCAATTCCAGAGCATCTTTGCCGTTTGTAGCGACAAGGACTTCATAATCACCGCCCAGCGCTTCTCCTAAAATTTGGATATTCACTATGGTATCATCTACTATCAGTACCCGTTGCCTCTTTCCCACATTTCCTCCCATCATTTCAATTCAATGTCAAGGGCTGCCGTGACCTGTCTAAGGGAATCTATCGCCCCTTTGAAGTCAAACTTGCTCAATTTTCTTTCAATGGCGGTTATCTCATCAGGGAAGCGTCCGGGTTCCAGTTGCTTGCGTGCCAACTCCCATTGATTTAAAGCGTCCATGCTTTTCCTTTGGAGAAGCACATGGAATTCAGCGAGCAGAGTCTTCAGCGACTCAATGTCCGGAAGAGTCCCGGATTCGCAGCTGTCCGCTCGTATGCTTTTGCAGCTTTCCCGCCCCTCACAAGCGAGCAGTGCTGAGGATAATACAACATTCAGTTTTTTTTCGAAATTCTTCAGGGGAGCTTCATTGATTACGATGTCCCTGCTTCGTATCGCAGCTTCGAGTGCCTTGGCGGCCTCAACCAGGTCCACCGCTGAAATGTTCCCGGCGACCCCCTTCAACGTATGGAAAAAGCGCAGTGAGTCTTCGGGGTCATTACCCTGCAGCAAAACCCTTACTTGTGCAACTGCGTCATGGTACTCTTCAAAGAATTCCCTGAGAATCTTTTTGAAGAGGAGGACGTTTCCATTGATCCTTTTCAGCGCCGGCTGAAGGTCGATGCCGGGTAACTCGCCAGGCAAGCCGTCCGCCCCATACCCGTTCCTCTTGAGCTCACTACCCTGAGCTTTTCCCTCAACATGGGCCAGGTGGACCCATTTGTGCAACACCGACATCAATTTATCCGGGTCGAGGGGTTTTGCAAGGTGGTCTTTCATTCCGGCATCCAGACACCTCTGTTTCTCCTCCACCATAGCATGCGCTGTAATGGCAATAATCGGCAACTCCTTGTGCCTTTCATCCAGACGGATCTGCCTCGCCGCCTCATAGCCGTCCATCACAGGCATCTGTATATCCATGAGCACCGCGTCATAATGGGAATCCTCTTTTTTCAGCGCATCCACAGCCTCTTTCCCGTTATTCGCTATATGCACTGATATCCCAGCGCTCTCAAGGATCTCTTTCGCCACCTGTTGGTTGAGCGGGTGGTCTTCTACCAACAGTATTCTTGCTCCACTCAGCTCGGTTGCTGCGTTGTCTTCCTGCCGCTTCACCCTGACAGAGCTTAAGAACAGCTCATCCGGCTTCCCTAAGGCTTCGAAGATGGTGTTGTAAAGCGTGGAAGGCAGAACGGGCTTGGTGAGAAATCCCTGAATACCGACTTGTTTCGCTTTCTGCTTGATCTCTTCCCTGCCGAATGCGGTCACCATCACGATGACGGGGACCTCCAATATCTTTTCGTCCTGCCGTATCCTGCGGGCCGTTTCAAGACCGTCCATGCCAGGCATCTTCCAGTCCATAAGGACCAGGCGGTAAGGCTCGGATTTCAGCGCAGCGCGTTCCAGTTCTTCTATGGCGGCGGCCCCTGAACTAACGACAACGGCATTGAAGGAACAGGCCGTTAATATTTCAAGAAGTATGTCCCTGGCCGAGGCAGAATCATCCACCACAAGCACACGCACTCCCCGGATGTCGAAAGGAGGAATAAAGCAGGAGGGCAGGCTGTCGGGCTGCAGACCAAAACTTACCGTAAATGTGAAAGTGCTGCCCAAGCCTGGTACGCTATTCACCTGCAGCTCTCCTCCCATCATCTCAACGAGACTCCTGCTGATCGTCAACCCCAGTCCGGTCCCGCCGTACCTCCTGGTGATGGAACTGTCGGCCTGTGCGAAGGGCTGGAAGAGCGTACTTAAGGCTTCTTCATTTATGCCGATACCGGTGTCACGCACCGAAAATCGGAGAGTGGCGTTATGTTCATCTCCTCCTGCAGCCTCCGCTGTAACAAGGATGTCTCCCTGTTCAGTGAACTTGATAGCGTTGTTTAAGAGGTTCGTGAGAATTTGGCCCAAACGCAGCGGGTCTCCGGTCAACGAGCGAGGCACATTCGGTGCAATCGAAAACATCAGCTCCAGTCCCTTTTCCTCCGCGAGTGCTGATACGATAGTACCGATATGGTCAAGCACTTCACTAAGATTAAACCTTATAGACTCTATTTCCAGTTTATGTGCTTCAATCTTGGAGAAATCGAGGATGTCATTGATTATGCCCAGCAGCGATTGTGCTGAGTTATGCATTTTGGTCAGGTAATCACGCTGTTTGGGGGTCAGATCGGTCTGAAGCGCCAGGTGGCTCAGGCCGATGACGGCGTTCATAGGCGTCCGTATCTCATGGCTCATGTTCGCCAGAAACTCGCTCTTGGCCCGGTTGGCCCGTTCCGCCTCCTCCTTCGCCCTGACAAGCTCTCTTTCGTCCTTCCGCTGTTCGGTTATGTCGTGCGCTATCTTGGATACACCCACTATTCTGCCTCTTCCGTCCTTTATCGGTGAAAATGTAAGCGAGACCTGTATTATAGCGCCATCCTTCCGCATACGCATCGTCTCAAGGTGCTCTATCTGCTCGCCCAGAGAGATCCTCCTGAGAATGTCCTGTACGTCATCAGTGTGGCCAGGCGGGGTAAGGACCGATATATGTCTGCCGATAATCTCTTCAGCCTTATAGCCGAAAATCTTCTCCGCCCCCACGTTCCAGGTCTGGACAATACCCTTCAGGTCTTTACTGATTATCGCATCATCAGCACTCTGGACAATGGCCGCCAGGTGGGACGTCATCTTCTCTGCCAGCTTGCGCTCGGCGATCTCGGCTGTTAACGCCGTATTGGCCGCGTTCAATGCGGCTGTGCGTTCCTCTACCCGGTGCTCCAATTCGTAATGCGCTTTCCTTAGCTCTTCCTCAGCCAGCTTGTGGCCGGTGATGTCCCGGTGGCTGCCGCGACGGCCCCTATAATTTCCTTTTTTATCGTAGACCGGCAGGCAACTGTGGCTGATCCAGAGGACCTGACCGCTTTTGGTCATCATACGAAGTTCTAATTGTTCTAAAATGCCTTTATTATTTATGTCATAGGTATGTTCTGCCCATATGGTCCGGTCATCAGGATGAATAATTGTTTCCAGAAGCTCAGGCGATGCATAGAACTCCTCTTCTGTATAGCCGCAGAACTTTTCACAGTTTTCAGAGACGTAGATCATTTTGTTATCAGGGGATCTCCAGTAAACGAAATCTGTAGAAAACTCTATGACGGTCCTGTATAGCTCTTCACTACGCTCCAGTGCCGATCTCTTGTCAATCTCGGCAACCATCTTATTAAAAACCAGGGAAAGCGTTCCGATCTCGTCTTTTGTCTTTATATTCAGGAATCTGTCGTCGCCTGTTTTTTGCGGGAGATCATCAACGTGCCGGGTGAAAAGCTCAAGAGGTCCAATCAGATATTTCATGATGAAAGAAATAATAAAAAATACCGCAACGATCCCAGTAATAATGGCCATCAAAAAATACCGTTCCACCCAGAGGATTGGACGATATGCTTCAGCCTGGGGATAGTTTGCGCCCAGTATCCAGTTTTTTGCCTTGATCCGTTTGAAGGAAGAAACCATTTTTACCCCATAGGACGTTATGGTATCGTCGGTGCCCTCAAATCCATATATGGCCTTATCATAAAGCCTGTTTAAGCCGGAAGACTGTCTTGTCAGTATCCTTTTCTTGTCAGGATGCATGATCAAGGTCCTGTCCGTGGCCGTCAGATAGAGATAACCTGCTTTCCCTATTTTTACAGTGCTTAGCCTGCCCAGAAAGTTGTCCTTAAGAAGGTCGAAGCTGCCGGCCAATATGCCCGTTATTTTGCCTTTGCCGTCAAACAGCGGCGCCGTGAACGCGATGACCGGATGTTTATTAGGCAGCGAGGACACAAACGGATCGGAGATATACGGTTTTCTTGTTTTAAGGGTATTTATTATGTACTCGCGGAAAGAAAGGTCGAATCCCCTTCTGCCGGGAACATATGGCGATTCAACGAATATTTTTCCTGCCGGTGTGAATAAAAAAAGATGACTGTCAAATATTGTGTGCAAAGTCGGCTTGTTGTCAAGAAATGCCTGCGCCTTTTCAGGATTTTGCATTATGTCCGGAGGCGCAGTTTTTGCAACTGCGATAAGATCCTGTTGAGCGCTCAAAAGTTTGCTGTCAATTTCATCCGCAAGTGCGGAGACCATGCTGAATTGCTGCTGAGCGACAGTCTCTTTGATCGATTTCTTGTAGAATGAAAAGGCGAAAAGCGCAGTTAATACGAATATAATAATAACAAAGATCGAGACGATTAGTGTGAATCTGGCTTTTAATTTCATAACGAAGGCATAGTCACCTGAAGCCCCTGGTTCCTCTGAAGAAGGAGTTGTTCAGCCATTATCCCGACGCTTTCCGCTGCCTGCAAAATGCGGGTAAAGTTTATCATAGGTATCGAGTATATGCTCTGGGATGACGCGTATCTCGCCGGTGACTGTCATAAAGTTCAAATCCCCGGCCCAGCGGGGCACAATATGCATATGCAGGTGCTCCTCAATTCCCGCGCCGGCAACCTCGCCGATATTAACCCCGACGTTAAACCCTTCCGGATGAAATGCCTTTGTAAGGCAATCAACAGAGAACCGCGCAAGTTTCATAATTTCTAACAAGTCGGCATCGGGCAGATTGTCAAAGGATGAGGAATGCGCATAGGGGACCACCATGAGATGGCCGTTATTGTAAGGGTATTTGTTCATGATCACGTACGCGTGCCCGCCTCTGTAGAGGATAAGGTTCTCCCTGTCCTTCTGTTCCGCCGGCTTGATGCAAAACAGGCATTCGGGACCTTTCGGCCCGAGGATATACTCCATTCTCCATGGCGCCCAGAGTACCTTCATAAGCCCTCTTCCAATGATTCAAGTTTTTTCAGGACCGCCTGGGCATCCTCCCATGTCAGCCATTTATCACGCGGGTTCCTGAGGAGGTAGGCCGGGTGAAAGGTAGGCATGACAGGGGTCCCTTTATACTCGCTGAATTTTCCCCGCATCCTTGTTATGGAAAACTTGGTTATAGGTCCTGATATACCCAAAAGCACATAGGCAGCTATTTTCCCTAGTGTAACAATCACTCTCGGTGCAATAATCTCGATCTGCTTTTGCAGAAAAGGGAAACAGGTTGCAATCTCATCTTCCTGGGGGTCCCGGTTCATCGGCGGTCTACATTTGACGATGTTGGCAATGTACACATCTTCACGGTCAAGACTCATTTTTTCAATAAGCCTCGTGAGCAGTTGCCCTGCATCTCCGACAAAGGGCCTGCCCTGTATATCCTCTTCCTTTCCGGGTCCCTCGCCGATAAACATAATGCGGGCGTTCACATTGCCCTCGCCGAAAACAATGTTCGTTCTGCCCTCCGAGAGTTTGCACCGCCTGCAATCTCCGATCAGGTCGCGCAATGATTTAAGGACTGCTTCCCTTTCATGTGCAGGGCAAAGAGGCTCCGGCGGAGGCGCTTCGGGAACGGCTTCTTCCTGAAGTACCGCGCAGTAATGCAGCGGCAGCCGCTCAAACCCGAGTTCACCGTAAAACTCCAGCAGCCTTTTCATATTCTCTTTTGCAGTTTCTTTTTTCATGGAAGCAAGCCCTTACCTTTCACCCCATTTCAATTTTGTCCTCAATACCTGAAAATAGTTCCTCTGACAAGGGATGAGAAGTCTGGTGGTATAAGCCGCCTTCATTATCTCTACAGTGTCATCTTTCTCCAGCGAAAAACCTATCTGTCCGTCCATTGTGAGATAGACATCCTCGCTCGCCGACCTGAGCGTGACCAGGACAGTAACGTTGTCGGGCAGGACAATAGGCCGGTTAGTCAAGGTATGGGAGCAGATGGGAGTGAGCACTATACTGTTAAGAGTGGGGTAGAGTATCGGTCCCCCGGCGGCAAGTGAGTAAGCGGTGGACCCTGTGGGTGTGGCAATGATAAGCCCGTCGGACTTGAATGTGGTAACGTAGTTGCTGCTGATGTATGCTTCCAGTTCTATAATTCTTGCCAGCGCACCTTTATTGATGACAACATCGTTCAGGACGGTAAATTCCGCTGCCACCGTACGGTTGCGGTGGACCCGGGCTGTGAGCATGATCCGCTCCTCGATGGAGCAGTTACCGGACAGCATTTTATCAATGCAATCGAACAGATCATCCCTCTCCACCTCGGTAATAAAACCGAGACCTCCAAGATTGACTCCGAGGATCGGCACCCCCTTATCACCGATAAGCCTGGTGACTCCAAGCATGGTCCCGTCACCGCCGAAGACAATGACAACATCGACGAGCGATGGGATATGCTCCCTGGGATGCCCCTCCACCCCGAGGAGCACCGCCGTTTCCTCATCAATAAACACTTCATAGCCCTTTTTCCCGAGTGACGGGAGAAGCGTCTTCAATATCCCTGCAAGTTCGGTCCTGCCGGTTTTGCATATAATCCCGAGCCGCTTCACCTATCCCTTCCCTCAGGGAGGCAAGCCGTATGATATATCAGCAGATTTGTATCAATGAGAAACTCAAACATTCCGGTCCCCTTAGGAACGCAAGCCACAAGCTTCTGCACCAGCCTCTATCCCCTTATACATATATGTCCCGTAAATTCCCTTCACTTCATTGAATTATACCATGCCATACACTAATACTGAAGATTGAGACTTCAGTGTAAATCGGCTTCCTGATTTCACCCACTATCGGCGTTGGATTTTGACCTATGAATCAGCAAGCTAATTTGTGAACACAAAGAAGCCTATTTTTCTTCGTTCAGTATTTTCCTGAGAAGTTTAAGAGCATTTCTCTTTGCCTCTTCCGGCGTCTCACCAGCAGCCTTCGCTGCCTCCTCAAATGTTTTATTAGTGATGTTCCTTGGATCGCCCATGCTTGCGTCCGGCTCACCACATCCACAGGTGTAGCACATATAGCCTCCTTTAGATTGATTAAAATTGTTTGTACGGACCTCTCCCACTTTGCGCCTTCATAAAGCTAATAGCCCATAAATCTATCGGTGCGGATGCTTTGCTCCTTGACGCCGATCAGTTCGAGTAGCTCCCTGCATGTGCTCACCATGCCCGGGGGACCGCTCACCCAGAAACACAATCCCTCGGGATCAGGAACCCACGTGCGCAGGATTGCTTCATCTAATTTCCCTTGTTCCCCCTTCCAACCTTCTTCGGGCTCTGAGAGCACGTTAACCAGTGAAAACGTAGGCATCTGCCGCGCTATGTTTTCCAGTTCCCGCCGAAAGATTATATCTTCTGACGAACGATTGAAGTACAACATGAGTATGTTTAATGGCTCATTCATATCCGTCGAGTACCGCAAGATCGAACGATAAGGTGTTATGCCTATTCCTCCGGCGATAAAGACGTGACGCAGGCGCGTTTCTCCCGGCTGCAAGATAAATTCTCCCTCAGGACTTTCACAGGTGAGTTCGTATCCTATCGGCGCCTGCCGCAGTGTTTCCTTGAACCCGCTGCCTCGCATTCTCGTTGTGAACATCACAATCCCTTCTTCAGTAGGCGAGCTTGAAATAGTGAAATGTCTGCGATTCCCGCGTTCATCGGGAAATGCAAGGGCATCCAGTTCATAATGTAAGATTTGTCCGGGCCTGTAATCAAGCTGTTGGCCGCCCAAGTCGAAAATGAATGACATTACACCGGTCGTCTCGGAGCGGCGCTCGTTCAAATGGATACGCATATGATCCCTTTCGTGGCAATAAATGATAACCTTCTAAAAAAGCGTAATAAGTAAGCAGTATAAGCCCCGGTGAAGAGGACATCGAAATCATAGTCGCTCAGTCCGTGGGGATGTTCAGTCTTCGGCTGGAGAGTCATCAAGTTGGGGGCGATGCTTTTACCGTCTCGAACAGCAGCCATGCCTGACGAGCCTCCGTTGATCATCAGCATTTGTGCTCTAATTGGCTTCACGGGAGATCCCTCTTTCATTGCTCGACTTCCATTGGTCCCCAAAAATGGCGGCAGATTCGGGAGTAATTCACAGGTAAATATCAGACCTTGCAACGGCTTTCTCCTGCGAAAGAAAGTTGGTCAGGTTGTAATTGAGCAAGTCTCCGATGTGCTCGATGGTGATATCAGCCGGCGGATAGGCGGCAACGTTTCCGGGGTCGAGCGCGTAGTGTCCCTGGCGTGGGAATACCGTTGTCAGGCGGTACTCCCAGATCTTTTTCATCGCTGTGAGAATGCGCAGTTTGTCGTCCACCATTATGTAATGTCCGGCCGGGTAGCGCCGCTCGACGTCAGCCAGCATCTGCTCTTTGTGGATGTAAATCAGGACACGCCCGCCGACCGCATCCCACAGTCCCGATCGTAGGATTTTGCGTGGCTGGAAGACCACGTCGCCATCTGACAGGATGACCGTTGTCCCATATGCGCTCAGGCACTCAAGCGCATCGAGTGAACCGGGGTACAACCTATCGGCGAAAGGATAATCCACCAGGAATGAAGACATAAGCAGCAGCAGGCGCGGATCGCACATCTCCTCGGTCCGGTAACGCTGCAAGGCCCCCAGGTAGTCCGCATAACCGAGCTCGGCGCGCAGCTCTTCGAAGATGGCAAAGTACCGGTCCCTGCTCTGGACCCCGCACGCGCCTTCGATATGTCTCCGAAGGTCGTTTTCCACCCGGTCGTTGTCGAGCAGCGTGTTATCTACGTCAAATAAGAACACAACTTGGTTTTCCGATGTCATCGCATGGCCCCGGAACATGCTGCCGGGGGAACCTCCCGGAAACGATTTCATGCTTATTTTCACGTCGGGCCACTTAGGCTATGAATGGCTCCATAAAATCAGTAGTTTGCGCGCCTATCCGGCGATAATCGGCTCAGGGCTGTCGAATGCCGTGCCAGAACCTATCCAGCGTAACGTATTTACTATTAAGCCTATCATAAGAAATTTATTAGTCAACAGCGATCCTGCCACATTAAGACTTGAGAGACTTTCGTGCTGATTTTGTCAGATCTGCGTGGGCATCTGCCCTTCTGCGCATCCGAGCCCATCGTCGCCCATTTCGAAAAGAAGGCATGGTTTAATTCCTTTATATTTAAATGATTTCTGGCAAGGCCGGTACCCTTTCGGGCGCTGTTTAAAAAGACCATGATCGTCACAGTCGAAATGAAGCAAAAGGTGGCGGAGATTACGAAAGGAAAAGCAACTCTCGCTGATAAGATTCAGGCGATCATCGACTATGTCAGGCAGGACTACAGTTACGTGTCGATGAAAATGGAATCCCACAATTACGAACCGCACCACATGATGATGGCAAGTTGACAAAAAAGTACGCAAAGTTGAAAATAACAGATCATTTCGGCAAAGAAATGGTAAAGTGAAAAGAATAGATTATGTAGGGGAAAAATGGCGCAGGTAGCACCGTTAAGAAAGATGTTCAAGATGACACTTTGCTGATAGGTTTTGGGGCAAAATAGCCTTATAACTCAACGAAATGTATCACGTACTTGAAAGCATATCATGAAATTGGCGCTTTTTTCAGCGTTTCCCCAGGAACTGACTTACATAATAAAAAAACTCAGGGCGGAAAAAATCAGGGATTCCCCGTTTATCACATGGTCTGCTCGCGCCGCTTCCAAAGAAATCATTATAGTCCTGAGCGGTATGGGCACCCTTAACTCGGAAGCCGCATGGAGCTATGCAAAGGAGGGATACCGCCCTGATTACATCATCTCCGCCGGATTTGGAGGAGCTTTATATGAAGGGGCCGGCATCGGAGATCTCATCGCAGCCTCAAGTGTTCTGCTGTACCCGGACGCCACCGAAGAAACCCCTCACAGACATGAGAATTACCTGGAGGTCCCGGGTGCAAAGGACGTTACGAGAAAGATGACGTGCTCTGATAAGGTTCATGATGGATGCATTTTGACGCTAAGGCACAAGTTGAATAAAACTCAAATTGAAAAGGAATTAGTGCAGGGGTTGTCCTTCCCGGTATGTGACATGGAAACATTTCCTCTGGCGAAACTCTCGATGATGGAAGGACTGCCATTCTTTGCAATCCGGGCGGTGACGGACAGGGCACAAGAGGAGATACCACCTGAGCTTTTCGGTGTTACCGACGCATATGGCAACTATAGTCTTTCACGTGCCCTGAGAATAATTTTGGGCAATCCGGCGCTCATCCCTTCCAGCATCAGAATGGGGAAAAATGCGTGGCTGGCTTCACGAAAACTTTGCCAGGCAGCAGAAGAACTTATACTTATTTTATAAGTCTGACAGAGGCGGAGGCAAAGAAGGGAGAGGTAAAGGTAGAGGGATAGAAAATGGCCGATTAAGCCGGTCTTAGTTTTTGCTCTACCTTTACCTCTATTTCTTCCTTATGTAACTTTCGCAGTAATCATGAATTTAAGATCATTCATTTGAGAGGCCATTTTTTTGTGTTTCTTCTCGTCTTCCAGTATAAGTTTCAGCATCTGTGTAATTATGGGGTCATGACTTAATTCAAGTGCCTCAGTGGCAGTTTCGATGGATTTCTGCTCAAGGGTGATATGCTTGTTTAACAGAGAAGCTACCCCTGCGAGATCGTCAGGGGAAAGCACAAAACCATTTTTAGTCATCCCGTCAATTACCATCTGAAGGATTGTTTTGTGTTTTTCCGAATCGTTTCTGATTGCGGCAGTTAAAGTCCCAATGATAGGATTTTTCGCCTTGTTCAGGATTGCCGCACAACTCTTGATTGTCTGGTCCTCAAGGCTTACCCATTTCCTGAGCAATTTGATCAAATCTCTGTCCAGCGCAGCCCGTTTTTCAGCACTTACTCTTTGCAAAGCCATAGCGCCTCCCTTAAAAAGAATTTTAGAGCATCTTGAATAAAGTATATCATAGCGCTCTTATATCCGTTAAGAACACGGGTTGCGGGGGGCGTGCATCTATGGTTGTGGGTTTGTAATTTTGTCATTCCGGCGCTTAAGGCGCCTACTGTTGGCTTGTCCGGAATCTTTCCTTATTTTCAAGCAGGGAAACGGCCAAAAATCAGGCTCCTTGAGCTCATTTTTGAGAGGGCTTTTGAGACAGTCCATGGTGATACGCATGCCCGGAAAGAAAATCGACTTCTTCAGAAACTTGTTTCGATTTCTGAATCTGTCTCTTTCACTCAACACTCCACAGAATCGGAACATCACGACTCACGCTAAGATCTCCCAAAGAATTAGACCGCATTACTCCATCTGAATTTATTTGTAACAGCCACCAACAAACACTGAATAGCAAAAATTCCCTTAACGCTTTCCGAAAGAAATTTGCGAACTGTTGCAGAGATTTTCAACTATATCCTTGTCTCATTATTATACTGAACGTTGGTGTCTATTTTTTCGAGTTTGCCTCACTTGGCTACTAATGGAACTAATAACGATTTAAGTATTGAACTCATACAGCTTCTGACCTGATTGACAAGCACGAGAATCTACTCTATTCTGTTCTTAAAGGAACATGATTTATCCCCTGAACGGGAGGTAATATACCATGAAAAGTTACTCGGCGGCATTTTTTGAAATTTCAATCAGGACTATCGGCACGTCTGCCACATTGCTATCTGTGCAGACCAGGGAGGTATACAAATGGACGTAACACGGAGACAGTTTTTTAAGTTTTGTGGCGCCGGATTGGCTACTTCCAGCGTTGCGGCCCTCGGCTTCGCGCCGGACGACGCGTTGGCTGGGGTGCGCGAGTTCAAGCTGGAACGCAGCACAGAGACCCGCAATACCTGCCCGTACTGCTCGGTGGCCTGCGGCTTAATCATGCATAGCCTGGGAGACAAGGCGAAAAACGCTGAGCTGTCTATCTTCCACATAGAGGGCGATCCGGACCACCCGGTGAATCGCGGCACCCTGTGCCCGAAAGGCGCTGCACTGGTGGACTTTATCCACAGCCCGGATCGACTCAAGTACCCGGAATACCGGGCCCCCGGCTCGAACGAATGGAAACGCATCTCATGGGACGATGCATTTGCAAAGGTGGCGCGGCTGATGAAGGACGACCGAGACAAGAACTTCATCGCGAAGAATGCTGAAGGCGCTACGGTCAACCGCTGGACTACCACGAGTTTCCTTGCCGCCTCCGCATCGAGCAACGAGACCGGCTGGATCACACACAAGGTAGTTCGCAGCACAGGGCTTCTCGGCTTCGACAACCAGGCACGCGTCTGACACGGGCCCACGGTGGCCAGTTTGGGGGCCACCTTTGGTAGAGGCGCGATGACCAACCACTGGGTTGACATCAAGAACGCCAATGTTGTTGTCGTCATGGGAGGCAATGCTGCCGAAGCTCATCCCTGCGGTTTCAAATGGGTCACCGAGGCCAAGGCCCACAACAAAGCTACGTTCATTGTTGTGGATCCCCGCTTCACTCGTTCGGCATCCGTGGCGGACATCTACGCGCCGCTCCGCACCGGAACAGACATCGCTTTTATGGGCGGGGTGATCAACTACCTGTTGAACAATAACAAGATACAGCATGAGTATGTTAAGGCTTATACAAACGCGGCCCTGATCGTGAACGAAGGCTACAAGTTTGAAGATGGCCTGTTCTCGGGTTACGACGCTCCGAATCACATGTACGACCGAAGCACCTGGGCCTACGAGACGGGGCCAGACGGCTACGCCAAAATCGACACGACCCTACAGCATCCCCGTTGCGTCCTCAACCTGATGAAGCAGCACTACTCTCGTTATACTCCGGAGGTCGTGAGTAACATCTGCGGCACGCCGAAGGAGAAGTTTCTCCAGATCTGCGGGATCCTCGCCGGCACCGCCCCGCCCGATCGCACAGCCACCTTCATGTACGCCCTGGGCTGGACCCAGCATTCGGTAGGCTCCCAAATGATCCGCACCGCGGCGCTTGTGCAGCTTCTCCTGGGGAATCTCGGCATGCCTGGTGGAGGCGTGAATGCCCTCCGGGGTCACTCCAACATACAGGGGCTCACAGATTTAGGTCTTCTGTCCAACCTGCTTCCGGGCTACCTGACGCTTGCCAATGAAAAGGAGACAGACTACCGCGCCTATATCGACAAGCGCACGCCAAAGCCGCTCAGGCCCAACCAGTTCAACTATTGGTCGAACTATCCGAAGTTTCATGTCAGCCTGATGAAGTCCTGGTGGGGCGACGTGGCGACCAAGGAAAACAATTGGTGTTTTGACTGGCTGCCGAAGCTGGACGTTGAGTACGATATCCTCCGCCAGTTTGAACTGATGAACCAGGGCAAGATGAACGGCTACTTCTGCCAGGGCTTCAACCCTTTAGCGGCCATCCCCAACAAGGCCAAGTTGATGAGCGCCATGTCCAAGCTGAAATATCTGGTGATCATCGATCCGTTGGCCACTGAAACCTCGTGTTTTTGGGAAAACCACGGCGAATTCAATGACGTGAAGACCGCTGAGATCCAGACCGAGGTCATCCGCCTCCCTTCCACCTGTTTTGCAGAAGAGGACGGCTCCCTCACCAACTCCGGCCGCTGGCTGCAGTGGCACTGGAAGGGCGCCCCGCCGCCCGGAGACGCAAAGCCTGACGCGGAGATAATGGCAGGAATCTTCCTCAAGCTGCGGGAGCTTTACAGAAAGGAAGGGGGCGCTTTCCCTGACCCGATACTGAATCTCACCTGGGCCTATAAAATTCCGCACGCTCCCTCACCAGAGGAACTGGCGAAAGAGTATAACGGCAAGGCTCTGACCGACCTGACCGATCCCAAGGACCGGACCAAGGTCATTGTGAAGAAGGGCGATCAACTGGACGGCTACGGCCAGCTCAAGGACGATGGAACTACCGCCTGCGGCTGCTGGCTCTTCTCGGGTTCCTACACCGAGAAGGGTAACATGATGGCGAGACGTGATAACTCAGACCCCTCGGGCCTGGGGAATACCCCTAATTGGGCGTTCTCCTGGCCGGCAAACCGGCGGATCATGTACAACCGGGCCTCCTGCGATCCCTCAGGCAAACCTTGGGACCCGAACCGGAGACTGATCTGGTGGGATGGCGCCAAGTGGACAGGCGCCGACGTGCCTGACTTCAAGCCCGACTCTCCTCCCAGCGAGGGGATGAACCCCTTTATCATGCAGCCTGAGGGAGTGGGGCGGTTGTTCGCCCTGGACAAGATGGTCGAAGGGCCGTTCCCCGAACATTACGAGCCATTCGAGACCCCTCTGGATACAAATCCTTTGCACCCGAAAGTGATCAGCAACCCTGCGGCACGGGTCTTCAAAGGAGACAGGGAGATGTTCGGCACGTCCAAGGACTTTCCCTATGCGGCCACTTCCTACCGAGTTACCGAGCACTTCCATTTCTGGACTAAGCACACGATGCTGTCGTCGATCCTACAGCCGGAGCAGTTTATCGAGATCGGCGAAGAACTGGCCAAAGAGAAGGGCATCAAGGCAGGTGACTGGGTGAAGGTCTGGTCCAAGCGGGGTTTTATCAAGGCTAAGGCGGTGGTGACCAAGCGGATCAAACCTCTGCAGGTCAACGGCAAGACCGTTCACCACGTAGGCATTCCGATACACTGGGGCTTCAAAGGACTCGCAAAGAAGGGCTTCCTGGCCAACACCTTGACTCCATTTGTGGCGGACGCTAATTCCCAGACACCGGAGTTCAAATCTTTTCTCGTAAACATTGAGAAGGCATAGGAGGTAGACGATGGCACTTCAATCCCTTGACGTTATTCGACGTTCCGCCACCAGCACGTCTCCGCCCGGCCAGCGCCAAACTCAGGAGGTGGTCAAGCTGATCGACATTTCGAAATGCATCGGCTGCAAGGCCTGCCAGGTAGCGTGCATGGAGTGGAACGACACCCGCGACGCCATCGGCATCAACCATGGCGTTCTCGACAACCCGCCGGACCTGACCGAGAACTCCTGGACAGTGATGCGTTACGCCGAAGTAGAAACTAACCGGGGCTTGGAATGGCTGATCCGCAAGGACGGCTGCATGCACTGTGCCGAGCCTGGCTGCCTCAAGGCCTGTCCCGCACCCGGTGCAATCGTACAGTACAGTAACGGCATCGTGGATTTCCAGGAGAAAAACTGCATCGGCTGCGGCTACTGCATCACCGGCTGCCCGTTCAACATTCCCCGCTTGTCGAAGAGAGACAGCAAGGTTTACAAGTGCACCCTCTGCTCCGATCGGGTGGCTGTGGGCCTCGAACCGGCCTGTGTTAAGACCTGTCCGACCGGGGCGATTGTGTTCGGCGCCAAGGATGATATGCTTCACCATGCAGAAGGGCGGATCGTCGACCTCAAAAGCCGCGGGTTCGCTGATGCAGGGATCTATAACCCTCAGGGGATCGGCGGCACGCATGTGATGTACGTGCTCCAGTATGCTGACAAACCGGAGATATACCACAGCCTGCCCAAGAACCCCTCTATCGGTGCAATGGTCGGTATTTGGAAAGATGGCGCCAAACCGCTGGCCTCGCTATTATTTGGCGCAGGCGTCATCGGCGCCGTTCTCCATTACGTAACCAAGGGCCCCAACGAAGTCTCGGAAGACATCGAAAAGGAGTTTAAAGATGAAAAACGACCCTAAGAACCTACTTCGGTATACGCCGTCCGAACGGGGCAACCACTGGCTGACCGCATTACTCGTTTTCCTGGCTGGGCTGTCCGGGCTCAGCTTTTTTGAACCCCTCTACTACCCTCTGACTTTGCTGTTCGCCGGCGGCGTCTGGACCCGTATCCTCCACCCCTTCTTTGGGGTGATGACGCTAATTTCGTTCGCCGTCATGTATGCTCATTTCCGGCAGCTCAATGTCATGACGCATGCAGACTGGGAGTGGCTGCGCCATGTCCGCGAATTGATAAACAGCGACGACCGGAATATGCCTGAAGCGGGCAAGTTCAACGGCGGGCAGAAGCTCATGTTCTGGTTGATGGTCGCATGTTTGGCGCTTCTCCTTCTGTCCGGCATCGTCATTTGGCGCGCATACTTTTCGTTTCTATTTCCGATCGGGTTGGTCCGCTTCGCTTCAGTAGTTCACGCTGCATCGGCCGCTGCCATGATCGGCCTGATCCTATTCCACATCTATGCGGGTATCTGGACCAGGGAGAGCATTGACGCCATGCTGTATGGCCGGGTGAGGCGCGCCTGGGCTAAACAGCATCATCCTGCATGGTTCCGAGAAATGAGCGGAGGAGGCAAATGAACGCAGAGACCCGTATCCTTGAACCAGGCCAGATGGAAGCACCGATCGGAAAGATCCGTTTTCTTTTCCTCCCGGGCCGGGATCTTTTTGCACGTCTTGCTGAGCGCCTTCGGCTCCTGGCCGAGGGTGATACACTGGGTGGTTATCTGGCCTTTTTGGCGATAATTGCTGATGCGCAGCATGACGCCTTGAAGCTATTCCCCACGCTGGCCCTTCCAGGTCACCATGAGCAGACGCGCTGCCGCGAGCAAAGAAAGCCGCTCCTGGACATACGTTCCCTGCGCCGGGAGCCGGCATGGCGGTGGGGCCTCACCATGATTCTCCGGAAGATGAGCGAAGCCTCTCTTCCCGCAGCTGCACGCGAGACTGTAGTCACCTTGATGCAGGCCGGCGAAAGCGTGCTGGAGGAAACGGCGGACAGGATATTGGCGGGAGATCTTGCTGATATTTCGCCTCAAGAGCTTCCCTTTGTTGCTGCTGCCCTTCAGGTCTATTGGGTGCATATGGCGTCATCTCTTACTGAGGATGCGTTCGGCGGATTGGAACATGGCGGGTTGTGCCCCGTATGCGGTTCATACCCGAGCGTAGGTATTGTGCATAGCGGCGGGGCAGAGCAGGGGTTGCGTTACCTTTCTTGCTCCCTCTGCTCTTCACAGTGGCACATGGTGCGGCTTAAGTGCAGTTCCTGCGAATCTACCCACGGAATCGACTATCACATTCTGGAAGGCTCAAACGGTACTGTCAAGTTGGAGAGTTGCGACAACTGCAACTTCTACCTGAAACTGTTGTATCTGGGAAAAGGCTCGCAGATGGAAGCTATGGCAGATGACCTGGCCACCCTTGGCCTGGACATCCTGATGGACAAAAAGGGCAAGACGCGCGGCGGACCAAACCTGTTTTTCCATTCCGGGAGGCCGCTCTAACAACGGAGAAGGAATCTTCAAGATACCCGATGCACTTTATGCAAACGCGACTGAATTTTGAAACATTTCTTCAGGAATCGGTAAAGATACATGGGCGCCTCTGTCCCGGCCAAGTCCTCGGCGTGAAAATGTCCATGCTCGGTCTTTGTGAAGCTGGTATTACAGACCCGAAAGGCAAAGACAGAAAGAACATTATAGTCTTTGTCGAAATGGACAGGTGTGCGACTGATGCTGTCCAGTCTGTCACAGGATGCAGCCTGGGTCACAGGACAATGAAATTCATGGATTACGGTAAAATGGCCGCAACGTTTGTGAATCTTAAAACAGAAAGGGCTGTAAGGGTCATTGCAAGAGAGGAGTCCCGCCAACAGGCAAAGAGGCTTTTTCCGGAAAACAAGAACAGGTATGAAGCCCAGCTTGAGGCGTACAAGATTATGAGCAATGAAGAGCTCTTTGATGTGATGGAGGTAAAAGTAAAGATAAGGCCGGAAGATATGCCCGGAAGGCCATCGCGAAGGATTAGGTGCGATTCCTGCGGTGAGTATGTGCAGGATTTGCGGGAGGTTTACCGCGAGGGCAAGGCCCTGTGCAGACCCTGTGCAGATGCCGCATATTATGGGATCTCCACGCACGATATTTTTTGATATACGTTATGCAGTTATCCCATAACGGGTGAGGATTGAACATGGAAATTAAATCAAAACTTTGGATCGATGAGATGCGCGAGGACGACGCGGCCTATGTCCTTGCGAATGCCCTCAGGGGAGAAGGCGTAGACATACGCTGAGTCCCCAAAAAGAGTGATCTTCTCCATAAAAAAAGTTGCGTATTTCGGGTTGAACGCTTCATTTTTAGGGGAATGTTTTTTTGCGTCTTATAGGGAGAAAGAGGGAAATTTATCGAAGCCTCAAATGCGTTGGTTATGAACGGAATTAAATAGTTTCAGAAAACCGAAACTCGCTTTGGTTTCAGGAAGGAATTTTCCAGCGAGGCTTTTTCTCAATAATCTCTATTTGTCCATAGAAAAATTGAAGAGAATAAAAGGGTTTTCACAGATAAAAGACCAAATCTAATTAAAAAAGAGTAACTATTTAATGGTTTATCCAATCAGAAATTATCGTCACTACTTGGTCTTCAATGCCAAAAAACCCATGGGCGCTCAACGGCTTGCAGGAATCAGACTGTGGAGGAAGCCCGCCGCTCACCCCTTGAAAAGTGGCTTTGGGACTGCCCTTAAATTTCTTTGGCAACGAACTGGCGTCAGCATAGGGAGTTGTCTTGCACTCATCATCAGAATTATGGATGATCAGTACCGGATAGGGTGTCTTTTCAATAGGAATCCACCGCAAGAACCTGGAGTATTGCATTGTAGATGTGAGAACAATCCCCTTGATCCCATCGTGTTTTATCTCAGCCCCTAGATATGCTGCAGAGATTGTGCCCCTGCTGGCGCCAACAAGGTATATAGAAGAGCATCCCTTTGAAAACAAGTAGTCCACTGCTTGCATCGCATCCTGAAGGTGACTTTTTGACGCCCTGAAACTATCATCCATGCCTTTCGGCATGTCCGAAGGCGTATCTACAACTGCAACAACAAAACCTCTTTTGGTAAAGGCTGGGATAGTTCTGACCAGAAAGTTATTGCCTTTTCTTATCTCGCCATCAGAAATGCTGAACTGGTTGCAGCCCTCTCCTCCGGGAAACATCAGCAGAGCCGCATGCGAGGGCTTTTCAGGATAGCTTACCAAAAGTTTCATTGTTACTCCGGGACGCGTATCAAGAGTTACAACCTCATCCGCAGCCACAGATACAAAGGGCGAAAGAATGCATATAACGATAAGAATTAGTCTCATCACAATGAATTTAACATGATTTGATAATAGATCTCAATTCTTCTTATTTCATAAAATGGCGAGTCCTCTCTACCAAACCATTTTGACAGGAATAGTAGCAGCGTTTTGTTAAAACTGTGCCATGCCTTTTTTCACAGAAGTGCAAGTATTTGTTTCCACTTGAAACCTTGCTCATGTGGTGAAAAAACGCCGCTGTGCGCATTTCAAGGAAGGAGCCTTGCGCAACCAGGTTCACCGACAAAGACCCGACTACCGAAAAGCTGAGAAGTAAAAATTGTCACGAGAAATGCGCAGAACCGATCTCCTAGTTCGTTTGCCAAAAGGAGAAGCAGGACTTTGAGGTTAGTCGGGTTTTCTGGTCCCTCACAGGAGGTCAGCAAAAGACCCGACTTTCCATTGCTTGTCATTATTATCGGCGTAGCGCAATAGTAACTTTAATTCATCCCCTAACCGAGTGGTTCGCATACGCGTTTAATCCCGAAAATAACCTTGCATCCGTAGCAAAAACGCCACAGGGTTGAGTACAGCCAGGAAGAAAACTCGCAATAGGATATATTTTGATCAGAATTGTGTATACTCTATCAGTGCTGTCCAAGATAAATTAAATTCATACGAGCCTTCCTCATAAAATAAGGCTTTTGGACGGACAAATCCCAACTTTGAAATTCAGGTTCTTGCGGATGCTGTCCAAATTATGCCCACA
>Ga0181533_1001433_pt1 | contig 30732 bp, 30 predicted proteins | sample PEATcosm2014_Bin_45_FD_119772 | JGI IMG/M metagenome (GOLD analysis project Ga0181533, IMG submission 119772) | Peatland microbial communities from MTU Mesocosm Facility, Houghton, MI, USA - PEATcosm2014_Bin11_60_metaG | ecosystem: Environmental > Terrestrial > Soil > Wetlands > Peat | place...
ACCCTTCTGGTCACCGCCGCAACGATGGGCATGTCCGGCGTTCTGATCGTTCCGCTCGAACACGAATTCGGTTGGGACGATGCGCAAATCTCGACGGCGCTGGCGCTGCGGATTCTGTTGTTCGGATTTTTTGGCCCGTTTGCGGCAGCCTTCATGAATCGCTTCGGCGTGCGCCTGGTCATCGTCGTGGCGATGGTGTTGATCGCGGCGGGCCTGCTGGGGTCGCTGGCGATGACGCAGGTGTGGCATCTCCTCGTGCTGTGGGGCGTCGTGGTCGGCATCGGCACCGGCCTCACCGCCATGGTGTTGGCGGCGACGGTGGCGGCGCGCTGGTTCAATCACCGCCGCGGTCTGGTCATGGGGATGCTGGCGGCGAGCACCGCGACCGGACAGCTCCTGTTCCTGCCGTTGATCGCCGAACTCACGACCCGCTTCGGCTGGCGCGTCGCGATGGTTTTCGTCTCCGTGGCGCTGCTGCTCACCGGGGTCGTTGCGTTCTATTTGATGCGCGACCGGCCGAGCGATCTCGATCTGCCGCTCTATGGCGAGACCGCGGTGACGCCGCCGCCCGCCGCCGGAGTGGGTCTGGTGTCGCTGCTACTTTCGCCGCTGATCGTGCTGAAGGATTGCTCACGCGTGCCGATCTTCTGGGTGCTGTTCGGCACCTTCTTCGTCTGCGGCTGCAGCACCAACGGCTTGGTGCAAACCCATTTCATCACGCTGTGCATCGACTACGGCATCACCGCGGTCGCAGGCGCAAGCTTCCTTGCCATGATGGGCGTCTTCGACCTGATCGGCACGACCGGTTCCGGCTGGCTGTCCGATCGCTTCGACAATCGTTGGCTATTGTTCTGGTATTACGGCTTGCGCGGGCTTTCGCTGCTCTATTTGCCGTTCTCCGCCTTCAGCTTCTACGGCTTGTCGCTGTTTTCCATGTTCTACGGACTGGACTGGGTCGCGACCGTGCCGCCGACCGTCAAGCTTGTCGGCGACCGCTTCGGCCGCGAGAAGACCGGCGTGGTGTTCGGCTGGATCTTCACCGGCCACCAGATCGGCGCCGCGACCGCCGCCTTCGGCGCCGGATTGGTGCGCACCGAATATTCCACTTATCTGCCGGCGTTCTTCTTCGCCGGCGCGCTCTGCATCGTCGCGGCGCTTCTGGTGCTGACCGCGCGCAAGCCGGCGCCGAAAGATTTTGTCGTGGTGCCGGTGCCGGCGCGGGGGTGACGATCGGGCAATCGGAAAACGGGCTGCGTTCAAGTCCCCGAAGGCGTGCCGATCCAGCGATAATACCCGGTCCCCGTCCGTTCGCCCGGCTCTTCCTTAACCAAGTTGGCTGCCTTCATCTGGTTGAGGTTCGAGAGAGCGGTGGTCTGGTCGAGCTCCGCGTCGTTCATGATGCCGCCTAGGGTTCGGCGCCTCAGCGGAAATCCCGGATCGTTCAAGGCATCGAAAATCTTCTTTTGGATGTCGGTGAGATGCGACGGTGCCGGCGTCAATGATGCTTTCGCCTCGGGCTTTAGAACCTGATTGAGCCTCAGATCGTCAGCTACGCCTCGCGCCTTGATCGAATTTTCCTCCGCCTGGCTGGCCGCACCCAAGGCCTTCTTTGCCGTATTTTTGGTCTGGTTCATTTCCTGCAACAGCTTGGCATAGACCGCCTCCAAATACTTTTGCGCGAAGACGGCGGCGAGGACACAAAGACCAAAAAATACGAACCAACTCTGCAACTCGGTTGCGAAATCATCCTTAAAAATTGCATCCGAAATCTTGCTTTGAATGAGATAAAGCAGCAGCGGAACGGTACTGGCCGCAGCGATGCTGAGTAGGATGTAATAGATCGCCGGCAATTTCGTCGCGATTGCCGAAGCGCCGCCCGGCCCGACCAAATCGTTCGGGTTTTTTGGCCCGCCGCCTTTGGCGGGCTCGCCGTTATCATTGCTTGGTTTGTTTTGCCCGAAATAATTCACTAACCCGCCGAGAATGCCGGCGATGATAATGCAGGAAAGAACAGCTGCCGCGGTTTGGCCAAACGACGCCATGGCGATCTCCACGCTCAGGCTCGGCATAAGATTAATCCAACAGTTGCACGTTAATCAATGGCAACTCCTGATGCGGGCGCAAATGATATTATCGCCGTTTTTCCTCGATCTTGTCCCAGATCAGCGCCGCGATATCCGGCCCGCCGAAATTCTTCACTGCGCGGATGCCGGTGGGCGAGGTGACGTTGATCTCGGTGAGAAAGCCGCCGATCACGTCGATGCCGACGAAGAGGAGGCCGCGCCGGCACAGCGGTTCTTCGAGCCGGGCGCAGATTTCGCGCTCGCGCGGCGTGAGGTCGGTCGCCTTGGGCACGCCGCCGCGCACCATGTTGGAGCGCAGGTCGTCGGGTGCCGGCACGCGGTTGATGGCGCCGGCGAATTCGCCATCGACCAAAATGATGCGCTTGTCGCCCTCCTTCACCGCGGGCAGATATTTTTGGATCACCCACGGCTCGCGGAAGGTCGCGGCGAACAGGTCGTAGAGCGAGCCGAAATTGAGATCGTCGGGCTGCAGCCGGAACACCGCCTCGCCGCCTTTGCCGTAAAGCGGCTTCATCACGATGTCGCGGTACTCGGTGCGGAACGCCTTGATGGCATCGAGGTCGCGGCTGACCAGCGTCGGCGGCATCAGGTCGGGAAATTCGGTGACGAAGACCTTCTCCGGCGCGTTGCGCACCTGGGCCGGATCGTTGACGACCAGCGTGCCTGGCTGGATGCGCTCGAGCATATGGGTCGAGGTGATGTAAGCGAGATCGAATGGCGGGTCCTGCCGCAGCAGCACCACGTCGAATGATGCAAGGGGTGCGTGGCGCGGCTCGCCGAGCGAATAGTGGTCGCCGGCCTGGTCGCGCACGACGAGCGGCCGTACCGTCGCGGAAACCTCGCCGTCGCGGAGCGCCAGCCGGTCGGGCGTGTAATAGGCCAAGGAATAGCCGCGGGCCTGCGCTTCTAGCAGCAAGGCGAAGGTGGAATCGCCGCGGATATTGATCCGCTCGATCGGATCCATTTGGACGGCGACGTTCAGGGCCATGGCACGTTCCGTATTTCGGGAGGCGGCAAAGCTCTACGCAATTTCTCTTCGCACCGCCACAATGCTCCGGCGTCAGCGCGTGGCATCGAAAGCATTGACGATGTGGCGCGGCATTTGGCCGGGCGCGACCGCGATTACGTCGAAGCGGATTTCGGCATCGACGTCGTCGGGATGATGCACGAGCCAGAATTCGGCGGCTTCGATGATGCGGCGCTTGCCCCGCTCGGTCACCGCTTCCAAGGCCGCGTCGATGCTGTCGCGCGCTTTCACCTCGACGAAGACCAGCGAACGGCGGCGCCGGGCGACGATGTCGATCTCGCCGTACGGCGTTTTCCAGCGCCGCGCCGCGATCCGATAGGCCTTGGCGACCAGCAGCATCGCGGCACGGCTTTCCGCCGACAGGCCGAGCCGGAACGCCGTGACCCGTTCCGGGCGCGGCGCCGGCTTGGCGGGCTTCAGCGGCTTGGCGCGGCGCGTCACTTTTTGCCCTCCGCACCGGCTTCTACGGCCAGCGCCAGCGCGCGTTGATAGATTTCGCGCCGCGGCAGGCCGGTCGCATCCGCCACTTCGGCGACCGCATCTTTGAGCGAAACGCGGTTGAGCGCGTGGCGAAGCAGCATTTCGGTATCGGTCGCGCTTGGCTGCGCCGGCGCTTGCGGCGGCGCGATGACAACAACGATCTCGCCGCGCGGTTCGCTTTGCGCGCAGGTTTCCGCAAGGCTCGCGAGATCGCCGCGCCGGACCTCTTCGTGCAGTTTCGTCAGTTCGCGGCAGAGGGCGGCCTCCCGTTGCGGTCCCAATCCGGCGGCGAGGTCGGCAAGCGTCGCGGCGATCCGCGGTCCGCTCTCGAATAGAACGAGCGTTGCCGGTATGCGGCCGAGTTCGGCGATGCGGGCGCGCCGCGCCGCCTGTTTCGGCGGCAGAAATCCCACGAACATAAATTGATCGGTCGGCAATCCGGCAACGCTCAATGCCGTGAGCAATGCCGATGCGCCCGGCAGGGCCGTGACCGGATAGCCGGCCGCCGCCGCGTCCCGCACCAGCTTGAAGCCCGGATCGGAGATCAGCGGCGTGCCGGCGTCCGAGACCAGCGCGATGGCGGCGTTACCGGCGAGGCGATGCAGCAGCGCCGGCCGCGCCTGCGCCGCGTTGTGCTCATGATAGGGCGTGAGCGGCGTCGCGATGGCATAGCGGTCCAGCAATTTGCGGGTCACGCGGGTATCCTCGCAGGCGATCAGGTCGGCTCCGGCGAGCGCCTCCAGCGCCCGCAAGGTGATATCGCCGAGATTGCCGATCGGGGTGGCGACGATGTGCAAGCCGGCAGGGAGCTTCGGCGCGGCAACCTCGCGGCCGGCGACAAGGTAGTGCCGTTGCGGGCCGCCCTCGTCACGCGGTAGATTTCGAAACTTCTTCCTCATGGCGCATCACTCTAGCGCCGCCACGCACGATCGTCATGACGATGGTCATGATACTGGCAAATTCCTCATCTTTTTCACTTGGTTAACCATTCGTCGCCAATATGTCCGAATGGCGTTGCCTTGAAGGGCAGCGGCGTTCGGGTCGCCGTGGGGAGAACCGCCGTGTCCGCGCAAGTGCTGGTTCAGGCGTCGGCGGCAATTTTGACGCGAGATCTGCCAACCCGGCGCCGCGCGATTGCGGGCTTGCTCGCCACGTCGGGTGCCCTGTTGGCCGGTTGCTCCGGAAATTCGCAATATTTGTCGTCGTCGCCGCCTCCGGTGCAGGGCCCGCAGGCCCCGCAGGCCGTGACGATCGGTGCCGGGGGGGTCAAAGCCGGTCTTATTCTGCCGATGTCGGCCCCGGGCAATGCGGGGGTTGCCGGCCAGGCCATGCGCAACGCCGCGGAAATGGCGCTCGCCGAATTCAACGCCCCCAACATCCAGCTTCTGGTCAAGGACGACGGGGGTACTGCGGAAGCCGCTCGGCTCGCCGCGCAACAAGTGCTCGATGACGGCGCCGAGATCATTTTGGGGCCGCTGTTCGCGCAATCAGTGAGCTTCGTCGGCCAAGTGGCGCGCGCCCGCAATGTGCCGATCATCGCCTTTTCGACCGATGCGAATGTCGCGTCGAACGGCGTCTATCTCTTGAGCTTCCTGCCCGAATCCGATGTCGATCGTATCGTGCAATATGCCACCTCGACCGGGAAACGCTCGTTCGCGGCTTTGATTCCGGACAATCCCTACGGCACGGTGGTCGAAGCCGCATTCAAACAAGCCGTGACTCGGCGCAGCGGCCAAATCGTCGCGCTCGAGCACTACCCGCACGACAAGACCGCCATGGCGGGTCCGATCCATAACGTCGCCCAGGCATCGGCGCGGGCCGACGTTTTGTTCATTCCGGACAGCGGCGATGTGGTGCCGGACGTGGTGGCGGGCCTAGTCGCGGACGGCGTCAACATCAAACGGCTGCAACTGCTTGGCACCGGGCTGTGGGACGACCCGCGCATCTATGCGACGGCCCCGCTCGACGGCGGCTGGTTCGCGGCGCCGGACGGTACGGGCTACAAGAATTTCACCGCGCGCTACCGCGCCCGTTACAAGCAGGATCCCGTCCGCACTGCGACGCTTGCCTACGACGCCGTGGCGCTGATCGCCGCTCTGGTGAAGACCCAGGGCGCGCAGAGATTTTCCTCCGAAGTGCTGACCAATCCGTCGGGATTCTCCGGCATCGACGGGCTGTTCCGGTTCCGCTCCGACGGCACCAATGAACGCGGCCTCGCGGTGCTGCGCGTCGCTCCCGCCGGGCCGCAAATCATATCGCCGGCGCCGAAGAGCTTTGGCGGATCGGTCGCCGGATAGTAAGCTTGCTTATGAATTTTCAGGGGCGCGAAGCGCTCCCAACGGAGCTGCCTTGCGGCTACGCCGCAAGGTCGGCAACCACCGCATCGAGCAGGGGAAATCCCGGCAGCGTGACCCGCAATCGCCCGGCCGCTGTGGCTTCGACCAGGCCATGCCCCTGCAGGGACGCGATGCGGGAGGGATCGAGCGCTCGGCCGGAGATGGCCTCGTAGCGGGCGAGATCGATCCCTTCGGCAAGCCGAAGCCCCATCAGCAGGAACTCGTCCGACCTTTCCTCGCGGGTCAGCACCTCGTCGCTGACGATACCGTCGCCGCGCGCCTCGACGGCCGCGAGCCAGGACTCCGGCCGCTTCTCGGTCGCGACGGCATGGCGGCCGCCGTCGATATCGAGGCGGCCATGCGCGCCCGGTCCGATGCCGGCATATTCGTGAGCGCGCCAATAGACGAGGTTATGCCGGCATTCCCCGCCGGGTCGGGCGTGATTGGAAATCTCATAGGCCGGGAGCCCGCGCGCCGCGCAAACTTCCTGGGTCGTATCATAGAGCGCGCGCGCGATGTCCTCGTCCGGAAGCTGCAATTTGTGCGCAGCATGAAGCGCAGCAAACGGCGTCTCCGGTTCGATGGTCAACTGGTAGAGCGAAAGATGTTCGCCGGCCACGGCCAGCGCGGTCCGCAATTCACGGCCCCAGTCGGCCGGCTGCTGTCCCGGCCGGGTGTAGATCAGGTCGAAGGAATAGCGGTCGAACACGGCGCGGGCGACGCCGACGGCGTCGAGCGCCTCGCGCGCCGTGTGCAAGCGTCCGAGTTCCCCGAGCACCCGGTCGTCAAGAGCCTGGACGCCGAGCGACACCCGATTGACGCCGGCAGTTCGGTAGCCGCGAAAGCGCGTGGCCTCGACGCTTGTCGGATTGGCTTCCATCGTGATTTCGGCATCGGCCGCGACACGCCAATGCCCGGCTATGGCGTCGAGTACGGCCGCGATCGTGGCCGGCTGCATCAGCGATGGCGTGCCGCCGCCGAAAAAGATCGTGGATACAGTTCGGTCCGGAACCCTTGCTGCGGTCGCGGCGATTTCGGCGGCGAACGCCCGCGCAAAGCGGGGCTCGTCGATCGCGGTGTGACGGACGTGACTGTTGAAATCGCAATAGGGGCATTTCGACAGGCAAAACGGCCAGTGGATATAGACGCCGAAAGCCTGTTCGCTATCGACCAAGACACGCCTCCGCGAGCTTGCAGAACGCGCGGGCGCGATGCGAGAGACCCCGGCCGCGTGGCGGCAGGCCGTGCTTCTCTTCGCTCGACATTTCACCGAAGGTCCGGTCGTGCCCGTCGGGCAAGAAGATGGGGTCGTAGCCGAAGCCCTTGTCGCCGCGCGGCGGAAAGACCAGTACGCCGTCGACGCGCGCCTCGAAATCCTCGGTATGGCCGTCCGGCCAGGCGACACAGAGCGCCGAGACGAAATGCGCCGTGCGGCGCTCCGGCACCGTCGCGCCGCGCTCCTGCAGCCTTTCCTCGATCATTGCCATGGCGCGGCGGAAATTCTTGTCGGGACCGGCCCAGCGCGCGGAATGAATGCCGGGCTCGCCATTGAGCGCGTCGACCGCAAGCCCGGAATCGTCGGCAAAACCGGGCAGGCCGGACGCCCGAGCCGCCGCCCGCGCCTTGATGCGCGCATTGTCGCGAAACGTCATTCCCGTTTCGTCCGGCTCTTGCAGATTAAGCCCAGCCGCCGATATGGCGTCGATCCCGTAAGGCGCAAGCAGTTCGCGCATTTCGGCGAGCTTGCCGGGGTTGTGCGTGGCGATGACCAGACGCCCGGTGATTTGGCGGTGCGTCGGTCCGCTCACGGTGCCCCTCACATCACTGCCATCTTCTGCAGATCGACGAGTTTGGTGACACCCTTGCGCGCCAGTGCCAAGAGCGCGCCGAATTGCTCCTCCGAAAACGGCACCTTTTCGGCGGTCGCCTGCACCTCGACGATATTGCCGTTGCCGGTCAGCACGAAATTGGCGTCGGTATCGGCCTGCGAATCCTCGGCATAATCGAGATCCAGCACGGCCACGCCCGAACAGACGCCGCAGGAGATCGCCGCGATGTGGTCGCGCAGCACCTCCATCTCGACCATCTGGCGCGTCTTCATCCAGGCAAGGCAATCGTAAAGCGCGATCCAGGCGCCGGTGATCGAAGCGGTGCGGGTGCCGCCGTCGGCCTGGATCACGTCGCAGTCGATGGTGATCTGCCGTTCGCCGAGCGCCTTGAGATCGACCACCGAACGCAGGCTGCGGCCGATCAGCCGCTGGATTTCCACGGTGCGGCCGTTCTGCTTGCCGGCCGACGCCTCGCGCCGCGTGCGCTCCAGCGTCGCGCGCGGCAGCATGCCGTATTCGGCCGTGATCCAACCGCGCGCCTGACCCTTGAGCCAGGGCGGCAGGCGATCCTCGAGCGTCGCGGTGACGAGCACGTGGGTGTCGCCGAATTTCACGAAACAGGAGCCTTCCGCATATTTCACCACGCCGCGTTCGAGCGAAACGGGGCGCAATTCATCGGGTTGTCGCCGGCTCGGCCGCATGCGGATCTCCTGATTGCCGGACATGATGCAATGGCTGCGGGACGCTTTTAGGCGGTCCTCTATGCCCGCCACAAGACCAATACGCCGATTGCCGCAATGCCATTTGCCTTCAACGCCGGCTAACCGATACGCTCGAGCAGGCCACAAGGCGGCGGGAGGGGAAGAATATGGCGCAGGACGCCCATCGAGAAACCACGCAACGCTTGGCCGAATTCGCAGCCTCGCTGCGCTACGAGGCTTTGCCGGAACACACCCGGGAGCATTGCAAGGATCTTATCCTCGACGCACTCGCCTGCGCAGTCGCCGGGCATCAGGGTGAGGAGACCGCACAGATCGCCAAGTTCGCCTCGGCACTGGCCCAAAGCAGCGAATCGAGCGTCATCGGCGGCGGTCATTTGTCGCTGGCCGGCGCGACGCTGCTCAACGGCTACCTCATCACCGCGGTGACGATGTGTGACGTGCATCGCGCGACCATGACCCATATCACCCCGGAAATCGTGCCGCCGGCGCTGGCGATCGCGGAACGCGACGGGCTGACCGGCCGCCAACTGTTGGTCGCCGTCGCCGCGGGCTGCGAAGTGACGACGCGGATCGGCATCGGGCTCGATTATCCGGCGTTTCGGGCGCGCGGCTTTCACGGTCCGGGCATCATCGGTCCGTTCGGCGCCGCGGCTGCCGTCGGCTCGCTGCTTGGCTTCGATGCCGAGACCATGGCGCGGGCGTTCGGCCTCGCCGGCAGCCAAGCCGGCGGTACATTTGCCGCCTGGGGTACGCCGACGGTGAAATTCCATCAATGCCGCGGCGCGCTGTCGGGATTGATGGCCGCTCTCCTGGCGCAGCAGAACTTCGTCGCGACCCACGAATTTCTTACCGCCAAAGACGGCGGGCTGTACAATGCCTTTGCCGCCGGCGGCAAGCCGGCAGCGGCGACCGCCGAACTCGGGCAACGCTTCGAGCTGGAACAGATCGCGCTGCGGCTGTGGCCCTCGGCAACGGTCATCCAGGGACTGAACACCGCTCTGTTCGAACTCGTCACCAAGCACGACATCGATACCGTGCGCGTGCGCCAGGTCCGCATCGCGCTGAGCCGATCCGCGTTCGACATGCACGGCGGCTTTCGCACCTACAAGGCAAAATTCGAGGCGCTGTTGTCGGCGCATTACAGTGCCGCGGCGATGCTGCACGACCGCGCGCTGACCTTGGCGCAGTTCGAGCCGAACCGTTACGACGATCCAAAGCTGCGGAGCTTCGCTGCCGAAAAAGTCGAGGTCCGCGCCGATGCTGCGGTGTCAGGATCGCAGGCGATCGTGGACATCGCCCTCGACGATGGCGCGACACTCTCGGCGCGTTGCGAACATCCGCTCGGCTCGAGCGAGAATCCGCTGTCGCGCGCGCAGATCGAAGACAAGTTCCGCGGCTACGCGAAAGGCGTTTTGTCCGACGCACAGGTCGCCGATGTGCTGGGCGCGGTCGCGCGGCTTCAGGATTTCGGTTCGGTGCACAAGCTCATGACGCTGTTGCGCGCCGCGCCGCGTGCGATGGCGGCGGCGGAGTGATATGTTTGACGGTATTGCGGGCGGCGCGAGGCGGCGAACTCGCAATCAAGATTTGCGCATTGGGGTGATGAATTCCGGCCGCCGCTCTGGCGTTCGGGCCCAGGAATGACGAAGTGGGGTAATGATCTTTGGCCAGTCCCGACTTTCCCGTCGGCGTGAACCAACTGGGCTTGGCCCAGCTCAACGAACGTTCGCGGGAGATATTCCGCCTCATCGTCGAGAGTTATCTCGCCACCGGCGAACCGGTCGGCTCGCGCAATTTGTCCCGCATCCTGCCCATGACCTTGTCGCCCGCGTCGGTGCGCAACGTCATGTCCGATCTCGAACAGCTCGGCCTCGTCTACGCGCCACACACCTCGGCCGGCCGGTTGCCGACCGAGATGGGACTGCGCTTTTTCGTCGACGCGCTGATGCAGGTGGGGGACCTCACCGAGCGCGACCGCCGGGCGATCGAGGCGCAGGTCGCGGCGTCAGGCCAGGGCAAGTCGGTCGAGGCGGTCTTGACCGAAGCGTCGGGCCTGCTTTCGGGTTTGAGCCGCGCCGCCGGCGTGGTGCTCACCTCCAAATCGAATCCGCGGCTCAAGCATATCGAATTCGTACGGCTCGAACCGGAACGCGCGCTTGTCATCCTTGTCGGCGAGGATGGCCAGGTCGAAAACCGCGTCCTCAATATTCCGATCGGTCTGCCGACTTCGGCGCTCACGGAAGCGGCCAATTTTCTCAATGCGCGGATCCGCGGCCACACCCTCGATGAGGTCAAGGCGGAGACCGAGCGTACGCTGAAGGAAAGCGAGGCGCAGCTCGATCAGCTGACGAAAAGAATCGTCGCCGACGGGCTGGCGAGCTGGTCGGGCGGCGAGAGCGACGAGCGCAAACTGATTGTGCGGGGCCAGGCGCATCTGCTCGACGACCTCAAGGCGGTGACCGACCTCGAACGCGTGCGGCTTTTGTTCGACGACCTCGAGACCCGGCGCGAGGTGATCGATTTGCTCGGCCGTGCCGAGCAGGCCGAGGGGGTGCGGGTCTTCATCGGCTCGGAAAACAAGCTGTTCTCGTTGTCCGGTTCCTCTACGATCGTCGCGCCTTATCACGATGCCTCCGGTCACATCGTCGGCGTCCTCGGCGTCATCGGCCCGACCCGGCTGAACTATGCGCGCATCGTTCCCATGGTCGATTATACTGCCAAGGTCGTAAGCAAGCTCCTCGGCGGTTGACAGCGAACGCCCGGCCCTCTCCAGCGCTTGATTTTTGCAGGCTGAACCCTGATATGCGGGGCGCCAGAGCGCGATCCCGAGAAGCCTGCCCCGGACTCGGTCCGGGCGGGTTACCGGTTTTCGGATAAGATCATGCTCAACGAAAACAGTGGGATGAGGCTATGACGGAAGAGACCGCTCGGGCTGAGGACGACGCGGCCGCAGCGCCACAGGCTGCGTCGCCGGCCGCCGCGCCGGATCCGGCACAACCCGATCCGGTGGCTGTCGCGATCGAGCTCCGCGACCGGCTGTTGCGAACGCTTGCCGAGATGGAAAACCTGCGCAAACGCACCGAGCGCGAAGTCTCCGATTCGCGGCTTTATGGGGTCTCCTCCTTCGCCCGCGACCTTATCGTCGTCGCCGACAATATGCGGCGCGCGCTCGATGCGGTGGCGCCGGAATTGCGCGGCGGTGCCGAAGCCGGCGTAAAGGCGCTGATCGACGGCGTCGAATTGACCGAGCGCGAACTCGTCAAGGCCCTGGAGAAGAACGGCGTCCGCCAGTTCACGCCCCAGGGCGAGAAATTCGATCCGAACGTGCACCAGGCCATGTTCGAAGTACCCGACCCATCGGTGCCGGCCGGCAGCGTCGTCCAGGTGGTGCAGCCCGGTTACATGATCGGCGAGCGCGTGTTGCGACCGGCCATGGTCGGGGTGTCGAAGGGCGGGCCGAAAACAGCGCCGGCTTCGGCCAATAACGACAATGCCAAGGCCGCGGCGAAAGAGTCGGCCACCCGAGATTCCTGAATCACTTCTGATCGATACTATCGCGCACGGTGCGTAGCCGCGTGAACACGTCCGGCCAGACCTCGGCGGGCGCGATGCCGATCATTTGCATGAATCCGCCGGTGCCGAACCGCAGCCACTGCACGACCATGATATCGCCGCCGGTCTTGCCCTCCTTCGCCTTCGCCAAGGTTTGATAACCGGGCTGGTTACTGATGCGCAGCGGCTCGGCGTCTTGCAGGCGTACCTCCCTGAGGCCGCCGATCTGGTCGAACGTGACCCGCGCGAAGCTGTCGCGATCCGCGGCTTCGGCGGGACCGCCTGACATGACCGCAATCAAAAAATGCGCGAGGCGAGGGGTGCCCGAGGCCTCCTTGCCGCCGTCGGGCGGCGTATCGACGAGCATCAGAGCGCTCCCCGGCACCACGTCGTCGATCCGGAAGCCGGCCAGGTCGCCGACGGTGAACGGCAGCAGGCTGAGCCGCTCGGCGTCGGGCACGCTGGCCCGTATGGCGAGCGTCGCAAGCAAATCGCGCACGACTTTATCCGAATAGGTCTGGTCCTGGTCCGAAATTTGGACGGTCACGAGCGCCGTTACGTCGCCGGCGGCGGCGACGACGAGGAGCCATTTGCGAAAGCGTCCCTTGTCGGTCGCCTGCTTGCCGCTGAGGATGAAACCCTTTCCGGCGCCCATGGTGACCGGTTCGCGCTTGTCGATGGCGAGCCCTTGCTTCTGCAGCGCCTCCGGAACCATGGACTTATCGAGCTGGTCGTAGGCTGCGGCCGGCAGCGCGGCCAGGAGAATCGCGGCGTTCTTGTCGCGGTCTTCGAAACCCTCGAAGGTTCGGCTCTGCACCATGCCGGGAGGCGGTACGAGACCGAGCCGCGAGCCGGTGGGAAAAATCGGATCGGCCGCCCGTGCCGGCATTGCCAGCGCGACGAGGGCGAGCACGCCGAGCAGGAACGCGGCAGGCCGAATCGCTTGGCTTTTGATTGCGCTATTCATCGCTGTTCGAATTGGCCGTTTGAATTGTAATGGCGGATTTACGCGCCGCCTCGCCCGGGCGGTGGTGCCGCAGTGTCGGGTCGGGTCACCCGTCGCATGGTCAGATTGATCCGTCCGTCGTCCGCGAGCAAGGTCGAGGTGCCAGGGTAGATGCGGTCGACGCCATGAAAGGCAAGCCGGGCATCGCCACCAAGGACGACGACATCGCCGGAATTGAGGCGAAGCGAGCGGGTCGGATCGCTACGCCGTAAGCCGCCGATGCGGAACAGGCACGAATCCCCAAGTGAAATCGAGACGACCGGCGCCGAAAAATCCGCCTCGTCGCGATCCTGATGCAGCCCCATTTTCGCGGACGCGGCATAGAAATTGATCAGACAGGCCTCCGGCGGATGCGGATAATCGGCGACGTCGTTCCACAATGCGAAGAGTGCATCGGGCAGCGGCGGCCAGGGTCGGCCGGTCAACGGGTGCGTCGGCTCGTAGCGGTAACCGCGCTCATCGGAGATCCAACCCAGCGTTCCGCAGTTCGACATGCGCACCGACATCGGGCGCCCCGAGCGCGGCATGCGCGGCGTATAGAGCGGCGCCGTCGCAAAAATTTCATGGATGGCCGCGAGCGTCGCGGCCTGTTTCTCGCGATCGAGATAGCCTGGATAGAAGCGCAGTCCTGTCGCGCAGTTCAGCAGGGCCATCGGCTCAGCCTTTATCGGATTTTTACCGGTTAACGTCAGGGTTTGCCGCATGTCGCTGCTCTCTTCACCGGTCCGGACCGTCGCGGAGGCCAAGACTTCCGGCCAATCGCCGATCGAGGTCCTCTATGCAAAGTGGACGCTCGCCGCCGGCGTCTTCTTCGTCACATTCGAGACCAGTGTGCTTTTCCTCGCCGGCATGCCGCCCGTCGACAGGCCGTGGCTCGACGGGATGAGTTTCGTCTTCGGGCGCGACTTTCTCAATACGTGGCTGGGCGGCCGCTCGGTGTTCTTCGGCGGTCCTGCACCATGGTTCAATTACCGGATCTACAATGAGGCGCTTCGGCAATTGCTGGGCATCCCATATCCGGAAGTCTACTGGTCTTACCCGCCGCATCTCGTTTTATTCGTCTGGCCCTTCGGTCTCTTGCCCTATATGGCAGCCTACCTCGCGTGGTGCGCGATCGGCATCGCGCTCTATCTGTTCGCCTGTTCCGCCGCCATCCCGCGCCGGCACTTGCGGTTTCTCGCCGTGGCCCCCGGCATCGCGGTGTGCATATTCTTCGGCCAGAACGGCTTCTACACGTCGGCGCTCCTGATCGGCGGTCTGCTCTGCCTCGATCGGCGGCCGGTTCTTGCCGGCGTGCTGTTCGGCATCCTCACGATCAAGCCACAGCTCGGCCTGTTGCTGCCGGTGGTGCTGCTGCTCGAACGGAGATGGGTGACGATCGTATCGGCCGCGCTCACGGCGGCGATGCTGGTCACGCTCACCACGATGCTATTCGGCTGGGGCATCTGGATCGACTTCTGGCAAAAGGTGGTCCCGCAACAGGTCTGGCTCACGGAGACGAGCGACGGCTTGCTGTTCTCCTTGGTGGCATCGCCGTTCTTTGGCGCGCGCCTCGTCAACCTGCCGATGGGCGTCGCCTGGGCTGTCCAATATTTTGTGGCTGCGCTCGCGATTGTCGCCGTGGTCTGGACCTATTGGAAGCGCCGCGATCCGGCCCTGTCGCTGGCGCTCTTGGTCACCGCGACCTTCCTGTTCACGCCTTACATCCTCAATTACGACATGGTGATATTCGGCTTCGTGGTCGCCTTGCTGCGCGACCGCAACGACAATACGATGCGCGACCACTGGCTGTTGCTCGCGATCTGGAGCCTGCCGGTAACGATGATGCTCTCGGCGGTTATCTGGATTCCACTGGCGCCGATCGTATTGATCGCGTTCGCCGCCCGGCTGCTGTGGCGCCTGGCGCATGGCGAAGATCGCGAATCACGGCTGCTGCCGGCGGAGCCCGCTCTCGTCTCCGCTTAGCTTGCCGCGCGGTCAGATCAGGCCGCGCGCGTACCGGCCGTCTTCTCGGGAACGAGGCGGACGCTGTCGAGGGCGTCGCGCACTCCGGATTCGCCTGACTCGTGATATTCGGCGTCTTCGTTGACGTTCCAAACGTCGTAGAGCCGCTCGCCGGCCAAGATGTTGCGGGCGGTCAGCATCGCCGTCATCATCGCGTGGTCCTGGTTATTGTAGCGATGCATGCCGTTGCGGCCGACGACGTGAAGGCTCGGATAGCTGCCCTCGAGGTCGAGCCGGATGGCGTCGATATTCGCGCGATATTCCTCGTCGTAGACGGGGTAGGCCTTGGCTTGGCGCACGACGCAGGCGTCGACGATGTCGGCCTCGGCGACCAGCCCGATCTTCGCCACTTCCTGCTTTGCCAAGGCGATGAGCTCGGCGTCCGGCGCATTCCATAAGCCGTCGCCCTCGAAGCAGAAATATTCCAGGCCGAGGCAGCACATGCCGGGAAGCACCATTTCCGGCGACCAGGAGCGGAAGTTCTGCACCCTGCCGACTTTCACGCTCGGATCGTGGATGTAGATCCAGTTGTCGGGGAAGAGTTCGTCCTTGCGGACCATCAGTGCCACGGTGAGGAAGTCGCGATAACGCAGCGCGCGCGCATGCAGGAGCGAGATCGGCGTCGGCTTGATGCGCGCCACCAGTTCGCGCAGCGGCGCCGAACTGACGACATGACGTGCCGTGTAGCTTTCGCGGCCCCCGCGTGTGGTTGCGACCTCGATGCGCCAGACCTTGCGGGCTTCGTCGAATTCGAGCGCGACAAGCTCGCGCCCCATCAGAATGCGTCCGCCCTGCGCGTCGATCTTGCGCGCCGCCGCCTCCCACATCATGCCGGGCCCCTTGCGGGGGTATTGGAAGCTCTCGATCAGCGTTTTGACGGTATCGTCGCCGGCTTTGGCTTTACGACCGAAACCCAGCGATCGCTTCAGGCCGTTGATGACGGCGGTGGTCAGATCGAGCCCCTTGATGCGTTGCGCGGCCCAATCGGCGGAAATCTCGTCGCATGACATGCCCCAGACCTTCTCGGTATAGGTCTTGAAGAAGATCTGGAACAGCCGTTCGCCGAACTGATTGCGCACCCATTCGTGGAACGTGCGCGCCTGGGCCACCGGGAACGCCTTGGCGTAGGCGTAGGACAAAACGCAGGCCGCACTGGTCAAAATGCCGAGTTTGAACAGCGCTTCGAAGGCTTTGAGCGGATAGGCGAAGAATCTGCCATTGTAATAAATCCGCGACAGCCGCGGCCGTGCAATGAAATCGTCGGGCAGGATCTCCTGCCACAGCGCGACGACCTCCTTCGATTTGGAAAAAAAACGGTGGCCGCCGATGTCGAACAGGTAGCCTTTGTAATCGACCGTGCGGCTGATACCGCCGACATAAACCGGGTCGCGCTCGATCACGAGGACGGAACGCGCCTCTTTGGTCAGGCAATAGGCGGCGGTGAGGCCGGCGGGGCCGGCGCCGATCACGAACACGTCGACATCGACGGTGGCGGTGCGAAGCGTCATGGCGCGGCCTTCAGGCAGGTCGATGCGGTGCGGGTGATTGGCGCGGGCGGAAGGCAAACAGCGACTGGCCGGCATAGGAGAACAGCGCGGCCGCGGCGGCGCCGATCAGCACGGCGAGCTGCGGCATCGCGGCCAGCACGGTGACGACCAGGATCGCGAACAAGCCGTAGCTCACGGCCTGCGCCGAGGCGGCCACCATGGCGTAGCGCATCGCTTCGTCGGCCGCGCGACGACCGCTGCGGTCGAAGGTCAGCGCGCGGTTGAGCCGCCAAGTCACAAGCGTTGCGACCGCGAGCGAGACGAGACGCGCCAGAAGGGGGTGCGGTGTATGGGCGAGCACGAGCGTAAAAACCCCGAGATCGGTGGCGAGGCCGAGGCTCCCGACACCGAGAAACCGAAGCGGTCGCGGCAACACGACCGCCAGCCCGCGAAGCGGATCGCGGTCGGGGACCGCAGATGCGGGCGGCGGGCCGAACTCGATACTGTCGACGCGCATGACGTCTCCCGGACGTGGGCGGTGGTTGCGGCGCCATTTCCGGCCGGCTGGCCGTCCGCGCTCGTCCCTTCGCCCCCCACATCCGTGGCAGGTTTTTGTTAATGCCGGGCTAGCGCCACAGGGCGAATTTGACGGTCGGGCCGACACCGTTAAAAGAAGCTCAATGCTGTTCTGCCAGACCGGCGTCGCCGCGATCGGCGTGGATGAGCTCGCCCCTTCACCGGGTGCGGTGCGTGGCCGGTCGCGAGCCGGCAATCCTGCCTTGCGGGGCGGAGCCGCCCTCCTATATGAGCCAAGGGAAATCGACTCAGGCAGTCTCACTGGGTTGGAGCTGGGCAGCACCGCTAGAGCGACCCGGCGGGCCGTGAGGCGATCGTAACGTTGAAAAAGGGGGTCGGACTTCCGGGCGCCGTTCGGGCCTGCCCGACCTGCCGCAAGAGAGAGGAATTAAGACCATGGGCAAGGTCATCGGTATTGATCTCGGGACCACGAATTCCTGCGTCGCCGTTATGGAAGGCAAGGCGCCGAAGGTCATCGAGAATGCAGAGGGAATGCGCACCACGCCGTCCATCGTCGCGTTCACCGACGAGGGCGAGCGGCTGGTCGGCCAGCCGGCCAAGCGCCAGGCGGTCACCAATCCCGAGCGCACGATTTTCGCCGTCAAGCGCCTGATCGGCCGTCGGTACGATGATCCGATGGTGGAGAAGGACAAGAAGCTCGTTCCCTACAAGATTTCGCGCGCCTCGAATGGCGACGCTTGGGTGGAGATCGAGGGCAAGACCTATTCACCGTCGCAGATTTCCGCGTTCATCCTGCAGAAGATGAAGGAAACGGCGGAATCTTATCTCGGCGCTAAGGTCGATCAGGCTGTCATCACCGTTCCCGCCTATTTCAATGATGCCCAGCGCCAGGCCACCAAGGATGCCGGCAAGATCGCCGGTCTCGAAGTGTTGCGCATCATCAACGAGCCGACCGCCGCCGCGCTCGCCTACGGACTCGACAAGACCAAGACCGGCACGATAGCGGTCTACGACCTCGGTGGCGGCACCTTCGATATTTCGATTCTCGAGATCGGCGACGGCGTGTTCGAGGTGAAGTCGACCAACGGCGACACCTTCCTCGGCGGCGAAGATTTCGACATGCGGCTCGTCAACTATCTGGCCGACGAATTCCAGAAAGAACAAGGAATCGATCTGCGGCGCGACAAGCTCGCATTGCAGCGGCTCAAGGAGTCGGCGGAAAAGGCCAAGATCGAGCTGTCCTCGACGACCCAGACCGAGATCAACCTGCCCTTCATCACGGCGGACGCATCCGGACCGAAGCACCTCACCATGAAGCTGACCCGCGCCAAATTCGAGGCGCTGGTCGATGACTTGGTGCGGAAGACGATCGAGCCGTGCCGGCAGGCGATCAAGGATGCCGGCCTCAGTGCGGCCGAGATCAACGAGGTCGTCCTGGTCGGCGGCATGACGCGCATGCCGAAGGTGCAGGAGATCGTCAAGCAGCTGTTCGGCAAGGAGCCCCACAAGGGTGTGAATCCCGACGAAGTCGTGGCAGTGGGCGCGGCGATCCAGGCCGGCGTGTTGCAAGGCGACGTCAAGGACGTGCTGTTGCTCGACGTGACCCCGCTGTCGCTCGGCATCGAGACGCTGGGCGGCGTCTTCACACGGTTGATCGACCGCAACACCACGATCCCGACCAAGAAGAGCCAGGTATTCTCCACGGCCGAGGACGGCCAGACCGCGGTGACGATCCGGGTGTTCCAGGGCGAGCGCGAGATGGCGGCCGACAACAAGATACTCGGCCAGTTCGATCTCGTCGGCCTCCCGCCGGCGCCGCGCGGCGTGCCGCAGGTCGAAGTCACGTTCGACATCGACGCCAACGGCATCGTCAATGTCTCGGCCAGGGACAAGGGCACCGGCAAGGAGCAGCAGATCCGCATCCAGGCTTCCGGCGGCCTCTCCGAGGGCGACATCCAGAAGATGGTCAAGGACGCCGAGGCACACGCCGAGGAAGACAAGAAGCGCAAGGCCCAGGTCGAGGCCAAGAACCACGCCGAGGCGCTGGTCCACTCGACCGAGAAGACGCTGGCGGAGCACGGCGCCAAGGTCGGCGAGGCCGACCGCCGCGCGATCGAAAACGCCATGGCCGACCTTAAGGAAGCTCTGAAGGGCTCCGATGCGGAAGCGATCAGCGCCAAGACCAATGCCTTGGCGCAGGCTTCGATGAAACTCGGCGAGGCGATGTACAAGCAGGCCGGCGAACAGCAGCCAGGCGGTGGCGCCGATGCCGGCGCTGGTTCCGACGGCAAGAAGGAAGACGTCGTCGACGCGGAGTTCACCGAAGTCGACGACGACAAGAAGAACAAGAAATCGGCGTGATCCGGCGAGGCGGTTGATGCCGTTGCAGCTTGTCAGAATGGCACCCCCGGAAACGAAACGGGGGTGCTTGTTCGTCGGCGCGTTCTTGGGCACTTTCTTGGGCAGGTTCTTGTGCAGGTTCTTGGGTGAGGACTGATGGCCAAGCGCTGTTACTACGAATCCCTCTCGGTCGAGCGCACCGCGACCGACACCGAGATCAAGACGGCCTTCCGCAAGCAGGCCATGCAGTGTCATCCCGATCGCAATCCCGGCGACAAGGATGCCGAGCATCACTTCAAGGAAATCAACGAAGCCTACGAGATCCTCAAAGACCCCGATAAGCGCGCGGCCTACGATCGTTTCGGCCACGCTGCATTCGAGCAGGGCATGGGTGGCGGCGCGGCGGGCTTCGGCGCCGATTTCGGCACCACCTTCTCCGATCTTTTCGAAGGCATTTTCGGCATGTCAGGCGCCGGCGCCCGGGGCCGCGGCACCGGCCGCGAGCGGGGCGCCGACCTGCGCTACAACATGGAAATCGCGCTGCAGGAAGCCTATGCGGGCAAGAATGCGCAAATCCGCATCCCGACCTCGGTCATTTGCGAGGCCTGTTCAGGCTCCGGTGCCAAGGCCGGCACCAAGCCGAAGACCTGTTCGATGTGCGGCGGTCAGGGCCGGGTTCGCCATGCCCAGGGATTTTTCACGCTCGAACGCACTTGTCCGAATTGTCATGGCCGGGGCCAGTCGATCGAGAGCCCTTGCGCGTCATGCGCGGGCTCGGGCCGCGTCACCCGCGAGCGGACCTTGGCGGTGAATATTCCAGCCGGCGTCGAAGACGGGACCCGAATCCGTCTCGCCGGAGAGGGCGAAGCCGGCGTACGCGGCGGGCCCCCCGGCGATCTCTATATTTTCCTGTCGATCGGCGCGCATCCGTTCTTCCAGCGCGAGGGCGCCGACCTGCATTGCCGCGTTCCGGTTTCGATGGTGACGGCGGCGATCGGCGGGGAATGCGAGGTGCCGACGATCGACGGCGGCAAGACCCAGGTCAAGGTGCCGGAAGGCACGCAGTCCGGACGGCGTTTCCGCTTGCAGGGAAAAGGCATGCCTGTTTTGCGTTCCCGGCAGAGCGGGGACATGTACGTCCAGGTGGTGGTCGAGACGCCGCAGAAATTGACCAAGAAACAGCGCGAACTGCTGGCGGAATTCGACCGTTTGTCCTCCACCGAGACGCAGCCGGAGTCCTCCGGCTTCCTCGGCAAGGTGAAGGAATTCCTCGACGGGCTGGGTGGCCGCGCCGGCTCCGCTTGACCCGGCCGATATGGCCTTTGTCGCTCGAATGTTTTAAAAGCGACATGATTTTGTCGCGTGCAAGATCGCGTGCCAAGATCGTGTGCCAAAATCGCGTGCGAAGTCGTTGTCGTGTGAATCTGCTTTGTGATGTGAATCCCATGCCGCTCCAGGCCCTGCACAGATTTGAAATGAAGATCGAGCGGCAGCTGCGTTTCCTGGAAGTCGGGAAAAATATGATCGAGCGCAAGATCGAGCGCCAATTCCGATTTTTCGAACAGAAGCGCGACGGCATCGGCAGGAAAATCGAGCGGCAGATCAAGCAATTCGAGCTGAGGAAGGGTATTCGGCTCGACGATGAAGTGCGCTTCATCCGGTCCTGGATCGAGCGCCCGCTGACGATCGGGGCGGTGACGCCGTCGGGCAAGCATCTTGCGCGCACCATGGCCCGTTATGTCGATCCGAATTCGACCGGGCCGGTGGTCGAACTCGGTCCGGGGACCGGGCCGGTGACGGAAGCCCTGGTCGCGGCCGGCGTCGAGCCGTCCCGCCTTGTCCTGGTCGAATTCAATCCGGCGTTCTGCCGCATCCTGCGCGCGCGCTATCCGGAAGCGACGCTGGTGCAGGGCGACGCCTACAGCGTGCGGCGGCTGCTGCAAACGCTGCTGCTGCAACCCGCCGCGGCGGTCGTCTCCGGCCTGCCGCTCATGACCAAGCCGATCAAGATGCGGCTGCGGCTGTTGCGCGATGCGTTCGAGCTGATGCTGCCGGGCGCGCCGTTCGTGCAGTTCACCTATTCGGTTGCCTCGCCGGTCCCCAAACATTCCGGCGGCTTCTCGGCGGAAGCCTCCGAGCGCATCTGGATGAACATTCCGCCGGCGCGGGTCTGGGTCTATCGCAAGACCTGAGGCCGCGACCACCTCGGCGTCGAAAATGCGCGCTCCCAAGATCCTGGTCATCCCCGGCTCGCTGCGCACCGGCTCGGCCAATGCACGGCTCGCCGCGCTCGCCGCCAAGGAATTGGCGCTGGCCGAGGCCGAGGTGACGCGAATTTCGCTGGAGGATTACGCGCTGCCTTTGTTCGACGCCGATCTTGCGGCTTCGTCCGGCCCGCCCCAGGCCGCCGAAAAGCTCAAGCACATGCTCATGGCGCATCAGGGCGTGTTCATCACCAGTCCCGAATACACCGCTTCGGTGACGCCGCTGCTCAAGAATACCATCGACTGGATTTCCCGCGTGCGCGAGCCGGGCGAGCCGGCCTATGCCGCCTTCAAAGGCCGGGTCTTTGCGCTCGGCTCGGCGGCAAGCGGTTCGGGCGGCGGCATCCGGTCGCTGATGGCGCTGCGGCAGATCTTGGAACTCGGCTGCGGCGCTCTCGTCATTCCCGAACAGGTTTCGGTGCCGCGCGCCGAACAGGCGTTCGACGAGCGCGACAATCTCAAGGATGAAGCGCAGGCCGCGGCGCTCAAGCTCATGGCGCGCAAGCTGGTCGAATTGGCAAGCGTGATGAGCTAGGGCATGGTTCGGAAAAAGCCGGACCGCACTCGAGCTCGGGCCGGCCGGCTTTGCGAGACGATCATGCTTCGACAAAGGACGGCAGGATGGCTATCGCGCCCCGCGAACGTCTGATCGTTGCGCTCGACGTTTCCTCCGTCGAAGCGGCGCAGGCCGTGGTGGACCGGCTTGGCGACACCGTCTCGTTCTACAAGATCGGCTATCAACTGGGCTTCGCCGGCGGGCTCGGATTTTCGCAACGGCTGATCGATGCGGGCAAGCAGGTGTTCGTCGATCTCAAGCTGCACGACATCGCCAACACCGTCGCGCAAGGCGTCAGAAGCGTGGCGCGGCTCGGCGCCACGTTCCTCACGGTCCATGCCTATCCGCAGACCATGAAGGCTGCCGTCGAGGCGCGCGAGAACAGACTGCGCATCCTCGCCGTCACGGTGCTGACCTCGTTCGACGATGCCGATCTCGCCGCCGCCGGCTACGCCATGACGGTGCCGGAACTGGTCGCCCGCCGCGCCGCGCAGGCCCGCGACATCGGCGTTGATGGCCTGGTCTGTTCGGCCGAGGAGGTCGCCAATCTGCGCGCCATCGTCGGTCCGAAACTCGCTCTGGTGACGCCGGGAATCCGGCCGGCCGGCACCGATCCGGGCGAGCAGAAGCGGATCGCCACGCCTTCCGCGGCGATCGCGGCGGGCGCCGACTATCTCGTCGTCGGCCGGCCAATCCTCGCTGCCGCGGATCCCAAGGCAGCAGCCGAAGCGATCGTGGCGGAGATTGCGTCCGCCACGAAAGCGGCATGAGGGGGAGCGCGTCATGGCCCAAAACCTGTTGGCCAAAGGCTATTGGATTCCGCAAATCGATGTGAGCGACCCCGAGGGCTACAAGGCCTATATGGCGGCGACGCCGCCGGCGCATCAGAAATACGGCGGCGTCGCGCTGGTGCGCGGCGGCCGGCGCGAACTGGTCGAGGGCAGTGTCCGCTCCCGCTGCGTGCTGCGCGAATTTCCGGACTACGCCGCGGCGCTCGCCTGCTATCGCTCGGACGAATATCAGCGCGCGCGTCCGCTGCGGCTTGCGCATTCGGCCTGCGATTTCGTCATCGTCGAGGGCTATGACGGCCCGCAGCCGCCCGCGTCATCGGGCGCGCCCGTAGCAGCGGCGACGAAAGGCTATTGGATCGTGCACGCCGATGTGACGAGCCCTGAGCCTTACAAGGCCTATATGGCGGCCGACATGGCGCCGTTCGGTAAATTCGGCGGCCGTTTTCTAGTGCGCGGCAGTGCCCGCGAAGTGCCGGAGGGCAAGGTGCGTGCCCGTACCGTGGTGCTCGAGTTTCCGAGCTATGACGCGGCGCTCGCCTGCTATCGATCGGACGAATACCAAGCCGCCAAGAAGCTCCGCGACGGCAATGCCGATTTCGATCTCGTCATCGTCGAGGGCTACGGCGGACCAAAATTTTAATTCGCGAGAACACACGGCAGGGAGGTCGTGAATGGCAAGAGGCTACTGGATCGCACGCGTCGATGTGCACAATGAAGACGGCTACAAGGCTTATGCCGCCGCCAATCCCGCCATCTTCAAGAAATTCGGCGGGCGCTTCGTGGTCCGCGCCGGCAAGTTCGAAACTCCGGAAGGCGGCAGCCGGTCGCGCAACGTCGTCATTGAATTCCCGGATTACGCCGCCGCGCTCGCCTGCTTTCGCTCGCCCGAATATCAGGCCAATATCAAAGTGCGGCAGCCGCATTCGATCGTCGACCTCGTGATCATCGAAGGTTACGACGGACCGCAGCCGTAATGCTTCCTCGCTTCGCTCGGTCGACCTCTCCCCTCCGGGGAGAGGTAAATTGCAGGCGCGTGTTGCTGGCTCGAGACCGCCCCGCTATATCCGGCCCGACTTGGAGATGCGAATGGCCGCGGCAACTTCCGACATGCGGGTCGTCATCGCCGGCGCCGGCGGGCGCATGGGGCGCACGCTGATGCAGGCCGTCGCCGCGACCAAGGGTTTGGTGCTGGCCGGCGCTGTCGACGCTGCGGGCTCCACGGTGATCGGCCGCGATGCCGGGGAACTCGCCGGCCTCGGGCCGAACGGCGTGAAAGTCGGCAGCGACGTCGCGCCGCTCCTGCAGCAAGCCGACGCGCTGATCGAGTTCACGATTCCCGCCGCGACGCTCGCCTTCGCCGAACTCACGGCAGCCGCCGGCATCGTTCACGTCATCGGCACCACCGGCCATTCGGCCGAGCAGGAAGCGGTCATTGCGCAAGCGGCCGAGCGCGCGACCATCGTCAAATCCGGCAATATGAGTCTCGGCGTCAATTTGCTGGCGGCGCTGGTCAAGCGCGTGGCGAAGACGCTCGATGACGCGTTCGACATCGAAATCCTGGAAATGCACCACAACAAGAAGATCGACGCGCCGTCCGGCACCGCCTTGCTGCTCGGCCGCGCCGCCGCCGATGGCCGCGGCATCGATCTCGCCAGCCACTCCGAGCGCGGTCGCGACGGCATGACCGGCGCGCGTCGCCCGGGCGATATCGGTTTTGCTGCGCTACGCGGCGGCAGCGTGGTCGGCGACCATACGGTGATCTTCGCCGGCCCCGCCGAGCGCCTGGAACTGACGCATCGCGCCGAAGACCGCATGATCTTCGCCCGCGGCGCGCTGCACGCCGCGCTGTGGGCGCGCGACAAGAAGCCCGGGCTCTATTCGATGGCGGATGTGTTGGGGCTGGGTGATATCTAAAGCGGGATGAAGTTTGTCTGAGTCGTCATGCCCGCGCTTGTCGCGGGCATCCACGTCTTAAGTCCCGTGAAGCAAAGACGTGGATGGCCGGAACAAGCTTGCACTCGGGCCGGCGGAACGCCGGACCCGTGTGTCCGGCCATGACGAACCGATAATGTCGACCCAAAGTCATCCTGCTCTGACCGCTCAGCTCGCCAGCAGCGAAATCCCCGTCATCTCCGCAGGCTTCGGCAATTCCATCAGCTCCAGCAGCGTCGGCGCGAGATCGGCGAGCCGGCCTTCGGCGACCAGCGCGCGGTTACGCGCGCCGAGCAGCATGAGCGGCACCGGATTGGTGGTGTGCGCGGTGTGCGGGCCGCCGGTCTGCGGATCGCGCATCATCTCGCAATTGCCGTGGTCGGCGGTGACCAGCAAGGCGCCGCCGGATTTCTCGATCGCCTGGGCGATGCGGCCGAGGCTAAAGTCCACCGTTTCCACGGCCTTGATCGCGGCCGGCAGGCTGCCGGTATGGCCGACCATGTCGGCATTGGCGTAATTGAGCACGATCAGATCGTATTTGCCGGAATTGATCGCGGCGACCGCCTTGTCGGTGAGTTCGGGGGCGGACATTTCGGGTTGCAGATCGTAGGTCGCGACCTTCGGCGACTGCACCATGATGCGGTCTTCGCCGGCATAGGGTTCCTCGCGGCCGCCGTTGAGAAAATAGGTCACGTGCGGATATTTTTCCGTCTCCGCCATGCGCAGCTGGGTCCGGCCGGCGCCGGCGACCACTTCGCCGAGGATGTTGGCAAAGGTTTGCGGCGGAAAGATCGTTTGCATGAGCTTGTCGAGTTCGTCCGAATATTGCGCCATGCCAACCGCCGCGGCGAAGTGAACGCGGCGCTCAAGGGGAAAGCCGGAAAAATCAGGGTCGAGCATGGCGCCGAGAATTTCGCGCACGCGATCGGCGCGGAAGTTGAAGCACAGCACGCCGTCGCCGTCCTTCATGCCGGCGTAATCGCCGACCACGGCCGGCACGACGAATTCGTCGAATTGCTTGTTGGCGTAGGCATTGGCAATGACGGCGGCCGCGTCGGCAAAGCGCGGTCCTTCGGCCTCGACTATGGCGCGGTAGGCCTTCTCGACACGGTCCCAGCGCTTGTCGCGGTCCATGGCGAAATATCGGCCGCATACGGTTGCGATTTCGACCGCAGCGGGCAACGCGGCGGAGAGGCGCTCGAGGTCGTCGGCCGCCGATTGCGGCGGCGTATCGCGGCCGTCGGTCACCGCGTGCATGCATACCGGCACGCCGGCATCGGCGAGAATTTTCGCCAGCGCCGCGGCATGGTCCTGATGGGAATGCACGCCGCCCGGCGAAACCAGGCCGAGCAGATGGCAGGTGCCGCCGCTTTTCTTAAGCTTGCTTATCAAATCGGTCAGCGCCGGCGCCTGCGCGATCTCGCCGCTCGAGATCGCTGTGCCGATGCGCGGCAGGTCCTGCATCACCACCCGGCCGGCGCCGATATTGAGATGGCCGACTTCGGAATTGCCCATCTGGCCGTCCGGCAAGCCGACATCCTGGCCGGAGGTGCGCAGAAAGCCGTGCGGCCCGGTCCGCCAAAGCCTGTCGAAGGTCGGCGTCTTGGCCTGGCGGATGGCGTTGTCGGCCGGATCTTCGCGCCAGCCCCAGCCGTCCAGGATTACCAGCATCACCGGGCGCCGCCGCTGCATGTCCTTACTCCGGGTCAGACGATGATGCCGGGGTATTGCGGATCGGAACGCGAGCGTCAATGCGCGGTCTTGTGTCTGGGCGCCCTCCTTCTCCCCGCGTGCGGGGAGAAGGTCGGGATGAGGGGGCCTCTCCACTGGGCTGGGACTCGCGTGATTGCTTGCAACGTTGGCGCGACCCCCAGCGCTCAGAATCGCGGCAACGCCCCCTCACCCCAACCCTCTCCCCGCGCAGCGGGGAGAGGGAGAAAGACTACACCGCCGCCGCGGCCTGACCCGCCTCCCAGCCGAGCATGGCGCGCTTGCGAGTGAGGCCCCAGTGATAGCCGGTGAGTTCGCCGGACTTGCCGACGACCCGATGGCACGGCACGACGAAACAGACCGGATTTTTGCCGACCGCGGCGCCGACGGCGCGGGCGGCGGCCGGCGTGCAAACCTTGCCGGCGATGCCGGAATAGGTCGCGAGCCGTCCCATCGGGATTTTCAACAGCGCCTCCCAGACCCGCACCTCCCAATCGGTGCCGATCAGGACGACGCGCAGCGGCTGTTCGGGCCGCCATTGCGACGGATCGAAAATGCGCCGCGCGATCGGCGCGGTGCGCGCGGCATCCTCGACATAACTCGCTTTGACCCAGCGGCGTTTCATGTCGGCGAGAACGACTCGCTCCTCGCCGGGATCGGCGAAGGCGAGGCCGGCAAGGCCGCGCGCGGTCGTCATGACCAGCGCCCGGCCGAACGGCGACGGATGAAAGCCGAAATAGATCGTCAGGCCCTCGCCGCCCGATTTCCATTCGCCGGGCGACATCGCCTCGTGGGTCACGAACAGATCGTGCAGGCGGCCGGGGCCGGACAGTCCCACTTCGTAGGCGGCATCGAGCACGCTTGCCGAAGCGCGCAGCAATTGCCGCGCGCCGTCGAGCGTCAGCGCCTGCAAGAACGCCTTCGGCGTGATGCCGGCCCAGCGGCGGAACAGATGATGCAGTTCGGTCGGCGTCACGCCGGCGGCCTCGGCGATGGCCTCGATCTCGGGCTGCTCGCGCCAATGGCCGCGGATATGACCGATGGCGCGGCGCACCACGTCGTAATCGGCGGCGGCTTCACTGAGCGGCGAGAATTGCCGAGTCGTGTCGGCAACGCGATCGGGCGACAGCATGGATGCCTCCATCATGTGGTCCCGATCTAGGCCGCGAGGGACCGCTCAACCACCCGATTTCTGTAACGGGCGCTCAATTCCGGTTCGGCCCGCGCTTCGCCTCGCCCAAAGCGTTGGTCAGCGCTCGCGCAAAGCCGGCCTTTTCGTTCGGCCCGAGGAAGCCGGCGATCGGCAGCCGCTCGCCACGCGAAACCAGGAACAGCCGTTCGATGCCGAATTCCGCGTGCACGATGCGCTCGAGCCGCACCCACAGCGGGTTCAGCGTCCATTGCCGCACCCGGCCGCGATGGCTGACCTGACGCAGCGTCAGTTCGGACGCGGTGACCGTCACCTCTTCGTAGGCCCGCGCGGTGCGGAAATTGGCACGAAACGCCAAGTACAGCAGCACCACGTCGAGCCCGAAAAAGCCGAAGATCGGCCAGGCCCCGAGCAGCACGAAAACCATGCCGCAGACGAAGCTCACGCCGGCGATGCAAAGCATGAAGACGAGGAAGCCGGTCGGTCCCAGCGAGCGGTGCGGCGTGAGCACCACCGAGAAAATCTTGCTATCGGGTGGCGCTGTGGCGCCGCCGCTATTGTCGCTATCCATGGCGGTCATTATACGGAAAACCGGGTGCAGCAAAACATGTGCTGAAAAGACATGGCGCGCAAATCCAGCAATCAAGTTTCCGCGAAGCGTTCTTCGCCCGTCGCCGGCAAGGGCAAGGCGGCCCGCGTCAAGCCGGCCAAGGCGCGCAGTGCGGCCGAAGCCAAAGCGCGGAGCGCGGCCGGAGCCAAAGCGCGAAGCGCGGCCGGAGCCAAGCCCGCGGCCGGCACCGAACCGCAATGGACAACTGCGGAAATCGCCGAAGCGTTCCGCCGCTTCGAGGAGGCCAGTCCTCATCCACGCGGCGAATTGCAGCACATCAATCCGTTCACGCTCTTGGTCGCCGTGGTGCTGTCGGCGCAGGCGACCGATGCCGGCGTCAACAAGGCGACGCCCGCTTTGTTCGCGCTCGCCGACACGCCGGAAAAGATGGTCGCGCTCGGCGAAGCGAAAGTGCGCGATCTGATCAAGACCATCGGACTCTTCCGCACCAAGGCGAAGAACGTGGTGGCGCTGTCGCAACAGCTCGTCGAGCGGCACGGCGGCGAGGTCCCTCGAGACCGCGAAGCGCTCGAAGCCTTGCCCGGCGTCGGCCGCAAGACCGCCAATGTGGTGCTCAACATCGCCTTCGGCCAACCGACCATCGCGGTCGACACCCACATTTTCCGCATCGGCAACCGCACCGGCCTCGCGGCGGGCAAGACCCCGCTCGATGTGGAAACGAAGCTGATGCAGGTCGTACCCGAACGCTATCGGCTGCACGCCCATCACTGGCTCATCCTGCACGGCCGCTACGTCTGCGTCGCCCGCCGTCCGCTGTGCGAGAAGTGCCTGATCGCGGATTTGTGCAAGTGGCCGGGGAATACGACGAACGCGCCGGCGGCATGACCGGGAGCCGGTGCAGATAAATCACGAACACGGATGGCCCTTGCAAAACCCATCATTGATCCTCGCCGCCCTATGTTCTTCCCCACGGAATAATCGCCCAGATTCGCTCATGCAGATAGTAGAGGACGAATTTGGTCATTAATTCCGTCCCGGCAATTAATCCGGCAATCGCTACCCGACCAGTGACGACGAAGCTGATTACGAAGGTATCGACCGACCCCAGCATTCGCCAAGTGACAGACTTCACCAATGATCGGCGGTGAGCCTCAAAGCCGCTGAACCAACGCATTGTGACCTCGCCCGGTGGAACGGGCAAAGTGTAATGACCGGAATCCGAACCGTCACGACGCTTGCTGCGGCGGATTTGACCCCTGCAACCTTCGTCACCATCTAACCGATGGCTAGCGCAGAGCGGCGGGCAACGCGGAACAGTGGGGGGTTCTCATGTTCAAGTCTATTCGGCTGTTCGCTGCTTTGATTATCGCCGGCCTCGCGGTCGCGCCAGCCAAGGCGGCCGACGAGCCGGATTTGATCTTTCGGCGTTCGACGGTGTTTAAGCTCCTCACCCCGGACGACAAGCTCGCGACCTACGGCATCGACGATCCCGAGGTCGAGGGCGTCGCCTGCCATTTCACCGTTCCCGAGCGCGGCGGCGTGAAGGGCTGGCTCGGCGTCGCCGAACAGGTCTCGGATATTTCGCTTTCCTGCCGGCAGATCGGCCCGATCCGCTTCAAGGACAAGTTCGCTCAGGGCGAGGACATGTTCCGCAAGCGCCGCTCGCTGTTCTTCAAGAAAATGCAGATCGTGCGCGGCTGCGACACCAAGCGCAACGTGCTGGTCTACATGGTCTACACCGACCGCGTGATCGAGGGCTCGCCGAAGAATTCGACTTCGTCGGTGCCGATCATGCCCTGGGGCGCGAATGACCAAATCCAGAAGTGCGCGGACTTCATCGAGAAATAGGGGTTCTGCCTTCACCGATGATGATTCCGGAGTCGTCATGCCCGCGCTTGTCGCGGGCATCCACGTCTTAAAGACCGAGATAAATCAAAGACTTAGATGGCCGGAACAAGTCCGGCCATGACGAAGCCCATGAAGTCCCTGGTACGGAGACGCGCTCTTGACAATCGTCCCCTATTGCGTTACATTGCTTGCGAATCATCTCGCTCTCGTAAGGGACGCCAGCCGGTGACTCCGGCTGGCAGGAGCGAGTGCGGTTCCCGCGGGCGAGGTCTCGTCAACCCCGTTCTCGGGCGGCTCCGGGTCAATACGCCCGGCCGGCATTATGACCGGTCCGCGGGGCAACCCGCTGCACTGAAGGACGGCCGGGGGCGGGTAACACCCGTTCCTACCTAGTCCCGTCCCAGGAAGCGCGTTAGCTGGAGCTGAGCGGTGGCGTTCGGTCGCTGCCGCAAGAGCCGTGGTGGAACGCCGACAGGCGAGCCCCCTCCGTGCCGTCCTGTAGGCCG
>Ga0181533_1001440_pt1 | contig 30657 bp, 26 predicted proteins | sample PEATcosm2014_Bin_45_FD_119772 | JGI IMG/M metagenome (GOLD analysis project Ga0181533, IMG submission 119772) | Peatland microbial communities from MTU Mesocosm Facility, Houghton, MI, USA - PEATcosm2014_Bin11_60_metaG | ecosystem: Environmental > Terrestrial > Soil > Wetlands > Peat | place...
GCCCAGAGAGTGATGATGGTCGGAAGGGTGTAATCAAATCTTGCGATCCCGGAGTTGCCGCTTCTGACGATGCCGGCCATGGCCAAAGCCAGATAGGTGCCCGTGAAGAGCGCCAACACCGGCAGGAGCCAGGAAATGGCGAGCATCGCCGTCTCCTGGTCATGCTGGCCCTGCAGAAATGCGATCTTGAAACCCCAAAGATGGATCATCGGCAGAGTTACCAGAAGTACTATCCAACGTAGCCATGAGCAGCGTTTCAGTCTGGCGGCAAAATAACCGAGGATATTGGCTGTCCAGAGGATCATCGCCAGGTAGGGGAAAAACGGGTTGGGGTAATCTATGGCGGCGCCGGCCAGACACATGCCGAGGGTGCCGAAAGAGATAGGAACCAAAACGTTGAACCGGTAACTAATGAGAGCCGTCCCGATTCCGGTGGCCATCAAAGTTAAATAAGCGGGGACCAGGGGGAGTGACTGAAAGCGGGTATGGGTTTCCACCACAATAATCGCCATCAGCGCGGCCCCGCATGCGGCGAAGACCGGCGCCAAGGGGTTTTCCCTGGCGTATCCGTACCAGCTGGCCAGCATCAGCAGGGCTGCGTATCCCATGCCCAGGGCAGAACCCCGCAGGGTTTCGATAATATTGTTATCGGTAAGTGTGCGAAGTCCCAGTGCCACCACCAGGAGGAAGCAGAGTGTGGATATGCGCGGCAAAAGGGAGAACTTACCGGCCCAGGTAAGGATCTCCTCAGCAACTTGGGATAGATCTTCGACCTCCTCCTCAACAGGAGTGTCGGAGGCGGGCGGGGTCGAGGCCGCAGTCGCGGAGGAGGAATGGGCTAGACGGGCACTCAGCTGATCTACCGTTTCAGTTAGGGCATGAATCCGGGCTGTGAGCTCTTCAACCCTGGCTTTTTCTTGATCATCAGCCATCCGGTTTCCCCTTATCACCGGTCTGAGCCTTAGAACCGGGAAATCAAAGGGTATAAAAACTATCGATGCTCTTTTAATTCATCATTACCGAAAGATGTCACATCCAACAAACATAATTCTATTTTTTGTATCTGACATATTCAGAAATATTAAGTTTCTTTATAACAACTTGATATCATTTGCATATCACAATATAACACTTTTCATTTATTTTCTACTGAAAATTATTAGACTTCGCCATAATCAGTGCGATTAGTGCCGGTGAGGCGAAGGCGCCTCACCTTGGTGAAGTCGTTGCCCGATAGTGGATGTTATTACGTGTCGATCACATATAGTGTGAGAAACGCTTCGCCATACTGTCCCTGACCCTTTCAAGTAAGGGTCTCCCATTCGCTTTCGGCAGGGGAAATCAGGATCGCAGGATTGCAACTTCAATTATGAGAAGAAATTTGAACCATATGAGGGGGTCAGGCATGAGTTTAAGCAATTCCCAACTACCTTTTCCAGAACAACTCCGAAGAGGAAATGGCGCTGCCGGCTTCGGAGCGCAACACCGGAGTATCGGGCAGTGTGCATTTTCGCCCTTCGGCGTCGATCCGCACGAAGGTGACTCTGGTTGAAAATACGGTCTTTTCCTCCGTTGCCCCGGGTGCATCGGCATAGACGTTAACCGCATATGAAATAGAACTCGCTCCACGTTGCGCGGGGAGGATGTTGAAGCGCAGGATCGAGCCATTTTCGACCCTTTCCTTGAAACTGACATGGTCCATCCCCACCGTTACCAGGGAGCAGCCGGGGAAATCGAGTGAAGCGAAAATCCAGGCGAATTCGTCGACCCAGCTAAGCAGCGTTCCTCCGAACAGATAACCGTAAGAATTCTGATGTTCCTTGCGCACAATGGTGTAATTGTCCATGATTCCTCCCCATACCTACGTCTGCGTGAATCCGTGAACCGCGGAATCCAATTTCCCCTAATCCCGAACCCGACTTCCAACCGCTTTCTGGCAAGGTTCAGGTTTAAGTCCGGGCTTTGGATTCTTTACCTGGCCTGATCCTGAAAGAGCAGGATTGAAAAAGGAAGCCATTCCGGCAAATACATCTTTGCTGCTCCCTTTGGCCAGCAGAGCATTGGGGAGCGACCTGAGAAACATGCGGCCATAATTCTTCGAAAGCATCCGGCTGTCGAGGATCAGCACCCCGCCACGGTCATCCCTGCTCCGTATGAGGCGGCCGAACCCCTGTTTGAACTTGAGTACGGCCTGGGGAACGGTGTATTCCATGAACGGGTCGAGACCCATGGCGGCAATATGCTCGGCACGCGCCTCCAGGACCGGTTCGGTGGGGACGCGGAACGGCAGGCGGGTAATCACCACCAGTTCCAGCGCCTTCCCCTGAACATCGACCCCTTCCCAAAATGAATCGGTTCCGAAAAGAACTGCGTTATGCTCCTTTTTAAAGCGGGAAAGGAGGAGATGCCTGTTGATCTCTCCCTGGCGCATGGGGGTAAGGCCGAGCTTCGCCAGCGGCCCCTGCAGGCGATCAAATACCCTGGTCAGAAGGTCGTATGAGGTGAAAAGCACAAAAGCCCGTCCCTGGGAGATGATCAATCCTTCGAGGAGATACTCTACCAGGGTCTCTTCAAAACCGGCGCTGGCCGGCTCCGGTATGTCGGCGGGGATGCCGACGAAAGCCTGACGGGCATAATCGAATGGGGACGAGAGTTGAAGCTCGCTTAACCGTATCCGGTCTATGAGGGAGATGCCGGTCCGCTCCTCCAGGTAGGTAAATTTTTCTCCCACCGCAAGGGTGGCGGAGGTAATCACTACTGTCTTGAACTTGTCCAGGATTACCGATTTTATCATGTCAGCCACTTCCAGCGGGGAGGCGCAGAGCCTGACCGCGGTTCCCTTCCCCCCCCTGGTCATTTCGAACCAGCGGCAAAAGCCCTCTTCCCGGGAAGTAAAGAAGAGGAGGTTCTCAACCGTCCCTTCCAGCCTCCCCTTTATCCCCTTCAGGTCTACCAGCACTCCGGAGAGCTTTTCCAGCACTTTGTCAGGTAGACGTTCACATGCCTTGAAAAAAGAGTGCAGGGCTCCTATGTAATCGGTCATCCAGGAGGTCAGTTCACTCAGCCGCTCCCCGACCTCCCTCCAGAAAGGTGTTTCGTAGACGACCGGTTTCAAGCGCAGCTTTTGTTCGCCTTGTCTCTTTCCGTTATCTTTCAGGTATTGCGTTAGAGTCGTGGCGATTATATCCATTGTTCGGGTAACGATGCCGGCAAGGTCGACCCTTTTCGGGATCAGACTGCTTTCCAGGATCGCGGCGATCTCCATGTATAGGTTATCCAGCGCTTCCGGCACATCCCTGGAGAGCTGGGCGGAGAGCGCCGGCAGGAGCCCGTGGTGAGACTTGCGGGGATGCTGCAGGCGGCCCAGTATCTTTAGAATTCCCTGCCGCGAAGCCTGGGCGGAGAGTGATCCGGTAGCCACGTCTTCCAAGTGGTGACCCTCGTCGAATATCAATCGTTCGAATGGCGGGAGTATGGCGGACGACGAGTAGCCGGCCTCCTGTCGAACAATTATGTCCGCCATCAAAAGGGCGTGGTTAACCACCAAAAGGTCGGCGCCGGCAGCTTCTCGTCGCGCCGTATAGAAAAAGCAGCGGGTGTAATGGGGACATTTGACCCTGCCGCACTGGTCGGCCTCGCAACATACCTCTTCCCATGTCTCATCCCGCGGGATGAACGAAAGATCGCTGCGGCAGCCGTCCGAGGTCCTGGCGCTCCAGTCAATGATGGCTTTCAGCTCTTCCGCTGCCTCATCCTTGAACAGAGCGGGCTCGCTCTTGACTGAGCCCAGCTTGCGCAAACAGAGGTAATTGCTGCGACCCTTCACCAGTACCGCTCGGAATTCGAAGCCCCCCTGCTTTTGCAGAAAGGGGATGTCTTTTTTCGTCAGCTGTTCCTGCAGGTTAATGGTGTTGGTAGAGATGACAACCCGCTCTTTGTTGCGGACCGCCCAGAGTATGGCGGGGATGAGATATGCGAGAGACTTGCCAGTGCCAGTCCCTGCCTCGATGACCGACACCTTATCCTCGTTGAAGGCCTCGGCCACGGCAAAAGCCATGCGGGTCTGCTCTTCACGGTGCTCATACCCTTTGAGACCAGCAGCTAGGATGCCGCCGGGTGAAAAGAACCGATCTATTTCAGGATAGGACAGACGCTCCAACTTGGCCCTGGCGAATGGGCTGACCGCCTGGTAACAGCGTTCCGCCAGGTTGTCGATTATGTAGAAGCCGACACCCTGATTACCAAGTATGGAGGCGACATCCAGGTCGGCCGAGGAAGGGGTGAGAGCGCCGGAAGGATGGTTGTGGATAACTACATCGCCGAAAGAGGCCGCCACCAGAATAGCCGCAACGGCATCCCGATTGCCGCGGGCCAGGGGCTCCACCTCTACAACAAGTTTCGTCTCGTCGGTGCGTCCCAGGAAAAAAACTTCATTGCCGCCTGTCTCTGCAATGGCAGCGCGCAACTGCAGCAGTGCTTTTTCGGAAAAATAGCGATTCATCACCTAGAAGATACTATCTTTGCCTAACCGCTGCAATAAAAAAGGGGAGAGATCAGGGGGCCACTATCTCTATTCAGTAGAACAGCGAAGATGTGTGATTGGATGTATTTTCAATGAGTTGTACGGAGAAGATCGCCGGCTTTTGGTTCTTTATGAGGGAGGATAGCTCCGACGTTCATTAAAAAATCGCTTTGACTGCGGCCGAATTGGTGATAAACTTCTCTCCAAAAGAGCTAATTTCCAAGTAAATAAAATAACTCTGAACGACTTATTAAGGGGACCATTTTCACGCAAAGTTTCTATTAGGGGGCCGTATGCTGACAGTAAAAGATATGCTTGCAAGAAAAGGTAACGCCATCTTTTCAATCGCGCCGGATGCAAAAGTCGAAGACGCTCTACGTTTTATGGTCGACAGGAACGTCGGCTCCCTAATTGTCATTGATAAAGGTAACATCGTCGGAATTTTATCGGAAAGGGATTTCGTCCGCAACGCCGTGACAAAAACCGCCTCATGTACCTCTGTTCCTGTGCGAGAGATGATGACTTCCCAGGTCTTCTATGTGATGCCGGAAGATACCATAGACCAGTGCATGGCTCTCATGACGAATAAGCGAATGCGTCATCTGCCGGTGCTTGACAATAATGTGCCGATAGGCATGATCAGTATTGGTGATGTGGTAAATGCCATAATTTCGGAGCAAAAAAAGACAATCGATCAGCTTGAGCGGTATATCCGCAGTGGTTGACATGCGACGGCATCCCCCTATCCTCCACAAGAAAAAAAGGGGCGTCATTGGACGCCCCTTTTCGGTGACACCAGGGAAAAGCTGATTCGTTAGTTTCCAGTCAGAAATGGTCCTTTTCCGCTCTGGCGGTGTCAATCTTCGGGCTTGCTTGTGACTCGGCCTCCGGCCTCGCCCTTCGGGCAGCCTGAAGCTGTCAACTTTCGCTGTCGCGAAAGTTTGCGGCGGATTTTGAGAGGACGCCTCCGCGCAACCCTTCGAAATCCTTGCCAGGACGAAAAATCCCTCGCTTCCGAATTGGAAACCAATAGTGTCTCATCCGGAGTGGATGGACTCTAGTTACTTCTTGTGGCATTCACCGCACTTGGTCGGCCCCATATTCTTCTCCTGGTGGCAACCCTTGCAGGTCTTGTGCGCCCAATCCTTGCCGAATCCTTCGATCTTGCCCGGCTCCTTCTCGTGACAGACCTTGCAATCTTTCAAACTGTCCGCATGCTTCTTGTGGGGGAAGGTCACGTCTCCATTTTTCGCCGGGAAGGTGATAGTGTCGGCCGCCATGGCGATCCCTGCGGTAAAGATGGTGAGTGCTACTGCTGCGATGACTCTTTTCATTTTGTTGCTCCTTTCATTTTTTGGCCGGTTTTTTGTGAAACGATTTGCAATAAAAGATACCATGCAAATACCCTCGACGCTACCGACATCTATATTTATTTGACCCGATGTCGGGTTTTCGAGAAAGTGGCGCCGACAAAAAAGTTAAAGAAAATAACCAGATACCTGTTAAAATAGATAAATGGAAAACTCCGTGGAAAAAATGGAAAAAAATCTCCCTCCGGGACTTGCAATCGACGGTTCCAGGATACGCACCATCAGGGAAACTAAAAAACTCACCCAACTCTATGTGGCCAGTGTGGTCGGGGTGACTACCGACACCATTTCCCGCTGGGAAAACAATCGTTATCCCACCATTAAACGGGACAATGCCGAGAAACTGGCTGCTGCCCTGGAAGTGGATCTGGCAGAGATAGTGAAGGTTGAGGAGAGCCCTGAGGCTGTTGAAGAAGCTCCTTTGCCATCAAAAAACAGGTCTCGGCGTGTAGCCATATCGATATTCGGCCTTGTTCTGTTTATTACGGCTGTGATCCTTCTCTTCAGGGAGTTGGCTCCCCATCCTTTTGCCATAAGAAAGCTCCCGCGGTTCGGCGCCCCCGGGGAAATAATCCCCGTACAGATCAAGGTAAGCAGGAAAGGGCCAGGCATAGCGGGGTTCATAATGAAGGAACGACTGCCGAGCAACTGGCGGCTCGTCGCATCTTTTCCTAAGGCCGCCGCAGGACAAGTTACTGCCGAAGAGGTAAAATGGCTAATTCCCGGCGGCAGCGGTCCAGTAACCATCTCCTATACGGTGCGGGTGAGTCCGACCTCCTCTCAGAAGACAGATGCGGCATTCATAGGGAGCATGGTTGCCGGAGAAGAAGGGCTCACCCGGACAGAGTCGATCAAAGGCGACCGGGTTATCAAGGTAGCCGGTATTCATTGGGCGGACACCAACGGTGATGGCAAAATCGACGACAATGAGATAATGCCCGCCTATTACCTTACCGAAGAAATGAAGGGGCTTGGACTCGACTGGAAAACCATTGAGACCATCTGGAGCGCCAAGGGCTATGTGTGGGACCGGGAGAAAAGGGAGTTTGCGGTGATAAAGTGACAGATATTTGAACTACCAAGGGGTAAAGCCGAAAGCGGATTTATTCCAAACTCTCTACATCCTCCCACCATATTTGCCAGTTTAAGAGATTTACACCATAAATTGCCTATATACGCGACAATAAATACCATGAAACCCGGTAACCCGATAAAGAGATTGCTTCCAGAAAATTAAAGCCGCCCCCATTTCCCTCGCATTTCCTCGTCCGAAGATTAATGGCTAAAAGCAGAAGGCTGAAGGCGTGATATTCCTAACACCCTTCAGCCTTCTACCGATTAACCTGAACTTATCTCAGGACCTTGTCTATAACTTCCAGAAGCGGCTGCGGCCATACGCCGAGGACGATTATGGCCACGCCGGCGACTCCAAGGACGACGATCTCTGGTGGCGAAGCAGGATGGGGATCTGAATGGGCTTCCGCAGGATGCATATAGAGGTTGACCACTACCCGCAGGTAATAATAAACCGAGACGGCCGCGGTAAGAATGCCGAAGATCGCCAGGGGGATCTCGTTTCCGCGGATCGCAGCATAAAATATGAAGAATTTACCGACAAACCCTGCGGTGGGAGGAATTCCGGCCAATGCCAGCATAGCCAGGGCGAGTATCCCTCCCTGGAGCGGCCGCCGATAACCTATCCCTTTGTAATCAGCGACCTCTTCCATCGGTTGCCCCGAACCCGCTAGGGATGCGATGGCGCCGAACGCCGCGATGTTCATGGCGGTATAGACGATTATATAGAGAAGCACCGCGGCATAGCCATCGCTGCTTCCGGTGAGGAGCGCCAGAGTGACATACCCCATCTGGGCAACTGAGGAGTAGGCAAGCATACGTTTCAGGTTGTTCTGCCGCAGGGCAGCCAGGTTGCCGACCGCCATGGAGAGGAAGCAGAGTCCCTGGAGCGGCACATGGAGGAAATTCAACCCGACTCCGCGGAGCAGGATAAGGAACGCAGCCAGGGCAGCGCCTTTTGAAGCGGTGGCTAGAAAGGCAATGACCGGTGTCGGCCCTCCCTGGTAAACATCGGGGGTCCATAGGTGCATCGGCACGAGGGAAATCTTGAAGGCTAGACCTAACAGTAGAAATCCCCATCCGGCCGTGATGAGACTCGGTATTCCACCTTTCGCGGTGCCGGCCATGGCCGGACCTATGTCGAGCGTCCCGCTCCCCGCATAGATAAGGGCGATGCCGAAGGCCATGAAGGCGGCGGCGATGGAGCCCAGGAGGAGGTACTTAAGCCCCGCCTCGGATGAAATTTCACTCTTCCGGTCATAGGCGACAAGGATATAGAATGCAAAACTGAGGGCTTCCAGTCCGAGCACCAGGGTGAGGAGATTGACCGCGCATACGATTGTAGTCATCCCGAACAGGGCAAAAAGGAGGGTTGCCGGGAATTCTTCGCCTCCAAGCCCTTTTCGGATGTTGAAATCATGGGAGAGGAGAAGCGAGCAGACGGCCGTGACTGAAAAAAGCGGGATCAGAAAGCGGGCAAAAGGGGAGAGCGCAATCCCCATCGTTGGGGTGGCGATCGGTGGTGCCAGCATCGCCCAGAGTCCCGCGCCGAGCGCAATTACAATACTCACGGCTGTCCCGTAGCGGCCCGGCGCAATTGCCCCGGAAAGAAGCACGATCAGGGAGCCGCAGGAGATTATCAGCAATGGCATGAGTGTATAGATGTCGGAAACGGTCATTCTTTTGCTCCGTGAATTACTAACAGTAAAACTAATTCTTCGGCATCACAATCCCGCGACAAGAAGCGACACCGGGATTTTTACAAGGTCCAGAACCGGGGCGGGATGGACCCCCAGATAGACGACGAATAATGCCATCACGGCGAGAAGCGCCCCCTCTCTCAGAGACAGATCGTCCAGTTGCCGGACGCTTTTCTCCTTGCCGAAGAGCAGATCCTGCACAAGCCGCACCGTATAGATGAGCGGCAGGATGATGCCGAGATAGGCCAGGATAACCGGCAGAGGAGCAACCCGGAACGAGCCGATAAGGATCAGGATTTCACCCGTGAAATTGTTGAGCCCGGGCAGGCCTGCGGAGGCCATGCTGAACAGGAGGAAAAAGAAGGCGAAGATCGGGACTTTTCCCCACAATCCGCCGAAAGCCCCGGTTTCCCTTGTGTCGGCGCGCTCTCCGAGCATCCCGATCATGGCGAACAGGGCGCCTGTGGTAATGCCGTGATTGACCATCTGCAAGACCGCTCCGGAGAGGGCGACCGGTGTCCACGCCGCGATCCCCAGAACGATGAAACCCATGTGGCCAAAGCTGGAATAGGCGATCAGGCGTTTCATGTCCTGCTGGGCATAGGCTATCCATGAACCGTACAGGATGCCGGCGACCGCCAGCGCCATGATAAACGGTGTAAACTGTGAAGCAGCCGCCGGAAAGAGCGGAAAGGCGAAGCGGATCAGACCGTAGGCGCCGGTTTTGGCCATAAGCGCGGCCATTATCAGAGTGCCGGTGGTCGGCGCATCTGAATAGGCGTCAGGGAGCCATGTATGTAGCGGAAAAACCGGCACCTTGATGGCGAATGCCAGCAGAAAAGAGGCAAACAGCCAGAAACCGGCGGCCGGGGAGAGGGGGGTGTGGAGCAGCCCCGCCAGTGAAAATGTGTAGACACCGCTTTCCGCCCCGTGGATCAGGTAGAGGCCGATCATCGACAGAAGCATGAGTAACGAGCCGACCAGGGTGTAGAGAAAGAACTTCACCGTCGAGTAGATGCGCCGGCCGCCTCCCCAAATGCCGATCAGGAAGAACATGGGGATCAGCATCACCTCCCAGAAGAGATAAAAGAGGAAGAGATCGAGGCTGAGAAAAACCCCCATTATGCCGGTTTCCATCCCCAGGATGAGAAGATAATGGAGCGTCCCCAGTTTGTTCACGCTACGCCACGCGACAAGCATGGCAATCACGATGGTAAAGGCAGTGAGCATGGAAAGGAGGAGACTGATGCCGTCCATCCCCAGGGTGTAACGGATGCCGAAGCGGGATATCCAGTCGAAGTCTTCCGTGAGAAAGAAGCCCTGGAGGGTCGAACTTCCCGTGCTGATGACATGCGCATTGCAGTATACCCGGCAGACCAGGAACAGTTCCAGGAAGGATATGGCAATGGCGATCGACTTGGCGATTTTCTCCCTTTTCCAGAGCGGTATGAGAAGGAGGCCGCCGGCAAGGGGAAGAAAAATGAGTATTGAGAGTATGGGATATCCGTTATGCATTAATGAGTTCCTGTTGGAGCGCCACCGGGACGCGATTACTTTATAATAAGAACCATGCCATATATGCCATCAATAGCGCCGCACCGGCTGCGAAACTGACGATGTAAACAGTGACTTTGCCGCTGGTCCATGAGCCCAACCCCTCGCCGGATCTGCCGAGGAAAGAGGCCAGATGGTCGAGGGAACCGTCAATCAACCCTTCGTCCACCTGCCGCCAGAGGAAGCCGGAGATGGCCTCATAAGGGCGGATGAATATGAAGCGGTAGAGATCATCGAATCGCCAGCCGTTGAGAAAAAATGTAACGACCTCCGATGCCTCTCCCTCTGCCGTGGTGATTCGCTCCTGGCGGCGGGCATTGCCATAACGGATATGGGCGATTGCAAGACCGACAAGGGCTAGCGCCCCGGCAACGGCCTGCAGGGTGAGTTCAAGGGAATGGGAAGCCTCCGCTTCCTTGCCGCCCGGGAGCGCCGAGAAAAAGCCGCCGAGCCATCCCGCACCGAGATATGAGGGGAGGTTGATCAGCCCGCCGAAAAGGCCCAGCAGGGCAAGGGGAATCAACGCCCATTCCATCAACCTGGGAACTTTGCAGGCATGGGCTGAATCACAGTGTTTCCTGGAAGCGTCGTCGCCGCCGAACACCATATAGATCATCCGGAAGGTATAGATAGAGGTTAGCAGAGCGGTAACCAGGCCGAGGATGTAGAGCCCGCCGTAGAGAGAGCCACCCTTCAGCCAGACCGCGGCCAGGATCGAGTCCTTGCTGAAAAAGCCGCCTGTCAGGGGAAGCCCGGCCAGACAGGCCCCTCCGGCCAGAAATGGCCAAAAGGTAAGAGGCAGCCGTTTCCAGAGGCCACCCATTTTGAAGATGTCCTGCTCATGGTGCATGGCAGCGATAACGCAACCGGCGCCAAGAAATAGGAGCGCTTTGAAGAAGGCATGCACCAATAGATGGAAGGTGGCGGCGGTAATGGCGCCCGCACCCACCCCCAGCATCATGTATCCTATCTGGCTGATGGTGGAATAGGCCAGTGCCCGCTTCAGGTCCCGCTGGGCCATTGCGCAGGTTGCGGCATAGAAGGCGGTCACCCCGCCGGTTACAGCGATGGCGGCCATGGCGGTTGTTGAAGGGGAGATCAGCGGGAACATCCGGGCCAGGAGGTATACCCCCGCGGTGACCATGGTGGCGGCGTGGATCAGTGCGGAGACGGGGGTGGGGCCCGCCATGGCATCGGGAAGCCAGACCATGAGAGGCATCTGCGCGGATTTGCCCATCGCCCCGATCAGAAGAAGAAGGCCGATTCCCGTTACTGCCGCCATGGGGAGGGTGGAGCCCATGCTGTTCAGTTCGGTTATGGAAACGGTGCCCATAAGCGTGAACATCCAAATTATGGCAATGCCGAAGGCGGTGTCGCCTATACGTGTTACTATGAACGCCTTTCTACCGGCGGTGGCGTTTTCCTCTTCGCTGTACCAGAAGCCGATCAGGCCATAGGAACAGAATCCGACCCCTTCCCATCCCAGGTAGAGAAGCGGCAGGTTCTCGGCTAGGACCAGAGCGAGCATGGCAAAAACGAACAGGTTGAGGAGGGCGAAGAAGCGGACGTAATCTTCTTCATCCGCCATGTAGGCAATGGAATATGTGTGGATGAGCGCGCAGACGAAGGTGATCATGACGATCATCACCAGGGAGAGAGGATCGATATAAAGGGAGACCGGTGCCTGGAAATCGAATGTGGAAAGCCAGCTCATCAAGTCGATTCGCGCCGCCCCCTGGTACTCCAGGGATGCAAGGAGGGATGCGGCAAAGGCCCCCCAGATCACCCCGCAGGCGAGCAATTCGGACCCCTTGCGTGGCAGGAACCTGCCGGCAAGGGCATTTATGATGCCGCCCATCAGCGGCAGGAGAAGTATAAGGGAGAGATAGAGTTTCATTTCATCCTTTCATCTCACTGAACTCGTCCGCATTAACAGTCTTCTTTCGCCTGTGCAGATAAACTACCATCGACAGCGCCAGTGACACTTCGCTGGAAGTCAGGGCCATGATGACCAGCGAGAAGATTTGGCCGTCCACCAGCCTCCAGTGCGAACCGCCCGCTACAAATGCCAGCATTGCCGCGTTGAGCATGATCTCGATGCCGATCAGGATCATGATGAGATTGCTTCTCCAGGCAATGGCGCATGCCAGTCCCATCACGAAGATAATGCCGGCAAGTATGAGAACGTGAGTAAGTGGAACAATCATGGTAGTTTCCTTCTGCCCAGATACAAAGCCCCCACCAGGGCAAACAAAAGCTGGAGTGAAATGACTTCCACGGCGACGCCGTATCTCCGGAACAGGACCCGGCTGAATTGACGGGCATCTACGTAACTCCATTTGGCCAGGATTTCCGGGACATTGGTGGCAAAGAGGGTGGACATCGCCCCGAGGATTATCGCCCCGAGGAGCAAGGCGGGCCACCATTCTTTCAAGGAGGGACCACACGCCTTTTCCGGTTGACCCATGTCAAGCATCATGATGACGAAGAGGAAGAGGACCATGATTGCGCCGGCGTAGATGATCACCTCGAAAACGGCTACCAGCGGCGCGCCTAGCAGATAAAAGATGCCGGCAAGGGCGAAAAAGGAGGTCGCCAGATAGACGATGGCATGAACCGCGTGCCGCTCGGTTATGGCCAATAACGTTGCAACCAGTACCACTACAGCAAGGATGTAGAAAAATATCTGTTCCATGAATTCCCTTACGGCATGAGCCCACGCGGGTCCGTGGGGGGGTCCTCGTCCGGATTTCCGCCGCGCGGATTGACCACACCGATCCCCGAATGGCGGTAAAAGTTGTAATTCGGGTCCTTACCGCAACCGTCGATCAGGAGGTCCTCCTTCTCATAAACGAGGTCCATGATATCCCGCTTGCATATCTCGTATTCCGTGGACATCTGAATTGCCATGGTGGGACATGCTTCGGCGCAGTACCCGCAAAAAATGCAGCGGGAAAAGTTGATGCGGAACCATCCGGCATAGCGGCGGCCGTCCGGCTTCTCAGCCGACTGCATGGATATGCAGTCCACGGGACAGGCTCCGGAGCAGAGATAACAGGCGACGCAGCGCTCCTCCCCGTCGGGATCCCTGGTCAGGACCATTCGCGCCCGAAAGCGCGGAGAAGGGGTCCTTTTCTCTTCCGGGTACTGGATGGTGAGCGCGGGTCGGCAGATGTGCTTCCAAGTGGTCCAGAGGCCGATGATGATTGCTTTTATGTCTTTGATGATGAACATGCTGAACCGTTTCAATTGAGGATTTACAGGGCCGATCGTGTTATTGTCGAACCTGTGTCATTATTCCGGATTCCACAAACCTCTCCCAAGACGCAGAGTTAAGTCGTATCACACGGGGTGATAGCCGGGGGACAGGACATTCCATCATGATGCCTGCGTCTCGGGCCTTGCGCCTGGTGACTTATTTCACCATGCCCACAATTCAGTGGCGTATGTTATGTTCGAATATTGATACGGCGGATTGCCGTTTGTTTCTGATGCGGCCCTGTTTTGAACCGGAACGTCATGCGGGCAAGGACCGCTGTTCGGTCGTCGATCTTTGCCCGCCATATGTTGGCAATGCTCTTTACGCGGCTGTTTCTTTCTGTCGCTGGGCCTTTTTGAGGAGAGCTGCGGTAAGGGGATGTTCGTTGTTTTCGGCATAGATCAGGGCGGTGTTGCCTGCCAGGGTCCGGGCATGTGTATCGGCGCCTGAATCCAGCAAAGCCTTTACCGTGTGATTGCAACCGTAAATCGCCGCCAGCATGAGGGGCGTGCGCCATTCCTTATCGCGCGCATCCGCCTGGGCGCCATGGTTCAGAAGCTGTTTCACAACTTCAACATGGCCATTGGCAGCGGCATAATGTAGGGCCGTTTTCCCCTTTTCACTCTGTGCATCCACCTCGGCCCCCCGGTGGAGCAGGTCCTTAACCGCTTCGAAATCTCCTCCCTTGGCCGCGTCAATCAGCGGAGTGTGGCCGTGACGGTCCTTTGCGTTAACGTTCTGCATGTTTTCCTCCCTCTATCAGATAGGATTCCCATGCCGCGCCACGGTCTCCATCACTCCTAAGCATCTTTACAGCAAATTTCTCATGAAAGGTTATGATGGAATACCAGAAGCCAGCCGGTCACTAGTATATTCAGCAATGCCAGCGGCGTCAATAGTTTCCATCCGAAATACATCAATTGATCGTATCTGAGCCGGGGCATCGTACCCCGCACCCATATGAAAAAGAAAGCGAATGCCAATGTTTTGATAAAAAACCATGCCACCGGCGGCAACAGCGGACCGTGCCAGCCGCCGAGGAAAAAGGTTGTTGCCAGTGCGCCGAGGAGGACGACATTTATATATTCCCCCAGAAAGAAGAGGGCAAAGCGCATCCCCGAGTACTCGGTGTGGAATCCCGCCACCAGTTCCGATTCCCCTTCGGGCAGGTCGAAGGGGGTTCGCTTGCATTCCGCGATGATGCTTATCAGGAAAATGGTGAAAGCGACCGGCTGGTAGGCTATAAACCACACATCCGCCTGGGCGTTTACGATATCAGAAAGCCGGAAGGAGCGGGCGAGCATGACGACCGGCACAAGAGAGAGCCCCATGGAGAGTTCGTAGGATATGAGCTGCGCCAGCCCCCTGATGCTTCCCATCAGGGAATACTTGTTGTTGGAAGCCCAGCCGCCGATCGCCACGCTGTAAACCGTTACAGATGACAGGGCCAGGAATACGAGCAGGCCCACATTGACGTCGGCCATCTGGAGGGGGACCGTCTTTCCCATGATGGTAATCGGCGCGCCGAATGGAACGACTGAAAAGGTCATTATTGCAGGGATCGCAGCGATGGCTGGGGCAAAGAAGAAGAGCAAGCGGTCCGCCCCATCGGGACAGAAGTCTTCCTTGGTCAAGAGCTTGACAAAATCGGCCATGGGCTGAAGGAGTCCCTGAAAGCCGGTCCGGTTCGGCCCCTTGCGATCCTGGATCCAGCCAAGGAGACGCCTTTCGACCCACCCCAGATACGCAGCCAGAAACATCATGACCGCGAAGATGATCAACAGCTTGGCCAGCATAAGGATTATGTCGATCGTATCCATTCCCATCATATCGCGCCTATAAAATCCTTATCCCTTCCCCGTCAGGGGCAATGTCCCGCAGTTTTTCCCACCGGCCGTCGAGCGGCTCCACGACTTCGTCTCCACCGATCCGTTCCATCAATTGGGCGATCACCCGCCATGCCGGGCGCAGATCGCCGCCGGAGGCGATTTTGCTATGGATTCTTGGCGGATGGAGGGCCGGGTCGAGCCCCTTGATCGGCGAGCCCGGATTCATCACCTGTTTGAACCTCTGACCCCTCCCTTCGTTATTGACGAAGGTTCCGTCCATCTCCACCCAGGCAGTGGTCGGCACAAATATATCGGCCTTTTTCGCAAGGTCGGTGGGGAGCCAGTCGGCCACCGCCACAAGGGGGATGCCAGCCAGCAATTCCGCCGGGATGTCCGCCTCAATGGCGAGCACCCCCTTCACTTTCCCTGATGCCAACGCCTCGACGAATGAGGTCGTATCGTGCTCTTTTGCCAGAAGCGCCGCACCGCATGCGTTGGGCCCGGAAAGGAGATAAGCGGTTTTCGCGCCGGATTTCGCCGCATTCTCGATGTCTGCAGGATTGTTGCGCCGTGTGCCGCAGACGACAACCGGACTTCTGAAATCCGCGAACGGGACCGCATCCAGTGTGGCGACATCCGAAACTTCGACGGAAACGGCCTTTGCCCATTCCGGCGAAGATCCCCCAATCTGGAAAACCCTGGCCCCCTTTCGCCAGGCCTGGCGGACCGCCAGCGCCATCATCGGCCCTTCGTCGAGGAGTTCACAGTTGACAATCGCAATACAGTCGCTCTCCTGCACATCGGCCATGGATGCGGCATCGTCCACTTTCATCTGTGACACGGCGGTAACGGTCCGGTCCGCTTCATTCTGGTCGGTGAAATAGCAGAGAAAGCCAGCGCCGAGGAGTCCGGCCAGTTTCGGCAGTAGGGCGGCTCCTTCCAGAGCCAGGCGCGGCGAACCGACAATAGCGAGGCTTCCCGAGCCATGAAGATTGTTTAATTCACCTATGCGGGCGACAATAGCCTCCAGTGCCTCGTCCCAGTTCGCCTCCATGCCGTCCAGTCGGGGAGTACGGGGTCGCTCCGGGTCGTTCACCGGCGCATTCCCAAAGCGGCCGCGGTCGCATATGAACCAGCCGTTAACCAGGTCGTTGCGCCGGGCCATGGTCTTGAGCAGCTCCCGATAACGGGCCGCCGGAATGGTGTTGCACCCCAACGAGCACCAGGGACAGACAGATGGGGCCATTTCATAGTCCCAGTAGCGGGCGCGAAAGCGGGCGGTCTTGTCGGTATAGACACCGGTCGGGCAGAGGTCCAGGAGATTGCCGGAAAAGGGGGATTCGAGCTTGCCGTCCTTGAACCTGCCGAAATAGACCCGTGCCGCGCTCCCCATGACCCCCAGGTCGTCACCGCCCGCGAATTCCTGGTAGAAGCGGGCGCACCGGTAGCACTCGATGCAACGGTTCATTTCATGTTCAACATGGGGGCCGAGGTCCTGGTTGAGGAAAGTATGCTTCTTACCCTTGTACCTGCGGATGCCATGCCCCCCGGCTACGGTATAGTCCTGGAGGAGACACTCGCCCCCCGCGTCGCAGACCGGGCAGTCGTGGGGGTGGTTGATCATCAGCCACTCAATGACGAGCTGCCGCATCCGGACCGCCTCAGGTTCGGTGGTGGATATCACCATCCCATCCTGGGCAGGCAGCATGCATGACATCTGAAGACCTTTCACCGGCCCTTCGAGGAACATCATGGCGCAGAGACGGCATGCCCCGGCACTCCCCAGCGCCGGATGATAGCAGAAGTGGGGGATCCATATCCCCACCTGCTTGGCCGCTTCCAGAACGTTCGTTCCGGGAGGAACTTCTACTTCGATGTTGTCGATAATTATTTTAGGCATAAAATATTAATCTTTTATCTCCTGAAGGGGCAACACTTCTTCGATATGTGCTCCCGGATCTCGTCATCGAACAACCGTAAGAGGGCCTCTATGGGCCCGGTTGCACCCGGAGCCAGGGCGCAGAAAGCGTAGTTCAGGTACTTGGCATGTTCGCGGAGAATTTCGATATCCTCCAATACCCCGTCCCCCGCCTCGATCCGAGTCAGTACCTCCCTAACGAATGGGAGCCCCTCCCGGCACGGAGTGCACCAGCCGCATGACTCGTGAGCAAAGAAACGGGTCAGGTTGAGGGTCGCCCCGACCATGCAGGTGTTCGTGTCGAAGACCACGATGCCGCCGGTGCCGAGGCGTGAACCGACGCCGGCAACAGAATCGAAGTCCATGGGAAGGTTCAGATGGTCCGCCGTCAGATAGGGTGTGGCTGCTCCGCCGGGGGTGCAGGCCTTGAATTTCTTCCCAGGCAACATACCGCCGCACGGGCCGTCTAGAATCTCCCCCAAGGTCATCCCCAGGGGCAATTCCACGCAAATGGGGTTTTGCACATGACCACTGATGCAGAAGAGCTTCATTCCGGATGCTTCGGGGATCTTCGCCAGTTCCTTGAATCGGGAAGGTCCGTGGCTGATGATAAACGGGACGTTGGAGAGTGTCTCCACGTTGTTCACCACAGTCGGACTTTCCCAGAGCCCCTTGATCGCCGGGAAGGGGGGCTTGGAACGAGGATTGGCGCGTCTTCCCTCCAGGGCGTTCATGAGCGCGGTCTCTTCGCCGCAGATATAACGCCCCGCGGATAGGTGGAGGTCCAGTTCCATAGAGAAGCCGCTGCCGAGAATGTTCTTGCCGAGGAAACCCGCTTCATGGGCCTCGGTGATCGCCTGCCGGAGGTTCGCGGCCGGTGTTTCGTAGCCGCGGCGGATGAAAATGAAGGCATGTTCAACGCCGATGGCGTAGCCTGTAAGGATCATTCCTTCGACCAGCAGATAAGGGTTGTTTTCGAGCAGTACCCGGTCCTTGTAGGTCCCCGGCTCCATCTCATCGCAGTTGCAGATGAGATAGCGGGGGCCCGGCAGGTTGCGAGGCACGAACGACCACTTCCTCCCGGTCGGAAAACCCGCGCCGCCGCGGCCGCGCATGCCGGAGTCGATCACCGCCTGCTGCACGTCATCGGGGGACATCTCCGCCATTGCCTTCTTCAAGGCCGCGAACCCCCCTTCGGCACAGTACTCGGCGAATGTTACCGGACGGCCGGGCTTGTTATGTCTGAAAAGGACCTGTTCCATAATTAGTTATCGATTAATTGCAACTTTTTTTAAACGCTATAAGCCTTATTTAAACGTCTTCATGATGTATTCGGCAATCGCCTTTGCTTCCTTGTCGGAGACGGCTTTCTTGTCGAATGGGGTCATCCCTGACCCCGGTTTGCGGATCTTGGCGATAATATCCTTGGCGCTCTTCACGCCATTGGCCTCGCGATCCTTCTTGCTCAAGGTCTTGGAAGGCGTTATAGTGTTGCCTCCATTTAAGTGGCAGACAACACAGTGCTCCTCGAACTCTTTCTTACCGTCGATCTTACCCCCCTTTTTGGTGTCGGCAAAACCGGCAGTAGCAAAAAGGCCAAGTGTCAGCATCGCAACCGTGGCAATTAATCTTTTTTTCATCGTTGCATCCTCCTTTTCAGAAAAGGGCTGGAATCAATGTTTGTCCGAACTTAAAAAACTTTCCGTTCCTGCTCGATTATCTCGTCCATCTTTTCCGGAGAAACTTTCTCATACATGGTTTCGCCGATCATCATGGCCGGCGCATAACCGCAATTGCCGAGACATGAGCAGGGAAGGAGAGTGAAAATGCCGTCAGCAGTTGTGCCCCCCACCTCCACGCCCAGCTTTTTCGCAATGTGTTCCATGAGAGTTTCGTTCCCCATCGTCCAGCAGGAGATGGAGTCGCAGACCTTGATCACCTTTTTCCCTACCGGCCGGCGGAAGATCATTTCGTAAAAGGTGGCCAATTCCTCCACCTGAAGCGGTGACAGGCCGAGAATCTCCGCCGCCTCCACAACCCCCTCATCTGTCAGCCAGCCGTAGTGATTTTGCAGTTCCTTCATCACATCGACCGCCGCCTCGCGGGGGGTAACGGCCGAGGCGACGCGGGCCTCAAGTTCTTTTTTCAGTTCTTCAGGTATCATACACGCTCGTTCAAAGTTAAGGGTTAAAGGTTCGGGTTTCGAGGTTCAACGCTGAACGCTGAACGCCAGTTTCACCTGTCCAGATCCGACAGGACAAAGTCAATCCCTCCTAAAACAGCCAGCAGGTCCGCTATGAGCCATCCGCGGGTCATGAGCGGGAGCGCCTGTATGTGGGGGAAGGTCGGGGTTTTGATCCGCATCCGGTACGGGATATTGATTCCGTCGGAGACGATGAAATAGCCGTTCTCACCCTTTGGCGCCTCCGTGGCCGCGTAGAACTCACCCTTTGGCGGTGTCATACCGCGCGATGAATTGACAAAGTGGTGAATGAGCGACTCGATGTTCTGCAGTGTGTCCGGCTTCTGGGGGAGGGCATAGCGGTAATCATCGGTGATCCATCGCCCGCCGGGCATCTTGTTCATCGCCTGTTCCACTATGCGCATCGATTGTTTTATCTCCTCGACCCTGACCCTGTAGCGGGCATGACAATCCCCTCCCTCGTCAACTACCATGTCGAAATCAAAGAGGTCATAGCCGCTGTAAGGGATGCTTTTCCTCAGGTCCCAGGCTACGCCGGCAGCCCGCAGGCTTGGTCCGGTGAAACCCCAGTCAATGGTATCCTCCTTAGAGACATATCCCACTCCCTTGATGCGCGCCAGGAAAATCGGGTTTTCGTTCAGCAGGTCCTCGTATTCCTTCAGGCGGGGAGGTAGCCAGCGGAGGAATTCCTTGACCGGCGCTTCCCACCCTTCGGGAAGGTCATCGGCCACTCCGCCTATGCGGAACCATGAGGGGTGCATCCTGCCACCGGTGATCATCTCGATGATGTCAAAGATCTTTTCGCGGTCATAAAACGCATAGAACACCGGGGTCATTGCCCCTATATCGGCGGCAAAGGTACCGATCCAGACAAGATGATTGAGGATGCGAAAAAGTTCGCAGAGCATGACGCGGATATAGACGGCCCGCTCGGGGACTTGGATGCCGCAGAACCTTTCCACGCTGTTCAGGTAGGCCAGGTTGTTTTGGACGCCTGACATGTATTCGACACGATCGGTGTAGGGGATGAACTGGTGCCAGCTCTGGCGTTCCCCCATCTTTTCGGCGCCGCGGTGGTGGTAGCCGATATCGCAATCCACATCGACGATCTCCTCGCCATCAAGCTTGAGAAGAACCCTAAGAAGACCGTGGGTGCCGGGGTGCTGGGGGCCGAGATTGAGGATCATATGTTCTTCGTCGATCTTTTCGAAAAAGTCCCCGGCAGGAAGCGGCTTATGGGCCCGCGCGTCCTCGGTGGTGAAAGGGGGCATCTCGGTGGCGCGGAACGGGTGATCCTTGCGCAGCGGATGCCCTTCCCAGTCATGGGGCATGAGGATCCGCCGCAGGTCCTTGTGTCCCGCAAAACGGATGCCGTGCATGTCATACACCTCACGCTCGTACCATGAGGCGGAAGGCCAGACGCCGGTGACGGTGGGGACTTCCGGGTAAGCCCCGGCCAGTTCGGTTTTAATGCGGACATAGCCCGGTGTGTCAAAGCAGAGAAGGTGATAGTTGAGGGTGAAATCCTTGTATTGCTCACGTTCTCGTCGGCACGATTCGTCCACGGCAGCGATATCCTCGAGCCGCATGAACGGATTTGCGGGACGTGATTTGAGGTGGCGAAGCACCGCTGGCGCCAGCTCGGCAGGGACCCTGTAGGTGAGCATATCGGTTGCAGCAGGGTCCATTTTTACCTGATCGCCGAAAACCGCCTCCAATTCCCCGCTCAGGCCAAATTCGGGGTAAGCGTGCTTCGGCGCGGGAGGACGCCACATCTGGTCTGAGCGCGGCATCCAGAAACGCGGGTGCTGCACCGATGTGCCACGGATGGATATCCCCTCCATGCCGGGACCGCGGGTGTCTCTGGTTTTTGTTTCGCCGTTGATCAGTACAGGGGCAATGGTCCCCTGAGTCCCCCCCGGCAGGTGGAAGACAGGCCGGGCCGGGCGCTCCTCTTTCCGGATTTTTTCCTGGAGCATCATGAGCCCCTGGATGAAAGCCTCGGGACGGGGGGGGCAACCGGGGATGTAGAGGTCCACCGGCACGATCTGGTTGACACCCTGCACCACGCTGTATACATCATACATTCCGCCCGAGTTGGCGCAGCTCCCCATGGAGATAACCCACCTGGGCTCGGCCATCTGCTCATAAAGATGAAGGACGGTAGGAGCTATCTTCTTGAAGACGGTGCCTGCCACAACCATCAGGTCCGCTTCCCTTGGGGTGGCGCGCAAGACCTCGGCACCGAACCTGGCTATGTCGTAACGGGTGGTGAAAGCGGTCATCATCTCCACAAAACAGCATGAGGTCCCGAAGAATAACGGCCAGAGGGAGTTGGACCTCCCCCAGTTGATGAGTTTATCAAGATTGGCAAGGAGGATATTATCAGGGGTATGTTCAGGCGGTGATGGCGTCACCTGACCTCCGGTGATGAATTAAATAATGATATCAAAAGAGTTTATTGGCCGGGTTAAAGAGAAATTCCGGATAATCAATATCAAATATATAGACTCATAAATCTGTTCCATTGGGAAAATCCCTGTTACGTCTTCTTAAGGGCATTCCGCTTGCCTGCTGCGGATGGCCCCCAGTCCAATCCACCTTTGAGCCAGAGCCAGACAAGCCCCAGAAGGAGGATGATTATGAAAAACGTAATATGGATGAGGCCGGGAAATCCGAGTTCATCCCAGTCCACGGCCCATGCAAAGATAAAGGCGGATTCCACGTCAAATACAATGAAGAAGATGGCAACCATATAGAAAGGCACAGGAAAGGCAAAGCGTGCAGAGCCCGTGGGAATGATTCCGCATTCGTAGGGCATTCCCTTGGTTGGCGAGTGGGTCTTTGTCCCGAGCCACCAAGCTGCAATATGGATAAAACCGATGAGAAGGATGGCTGCCGCTGTATGAAATACAAAAGGCAGGTATTCACTGGTGAAGGCCTGATTCATGGAAATTGTCTGTGCTGCTTCGACGTGCATGCGGACCTTTCACATTAAAATCGGAAGACACTTTAGCGGGAACTTTATTCAATGTCAAATTAATTAAAAACAACGAAAAACTTCACATTTAGGCAAGGTCGGCAAAACACCTCAACAACTGAATAATACAGTATTTTTAAACTAAATGTTGTTGCCACCATGCAAGAAGTGAAGGCCTGTCCATCGCCCCGCTTTCACTGCCGGTTACCCGTCCTCCCCGGAGCGCCATGACGGTCGGGACACTCCTGATGTCAAATCTGCCGGCAAGTTGAGGGTTCTCCTCGGTGTTGACCTGTACGACTACCCCCTTACCTGCCATTTCCTTGGCAACCTCATGCAACACCTGGGCAAAATTGCGGCAATGGGGACACCATGATGCCCAGAATTCCGCAAGGACCGGTCCGCGGTAGTTCTGCACAAAATCGTCGAAACTTCTGTCAGTCAGCATGACTGGTTTCGAATATAGTGTAGGGAGCTGGGCGTGACAGTTGCCGCATTTCCCGGTTTTCCCCTCGCTTGAAGCGGGAACCCGATTAGCCGTTCCACAGAGAGGGCAATGGATCAGGTATGTATCGGCCATTCCCGACCTCTCCTAAATACAAGTTGAAAAGTTCAAGGTTCGAGGTTAAAGGTTAGAAACTTTAATCTCTTGCACCTTGTTCCTATTTTTTTTGCAGGAACTCCAAAACTTGCCGGGGGTGCGATTCCGCCTTGGCAACTTTCGGCCAATGTTTCATGACCTTCCCGTCCTGACCGATGACGACCGTCGAACGGATGGTCCCCAGGGTCTTTTTTCCGCACTGCACTTTTTCTCCGTATGCGCCGTATGCGCGCATCATAACTGCGTCCGGATCCGAAAGGAGCGTGAAGGGAAGACCGAAATCCGTTATGAATTTATCGTGGGACTTGAGAGTGTCCTTGCTGATACCCAGAAGAATGACGTCCATGGAGTCGAGTTGCGGTTTAAGATCTCGGAAACCGCATGCTTCTTTCGTGCATCCCGGGGTGTTGTCCCTGGGATAAAAATAAAGGACTACGATCTTTCCCGCATATTTCTCCAGCCCGTGTGTTTTACCGTCGCTTCCCGTTAGCTCGAATGGCGGCGCCGGCTTACCTTCCAATGTTGACATGTGCTGCCCCCTTGTTACCCGTTCATGATTGTTATTCCCAATTGATGCAATTCACCGGACAGTTGTCGATTGCCTCCTGTATAATCTCTTCCGGCGCTCCTAAAGGGTCGTAGACTTCAGCCAGATTATCGTCGTTCATGCGGAACACCTCGGGAGCTGTGGTCACACAGAGTTCGCAACTGATGCAGATATCCTGGTCAACATACGGTTTCCTTGCCATACTTACCTCCTGATAATCCGGGGGAATTTGTCCCGCTTATTTCATTCCCGCACCTGACGCAATAAATTGTACTTGATTTTTTTTTGCTCGCAAGTTCAACAGAGGGAATCGATTTTTTGGGATATTGAAAGCGGCTTGAATAGCAGGCTGTTGAAAAACGTCATGAGGAGACTGGGATGCACGGTGCAAGCGAGCGAAAAAGCGAGGCGTACACGTGAGTACGTTAAGTTTTTGAGCGAGCGGCAACAATGCAGGCCAGTACCGCAGTAGTTTTTCTACTGCCTGCTAAAGCATATCTATGGGGTCGACATCGATTGCTAACCGAACCACCGCCGGAAGCTTTACTTTCCCTTTGAATGCGGCAAGCAGATAGTGCAGCTCTTTACGGTTTGGAGATTTCAGAAGCACCTGCCACCGGTAGCGTCCGCGGACCTTTGCCAGCGGTGGCGCTGCCGGTCCCAGGATTTCGACCCGGCTCCGCAGTTCCTGTCTGACCGTCCGCAGGAGAGCAGCGGCCGCTTCCGCCCCTTTCTCCACCACTGCCTCGCTATTGCCCGAGAATATGAGCGCCGCCAGATGAGCGAACGGCGGGTAGCCCGCTTCACGCCGATACTCCAGCTCCTCGGAGTAGAAGCCTGCAAAATCGTGGGCCGCGGCCTTGGTGATCGCAAAGTGGTCCGGAGCGAGGCTCTGGACCACGACCCGCCCCGGCGCATCCCCCCGCCCCGCCCGCCCCATCACCTGGGTTATGAGCTGGAAGGTCCGCTCGGCACTGCGGAAATCGGGAAGGTTGAGGGTCGCATCCGCGGAGACCACCCCCACCAGGGTCACACCAGGGAAATCGTGCCCCTTGGCGATCATCTGGGTGCCGATGAGGATGTCGATGCTTCCTTCCTCCACCCCCTTGAGGATCCGGGCGTGTCCTCCCCTCCCCCTTGTTGTGTCCCGGTCCATGCGGCTCACCCTGGCTTGGGGGAAGAGCGCCTTCACCTCCTCTTCCACCCGCTCCGTCCCCCTCCCCAGCAGGGTGATGGCCGGGCTTTGGCAAGAGGGGCAGACCGAGGGGGCAGGAATGGAATAATCGCAGTAATGGCAGAAGTGGCGTTCTTTGCGGCGGTGATAGGTAAGGGTGACGGAGCAGTTGGGGCAATTAAGGACGTGGCCGCACTCGGCGCAAATGAGATAGGTGGCGAAACCACGGCGATTGATGAAGAGGAGCGCCTGCCCACCCTGACCGAGATTCTTCTCCAAGGCCGTGGTCATCCCGGGGAGGAAGGTTTCCCCTTTTTTGCCGCGCCCGTCGAGGAGTTCTACGGTTGGCATGGGGAGGTCGCGGACCCGGTGGGGTAGGTGCAAATAGCCGAGTTTTCCGTTTTGCGCCGCGTGAAAGCTCGTCACGAGCGGCGTTGCCGAACCGAGCAGGACGCAGGCCCGCTCCATCTTCCCCCGCACCAGCGCCAGGTCCCGCGCGTTGTAGCGGAGACCGTCGGATTGTTTGTAAGAGGCGTCGTGCTCTTCGTCCACGACGATCATCCCGATCTTTTGCAGGGGTGCAAAAATGGCGGAGCGAGCGCCGATGACAATCTCCGCTTCGGCTCGCCTGATGCGTCGCCATTCGTCGAAACGTTCCCCGTCGGAGAGGGCGCTGTGCAGGACGGCGATGCCGCAGGCGAAGCGGCGTTTGAAGCGTTTCACCAGTTGCGGGGTGAGGGCTATCTCCGGGACCAGCACCAACGCGGTTTTCCCCCGGTCAAGAACGTGGGCGATAGCCTGGAGATAGATTTCGGTTTTACCGCTCCCGGTCACGCCATGGAGAAGGAAAGGGGCGAACCCCTCCGCATCGGCCGTGGCGGTTATTCGGGAGAGCGACTCCCTCTGAGCGCTGTTCAGGCAAAGGGGGCGGTCACGCTCGAACACCTCTTCCCGGAACGGGTCGCGGTAGACCTCTCGCGCTTCGCCTGTGACATATCCCTTTTCCTCCAGCTCTTTCAGCAGAGTGCCGTCCGCCCTGAAATCCCGGCGCAGCAGAGATGCCGGAGCTTCCCCGGCCGTCCGCAGAAACTCGACAATGAGTGCCCGTTTACCCTTCAGGGGGGCGGCCCCTTCCGGAGACCCGGCCAGCCGGTAGAAGATGGCGGTCTTTACCTCCCTCCCGCCGGTCAGCACTTCTTCAGCTACCTCTGGTCCATTCGCTGCCGGCGCACTCTTCTTGCGGCTTTCGATGTTGATTCCCGCGGGGAGGGCCCCCTTCAGGACCTCGCCGAGGGGATGGAGGTAATACCCCGCCGTCCAGCGAAGAAATTCAAGCTCCTTTGCAGTAAAGAGCGGCTCAGGGTCGAGGAAGTCGATAATCTCTCTGATCTCCCCCTCGGCCGATTTGACCCGGCCGATGATGTAGCCGGTCAGCTTGCGCCGGCCGAACGGCACCAGCACCCGTTTTCCGATCTGGACAAGCGGTGCGAGACGAGCCGGGGCCAGATAGTGGAAGGTTGTCTCCAGATGGAGGGGAATGGCGACTTCGATGATTATTGAGTTCGGCTCGGTCATGGCAGCCAGGATTATGATGCTTGTCAAGGGCTGTGTCAAATTAGAATTTTAAACAGACTGCGGGTGGTGTTTGTCCGGCAGCGACTGCGAGCGGCGAGGGGGAAGCCGCTGGCCGAACAGCCGATTGAGGAGAAGTTTCTCTGGAATACATAAAGGTCTCAACAGGCATCATAGAAGGGGTCTCAGAAGGGGACAAAGCATAACTTTATGTACATTCAGATTCGATCCTTCTCTTGTAATGTACTGTGTTGAGACCTGATATGCTCCCTGAACCTCTGCAGCTCCATGTGCACTTCGGCGACCACCGCTGCCCAGTCCCCCATGCGGGGCTGGCGGAAGAGGCGCATCACGCCGGGGTACCAGGGCGAATCGGTGCGCCCGGTCAGCCAGCGCCAATCGGTCATGTAATCGGGCAGAAGTAACCAGCACTCCTTAGCCATTGCCCCTGCCAGGTGGGCAATGGCGGTGTCGACGCTGATGATCAGGTCGAGATTTGCCACAATGGCTGCGGAATCGGCAAAGTCCGAAATCCGTGGTCCCAGATTCACTAAAGAGAGGTCAGTCGGGGGAGTTGCCGCTTCATCCTCGCCGGCACCTTTCTGCAAACTGAAAAAACGCACCCCTGCGATAGCAGCCAGAGACTCCAGCGTCTTCAGGTTAGGAAGGGATCGTTCGGAGTCGTTCTCGAAACGTGGATTGCCTTTCCACACCAGGCCGACGCGGAGATCAGAGGGAACGCATTCCCCGGACAGTAAGAAGGACCATCTTTCAGTCAGCTTCCTATCGGCCCGCAGATAGGGTATATCCGCGGGAATCGAATCGAGCCGGGTCCGGCAATAGAACGGTATGCTGAGCGGCGGAGTCCAGAAATCCCACTCCACAGGCGGTAAAGGCTCGTCAAAGGCAAGAACGGCATCCACACCATCCAGGGTAGTGAACAGGGTCTTCAATGCCGGATGGCAAACCAGCGTGATCCGCGCAGCGCCCCGGGCTTTCAGGACCTTCGCGTAACGGCAGAACTGGATCATGTCGCCGTGACCCGCATCAAAGCTTATTAACAGAGATCGGCCCTGCAGCGATTCCCCTAGCCAGCGAGGACAGGGGATATTTTTCTCCAGCTGCTCATACCAGTTGCGCATCTCAAGACAATGCCACCCTTCCTCAAAGCGGCCCTGACGCAACAACAGGTAGCTGAGATTGAAATACGCCAATCGGTAATCCGGATTGACAGCCAACGCTATCCGGTAACTCAGTTCAGCTTCCTTTTCCTGCTTCCGGCAAGCCTGCAGCACTCCCAGATTCGACCAGGCCGCTGCGGAATCCGGGATCAGCTCAAGAGCCTGCCGATAATGAGCCTCAGCCTCGTCGAACCGTTTCTGGTTGGTCAGCAGCACCCCCAGGTTCAAATGGGTCTCCCCCTGATCGGGATTGAGGGTGATGGCATGCCGGTAATGATGCTCTGCCTCGGCCGGTATCCCCTCTTTATCGAGCAGCAGTCCGAGCTTCGCATGCGCTTCGGAAAAATTTGGCAAGAGCTTGATTGCCTCCCGAAAGCATGCCTCTGCCTCGCGGACATTGCCCGCAGTCACAAGGCGATTCCCCTCGATAAAGAGATCCTCCGCGCATTTAAGGCTTTTGCTCACTGCCGTGCCCTCGGCCGGTTTCGGTAGATCATCTCATAGTCCTTCTATCAGCTTGTAATAATCCTTGATTGAACGAATGGATTCCATCGTGGTTTGGAACAATATCCAACTGAGCACAAGGATTCCTATGGTGAGGCCGATCTTCCATGCCCGCGACATTTGTGGATGCCACCAGATCATGGGCAATGCCAGAGGCCCCACGGAGAGGAGTGCGAGGATAATAACGGATTTCCGGAAATACCATGGAATCTTTTCTTCTGCAAAGCGTCGGGGAGCGGAGGCATCTAGAAATTCACCGCAATGTTTGCATTTTATTGCGGCGTTTTGAATATCTTCAGCGCAGAAGGGGCACTTTTTCATTATCATCTTTCTTGATAGAACGGCTGAGAGCACACCGGGTTCACCGGTGCTGCGCTTGGTTGAACCTTCATATATCACCTGTGCGCAGTTGTGGAAGACTCACTGTAAAAACTGAAGAATCTTTTTGGGTAGTGAACTTGGTTCTCTTAATTCGCACTCCCAAATAATGAGTACATTCCATCCGGCTGCGCGGAGATTTTTGATATTTTCAGCGTCACGCAACTGGTTCCGTTCAATTTTAGGAATCCAGTAGTGCTGGTTTGATTTGGGTTTTCTTAAACCTTCGGAACAGTCGTGTGCATGCCAGAAACAGCCGTGAACAAAAATTGCCAGTTTTCGGCCAATCCATGCGAGGTCGGGTTTGCCAGGCAGCTCTTTCCGGTGGATACGATAACCAGTAAAACCGAGTTCACGGCAGAGTTTGCGTACTGTCAGCTCCGGGGAAGTATCTTTTCCCCGGATACGCCGCATATTTTCTGAGCGGTGTTCAGGGGAGAGCTTGTCCATAGCTATTTTTTGAGGGAGGCAACCTTTTCAGCTGCCTGTTTTGGGAATTTGGTGATGAGCCACTTTAATACTTCGAGCTGGTCGCTAGAAGTTGCGCGGCGGATTTGAATTAAAAGCTGCTTCAGATCAGGGCGGATCAGTGTGGCATTTTGAGCGCCTTCGTTGCATACGGAACAAATTGCACGGAGATTTGAAGGCTCGTCGGTTCCGCCTTTGCTTTTGTCGATGATGTGGCCAATATGGAGTCTGGTTTTCCGGTTTGAGTCGTAAGGATGGGGTTCTCCGGCTACGGCGCCGCACATCTGGCACGTAAATCCATTGCGGTCAAGCACATATGCCCGCGTTTCTTTGGACATGGTACGGGCAAATGATGGGAGTGGCTTTTTGTTTACCAGCATGTATTGGCCGGGCTTCAATTCGCTTCTGTCGTTATGGGTTACGATGTTCATGCCTTCTTCGTTGCGTAACTCCCTGACGCGCCGTGCCCATTCGCTGGCATTGCCGGATGCTTTACGGAGATCATCAGAGTCCAGCACCTCGCCGACATGCTGAAGCAGAAACTCCTTGAGTTTCTTTCGTGCGCCAGGTTCGCGAACTGCCATTATTTCACACTCCTTAAAACGGTTCTTTTACTTGCTGCTTCAAGCGCAGCCATTATTGATGTTCCAACCGCTTGAGCGACCGGAGGCGGAAATGCGTTTCCGATTTGCCGATAAGCCGCTGTTTTTTTACCTGCAAAACGCCATGCATCGGGAAACCCTTGAATGCGTGCGGTCATGCGGACAGTAAGGCGGGGCATGCCTGCAAAATTTCTTTCCGGTGGAGCATCGGCCAAACCATGGCCGTCAACACCCAAAGACGCCCATGCTTTTTTTGCTCTGGTTGGGCCAAGGTCAGGCCCACCATGTTTTTTTGAACCGCCGACAAGTGTAGGGGCTATTTCGTTAGCACCTTCGCGCCAGTTGGCCGCGCCACGCCATTCCAGTTCATTCATTAAGTCAAATAACAGTTCGCCGACAGTTGGTGGCGAAGTCATGGCCGGCACCGGCCATGTGAAGTGTTCTGCAAAGTCTCTCTGTAGTGCAACGAAAATCACGCGGGGGCGCAGTTGCGAAACCCCGTAATCAGAGGCGTTATGAAGCCGCCATTCTGTATGATAGCCAAGGCTGGCAAGCTGGTTTTTGATGTGTTTCCGGTAGTCCTCAAAAACCGCGTCAAGCATCCCTCTTACATTTTCAAGCATGATTGCCCGTGGCCGTATTTCATCGGCCAGCCGGATCGCTTCCGGGAAAAGGTCGCGCTCGTCGTCGCTGCCAAGCTGTTTTCCAGCTTTTGAAAACGGCGGACATGGAACACCTCCGGCCAGCAGATCAATGCCTTTGTATTTTGTGCCGGAGAAACATCTTATGTCACCGCAGATGACATTCCATGTTGGTCTGTTAAGCAAAAGGGTGTCACAGGCAGGACGCTCTATTTCAACAAGTGCGGCATGGTTAAAGCCGGCCATTTCAAGGCCAAGAGCTTGTCCGCCAGCGCCGGCGCAGATTTCAACGGAATATGGCATTGCTTTCCTCCGATCCTTGATATTCCAGTAATGTACCACGAAATATGTCCGGCGGGGTAGTCAATTTCGGTTTGTTTCTTTCGATTTTTGCGCCCTGGTCAAGGGCGTTCGGTTTCTCGGTTTTAATTTCTTCTAGGTAAACCCCCGGCTCTGCCGGGGGACTCACAAAGTTTGACAGTTCCGGGATTATGCAGTTCGCTGCAGTCTCGGGTTTTGATTTTGATTTTTCGATTGCGATAAGGCCCCTTTGAGGGACCAGCAATCGTAAAGCCCCCAC
>Ga0181533_1001442_pt1 | contig 30647 bp, 22 predicted proteins | sample PEATcosm2014_Bin_45_FD_119772 | JGI IMG/M metagenome (GOLD analysis project Ga0181533, IMG submission 119772) | Peatland microbial communities from MTU Mesocosm Facility, Houghton, MI, USA - PEATcosm2014_Bin11_60_metaG | ecosystem: Environmental > Terrestrial > Soil > Wetlands > Peat | place...
ACACTCACACTCACATTCGCACTCACACTCACACTCGCACTCGCACTCACACTCGCACCCACCCCCGGCGCCCACGCCGCCAAGACGATCTGTGAAACTGTGAAGTCGATTTTGCCGATTAAAATCAACCGCTTACACGAAAAAATCTCACAGCCTCACAGTCTGTGCGTTTCTGTGAAACTGCGACGCAAGTTCGTATCAGTTCTTGGGTATAGTATTTGCCGCGAACCACGATTCACGGTTCACGAACCACGGGCCGAAGGCTGATCACTGATCACTGACCGCTGTTTTTCTGACCCCTGACACCTGATCCCTGAACCCTGTTTTCATCATCGCCACATACGTCGCGCCCGCCGCGCTTGGCCAGATGACGATGAGCATGGCGTCGATGGCGCTGCCGCCGATCCAGGACTGGATGCCGAACCATCCGCAGGCCACCACCGCGCGCAGCAGCGCGGCAAGATTCGCCCCGCGCACGCCGAACGACGCGCGCAGAAAGACCGGAAACGGAATTCCGTACTTGGCGCCAGCGTGCGCGTTCAGCAGCAAGGGAACCAGCACGATCAGGTTGCCCAGCAGCACCGTGGCGAGCGCCTGCTTCCAGTCCATGCCGTTGGCGATCAGTCCCGACGCGAGGCGATAGGTGGTGATCTCCATGCACATGGAAAACCACAGCGCGGTGTAATTGTAGAAACCCCACGTGCGCTGCTGGGGCCCGGTCGGCCGCAGGTCGCGATTCGATAGGGATGGATCGATGCTGCTCACGGGACCTCCTCCGTGACATGCGCGCTCTATCTCGAATGTAGGTTCAGAATAATAAGGATGCCATCATGAGCGGCGTGGGCCAGGACAGCACAAGCCTCGCCCTCGCACCAATAAGCTGACTTGCCAGCTCGCTGACCTGCTGACTCGCTGTCCTACTTCCACGCCCCGCCGCGTGCCTCGCGCCGCAAATACTTTCCGCGCCCCGGCGTGCCAATGAACTTTCCGCCGCTCACCACCAGTTCGCCGCGCGAGTACACATCGCGCGCGTTGCCGCGCACGCGGAAGCCCTCGAACATGGAGTAGTCCACCTTCATGTGGTGGGTCTTGGCGCTGATGGTGTAGTCCTCGTTGGGATCCCAGAGCACCAGGTCGGCGTCGCTGCCCGCGGCGAGCACGCCCTTCTTCGGATACATGCCGAAGATCCGCGCCGGCGCCGTCGACACCAGCTCGACGAAGCGGTTGATGGAAAAATTTCCCAGCCCCACGCCGTGGTGGTGCAGCAGTTGCAGCCGATTCTCGATGCCCGGCCCGCCGTTGGGAATCTTGGTGAAGTCGTCCTTGCCCAGACTCTTCTGATCCGCAAAGCAGAACGGACAATGATCAGTCGACACGACCTGCAGATTGTCCTTCTTCAGGCCCTCCCACAACTTGGGCTGGTTTTTCTTCTCGCGCAGCGGCGGCGTAAACACGAACTTCGCGCCATCCCATCCCTTGCCTTCCATGTTGTCTTCGATGGAGAGCAGCAGATACTGCGGGCAGGTTTCGGCGAAGGCAGGCAGGCCGCGGTCGCGCGCCTCGCGCACTTGATTGAGCGCGTCTTCGCTCGAGAGATGCACGATATAAATCGGCACGCCGGCAATCTCCGCCATGGCGATCGCGCGGTGCACGGCTTCGGCCTCGGCCTTGGTGGGCCGCGACAGCGCATGATAAATGGGCGCGGTTTTGCCCTCGGCCAGCGCCTGCTGCACAATGACGTCGATGACGGAACCGTTCTCCGCGTGCATGCAGATCAACGCGCCATTCTTCGCCGTCTGCCGCAGCGCCTTGAAGATGGTGGCATCGTCGACCATCAGCACGTTGGGATACGCCATGAACAGCTTGAAGCTGGCCACGCCTTCGCGCACCATGTCGTCCATGTCTTCAAGGCCCGCATCCCGCAGGTCGGTCACAATCATGTGCAGCCCGTAGTCGATGCACGCCTTGCCCTCTGCTTTCTTCCACCAGGTGTCGAGCGCCGTGCGCATCCTGGTGCCCTTGGCCTGGATGGCGAAATCCACAATCGTTGTCGTCCCGCCGATGGCCGCGGCGCGCGTGCCGGTCTCGAAATCGTCTGACGAATACGATCCGCCGAACGGCATGTCGAGATGGGTATGCGCGTCGATTCCGCCTGGCAAAAGCAGGAGGCCGGTGGCATCGATGACTTTGTCCGCGGAGCTCGCCGGAATCCCCGCGCGCACTTCCTTGATGGTTGCGCCGTCGATCAGCAGATCCGCTTTCACGCTGCCGTCGGCATTTACTACCGTTCCGTTTTGAATAAGCGTTTTCATGATGGCATCTTCCTCATTTCTTGCTGCGTAGAATCGCGAATGCCTCAGCCGCTAGTCTCCACTGGTTGGCGCGGTGCAGGTTGCACCCTTGGTTCGCTGTTCCCACGTCTCCGGAGCCACATCCTTATCGACACGGACCATGGTGATGCATCCCTCCACCGGGCACACGCAGGAGCACAGATTGCACCCCACGCATTCCGTCTCATCCACGCGCGGAATGCGCGCGAGCGGCGTGGGATACGGCCCCTGCGCGAAGGCTGCTTCACGCTCCTTGCGCGTTACCGGCGTCTCGGCAATCGATGCGAGGCTCTCGGCCTGCTCCTCGGCTGGGGTGCGGTGCAGCTCTACGTGTCCGTCCACCGGACCGGAAACGCGATCCAGATGAATGCACTGATGTGCGCCGTCCCAGCAGGCAATGTGGCACAAATCGCACCCTATGCATTTTTGTTCGTCGATGCGCGCCACGATTTTGTAGTTCAGGTTCAGGTGCTTCCACTCCGTCACGCGCTGCACCGACAGCCCGCGGAAATCGTCGATGGTCTTGAAGCCTTTCTCGCGCATCCAGTTGTCGAGGCCCTCGGCCATGTCCTCGACGATGCGGTAGCCGTAGTGCATTACCGCCGTGCACACCTGCACAGTTCCGCAGCCGAGCAGCATGAACTCTACCGCGTCACGCCACGATCCGATGCCGCCGATGCCGGAAAGCGGCAATGCCGCCTCGGGATCGGCCATGATCTGCTGCACCATGTTCAACGCGATGGGTTTCACCGCCGGCCCGCAGTAGCCTCCATGCGAACTTTTGCCGTCGACGTTGGGCCGCGGCACAAACGTGTCGAGATCGATGCCTGTGATCGAGTTGATGGTGTTGATTGCCGACAATCCATCCGCTCCGCCACGCTTGGCCGCGCGGGCCACGGTGCGAATGTCGGAGATGTTCGGCGTGAGCTTGACTAGCACGGGCGTGCGCGCCTTTTCCTTCACCCATGCGGTGATCATTTCGGCATATTCCGGCACCTGGCCCACTGCCGAGCCCATGCCGCGCTCGCTCATGCCGTGCGGGCAGCCGAAGTTCAGCTCCAGCCCGTCCGCTCCCGCATCCTCGGCGCGCGTCACAATCTCGTGCCACGCCTCGCGGTTCGACGCCACCATCAGCGACGCAATCACTGCGTTCTTCGGATAGCGTTTCTTGACCTCCGCCATCTCGGTCAAATTCTGTTCGACGGTGCGGTCGCTGATGAGCTCGATATTGTTGAAGCCCATGATGCGCTGGCCGTTCCAGTCCGTGGCCGAGTAGCGCGAACTTACATTCACCACCGGCTCGCCGATGGTCTTCCATACCGCGCCGCCCCAGCCCGCGTCGAAGGCGCGCATGATCATTTCGCCCGTGTTGGTGGGCGGCGCCGACGCCAGCCAGAACGGATTCGGGCAGTTGATCTTTCCCGCAAAATTCCGCACGCCAATGTCAGGCATGAGCCACCTCCGCAGTTTTCAACATCGCCACGGCAGCGCGCTTGCCACCGGACACCGCATCTACCACTTCGCGTCCGCCGTTCACGCAGTCGCCGCCGGCAAAGTAGCGCAGGTTGCCGGTCTGCCCGGTTTCGCGGTCGGCCACAATCCGCCCGTCGCGCACCTCTACGCTGCGCAACTCCTGCAACAGCTCGGTGAGCGGCGACTGGCCGATGGCCGGCACCACCAGGTCGCAATCGATGGTCGCTTCAGAATCCGGAACCACCTCGAGCTTGCGATCTGCCTGCCGCACCTGCACCGTTTGCAGCAGCAACCGCCCATGCGTTTCCGGCCGGATGGAAAGCGGCAGCCTGCGCCACAGAAATTGCACGCCTTCCTGCTTGGCGTGCTCGTACTCGAAGTCGAACGCCGACATCTCCTGCTCGCTGCGCCGGTAGAGCATATACACGGTGGCCGCGCCCAACCGGCGCGCGGCGTTGGCGGCGTCGATCGCCGTATTTCCCGCGCCCACCACCACCACTGTTCCGTGCAGTTCGCGCAGATGCCCGGTCTTGTACGCGGCGATCAGCTCCAGGGCGTTCATCACGCCCTTGGTGTCCTCGCCGGGAACATTGAGCCGCTGCATCGCGCCCAGCCCCAGCCCCAGAAAGACGAAATCGAACTCCGCCTCCAGCGCTTCCAGCGCCGCGGCCGAATCCACTTCCACGCCGCAGCGGAACTCCACGCCCAACTGCCGGATCATCTCCACTTCGCGCACGCTGTCGGCGGCGCGCAGCTTGTACTCTGCCACGCCATAGGTGTTCAATCCGCCGGGCAGTGCGCGGCGTTCGATGACCGTGGCCCGCGCGCCCGCGCGACACAACTCCGCCGCGCACGCCAGCGAGGCCGGCCCGCCGCCGATGCAGGCCACGCGCAGTTTCTTCACTCCCGCCGCCTTCGCCGGAGGCGTCTCGCCCGACGCCCAGAACGCGTCCATGGCGTGCCGCTGCAGCAGCGCGATCTGGATGGGCTTGTGATTCTGCCGCTGCAGCACGCACGCGCCCTCGCACAGCACGTCTACCGGGCACACGCGCGCGCAGCTCGCGCCCAGAATATTGGCGTCGAGAATGCGCAGCGCCGACCCGCGCAGATTGCCGGAGGCGATGCGCTTGATGAACCCCGGCACATCGATATGCGTGGGACACGCGGCCGTGCACGGCGCGTCAAAACAGTTCAGGCAGCGGTCGGCCTCAATCACCGCTGCCTGCGCAGTCAGCGCCGGTTTCAGTTCCCCGAACCGCGCCTTCAGTTGTGGATCGTCAAGTAAGGTTGCTGTGCTCATCGCATCCCCTCTGCTCTAGGACGCCACCAGCGGCCCATACAAATCGGGCCGGCGGTCGCGATAAAACTGCCAGGTCCGCCGCACCTCGGCAATCTCGTCCAGATTCAGGTCGGCGGTCAGCACCTCGTCCTTGTCGCGCGAAGCCTCGGCGATAATCTTTCCCCTCGGGTTGCAGAAGTAGCTCGACCCGTAAAACTCGCCGATGTTCCACGGAGCTTCAGTGCCCACGCGATTGATAGCGGCAATAAAATATCCATTGGCCACCGCATGCGCCGGCTGCTCCAGCCTCCACAGGTACTCGCTCTTCCCCGCCGTCGTGGCTGAAGGATTGAAGACGATCTCCGCGCCGGCCAGTCCCAGGCAACGCGCGCCCTCGGGGAAATGCCGGTCGTAACAGATATAGACGCCGATTTTGGCGAATCCCAGATCGAACACCGGATAGCCCAGGTTGCCGGGGCGGAAATAGAACTTTTCCCAGAAGCCCGGCGCCACGTGCGGGATGTGCGTCTTGCGGTACTTGCCCAGGTACGATCCGTCGCTCGCGATCACCGCGGCGCAGTTGTAGAAAACGCCTTCCTGCTCCACCTCGTACACCGGCACAATCAGCGCCGTGTGCAGCTCCTTCGCCAGCCCGCGCATCAGCGTCACCGTGGGCCCGTCGGGAACCGGCTCCGTCATCTCGTACCACTTCACCTCTTGCTCCGCGCAAAAGTAGGGCCCGTTGAAAATCTCCTGCAGGCACACGATCTGCGCTCCCTGCTTCGCCGCCTGGCGGATCAGCCCCACGTGTTTCTCCACCATCGCCTGCTTTTGTTTGGGCAGAGGTTCCCTGGCCGGCACCGCGTTTGAAGCCTGAATAATCGAACATCGAACCATTCGAGGCATTTCGTGCCACCTCCCTCGAAAAGAACTGTGAGTCTTAGAAAGTAAATGAAATGCGCCCATTGAGCAATAGGGCGCGGAGGCCACGGAAGACCCGCCTGTTCACCGGCTGCGCAAGCGGTTTACCCACCGGCTCCGTCCCGCTTCGGTTTGACTTCAACTGCCGCCAATCCAATAATCGAGAGGAATGAATATATATGAGGAGATCGTGAAGTTGCAACGCGAGGGCCGCAGCGGCGCGGTGGCCACCATCGTGAACTCGCGCGGCTCGATCCCCTCCTTTCAAAGCGCCAAAATGCTCATCCGCGACGACGGCTCCATCGCCGGCACCATCGGCGGCGGCTGCGTGGAAGCCGAGGTCTGGCAGGCGGCGCGTGAAGTCATTGCCCAGGAAAAGCCGCGCACCCTCAGCTTCGATCTCAATCAGGACCCCAAATACGACACCGGCCTGGTCTGCGGCGGCACGCTCGAAATCTTCATCGAGCCCGTCTTGCCGTCATCGCTGCTTTACATCTTCGGCGCCGGCCACGTGGCCCTCGAGCTCTTCAAGGCCGCGCGGAATGCGGGCTTCGAATGCATCGTCGCCGACGACCGCGAAGCTTACGCCAATGCCGAGCGTTTTCCCGACGCCGTCCAGGTCGTCGCCCGCGAATTCGATGAGGCCTTCAAGGAACTCGCTCCCGCCGAGTCGTCGTACATTGTCATCGCCACGCGCGGCCATCGCGACGACATGCGCGTTCTCCGCTGGGCCGTCGAAACCCCGGCGCGCTACATCGGCATGGTCGGCTCCAAGCGCAAAGCCATTACCGTGTTCCGCGAACTGACGCGCGAAGGCTTGAACCCTGCGCTTTTTGACCGCGTGCATTCTCCCGTCGGCCTCGACATCGGCGCCGTCACGCCCGAAGAGATCGCCGTCTCCATCGTCGCCGAACTCATTGCCGTTCGCCGCCGCGCCGAACGCGCTTTGCCTCACATGAGCTGGTTCCAAAGCGGCAGGCACACCGCCGCAAATGAAGCAGTGGCTCCGGGCGAAACCCTCCCCACACCCGCTGAAAAATAATCCCCGCAATTCATCCCTCTTTGCTCCCTTGCTCCCTGTAGCGGTATCTTCTTTCCATGCAAGAACCCGTTCAACTCGCCGGGCTCGTTCTCGCGGCGGGTGACTCCACGCGCATGGGAACCGACAAGGCGATGCTCCCCTGGCCTCCTCCGCCGCCGGGCGAAACCGATCCGCCACGCCACACGCTGCTCTCCGCCGCGCTTGCAGCCTTCGACCCCCTGACGCGCCTCAATGTCGTCGTCGCCGGCAGGAACGCCGATGCCATCGCCAACGCCGTCAGCGCCTGCGGCGCCTATCTCGTCCGCAACCCGGCTCCGGAGAACGGCCAGTTTAGTTCTTTGCAGATGGGTCTACGCGACCTCCTCGACCGCGGCTGCAACGCGGCCATCATCACGCCCGTCGATTGCCCGCCGCTCCGCCCTGCCTCGCTGGATCGCCTTCATCACGCATTTCTCGGCGCGCTCGCCGCGGATTTCTGGGCCGTCGCTCCCGAACACGACGGCAGGCACGGCCATCCCCTCCTCGCCAATCGCGATCTTATCGACGCGTTTCTCAATTCGCCCATCACCGGCAACGCGCGCGAAGTTCTTCACGCGCACGCATCCCGCGTCGTCTACGTCCCGGTTCCTGAGCCGCTGGCCAAGGCTGGACTCAACACGCCGGAGGACTACGCCGCGCAAACAAAATCGAAGGCTCACGAAAGCTAAAGCGGCGAATCCGAGACCCGTCGAAAGATGAATGCAGGTCCTTCGACTCCGTTTGCCGCATATTGCGCGGCAAACTCCGCTCAGGACGACAAATATTCGGATCGCGGAACTTAGAGGCCGGACACTAGGTCTCTGACCGCTTGAAGAAGAACCTTCCCGTGCCCCATCCTTTCGCCTTTTTCTTGGCGAAAGGGTGGGAAATCACGAAAGTCAGAAGGACGAATTCATGCGGTCAGAGACCTAGATCGAATTCGTAAGATGTTGCAGCACCGCCTCGAGCGCATCCATCGCCAGGTGGCTGGCGTGCGACGACGCTGGCGGCAATCCGCCCACCGCGCGCAGCAGCTCTTCTCTCGTCAGCTTCCGCGCCGCATCCACGCTCTTGCCCCGCGCCAATTCCGTCAGTGCCGAGCCGCACGCCATCGCGGCCACGCAGCCCCTGGCGCGGAACCGAATCTCCGCGATCCGGTCGCCATCGATTTTCACAGTGAGTTCCAGAATGTCGCCGCAGGCCGGATTCTCGATGCGTGCCGACACGTCCGCATCGGCAATCGTCCCCGCGTTGCGCGGGTGTTCAAAATGATCGAGAACCTCTGCGGAATACATAGACCGGAGCGCCTCATCGTAGTGTAGTCCGTCAGAGGTGCGAGGTTTTGTTCGGTTCTTGCATCGTCCCTACGGGACTCCACGGCGCGGTTGCGCAATTTTGCTTCCCCAAGCTCAAGCGTGGGGCTAACAAACGCTGCGCCTCCAGCGCGTTCGAGTGCGGATTTCAGGCTTGCGCTGCTTTGGCTCTTGACTGCCGCTCGTCCAGAATCTCCGTGATGAGAAACAGGTCCGCCAGCAGTGCGCGCAGGTGGATGGAGGCATTCAGATTATCAATGAGCTGCGAGCCGATCGTTGGTTGCGCAAGCACCAGCTCCATCGCCGCCATCGCGCTCTCGGCGTCCCGCTTGAGGACCGCAAAGAATGCCTCGCACTTGTCGACTGGCACGAGTTGCTCTTCGCCGATCGCCTCCGCGTAACTATTTTCAAGGCCGCGCATCGCCACCAAGGCGCGCGTCAAATGCGCTCTCAGCTCGCTGCCTTCGTCGCTCGCCAACCCGCGCGCGGCAAAGGAGAGTGTGAACTCGTAGCACTCCTCAATGGTCTCGCACTGTTTCTGAATTTCAGTCGCCATCGCTTGCGGCATAACCCTGCTTTTCCTGGGAGCTGGCCGGAGTCTTCACGGCCCATCGCCGGGTGTCGTGCTCCTCGAGATAAAAATCGCGGCTCATCCAGCCAAAGATCATCGACTTTGTGATGGGGAACTTCTCGGGCCGGATTCCCATATAGACGTGGACCATCACCAGCGCAATCAGCCCCACCCCGGCGAGCCCGTGCAGCACATACATCAGGCCCCATGTCATGTCTGAGAAAAGATACGGATTGCGCGTAAAGATCCCGGTCTGCACGCGCTTCATCATGAACAGGCCGGTCGCGATCACGGCCAGGCCTGCCAGCAAAATCACGCCGTGGTAGAGCTTATTTTCCAGCGGATACTTGGCAAACCTGTCCGGCAGCGGCGCATCCTTGCCGAAAAACCGCCGCGCGCGGTTCATGGCGTCGCGTATGTCCGTTTTGTCCGGCCAGATCGACCAGAAATCCATAAAGAACGTGGCGTGCACCACGTGAAACAGAATCGAAGCCGTCAGCACCAGCCCTGCAATCCAGTGATAGACCACCCAGTTGAACTGGACTCCCACCTTGGGCAGAAACGCCGTGAACAGCAGCGTAAACATTGCCGCCGCCATGATCCAGTGGAACAACCGCGCGGCCAGCGAGTGCCGCGGCACGCGTTCCGGAATCGCCGCCGCATTCACCTCGGCCTTGCGTTCCGCAAATCGCTTCGGCGGCTTCACGATGATGAGGTAAAGCGCGTGCACGATCATGAAGCTCAGTCCCGCGATCACCGCGATCCAGATCAGGCCCCACGCGATATGGATCGGAACCGATTTTCCCCACGGACTCGTCGCCCACTGGATCAGCTGCGGCATGTCGCCTCCTCGGCAGCGGTATTCGCGGCGAACGCGCCACTTGCCAGCGGCTGTGCCGCGCCTATGATCGCGCGCTTCACCAAGTTCCTCATCAACGGAATTTTGTAGCCGTTAAATTGCAGCGGAACCGCGCCTTCGACCGCGAGTTTGCCCGCCATCTCGCCCGTGGCATCATTCGCAGACTGGCCACGCACCGCATCTTCGACGGACTTGAGCCGCATGGGCCGCGGCGATACGGCATTCACCGCGATGCGGGTCTGGTCGATCGTGTTGCCATTGAGCTTGATCGCCAATGCCACGTTCATCAGCGGAAAATCCCACACATTGCGGTCGCGCACCTTCTCGAAATAGAACTTCGCGCCCGCCCACGCCGCGGGAATCCGGATTGCCGTCAGCAGATCGCCCGGCCGCAGCATATTGATGCGCGTAATGTCGGCCTCCGGCCCGACAAAATAATCCTCTGCATCCACAACCTGTTCGCCCTTCGCCGTCTGCACCACGAATTTCGCGTCCAGCACGATCAGCGCTGGAACCGAATCGGAGGGGTGCACGGCCACGCAGCGGTTGGCGCCGAAGATCGCGTGCTCGCGGTTGCGTCCCACCGGCGTGTCGGCGTAACAAATGTTTCCGCCCGCGCGGTAGCACGGCCATCCGCCGCGGTAGTACCAGCAGCGCACGTCCTGCGACACGTTGCCGCCCAGCGTTCCCTGGTTGCGAATCTGCGGCGAGGCCACCAGGGCCACGGCCTGCGCCAGCACGCCGTAATCCTTCTGAATTGCTGGATGGTTCGCAATCTCCGTCAGCGTGGTCATGGTGCCGATCTCCACGCCGTCGCTGGTCGCGCGAATTCCCTTCAACTCCTCCACGCCGCTCAAATCCACCAGCACCTTCGGCTTCTTGATGCGATCCTTCAGCCAGTCGAAGCTGTCCAGTCCGCCGGCCATCACCCACGCCTCGTCGCCGTGCTGCTCCAGCAGCTTTTGTGCCTCCGCAGCAGAGTCCGGCTGCAGCAGGTCAAAAGCCGGCATTACGTCTCGTATGACCGCCATTGCTCACTCCAGTTGCCAATTCGCAGTTATCGGTTGTCAGTTGTCAGTTCCGTTGCTTCGCCTGGCGTCGACTGACAACTGATTACTGACAACTGACGACTTCGTCCTTCAAATACTTGCTATCAACGGCCTCTGCATCGGGTGTCCCGCTTCGAACGACGTCAGAATCGTATCCGCGTTCACTGGCGCGCGCTGAAAAATCTCGTCGCCCAGGGCATCGCTCAACGCGTTCAAAATCGACGCGCAGCCTCCGCCCACTGGAGGTTCGCCTACGCCGCGCGCGCCTACCGGCGTTTCAGGGTCGGGAATGTTGAGCGCCGCCCATTGCATGTCCACCGGCACATCCAGAATCGTGGGCGGCTTGTTCTGATAAAAACGCTTGGTCACCGCGACGCCGTACTCGGGATCGATCACCCACTTCTGTCCGATGGCGTGTGCAATGCCCAGCGTCGACCGTCCCAGCATCTGCCCGCCCAGCGAGTGCGGATGCAGCACCGTGCCCACGTCGCCATAGGCCAGAAAATCCGTGATGAAGTACTTGCCCGTCTCCACATCCACTTCGACCTCGGCAAAGCTCGCCACGTACGAAAACGTGTCGCCGTCGCGTGGTGCCTTGTCGCGCGCCGCCACCACCAACCCTTGTCCGGCCAGCGCCGTCACGGCCGCCTTGGTCACCTTGTGCACATCGTCCGGCGCCTGATGACCGTCGTAGATGCCGCCGAGCTCAATGGCCTTGTGCGCCGCCTGCGCCAGACTCATCCCCGCGCCGCCGCCCTTGCGGAAGACGCGCGCGTTATCGACCTCGTAATCCTCCGGCTTGCCACCGAGCGACTTCGCGGCAACTTCTTTCAGCTTTTGTTTGCACTCCGTGGCCACGGCAAATGCGGCTCGCGTCATGGCATGCGTGGTCTGGCTGCCGCCCGAAGCGCACGTGTACGGAAAGACCTTCGATGTATCGCCCCACACCACATCGCAAAGCTCCCACGGCACGCCCAGCACTTCTGCGCCGGCGCGGTGCACGTCCATCACCGACTCGGTGCCCAGGTTGCCGATCCCCGAGTGGAAGCGCACGCGCCCCTCCGGCGTAATCACGAGCAAGCCATCGAATCCGATGGTTCCACCAACGAAGCAGCTCAACGAGACACCCACACCGCGAGCCTTCGATCCCGTCCGTTTGGGCCGCGCCATGCGCTCCTGCCACTTGAACTGCTCTGCGCCGAGGTCCAGCGCCTGCTTCAAAAAGCAACTTGTCGCATGCGCCCGCTTGCCGTGATTCGGCGGTCCGTATTCCGCTTTGCCCTCGGGGCAGTTCACGCGCCGCAGCGCTACCTGGTCCACGCCCAGCTTGCGCGCTGCTTTGGCCAAAATCGGTTCGATGATGGTGATGCCCTGCATGCCTCCCGGCGCGCTCTGTGCGCTGCGCGTGGGCGTATTCGTCATCACCGAAACGCCGCGCCAGCGCATCGCGGGCGGCTGGTAGAGCAGCGACACAATCCGGGCCGACGAGGCGCCATCGTCCTGGTTGTCGTAAGCCCCGCTGTTGGTCACCGTGTAGTAATCGAGCGCGGTAATCCGCCCGTCCTTCGCGAACCCGATCCTGGCTCGCCCCAGAACGCTCGGCCGCGCCCGCCCGATATAGTGCTCTTCTTCGCGGCTGATGCGCATCATGACAGGTGCGTTTAATTTGCGCGACAGGATGGCCGGAATGATCAGAATCACGGAGCCGGTCACCTTGCTGCCGAACCCGCCGCCCGTGTACTCGCTAATCAGAACAACCTGGTCGTCTTTCAGATTCATCCAGCGCGCAATGGCCGGCGCGGTCTGGAAGGTGCTTTGCGTACCGGTGTGCAGATAGACCTTTCCGTTTTGCCAGTACGCCATGGCGGTGCGCGGCTCCAGGCACTGGTGGCTCACGTCGGGAGTCACAAACGATTCATCCAGCACCAGTGCGGCGTCACGGAAGCCCGCATCGAGATCGCCGTACGACGACTGGCCCACTGGCTTGCCCATGGGCAGCCGTCCCTGGTCGTATTCGGCAAAGTCCTCCTTCGTCCACTTCAGCTCTGTGATCTCCTGCCCCGCGCTGCCTCGCGTCCACACGTTTCCGTCCGCGTGCGGATTCGGGCTGACCGGCCGCAAACTGTCGAGCGGATCGATGACGAACGGCAGCGGCTCCATGTCGATTTTGATTTTTTCAATCGCCTCGGCGCACGTCAGCTCGTCCACCGCCGCGACGGCCAGAATTGGATCGCCCTGGAACATCGGTTCGTTGGTCAGCGCCCGTTCGCCCCACTTGTTGGCCTTGATGGTTTGTCCGTTGTCGTTCAAATAATCCGCTTGCGCGGGAATATCGTCGGCGGTCAGCACTGCCTTCACGCCCGGCATGGCCAGCGCCTCGCTGGCATCAATATGTTTGATTCGCGCGTGCGGCATGGGGCTCAGCACCAGCCGGCAAAACAGCATTCCCTCGGCGCGAAAATCTTCGGCATACTTCGCCCGTCCCGTCGCCTTGGCTACCAGATCCGGCGTTTTGTAGTTCTTGCCAATCAGCTTGTATCCCGTGCCGTACGGGCGCGGCTTTTCCTGCTCGGCCTTCATCGCGCTCTCTTGCGGAGTGTCCGCCATGGCTCAGGCCCTCGCTTTCTCGGCAGCTGGCGCGCCGTTTCGCATCTTTTCCGCGCCCAGCATCATCGCGTCCAGAATCTTGTTGTAGTCCTGGCACCGGCAAAGATTGCCGCTGATGCCATGCGCCAGCTCGGTCCGCGTGGGAGCGGGATGCGTCTTCAGATAGCCCACCGTCGCCATGATGAAACCCGAAGTGCAGAACGCACACTGGAAGCCCTGCGCATCCACCACCGCCTGCTGCACCGGATGCAGCGTACCATCGTCAGCCGCCAGGCCTTCGATCGTCGTGACCTTGCGCCCGCGCACGGTGTTGGTCAGCACGGAGCAGCTATAGTGCGGCACGTCGTCGATCAGCACCGTGCAGGCTCCGCACTCCGCGCGGTCGCAGCCCAGCTTGGTGCCCGTCAGTCCCAGCTTGTAGCGCAGCGTCCAGGCCAGCGTCTCCTGCTTCATCACTTCCACGCGGCGCGGCTTGCCGTTCACGTTCAGCGTGATCAGCCGTTCGCCGCCGAAGCTCCGCCCGCGTCCGCCCGGCAAAAGTATCCGGTAGCTGGCCGCGCCCACCACGGCGCCTCCGGCAATCACGCCGAGAATGAAGCGGCGTCTGGTAATCGAATTCGAAGGGGCTTCACTTGCCTTGGGATCGACCGCTTCCGGCATCGCAGTTTCTCCGGTTTCAGGGTTTGCCTGGGATGGTCTCGCTGGCCTGCGGGATTTGTCCTTTGATTCTTGCGGGGAACGCTCCGTCGCTTTTCGAAGGCCTCGCGCGGCGCTTGGGGCTATCTTATCGCCGCGGCCGCGCCGATGCAAAATCGCCGCGGGCGGGGGTCCGGAGGTGGATGAAATGGAAAGCTGCGGTTTGGCGGCTATAAGCCCGAGATGGTTGACTGCAGACATTTCAGCAACTCCGTTCCAACTGTGCTGAGAAAATCTACGCTTCTCGAACCCGCGATGTCACTGCGTCCTCGTCTGACTGTGCCTATAATAGGCCCCAAAATCGTTTTGGGAGCCGAATATGTCAGCAAGATGGCTCAGATACTTGTGGGCGTTCGTTTTCAGTTATGCATTCATGGGCGTGAGTGGTGCGCAACCGCCAACCGATCATGGCAGGTTCGCTGTCGAGATTCGCAGCACGGACGGGCTTGGCCCCTCAAATGTGACGATCCCAGATGCGAGTAATTACGTTACCTCGTCTTTGTTCTATGGCAGTAGTCTCCATCGCATAACAAACGCCCCCGCCGGAACAGACCAGCCGTCGGCGCTTAGGCTGGAATACAAGGTCGAGGGAGACACCGTCTTCATTACGGCAACCGTCTTTTATGGCGATTTTGACCTGCAAAATACCCCCAGTTCTCTCGAAAAACTCCGCCGCCAGACTCTGGCAACACACTCGGGAAAACTGAACGATTCTGTCGTCTTCCCGGAATTGGAACAAGTGGGTCTCGAGCCGGTTACGCTCCGCATTGTCACCGCCCAGTCGGAATCTCCCTACCGCCCGCTGACGCGCAGCGATGCGCCATCTGTTCAGATGGAATATGCACCTTTCGATAGAACCTTTGGCACCGTGACCCTGCATAACTTGTCCAGCAAGGCCGTTAATGCGTTTAGAGTCGGAAGTTCCGATGAGACGGGATCAGGAGACGGCATGGAAGAAGACAAGGGAGGACTCCCTATGTTGATTGCGCCCGAATCCAGTTATCAGATACGCATGGGAGTGCCTCACTCCGGCAGGCCAGTCAAGGGGACGTTTGTCGAGGATCCGCAGCCGCAATATGTGATCCTTCAATCGGTACTTTTTGCCGATGGCTCTTATGAGGGAGAAGCGCAGTTTGCGGCGGAAATGGCGGCACGCGAGTTCGGCGCCAAGGTGCAGCGCCTGCGAATCAACCGCGTGGCCGAGCCCATCCTTGCGGACGGCAGCCTCAATGATGAATCCAAAATCGACCGTATCCGCGCTGCAATTCAACAACTATCCACCAGCCCCGATGCAGAGACAGTCGCTCAATTTCATGCACAGTATCCGGCTTTTCCCGAGGATGCCCTCACGAAGGCCGAGAGCTATCTCGGACGGGCCATGAAGAGCGAGAACGAGTCAATGGACCATCTGATTCAAGAAAACGAACCGATGTTTCAGCAAAATCGACAGCGCCTCACTCTTGCGCGATGGTGGACGGCCATCACGGAAGACCACTGATTCTGCTTGCCCCCGAACGAGGACGCGAGAGCGTTTGACGCCCCTGCAGGTTGGTCGGCGATGGGGAGACTGCCTTTTCCCGGCCTGCGCTTTTAGCCTGCATTTTTCACAGATGCGCGACTACCCAGGTACAAGGCCTGACGAATTCTCTGAGGGCCGGGAGGCCCTCAGAACAGCCGGTCAGGAGACCGGCGGAACGGTTTTCGGCGGGCTGTGAGAAATGCTTCAGCGCCTGTACTGCCCGCGCTTGGCCGGCAGAATCTGGAGGTCGTCCGAGCCCCTCTCGTAACCTCCACGATTCCAGCGAGATTGCTTGCCTTTGTTGGTCTCTTCAACGGGCGGAGGCAGGAACTCGGGCTCCGCCGTCACCCAGCGTGGCACGGCGCTGCGCGAAACCGTTTCTTCCCTTTTGGCCTCGACCGGTTCAGGTTCCGGCCGCGGAGCCAATGCCTCTAGCGCAACAGTTTGCTCGGGATCAACCGGAGCCTCCTCCGCATGTGCGCCGATTCCGTTGCCATTGCCATTGCCGCTTCGTTCGGAATCCTTTTTCGGGCTGAGATTCTTGACTCCCAAGGAGAAAAGGATGCCCTTCAACCCGCTCAGCCGCGTCGGAGCTTCGTGCGCAGCCTCTACCTCCTCGCGCACTTGGGTTGCGGCAGGTTTTTGTCCATCATACGCAGCAATGGAATGCCACGTTCCCACGCGCGGTGCGCTCGGCTTCGGTATCGCAGAATCGGCATGGGTGGGCGCTTCCGTCAGCCACCAGGGAGTCTCCTCCCGCGGTTGCTGATCGGGCGGCGTCACCGTCCACGACACAGGTTGTGGCTTCGGCTCCTCGATTGGCCTGGGCGCAGGCTCGGGTACAACAGCCACTGCAGCAGGTTCGGGTACAGCCGCCGCAGCAGGCTTTGCAGCCGGCATCAATACCGGTTCCACTTCCCGCGGAATTGCCCGAATCACGGGCATAGTCTGTAGCTTCGGTTGCGCCTCGCGCTTGTCGTCGATGACGACCGGAGGCACGTCAGGCACGCGTTCCGGCATGGGCACTGCGACTGGCCTTTGCGCTGGCTGCGATGCGCTGCCCGCAAACCAAAGAGATACCGGATCAATATCCCGCAGCGCAGCTGGGGCAGCCGGCGCGGGTTGCGGCAAGGGTTGCGCTTCCCCATTCTCTGCAACCACAAAGGGCGCGGGCTCAGGAAGCGGCGTCGGCGCAATGGCGGCTGGCCCGGGCGCTGCCCGTTCCGGCGCGGTTCGTTCTGGCGTGGCGCCAGATGCCGGCGGCGCAGCCGGAGTTGCAAACATGGTTGGAGCGACGGCAGTCTCTGCCAATACGGGGATCTCGCGAACGGGGCTGACGTGCTTGGCTTCAGGCACCATGCGGGGATTTTGCGCAACCGTCCGCGCCGCAGTCCGTCCCTGCACGCGCAGGTGTCTCTCCACTTCGCTCACGGAATTCCGGAAATCTTCGTCGGCATTGGCCAGGCTCACGCGGTTCAACACGAAGCCCACCGCCGCGGCGTTCAGGCGCTGCAAGCTGTTGGCGGCAGCGTGAAGTTGTGCGCGCGTGGTCACGCCTGACTCCATGACCAGAATCGTGCAATCGGCGCGCCGCGCCATGTACTCCGCCTCCGCTGAAACCGTCAGCGGCGCAGTATCGGTCAGCATCAGGCCCTCGCATGCGGATGCGGTTCCTTCGACGGTCTGCGACATCAGCGACGTTGCCCGCGTACTCCGTTGCAGCTCCGTCCCAGTCCCATGTTCCGCAGGCACAGGCCCCGCGGCATCCACCAGCACGGCCTCTTTGCCCAGCACTCCCAGCATCTCTCTCACGCGCGTGGCAATCGTGGTCACGCCAACCCCGGGGCCCGTCCCGGTGAACACGCAGCTCGTCAGTTGGCCATCCTTGCAGGCAAATTCGATTCCCGTGGCCAGCCGCAGCAAATGCTCCTCGGCCGCCTCGTCTGAAACCTCGTCGAAGTGCGGCAACAGCGCCATCGGTCCATAACCCAGCAGTTGCTCGACGTCCGAAGCGACGTAAATGCGCGGGTCCATCTTGTGCGCGATAACCGCAGCCGCCAGGCCGAGCAGAATAAACCCAAACAGCAGCAGGAGCGCGTTGCGGATGACTCCCGCAATCGAAGGATGTGTGGGAGGAACCGCGGCCTCGGCCAGGTGTGCCATGCCCGGAGCGCTGTCCTCCAGCGTCTGGTTCTGGAGCTGTTCGTCCACCGTGTTGAAACGGGTCTGCAGGCGGGTAATGTCGTTGGCCAAGTCGCTCGAGCGCTGCAGTTTCGGCGTGGCGCCGGCCGCGGCCCTGGTCATCTGCGCCAGTTCCCCGTTCAGGCGCGCCTCCAGGCCCGCAGTGCGGTCCAGATCCGTGTGCAACCGCTCCTCGATGCGCGCCGCAGCCTTGGCGCGCAGCTCCTGCGTCGAAGTCTCGAGCGAGGCATCGATCTTTGCGAGCTCCTCCTGATCCTGCTTGTACTGCGGATGGTTCGGCGTCAGGTTCGCCATCTGCGAAACCAGCACCGCGCGCCGCGTGAGCAACGCTTGCTTCAGGCTCGACAGGCCCGGGTCTGTCGCGATCAATGTATCGGCTTCGGCATCGAGGGCCGCCGAGGAAACGCCGTTGCCGGAGTTCATTGAAGTCAGCCGCGCCGCAGCCTCGTCGTGATCGGTGCGCGCCTTCACCAGCGCATCGTGAATCTGGCCGATGTCGCTGTCGTAGTGTTGCGGAGCTTCCGGCCCGATGGCCGCCACGCCCAGCTGCGCGTTCAGCGCCGCTTGCTCGGTGCGATCGTCGTCCAACTCCTTCTTGATGCGCTCCCGCTCTTCCTGGAGCATCGTCAGCCGCCCGGCATCGCTGGCTTTTTGCTCGTGCGCGGTGTTCTCGATGTAGCTTGCCGCCAAGGCGTTGGCCAAGGCCGCAGCCGTGTCCGCGTTTCTCGCATGTGCCGTAATGGCCACCTGGTAGCTGGTTCCCACGCGCGCCACTTCCACCGCGCCCTTCAATCGATTGGCCGCGCTTTCGTCGCTTTCGCCGCTCTGCTGCCACACGCCGGGATCCAGCTTCTTTACCGCGCCCGCCAGCACATCGGGGCGCGTCATGCTCAGCATCTGCTGCTGGATGTAGGAGTCGTACGTGGCAGGGTCGTAGTTATACGGCCAGTGCATGGGCGCCTGTTCCAGCACCGCCGACGGCGTGGGCTGAATGTAGACCAGGCTCTGCGCCGTATAGACCGACCAATACCGGGCCGCATAGACCGCAGCCAGCACCAAGCCCGCCAGGGCGAACCCCAGCGCCAGACGGCGATGCATGCGCAGGCTGCGCATGAGGTCGAAACGGAAGATCGCCTGGTCGGATGTGAAGCCGTGCGCAGCGGCGGGCACAGTGGGAGCGCCGTCCGCAAGACGGGGCGAATTGGCAAACGCATGGGGTTCGAATGTCCGGTTCATAGGACCGCTCCTAGGTAGGCCAGTGTGCTGAGCTGCATGAGCGGGCTCAACCGCTGCATCACGTACGTGGCGCGCGCAAAACCTGTCTTGGGTACAAAAATGATCTCGCCCGGCTTCAGAGTGACTTCACGCGATCTCACGGGATTCAAAACATCCTTGAAGGTGAGCACGCGTGAGATTCCGGTGCTGGGATCGACAATCTGAATGTGGGCGTTGTTGCCCGCATCATCCGTTAGGCCACCGGCGTCGGCGATCACGCTGGCCAGGGTCGAGCTGCTGGTGACTGGAATCGCGCCGGGATGCTGCACCTGGCCGAGCACCGAAACAAACTGCTCGGAGAGGCTGGGCACATAGATCACATCGTCGCGGCGCAGCCGCATATCGGCCAATGTATTGCCCGACTCGACCAGCTCCCGAAGCTGCACCCACACCACCTGGTTGCTGCCGCGATAAATCGCGCAGCGCTCGGGAATCGCCGCCACCTTGTTCTGGCCGGTGACCAGGCCGCTGCGCGTCAGTGCTTCCAGCAGCGTCGGCGTACCTTCAAACGTCACTTCTCCCGGCGTATCCACCGCACCCAGCACCAGCACGCGATTCGAAGTGTATTTCGTCACCGTCACCTGGACGGAGAGGTTGTCGTAGTAACTGGCAAGCGCCGCCTCAATCGCCTTGCCCGCTTCAGGCCGCGTCATGCCGTCCAGCTTGATGTCGCCGGCCAGCGGCAACGTGACGCAGCCGTCCGGTCCCACCACGAGCTTGGCTTCGAGATCGGGACGCCCGGCAACATCCACGGTGATCTCGTCGCCTTTGCCCAGCCGGTAGGCTTCGTCGGCAGCGGGCTCAAAGTTACGCAGAGTTTCCAACGGATTGGGCTTCAACACCGGTCCGCTGGCCTGTGAGGTGTCCTCCGCGGCAAGCTGAGGCGGCAAAGCCGCCGGCGATTGTGCCCCCGCGGCCAGCCCTGCAATCACCCATGGAAGAAGAGCTGCGATGCACATTCGGCGTTTCATGCAGTTGCCTCCCTGCCCCGAAGCATTCCCAGGCCCCGGCGGTACAACCTGAATTCCTTTTGCTTCTCTGCGTCCGTCAACACCCAGCGATTCAATACTGCGATCGCACCCGCTGTGTACAAAATCCCTGCCACCAGCAGCACGCCCGCCCCCTGCCAGCGATTCATCATGGCCACCAGTTGCGTCACCGGCCAGGCCATGGCACCTGCGATGGCATACGGCGCAAGTCCCGGAACAATCACCACGCGCAGGAAGCGCGTGAGCGGCAGATGCAGCACAAAGAGCACCCGGCCCATGAGCACGCAGGCTGAACCGGCAGTGGCCAGGGCCACGGCAACACCGATTCCGTACGGCGTCCAGCGGCCTTGGATCCAACGCGCCGCCGGTACAGTGATGCCGAGCAGGATTAGATTGGGAATGGAGTAGGTAAATTCTTCATAGACCCTGCCCATGCCACGAAACATCGAGGTGCCCGGTCCTGTAAGCATATGAAATTGCATGGCCAGATTGAATACCACAAACAGGGCGATTACCCTTTGGTGCATGGGGAGCTGCGCGCCCAGCCAAACGTGCAAAACGGGCCCGGCAAAGAAGGAAAACAAAGCGACAAAGGCCGACGTGCACAGATTCGAGTAGCGCGCGCTGCTCAGGTAGAGCGTACGCAGGTTCCCGATCCGGTTCGCCTCGTTGGAGGCAGCGTCCACGTGGGACGCGGCCGGCAACAGCGCCGCAAAGAACGCCATGGGCACCGTGGAAAACGATGTGGGCCATTTCTTGGCCACGTCGAGCAGCCCCGCCGCGGCGGCGCCAATCATGCTCAGCGCAGCCACCCGCTCCACGGACGCGAGAAAGATCGACAACATGCTCTGGAACTGCACCACCCCACCGAAGTGCAAAACGTAGCGAATGGATTCGCGCCGCACCAGCCGCGGCGAGATACGCAGCCATTTCAGCTTCTTCCACGTCCACCAGATCGTCAGCCCGTCGGAGAAAAGAACGCGGACCAGGTAGGCCTCGGCCAATCCCCGGATGCCGCGTCCCGCGCCCACCAGCCAAAGGATGGCCGCGAACTCCGCAACGATGCCCATGATCAGGAACCATTGCGAGGCCGCGATCTGCTGTGTGCCGGCCAAGATGTCGCCGAAGCCGTCGAGCGCAATCGCCGACAAGAAGATGCCCAGCACGATCAACACTGCCTCTTTGCCGTCGGCGGCGTGGGCCGGCGGCAGATGCAGCAACGGCGCGTACCACTTCCATCCGAACAGGAATCCGAGGAAGATGGCGCTGCAGAGGGGAACGGTAATGGCCAGCCCTGTGGAAAGCAGCGAGTTGGCCCTATCGTATTCGCGGCGGGCGTGAAACTCGGCGGCGTATTTGATGTAGACATTGGAAAGGCCGAGTGTCGTGACGCCGACATACGAAACCAGAATGAAAATCGTGGTCCAGATGCCGTACGCCTCCAGTCCCAGGTGGTAAAGCAGGAAGGGCACCAGCACCACGCCCCGTACCATGTTGACCACGCGCGCCAGGATGGTAGCCAACACATTGCGGCTGAAGTGACGATTCACTTCATTCAGCATGGCAGGCATCGCGCTGGCGCCAGCCAGTTCGCGGCCCGCGTCCGGATCCACCGTCCAGTCCACTTCCTTATCGGGCGTATCGGGAATCATCTGTACTTCGGTCATGGCGCTGGCGCCTCCCGTTGCGTCCGGGCCCACTCCGCGCCCCCGCGCGAGTGGCGCAGGACCAGGGGCGTAATGGCCAGTTTCCAAAGAATGTGCAGCGGCGCGCCGGCCAGCGCGACCATGTCGCGCCGCGGGTTGTCGCCCAGGAAAACCGCTTCCAGCACATAGGCGAGCACCAGTACCGCACCTGCAATGGCAAACACGTGCAGCCAGTGCACCGGCAAACACGCCGCCAGAATCAGGGCCAGAACGCCACGCGAAATCGGCAGGCTCCAAGCCTCGGCAAGCATCTCGAAGGCGCGCCAGTTGCCGCGCGCCATCGCCGCCAGCAACCTGCCCGTGGCCCGCGTAGCAACGTGAAAGCGTCCGCCCTCCCAGCGCGCTTCCTGCGAAGCCTGTGCGGAACGGACCGGGGCCAGCGGAGCGTGAACGCACGCCTCTTCCACCCATTCCACGCGCAGTCCCGCCAACACCAGTTGCACGTGGTACTCCAGGTCTTCGCAAATGCTGTCCACAGTGAAGGGCACACGCTCGACGGTCTCGTCCGTTACCGCAAAGCCGTTGCCAAAAACTCCCGCGGAAAATCCCAGGCCGGCGCGTCCCCGGGCCCGCAACACGTTGATGCCTCTGAACGCCAGCACGCGCAGCCGCTCCAGCGAGGTAGCCGGCCGCGAGGAAGGTAGTTCGAGCTCGTAGCGGCATTGCGTCGCCGCGGCTCCGCGCTCCAGAACGGTCCTCGTGGCCGCGATGAGATTGGGGCTCGCCACGGCGTCAGCATCCACCACCAGAAATGCATTGGCGCCCGCGGCGCGCGCTGCCTCAAAGCCGCAGCGAAGCGCCACGCCTTTGCCGCGCATCATGACATGGTTCAGCTCCACCACGCGCGCTCCGGCTCCCGCAGCCACCGCCGCGGTTGCGTCCGTGCAGTTGTGCGCCACCACGATTACGGGAACGCTCCAGGCCGTCGCAGCAGCATATTCCGCTATGCGCGAAGCGCTTGGCGCGCAGCCCGCTTCGAGCAGCGATCGCACGGTCCGCGCGATCATCGCTTCCTCATCGTGAGCCGGCACCACCACCGCGAGGCGAATCTCCCGTACCTTCGCCGCATCCGCTTTTCGCCCGCCGCGCAGGTTGCCCGCAATGCACACGGCCAGATCGGCAAGCAACGGCGCGCTCATCATCGCCATCGCCGCCGCCAGCCCTTCCGTCAATAATGTGCTTTCGAAAATCAACGCCTTGCTCGTCTCCATTCCCTGCTTCGACTGGCCTGCATGGCCAATCCGTTCATTTCATCTCCGCCCGGCAACGAGCTCCGGACAACCGCAAAGCGCGTGCCTTAAACCAGCACGCGCCGGAAACCTATCTGCGGCGCAAGCGGATTTACCAGTGGCACGCGCTCCACCGCCGGGTGCATGGCCTGCACCCAGCCGGCAAAAAGAAAGAACAGCATCACCACCTGTTCACCTAAATAGACGGTGGAAAGCGTCGTCATCAGTCCAATCAGCATTGCCAGGTGCGCAAAAGCCAGCGTCCGGTCCTCGCTCGCGATGGGCTGGGCGATCATGCGCAGCAGTTTCGCCGCGCTTCCCGCGATAATGGCCAGGAACACCGCCAGCCCCGTGAATCCCTCCGTCACCGCAAGCGTCAGGTACTCGTTGTCGATCGACACCTGGCCGTTGACCACGGGAGCCGTCGTGATGCCCCAGCCAAAGGCCTTGCGCTCCATCACTATCGGCGTGTAATTGGTGAGCAACTGGCGGCGATAAATTGCGTCTTGCTGCTCTACCGTCGAGGCCTGGCGGATCGCCTTTTCAGTGTACCGATTCGTGTAGTACAAGGCGCCTGCCGTAAACACGGCGCAGAAGATCGCAAACGCGATCACCGCTTTCGCCACCGGCAGGTATCGCGTCAGCAGCGCAAAAATCAGCGCCAGTCCCACACCGATCCACGGGCCGCGCGACTGAGTCATCAGCAATCCGGCCACTATCGCGGCCAGCGAAAGGCCGCCTACCGTAAAGGGTAGGCCGTCGATCAGGCGGCGCGAGCTCCAGTTGCGATCGGCGCTGCGCAGCCACAGGCAATACACCAGCCCGATCAGAAAAACCATGCCGGCCAAGATCGCGTGGCCGTATGGTCCTGCAATGCGCCCGAATCCCCAGCGCATTTGCGGCTCCCACACCTCGTTCTGATACGCGCCCAGGAAAGGCTTGGCCAGCTTCTGCCATAAGCTGCGTCCGGTCAGAAAATCGTAGATGCTCAATCCCGCGACCACGGCCAGCAACACCACGATGCGCGCGACGAACTTCTTGCGCATCACATCGTGTCCCCGCTCGATGAGCAGTTTGCCCGCCATGTAGGGAAGCACCATTGTCAAAACGCCTGCAACGAACATCAGGCCGCCATCCGCGATGTTGGTGCTGAGCCGCTGCGACTCCGCGAAGTTCGGCGAGAATAGTTGCGTCCAGTCTCCGTTTGCAAGTTCCGTGCTTAACGCCTCCGAAAGTCCGGCGCACACCGCGAACAGCAACACCCACAGATCCATCCACGCCCAGCGCCAGCACCGCATTTCTTTGAGCACCAGGGCAATGCCCAGGGGCAGAATGGCGGCGTCGGCAAAAGTGATCGGGGGCAGATGAGGAAGACGGAGAATGTAGTACTGCGGCAGCAAAAGCAGCGCGGGCAAATAAACCCAAAGCAGCGCCTTCCGTGCCGAACCCATGGCCAGGACCGCCCAGCAGGCCAACGCCGGTATCAGAATGATCGCCGCCATGTCGTTTCTACCCTCGTTTGCCCTTGGGGCATTTCCGATCGTCCTCTGGGGCTGTCAGTCTTTCTGCCCTCCGCAGCCAATTGCCGTTCCACGCAGCAACGAAAGTTTTGTGTCTCTATCCGCGAATGCGCGTTTCCGCCGGGATTACATCCTGCTCGCTCCGCAACCGAATGTGAGCGTGCGGCGGAGCTTCCGCGGCCAGCGGGCGGCTGCGCGAAATTGCCGGCTGCCACTCGTCGAAGAGCCGCTGCAGGTTCCATGCGTAGAGCACAAAGCGCGTTTTCAGGTTGAGTCCCGCCAGCGAAAGCGAAAGTCCGGCCTCCAGCAACTGGCGCCGCGCGCCCAGCAGAACTCCAAGTCCTGCCGCTGTCACCTGCTTCACTGAATGCAGATGGACCACCATCACCTGTCCGTTGACGATGCTTGCCGTGGTGGCTTCCTGTACCGCCGTTGCGATCTCAGCGCCCAGCCGGCCGTGAATCTTCACATGCATCACTTGCGGTGTGGGGGCTGTGGTCGCTCGGGATTGGCCCAGATACGGCCGCTGGCACCAAGCCGCCAATAAGGCCATGGGCAAGCGCCGCGCCAGACCGGCAAAATCGCGCAGGTACCGCGGGCCAAGCCGCACCGGTTCCTGCAGGAAGCGCATCGCCCACTCCAGGCCGCACCTCTGAATCCAGCGCGGTGCGCGCCGCATATCGCCCACCAGAATGTCGAAGCTGCCGCCCACGCCCATCGAAAGGGGAACGCCCAGCCGCTTGCGGTGCATCCAGATCCACTTTTCCTGCTTCGGATTGCCAAATGCGACCAGCAGAATGTCGGGGCTCACGGCGTGAATCTGCCTCAGGATCTCGGTGTGATCCATGCGGATCAGGTTCTCCTCGGCGGGAGCGAACGTGCCCACAATCTGCACCCCGGGATAATTGCGCTCGAGCAACCGGCTTGCGCGCTCGGCCACGCCGGGCTTGGCGCCCAGAAGAAACATCTTGTAACCCTTGCGCGCTGAAAGTTCGGCAAGCCTCGGCACCAGGTCGACCCCGGTCACGCGTTCTGCCAATGGGCATCCCAGAAGTCCAGAAGCCCACACCAATGGCATGCCATCGGGGAAAACCATGCTCGAACCGGCAACAATGCGATGCAAATGCGCATCCGCCAGGGCATTCAGCCAGATGTCCAGGTTCACGGTGCATACTTGGTGGGTGCCACCCGACAAAATCAGGCGTTCCAGTGTGTCAACAGCTTCGTTCGCAGTTAAGTTGTTGATCGGCAATCCCATGACTGCAACCGGATGCTGCAGGCCGTCTCTCATCTCAACGTCCGTTCCCCGCTTATGCACGCGCTTGGCCTAAGCAGTGGATGCGATTGCCGTTGCTTTCACGGCTGATTCCTTCTCTTGCGCGCCCCATTCGTGTCCGCATCTGAAAATAAAAATCTCCGGAGGCCCACCGAACCCTCGTAACCCTGCCACGTTGGCGCTGTGGCCTCCAGAGTTCACCGAAAGGGAGCCAATCCTCTTGACTCCGTCAAAATCAGTGCCTCGCATTATGGATAAATGCGAGCAACCTGATGCTTAGAAGCTACCCTTTGGAACCAACAGGAACAATGGCGAGAAGGTGGACACAAACAAACGGGGATATGCGTCCTTAGGCACTCATCAATCCCGCAAACGGGTAACCACTTACCGATTACTTATGATGTAATTTGGGGACTTCAAGGCTCAAATCGCTGCTGCCCGATACTATCTATGATACGCTACCAACGCCGCGAGGCTCTATTCCGTCCATTCCAGAACCGCCATCGAGCAGGGAGCCAGCGTAATCTCGCTTCCCGCGAAGTGCTCCTCCTCGATCCGGACCCTGACCGTTTCCTCATTGGTGTCGCCAGGCGAGGCGCTCACCAGCCGCGAGAGCGTCGCGTTGGCGTCGTGCGCAATGCCCGCAGCCTCCACGCGGACGCGTCGTGCATGATGCAAGCCGTAGTTGAAAACGATGAGGCTGTGCTGCTTCCCGTCCTGGAAGCCGTAGGCATCGATCTCATGCACATTGCGCAGGCTCACTCCGTCGTTGCCCGGGGACTGGTCGTGCGTGGGATTTTCGCCCGCGATCTCCACCTTCACCAGGTCCCCGCGGATGGCGCGGTTGGCCAGGCTTTCGGCAAGAAATTGCGGCCTTTTGCGGCCGTCGGCGCCCATCTCCACCACGCTTCCCCACAAACGGACGGTCTTGCCATCGGTACGCCCGAATCCATATTGCGGCAAGCTGAAGAGCGCCTCATCGCGGATGCCGTGGTCGCGCATCATGCGCAGCATATGCCCGGCCACGGCCACGCCTGCTGCCGCCGATGGAGCGAGTCGGTCGAGAACCGATTGCGGAGGATCGCCGCCGGTGGTGTGCAGGTTCACTTCATACACGGCCAGTTGCCGGCCGCCCGCCGTGGCAGTGGCTGCATGCACAAAGCCTTCGAGCGACATTTGCTCGGGCTGCGCAAGCAGTGGTCCATAAAGCTCGTCGTCATTCGCCCATTGGGTAACGCCGGACATCAGATAAGGAGCAATGGCCAGCGAATTGGCCTGTGGAGCCGCGGCCAGCAGAGCGCTGTTGCGCCCCGCGTACTCTGCCTGCGTGCCGATCACCAGATCGAAGCGGCCGGCATCGGCCCCGGCCGCAGCACGGAAGGCCGTAAACACGGTATTCGCCCACTGCCCGTATGCGGCAGGATGATCCATGGATTCGCCCTGGAAGAGGGAGTTCCAGGTTTCATTGCCCAGCTCAATGTGAATGGTGCGAAAGGCCTGCGTCCACGGTTCGATCCGTCCGGCGGCCGCGCGCAAGGCTCCGCCCTCCGTCGTTGCCTGGCCCGCCAGATATTCCGCCAGCTTGCGCGTTTCGTCCAGGCTCATTGCAGTTGGAGCAACGATCCACGGCTCCGCACCCGTCTCCAGGCACAGCTCCAGAAACTCCGGAATCCCCACCGCAACATCGTCTGACGGTTTGAACCACGTGCGGTATCCCGACCGTTGGCGCGCCGCCGGGGCAGCTAAGAGATTTTCAACCGTGCTGCCCAGTCCCGCGCGGCTCTCCATCAGGCGAAGCACGCCGGGATGCAGTTCTCTCAGCGTCTCCACCACTTCGTCGCGGAAGACTGTATGATTCGAGGGATCGCCGCCCACCTGCTCAAGCGCCACATCGCTCAGCAGCACCGAGCCGCCGGAAACATGGAAGCCGGTTTCGACTGCTGCCGCGGGCAACGCTGTCTCGTTCGCCGTAAACTCCTCGCTGTACTGCGCCCATGCTGATGTCAAATGCACGTCGGTGTCGAGATAGCGGCGCAGCCCGGCAACGAGCCGCCCCACATGCACATGCATCGTGCTGACCCCGGCCGTTGATCCGGTCGTCGATCCGCTCAGGGCCTTGGCGCGAAAACTGAGCCGGTACCGGCCGCGCAGGTGCACAAACGACCTTCCTGCCATGGAGTCGAAGTAGGCATTCAGATCTGCCGATTGGCCCACGCCTGCCGCGTCGATTTTCAATACCTGGCGCACCGGCACGCCCGGCGGCACATCTGCGTGCTCGATCTCCAGCCGCGCGCCGCCATGCATCGCCGGCCACCAACCTGCGCCCGCATCGTCTGGAACATTCTTCTCAACTACGATCCAGTCACCCGCGCCAATCGCCCTGCCGCCGGAGTCGAGTGCAAAAGCATATCCGTCCGCGTCCGCCCCGCTCCCGCTCACGGACCCGCGCTGTCCCGCTGCCGCACCCAACAGCACTTCGTAGCTCGCGCCGTTCCAGAAATTTGCCGGAAACTGAAATCCCTGCCGCATATCTACGCAGAGCGACGTCCCGGCGATTTGGCAGTGAACGATACTGCGATACGTCATGCCCGCAAATTCAGGATTGCGCGAGATCAGATTCCTGAGCATTTGCCCGGAGTCGTAAAAGTCCTGATCGCCCAGGTTGATGCCCAGCCGGGTCACGCCGGCGAGAATCACTTGATTGGTCACGCGCAGATTGGTCGTGTCCGCGGCCTGTTGTGCGAGCCCCGGAACGCAACCCAGCAAGCCCAATGCAATTGCCGTAGCGGCAGCAATGCGCGAAGTCAACATCTCGGCTCCCATTTCTCTCACCGCCCTTCCGCACCGATCATGGACCCTGACCTTTGGCATGATTCAACTAAACCCATATTACCCCGCGTTGCCTTTTTGATTCACAGTTCTGAAACCTCGGAGCGTGATAATCGTCAATGTTTATGAGGGTGCGAACGTGGTGAAGACGCCCCGGAGGTATGAACCCAATGGGTGAGAAGCAAAACCGGCCTTTCCACTTCTCCTTGTTGCGACGGATCGCGTTGTTGCCGCTTCCGGCAAAGTAACGATGATCGCGAGACCAGTAAATCGAATCGCTGAAGAGAAAAGAGGAGAAAAGAGTGTCCGAGAAATCGACGAGGAAGGCTCCCGATTACGCGGTCGAACACAGAACGGCTCAGAATCGCTCTGTTTTTCGGACGAAATTGCGGCGTTGGTCTTCCCATACCGCTGAAGAGCGGTATAATTCGAGCGAATCAGGACTGAAAAAGGAGATTCCAACCAAGAAGCTCTGGCGCCGCGATCTGCTTGACGGCCCGCGTTTCATCTTCCATGCCGGGGTAGAATTCTTCCGCTCCTGCAAGTATTGACCACCAGAACATGCTCGCCAATGGGTCGGCCTTAATGGAAATTCCAGTTCAGATAGCCCCAGCAATAGTGGGGGTGCCGTGAGCGTCGGAAGGAACACGTTTTACAACCTCGCTAGCTCAATCGCGCCGATGGCAGTGGGCCTGATCACGGTCCCCGCCTATCTGCACTTGATTGGAGTTTCGAAATATGGCGTCCTGACGCTCGTTTGGCTGTTTCTCGGGTACTTCGGAGTGTTCGATCCGGGGTTGTCCCGCGCGACGACCTACCATATCGCTCGACTGAAGACGGAGCCGAAGGCCGAGCGCCAGGCGATTTTCTGGACTGCGATCTCAATCAACTCTGGCTTCGGTGTCCTTGGGGGCATCATCCTGTTATTTGTTGCGCCGCCAGTCTTTATTCATCTCCTCAAGATGCCCGAGAACATGAGGAGCGAGGTCGCGCGAAGCATCCCCTGGCTTGCCGCAGCGATACCAGTCGGTACCATAGCCAGCGTACTCTTGGGAACGCTCGACGGTCTCAGCGAGTTTGCACTCGCAAACACGGTTGGTTTTCTCGGGACGCTCGCATTCCAGCTGATTCCGCTGGGAGTTGCCGTCTGGCTCAGTAAAGACTTGAGCGTTATTATTTCCGCGACTGTTCTTGCACGCCTTGGGATGGCGCTCGTATTTTTTGCATTTGCCTGGGCACGCTGCGAAGCCGGTAGGCCGCGGCTTGCAACGCGTAAGGCGGTCAAGGAACTCTTCTCCTACGGTTCCTGGATTACCGTCTCGAATCTCATCATTCCGTTCCTGGGGACGCTGGACAAGTTCCTGATCGGTTCATACTTAAACGTAGCTAATGTTACCGTCTATACAATTCCCGACAATCTAACACGCCGATGCTCTATTATTCCTGGCGCACTCTCGCGAACTCTATTTCCGCGTTTTGCCTCTGACCCCGCTCGCAGTAATCTATTGTTCAGAAGTTTCCAGTCGCTGCTGGCGGTAATGACCCCAATCACCGTAATCTTCATACTCGGTCTCCACTTGTTTCTCAGGTTATGGGTTGGTGGTCCGCTGGCGAACGGCGCCACGCCGATCGGAATCGTACTTATGCTGGGCATCTTCCTCAATAGCTTGGCCTATCTCCCTTGTATGTTTCTCCAGGCTACTGGGCGCCCCGGGTTAAATGCACGATTTCATTTGATCGAGATACTGCCGCATATAGTATGTCTCGTCCTTGGAATCTACTACCTAAAACTGATGGGCGTAGCCCTTGCAATGTTATTAGTCAGCGCTCTCGATGCCTTTCTGCTGTTTCGTGCGGCTGAATTGAGAATCTGGAAATTGAGAGAGTTTCACATTGCCCTGGCATTCATTACGGCGAGCGTGATGATGGTGGTTGCTTTGGGGA
>Ga0181533_1001446_pt1 | contig 30593 bp, 25 predicted proteins | sample PEATcosm2014_Bin_45_FD_119772 | JGI IMG/M metagenome (GOLD analysis project Ga0181533, IMG submission 119772) | Peatland microbial communities from MTU Mesocosm Facility, Houghton, MI, USA - PEATcosm2014_Bin11_60_metaG | ecosystem: Environmental > Terrestrial > Soil > Wetlands > Peat | place...
ATGGTGTGGGCCTACTTCTCGTTTTCGCAATGGCTGATCATCTGGATGGCGAACCTGCCGGAAGAGATCTCCTGGTACCTGGCGCGCATCAACGGCGGCTGGCAGATCGTGGCCTTCATGCTGGTGATCCTGCAGTTCTCGCTGCCCTTTCTGCTGCTGCTTTCGCGCGACCTGAAACGCGACGCGCGCAAGCTGGTTCCGGTGGCGCTGCTGGTGCTGTTCATGCGCTTCGTCGACGCCTACTGGTTGGTCGTGCCCAATCCCATGCCGGGCCCCAGGCACGAGCACATCTATCTGCATTGGACCTACATTGTGGCGCCGATTGCGTTGGTCGGCCTCTGGTTCGCCTTCTTTGCCTGGAACCTGGCACGGCAGCCACTACTGGTTCGAAACGAACCGCAACTTCCAAGACTCTGGGAGAGCAGTCATGCACACTAATCCAAAGCAGAATGGGAGCGGCCCGGAGCACAACCAGCACCCAGAGGTGTCGTTTGAAAAGCGGGACCTGGGAGCGCGCGGAATCCTGTTGTTTTTCGCCGTGCTGTTCATCGCCGGCGCGGCGATCCACCTGGTGGTATGGGGAGTCTACGAAGCCTTTGTGAATGTAGGCGAGACGCGTCAGGCAACGGCGAATCCCATGGCTCCAAGACAACAGGCGCCGACTCCGGGCGTGCTGCAAAATGCCGGCTCGATCAACCTCAAGCAGTTTCCCGAGCCGCGTCTGCAAAACGATGAGCCAACCGACATGAATCGCTTCCTATGGCAAGAGGGCCAGCTTCTGGAGGCCAAGCCATGGCGCGACCAGACCGGCGCCATACATATCCCTATCGCAGAGGCGATGCGGATCGTGGCGCAAAAAGGCTTGCCGGCGCGGCAAGTAGAATCCGCGGGGCAGCCGCCCAACCAGTAATGGCCCAAGCAGTAACAGAAAGAGAAGTAGCGTAATGAGCGGAATGGCAATGACGAAACGATGGGCATTGGCAGCAGCGCTGGTGGTGCTGGCGGCCACTTCGGCGATGGCGCAGTTTCTAAGCGAGCCGAGCGTCAAGGGCGCGCTGCCTCCGGGACTGTCGAAGGTCGGAATCGATCAGCGGCTGAACGAGCAGGTGCCGCTCGATCTGCATTTCAAAGACGAGCAGGGCCGCACGGTCAGGCTTGGCGACTACTTTCACAACGGCCGTCCGGTCATTATCTCGTTGGTTTACTACAACTGCCCGATGCTGTGCGGAGAGGTGCTCAACGGCATGAGCACCGCCTTCAAAGTTCTGAAATTCACTCCGGGCAAGGAGTACGAGGTGGTGACGCTCAGCATCGATCCGCGCGAAAAACCGGAGCTGGCGGCGGCCAAGAAACGCTCCTATATCGAGCATCTGGACCGGCCGGGAGCGGAGGCCGGCTGGCATTTCCTTACCGGCGAGCAGCCGCAGATCGATGCCCTGGCCGACGCCATCGGCTGGCATTACCAGTACGACCCTAAGATCGATCAGTTTGCCCACGCCGCCGGCATCGTGCTGGTGACTCCGCTGGGCCGAATCTCGCAGTACTACTACGGCGTGGAGTTTTCCGCGCGCGACATGCGGCTGGGAATCATCGAAGCCTCCGGCAACCGCATCGGATCGTTGGCCGACCAGGTATTGCTGTACTGCTACCACTACGATCCGCGCACCGGCAAGTATGGCGCGGTGATCTACAACGTCGTGCGGCTGGCAGGAGCCGCGACAGTGCTGATTCTCGGGTCTTTTCTTTTCACCATGTTTCGTCGTGAAGCAACGCGCCGAAAGTTAGAGACAGGACGGGCTTAATCGACTATGTGGTCTAATTTGCCACTGTTTCCGCCGGCCGCCTCGAAGATGGCGCACCAGGTCGACTATCTTTACTTCTTCCTGGTCGGCACAACGGCGTTTTTCACCATCCTGATTGTGGCTATGGTGTGTTTCTTCGCCTGGCGCTATCGCAGAAAGAAGAATCCGGTCGCCACCCAGATCGAGGGCTCCATGGCGCTGGAGATGACCTGGACGCTGATCCCGACGGCCATCGCGATGTTCATTTTCGCGTGGGGAGCGGCGCTTTACTTTGCCGAGACCCGGCCGCCGCGCAATGCCATGGAGGTGTACGCCGTCGGCAAGCAGTGGATGTGGAAGTTCCAGCACCAGGAGGGGCAGCGCGAGATCAACGTGTTGCACGTTCCCGTGGACCGCGACGTGCGCATGATCATGACCTCGCAAGACGTGATTCACAGCTTCTTCGTTCCCGCTTTCCGCATCAAGGCAGATGTGCTGCCCGGGCGCTACACCTCGACGTGGTTTCACGCGACCGTGCCGGGGACGTACCACTTGTTCTGCTCGCAATACTGCGGCACGCAACATTCGGGAATGGTCGGAGAAGTCGTGGTCATGGAACCGGCGGCTTACCAACAATGGGCGGCGAGTGGTTCCGACGGCTCCCTGGCCTCGGAGGGCGAAAAGGCGTTCATGCAGTACGGATGCTCGATGTGCCACCGTGCCGACTACCAGGGACGCGGGCCAAACCTGGTGGGGTTATTCGGCAAGCCGGTGCTGCTGGATGACGGCCGGACGGTGATTGCCGACGAGTCGTACCTGCGTGAATCGATTATTTACCCGGGAGCGAAAATCGCTTCCGGATTCAAGAACATCATGCCGAACTTCCAGGGGCAGATCAGCGAGGAAGAGCTTATCTCCCTGGTGGCATACATCAAGGGACTCGGCACCGGGCAATCGAATCCGCCGGCCACCATGGCCGAGCCCACGGCAGTTTATCCAGTGGGGCCGCAGCCCGAGAAATCGCAGGCGACACCCAGCGGAAAGTAGCAGCGCCACTTTGCCGCCAGCAGGAGCAGACGATACATGGCAACCGCCGTACAACCCGTCGAACAAACGAATTACCTGAACGCCGACTACGGAATCAAGTCGTGGCTGCTCACCACCGACCACAAGCGCATCGCCATGCTGTACCTGATTTCGATCAGTGTTTTCTTCTGGATCGGCGGTTTGTTCGCCATGCTGGTTCGCCTGGAGTTGCTGACTCCGGCGGGCGATCTGATGCAGGCGGATACCTACAACAAGGCATTCACCATGCACGGCATCACCATGGTGTTTTTCTTCCTGATTCCGTCGGTTCCGGCGGTGCTCGGCAATTTTCTTGTGCCGCTGATGATCGGGGCGAAGGACCTGGCGTTTCCCCGCATCAACCTGCTGAGCTGGTACATCTACGTGGTGGCCGGCTGCCTCTGGCTCTACACGATCATCACCGGCGGGGTCGATACCGGCTGGACGTTTTACACGCCGCTGAGCACCGCATTCTCCAACACCCACGTCATCACCGGAGCGCTTTCGGTGTTCATCGCCGGCTTCTCTTCGATCTTTACCGGCCTGAACTTCATCGTCACCATTCACCGCATGCGCGCCCCCGGGATGACCTGGCAGCGGCTGCCCTTGTTCCTTTGGTCGAACTATGCGGCGGCGGTCATCATGGTGCTGGGTACGCCGGTGCTGGCGATCACGCTGCTGCTGGTGGCATTGGAGCGCGCCTTCAACATCGGCGTCTTCAATCCGGCACTGGGCGGCGACCCGCTGCTCTTCCAGCACCTCTTCTGGTTCTACTCGCACCCGGCGGTGTACATCATGATCCTGCCCGGCATGGGCGTGGTCAGCGAAATCGTGGCTTGTTTTTCGCGCAAGCGGGTATTCGGCTACAACGCGGTGGCGCTGGCCAGCATTGGCATTGCGGTTCTCGGCTTCCTGGTGTGGGCTCACCACATGTTCGTCGCCGGCATCTCGCTTTACGCCGCGCTGGTCTTCTCGCTGCTGAGCTTTTTCGTTGCGATTCCGTCCGCCATCAAGGTCTTTAACTGGACGGCGACGATGTACAAGGGCTCGATCCGCTTCGATACGCCGATGTTGTACGCCTTGGGTTTCATCGGCCTGTTCACCATAGGCGGCCTGACGGGACTGTTTCTTGCCTGCCTCGGAGTTGACGTGCATGTGCACGACACCTACTTCATCATCGCCCACTTCCACTACATCATGGTGGGAGGCATGGTCATGGCCTACATGGGCGGATTGCACTTCTGGTGGCCCAAGATCAGCGGCAAGCTGTACCCGGAGGCATGGGCGAAGCTGTCGGCCATGTTCGTGTTCTTCGGCTTCAACCTAACGTTCTTCCCGCAGTTCGTGCTGGGATACATGGGGATGCCGCGGCGGTATCAGTCGTACCCTCCGGAATTTCAGGTGCTCAACGTGCTCTCGACCGCCGGCGCTTCCGTCCTGGCCGTCGGCTACGTGCTGCCGATGATTTATTTCCTGTGGTCGCTACGCTACGGCCAGAATGCGCCTCCGAACCCGTGGAACGCCGCCGGATTGGAGTGGAAAGCGGCTTCGCCTCCGCCGACTTTTAACTTTGACGTGACGCCGGTGGTCACTTGGGAGGCCTACAACTACGACGAGTTGGACAAGCCTCAGGAGGTCCCCATTGCACGCTAGCCAGACGGCGGCCCACGAACTGCGCCACCACTTCGCCGACATGGACCAGCAGCGCGATACGGCGTCCTTCGGCATGTGGATCTTCCTCGTCACCGAAATCATGTTCTTCGGTGGCCTGTTTCTTTCCTACATGCTTTACCGGTTTCTCTATCCCACGGCTTTCCTGGAAGGAAGCCGGCACATGAATATCAGACTGGGCGCGCTGAACACAGCGGTGCTGATTTGCAGTTCGCTGACCATGGTACTGGCGGTCCGCTGCGTCAAGATCAATCAGCGCAAACTGACGGTCATTTTCCTGCTGATAACCATGCTGCTCGGGTTCGCGTTCATGGGCGTAAAGGCCATCGAGTACCACGAACACTGGGTGGCGAGAGAAGTCCCGGGACCGGCATTTCAGTTCGAGGGCACCGACCCGCGACACACGCAGATTTTCTTTTCCCTGTACTTCGCCATGACCGGGCTGCACGCCCTGCACATGATTATCGGCTGCGGCCTGGTGCTCTTCCTGATGATCAATGCCTGGCGCGGCGCGTACAACTCGGAGTATTACAACCCCGTCGAGATCGGCGGACTCTACTGGCACTTCGTGGATATTGTCTGGATCTGGCTGTTTCCTCTGCTCTACCTCATCAGCCACCAGCACGTTGGAGGAGGGTTCTGATGTCTGAACCAATTACTTCGGTCAAAACCTTCACCAGCGTCTGGGTTGCACTGCTGATTCTCACCGGCGTCACGGTTACTGTCGCGTACCTCAACCTGGGAGCCTTCAGCATCGTGGTGGCGCTCGTCATCGCGACCATCAAGTCGATTCTGGTGGCGCTGTTCTTCATGGAAGTGCGCTACTCGCCCGCGATCACCAAGATCGTGATCATTGCCGGCATCCTCTGGCTGCTGATTCTGCTGCTGTTGAGCCTCACCGATTTCGCCAGCCGCTCCTGGTCCCTGGGGCTATAACAGGGCGTTTGTGTATAACCAAGGAGGTTATGCGCTAAGAAGACGAAATGTTGAATATAACCATAGCGATCGCAGCTTCCGGTTTAATTCTCTTTCAAAGCTCATGCGGCTGCGTTTTTCCATACATTGTGTGACGTAACTTAGGGTGTCATATTGAGCGTAGTCGAACAGATTGTGTGCTGTCATGCTGAGCGCAGCGAAGCATCCCGGTTAAACTGTCCCACCTTGCGCGGCCCTGGGCTTTTCGACGAAATCCTTCGACTGTGTCTTTAGCTCCACGCGGCGATGGGATTCTTCGTTCGCTACGCTCGCTCAGAATGACACTTCAAAGATTATTTCGGAATTTCCGGGACAGGATACTGGCCAAAGCTATTCCTTCTCTAAGATCTAAGTTTCAATAACCTCAGTCCAGTTTCACGTAATGTTCAAATCGTGTCTTCCCATCACCCGCGCTGCAGAATCACCACCAGCCGTCGCGGTCCATGCGCGCCCTGCACCAGAATCTTTTCGATGTCGGCGGTTCGGCTTGAGCCGCTGATGAGGCCGACGTAAGAGCTTTGGTCCGGCAGGCCCTTCTCGTTCACCAGGCGCAGGGCCGCCGTGACATCGGGGACGATCTGGCCAACCCCGCCATAGACGATATGCGTGGGCGGCACCACCGAAGCCCCACGGCCGCCGCAATTGGACGAGGAGAGCACCGAACCGGATTGCGCCACAAAGGCTTCGGCCAACGTTACGGTTGCCTGGCAGCTCTCGCCCGGCGCTCCCTGGCTCGACCAGCGCAGGCTGCGCTTGCCCTCGAGCGGCTTGGCAATCTCACGGATGGCGGGCGCGTCCTGCAGAAAGATTTCGCCCTCCGGCAGCGCCGTCAACAGCCCGGCGAGCCGTTCCGCGCTCTCCGCGGTATTGGCGGTTATTACGGCTTCCATGAGATTGGTCTGGCACTCGGCGAGGAATCGCCCCAGAGGGTCGGCAACCGGTTCGAAGATCTCTTCCAGCAGCACCGGAGTCATGTCCACCGGCGGCGCCGGCGTGCGCAACGCCTCGCGAATGCGGCTCAGAATGTGCTCGCGGCTGGGATTTTCAATTTTTGTCATTCCGGTTTCTCCACAACTCGCTGTTTTCTCCACAACTCGCGGAATGATTGCCGCGGCGCCGGCAGCGCTGCCCGGTATTTAGTCCACGGGCGCATCGGGTCGAGCAGGCTTCCGCTCAGCCCCAGCGCTTTGACCATGCGCATACCCATGCGGCTGAGCGCCCCGAAAAAAACGTAGCGCTGCGGCGACATCATCGCCCAACTCCACACCTTGAATCCGGCCATTTCCGCCAGTCCGGGAATCCCGCTCTCCGCTACCTTGCGGCGGTTCTGCAGCAGGTGCAGCGGCAGATCGATGCGCACCGGGCAAACCTCGCGGCAGGCGCCGCACAGAGACGAGGCAAAGGGGAGATGATGAAATTCCTCGATGCCGGCCAGGTTCGGCGTGAGCACACTGCCGATCGGGCCGGGATAGATGGTGCCGTAGGTGTGTCCGCCGATGTTGCGATACACCGGGCAGGCGTTCAGGCACGCTCCGCAGCGGATGCAATGCAGGATTTCGCGCTGCTCGGGATCGGCCAGCAACCGGCTCCGTCCGTTATCGACCAGCACCACGTGGAACTCTTCCGGGCCGTCGACCTCGCCGGCTTTGCGCGGACCGCCGATCAGCGTGCTGTAGGTGGTAATCGGCTGGCCGGTGCCGGAGGTGGCCAGCAGCGGCCAGAAGAGGCCAAGGTCTTCCAGGCGGGGTATCACTTTTTCGATTCCGGTGACGACGACATGGAGCGGCGGCACGCTGGTCGTGAGCCGTGCGTTGCCTTCGTTGGTTGAGATCGCCACCATGCCGGCATCGGCGACCAGGAAATTCGCGCCCGAAATGCCCATCTCGGCGGCGAAGAACGCGCGCCGCAGAAACCGGCGCGCCACCGCGACCAGCTTTTGCGGATCATCCGTGTCGATGGTGGGGTCGACCTTTTCGCGGAAAAGCCGCGAGATGTCTTGCCGGCTGAGGTGCATGGCCGGAGTCACGATGTGGTAGGGAGGCTCATGGCGCAACTGCACGATCCACTCGCCAAGGTCGGTCTCCCAAACCTGCATGCCTTCTTTTTCAAGCGCGGGGGAAAGCAGGATTTCCTCGGTCACCATCGACTTGCTCTTGACGACGGTTTTCACCCCGCGGCGCCGGGCGAGATCAACCACGTATTTGCACGCTTCCTGTGCGTCGGCCGCCCAGAACACATGGCCGCCACGCTCCAGTATCTTCGCCTCGAACTGTTCGAGCAGTTTGTCGAGATTATTGATCGCCTCCCACTTGATCTGCTGCGCGCGGCGGCGCCCGGCCTGCCAGTCGCGGAAGCGGCCTTTGGCTTTGTCGACCGCGATGTCGTAAGAGACCATGTTCCGCTGAATGACCTGGCGGTGGACCAGGTCCGGCGCTTTTTCAGCGGCTTTGCGATGAAACTCCCGCGCGGCTGTACTCATTTGGCCCCCGCAGCCAGAATGCTGGCCAAGTGGATGGTTTTCGCTGCACGGTTGCTATGACGCAGAATTCCCTCCACGTGCATCAGGCAGCTTGAATCGATCGCGGCAACATACTCGGCGCCGCAGGCCTCGATGTTGGCCGCTTTCACGTCGCCCATGGCCGATGAGATCTCGGCGAACTTGACGGCGAACATGCCTCCGAAGCCGCAGCACTCGTCGGCGTGCTGCATCTCGACGAACTCAAGGCCGCGAACGTTTCGCAGCAGAATTCTGGGCTCTTCCGTAATCCCGAGTTCGCGCGTGGCGTGGCACGAGGAGTGATAAGTGACCTTGTGGGGAAACTCGGCGCCCACCTCCCGAACCCCCGCGACGCGCACCAGGAACTCGGAAAACTCATATACCCGGCGGCCGAGCGCAAGCGCCTGTTGCCGCGACTCGCCCTGGAGCAAGTCGGGATAGAACTTCCTCACCATGGTGGTGCAGGAGCCCGAAGGACAGACCACATGCTCGTAGCTGCCGAAGACCTGCAAAAATCGTTCGGCGCAGGGGCGGGCGTCGTCCCAACGTCCGGTGTTGAAGGCGGGCTGACCACAGCAGGTTTGGTCTTCCGGGAATTCGACCTGGCACCCGATGCGGCGCAGAACCGCCGTAGTGTCGAGCCCCACCTGGGGAAAAAGCTGGTCAACAAAGCATGGAATGAAGAGCGCAACCCGCAAGGCCATGCGCGAGATTCTATCGCATTTCAGAAGAGAAAAACTTGCCACAGGCAGGAGCGCGGGATAAACGGGACAAAGAATAATGAGCCGCAGGCATGACCTGCGGCCCAAGTATTTACCATCCGAGTCGAGCCGCGGTCCCCAGCGCGCGCCGTAGTTGCGCGTGTTGGGGTGGAACCCCGCGGCGAGGCCTACGCCGTTGCCGTGGCTACCTTCTCGTCTTCCAGTTCCACTGCTTCTCCGGCGAGCGCCTTGTGCAGTTTGACTTCGTCCAGCTCGTTGCACCATTTCGCCGTGATTAGCGTGGCGATACCGTTGCCGATCAGGTTGGTGAGCGCGCGTGCTTCCGACATGAAACGGTCGATGCCGAGAATAAGCGCCACGCCGGCAACCGGCACATTACCCACCGCCGAAAGCGTGGCCGCGAGCACGATAAAGCCGCTTCCGGTTACGCCCGCCGCGCCCTTGGATGTGAGCAGCAACACCGCCAGCAACGTGAGCTGGTGGAAAAGGTCAAGGTGAGTATTCGTGGCTTGGGCGATGAAAATCGCGCCCATCGTGAGGTAAATGCAAGTGCCATCCAGGTTGAAGGAGTAGCCGGCGGGAATCACCAGCCCGACCACCGACTTGTGCGCGCCCGCTTTCTCCATCTTGTCCATCATGAGCGGCAGTGCCACCTCGGAAGATGAAGTGCCGAGCACGAGCAGCAGCTCTTCCTTGATGTACTTGATGTATTTAAACACGCTGAACCCGTGCAACCGGCAAACCGCGCCCAGCACGATAAAGATGAACATCAGGCAGGTGGCGTAGAAGCAGCCCATCAGCTTGCCAAGCTGCACCAGCGTGTGCAGGCCGTACTTGCCGATGGTGAACGCCATGGCGCCAAAAGCCCCAATCGGCGCCACTCTCATAATCATGTTGACGATCCTGAACAGGACCCGGTTCACCTGCTCGATAAAGGCGAAAACCGCCTTGCCCCTGTCGCCCACCATGTGCAGGGCAAAACCGAAGAGGATCGCGAAGAACAGCACCTGTAGGATTTCGCCTTTGGCGAACGCCCCCGCGATCGTGTCCGGGATCACGTCCATCAGGAATTGCGTCGTCGTCTGCATCTTGCCCGGACCGGTATAGGCAGCCACCGACTTCATGTCCAGCGTGGCGGGATTCACGTTCATGCCCGAACCGGGACGAACGAGGTCGACGACCGTCAATCCGATCACGAGTGCAAAAGTGGTGAGGATTTCAAAGTATAAGAGTGCAATTGCACCGGTCTTGCCGACCTTCTTCATGCTCTCCATGCCGGAGATGCCGAGCACGACGGTACAGAAGATGATGGGCGCAATCATCATCTTGATGAGCTTGATGAATCCGTTGCCGAACGGCTGCATCGCCGCGCCGGTGGCTGGGTAAAAGTGCCCGAGCCATATGCCGAAGGCGATCGCGCAGAGTACCTGGAAATACAGGCTCTTATATAGAGGTTTGCGGCGCACTTCTTTTTTCTGTTCAGTATTTGTTTCCGTCATAGTTGCCCCTGATTGTTACCCAGCGTTTAGATTTGAAAGCATTAACGCCAACCGAGTGGTTCTACTCGCAGGTAGATAAAAATTGAGGACCACCTTGCCGATGGTCCCCGTGTTTCTGAACTCATCCGATTCAAGATTGCTACCGAGCGTTCGCTGTCTGCCTCGTTGCGTAGGCGGTGGCTTCTTTCTCCCCAACCTCGTCCAGTTCGAGATTCTTGGTCTCCGGCGAGAACAGCAGACTGACCCACGTCATGATTGCACCAATGGTCAAAATCACCGCCGGCGACAGCCACAGGTCTTGCTTCTCGATGGCGCCGATGAACGGGATCTTGTGGGCCAACAGGACATAAATGTTGAACCACGCGCCAAGAAGTGCGCCTGCGGAATAGCCGAATCCTACGCCAGTGGCTCGCGTCTTGGTCGGGAAGCGTTCGCACAGATAGGCGGGAAGCATGCCCCAGGCCAGCTTCAGCATGCCTGCCATGCAACAGCCAAGAATCGCCATTCCCAGGTTGCGCGCTACCGCGGCGTGATAAAGGACGTAATAAACCGGAACTGCGAATATCACGAGAAAAACGCAATACCATTGCGTCAGAATCTTTCGTCCAGTCTTATCGGACAGCCAACCATAGAAGTTGTAGCCAAGAAACGACAGGAACAGAGCAAATCCGTAGATCAAGCTGAAGGTCGTGGTGTTGAAGCCCCGCCCGCCCAAGGTCAGGATGCTAGGCAGGAATCCGTACACCGAGTAGTCGGTAAGGAACAGGCCGGTCATGAAGACAAAGACCTGCAAAAAAGCCCACAGTTGCGGTGGCTTGAAAAGTGTGAAGAACGGCGCCTTCTCGACCTTGCCGCTTGCTTTGGCTTTTTCGAACTCGGGAGACTCATGCAGCGTTGAGCGAATATAGAGAGCCAGGAAAACGGGAACCACACCGGTCATGAAGGCGATGCGCCAGCCGTACTGCAGCATGCCGGCGTTGCCGCAAATCGCGGACAATGCGGCTACGACGAGCGCGGCAAAGACATAGCCCAACGGAAAACCCGACTGCACGAAGCCAGCGATTGCACCGCGCCTCGCTCGCGGAGCGAATTCAATAGCGAATGTATGGCCCACCGCGTATTCGCCACCGAAGAAGCACCCCATCAAGAATCGGAGAACGCTGAAGATGAGGTAGGCCCAACCGCCTGCCTGCGCATAAGTAGGCAGGAAGCCTGCGAGAAGAGACATGACGCCGACGCCGCCAATGGTAAAAATCAACAGCCAGCGCCTGCCGATCTTGTCAGCATACGCACCGAAGAAAGCCGACCCCACTGGTCTGGCCGCCATCGTGATCGAGTAAAGCAGCAGAACCTTCGTGTACTGCCAGGCCAGACTTCCACCCGGCGCAATAAATAACTTCGTCAGGATGGGAGCCAGGACCACCACCATCGCCATGTCATAGGCGTCGAGCCCAAACCCGAGAAACTGAGAGACCATCGCCTTCCTGGTATCTTTTGAGAGCGGCTGTTGCGCCATTTCACGCCTCCTTATCTATCTGGGAAAGTATCTGGGATCGTAATTTTGCCCCGCCCAACTTAGCTTATAGATTGGCCTGCGGCGCACTTCTTTCTTTTCAGTGTTCGTTTCCGTCATTGTTGCCCATGATTGCTATCTAGCATTTGAATGTTGAAAGCATTGACGGCAACCGAGTGGTTCGCAGCCGCACTCGAACGCAGGCAACTGAAACCTGATGGTTGCACAACCGAAATACTCCCGTGGGTTGAATCTTTGGTGGTATATATCACAGCATTGTAGGCTCTTTTGTGATGATAGTCACTTCCTCGGGTGACGATTTTGCAAAGAACACCTCTGCGTGATCGCCAAACGAGCCGAACGTGACGGAGCACACATGGATGATCCGCGAGCGGCAGAACCCGCATGGTGAAAATGCCCCCGCCCAGCCACCGCTAAGTCGTCACCCCCGAATTCCACATTAGTGCCATTTTGCAACCACTAAGGTGCCGGTAGAACCTAATATCACAATATGCTGTGACTTACGTCATGGCTAGAATGGTTTTCGGGTAGCAAAGTAGCTGGTCCCGGAAAGGACCAGCTTTGCAAAAGAGGTTTCGTACTCACGAGGTGAAACCCTATCTGTGTCGAAGCTGAAGTTGTTGTTGTTTGGAAAATTCCCCGAAAGGTTTTGGAGAGGAAATGAGGAGAATTATTGCTGGAACGCTCGCACTTACGGTGTTGAGTTCGACCTGGCTGCTGGGCTCTGAAGGAGCCACGAAGGCGAAAAAGCCTGTAAAGAAGGCACCGCCTCCGGTATCAGCGCAAATGCAGCAGATGCAGGATCAGCTCAATCAGCAGCAGCAACAGATCAACCAGTTACAGCAGCAGCTTCAACAGAGCAACTCACAGTTACAGTCAACCCAGTCGCAGCTCCAGTCCAGCGTCCAGCAGGCTAATCAGCAGTCGGCCGCTGCTCAGCAGGCTGCTTCCGCGGCCCAGCAGACTGCCAATAGCCTGAACTCGTCGGTGGTCGATTTGAAGACGAGCACCACCACCATTAATCAGTCGCTGACGGTGGTTCAGAAGGATGTCAAGGAACTGCTGAACCCGTTGGCTATTCGCTACAAGGGCGTAACCATCACGCCGGGCGGCTTCGCCGATGTGGGCATGGCGTGGCGTTCACGCAATGACAATACGTCTCTGTCATCTGCTTTCGGCTCCATACCGCTCAATGGCACCCCCAACGCGTCATTTAGCGAGCTCCGAACTGACGCTCGCAACTCGCGTTTGCAGATCAGTTTTGAGGGCAGGCCTAACGACAACGTTAAGCTGACCGGCTTTATCATGGGTGACTTCTATGGTACTGCCGATCCTGCGACCAACCCTGGCCAAGTCAACTCCTGGCTGCTCCGTATCCGCGAAGCTTACGGGATGGCTGAAATGAAGAGCGGCTTATTCTTCGTGGGCGGGCAGTTTTATTCCCTCTGGACACCTGGCCGTTCTGGCGTTGGCGTGAGAGGCATGATGTTACCGCTCTCATACGAAGGCAACGAAATTGTAGGCCTTCCGTATCAGCGCGGCGCGGCATTCCGCCTTGGCAAGAAGTTCAACTCCCACATCTCGGCTGCCATTGAATTAGATCAGCCCGAGATTAACAATGTCGTGAGCAACTTGACTCCAACCTCACTGCTCGGCACCGAGAACTCCGGGACCCAGTTCCCGGTCGGCAACAACATGCCGGTTCCCTGCTGCAGCCAGGCGTTCTACATTTATCCCGCCTCGGGCCAAGAAAACCCGGCTACAACGGCTCTTACCGGCATTAACGGTGCTGGCACAGCCTTGACGAACGTTCCTTCTGTCGCCGCACTGCAGAGCATTAACGGCGGTTTCTCAGCTAGCCCCGTGCCGGACCTGGTTGCCAAGGTCGCGTGGGATTCCCCAACCAGCACCGCGCACTTCGAAGTTCGCGGTATCGCCCGCTTCCAGCGTTCCGGCGTGGCCCTGAACGCGAACGGTTTGCCGATCAACACCGCTGTCTCGGGCCAGACGACCATCGTTACCACCAGCACGATGATTCCTACGTACTCTGCTGGCGTGCCTGTGGGTAACGTCTACAAGAGCATCGACATGAACTGGACCTACGGCTGGGGCTTGGGCATTTCCGCTGTTGCCCCAATCACCAAGAAGGTTGACTTCGTGCTCAACGCTAACTACGGTGACGGCAGCAACGCCCGGTATAATGGAGGCTCCGCCAACTCTGCCGACTTCACCATCGGAGTGGACAAGAGCGGTACTTACGTACTCAAGCCGGTCAGGGGCTACACCGCATTCGGCGGCTTCGAGCTGCACCCGACGCCGAAGTGGGATTGGTACGTTTACGCCGGCAATGAGTACTATCAGCGCACCAATTGCGGCCAGTATTATTCTGATCCGTACGGACAGTTCAACGCCACTCTTGGCACCGTTAAGCCGGGGGCCTGCATGGGCTACGGCTACGCGCCCACTCTCACCACTAACCCTGGCACCACGAGTCCTAACCGCGACGTGTATGAAGGCACGATTGGATACATCTATAAAATCTGGACTGGCAACTTCGGTACCTTCCAGACGATGGGTGAGTATCAGTACGTCCACCGCGCCGTGTGGCAGGATGCCTCTACCGCAGTCACGTCAAGCCAGTTCAAGGGTCAGTATCATATCGTCGATATTGCCATGCGCTACGTTCTGCCGTAACCTGATGTTTCAAGAGTTACCTTTGGCTGCCGGCTACCCGGCAGCCATTTTTGTTGCAGCCGAGCCTTAGCCCCAATCAACTGTGGGCGGTTTGAAAAGCCCCCGGGCTTCAACCGCCGCGAAAACGCAGAACAATTGGCGATCTGCGGCCTTTAGAGCAGTTCCACGGAAGGTGTAGCCCAGAGGAGGACCCAAGCAACGACGTCATGCTGAGGGACACCGGGGTCCCCGACGGACGCCGTCTTTGCGTCTGTTGGGGTGGCGCGAAGCATCCCATGGAACTGTCCCACGCTACTCCGTGTGGGGCTTTTCGATGAAATCCTTCAGCTGCGCTTCAGCCCCACGCTGTGCCGGGATGCTTCACTGCGTTCAGCATGACACCTTAAAGGCAACTGGCGCAGTCACCGGGATACACCAACTTTGGAATTGCTTTAGTCGCACTGTAGACCAGCTCCTCGGGTCGTTACCGCGGGCCGTCGAGCAGCTTGCGAAGGCGGCGCAGATCAATTAACCTGCTCATGTAGTAAGCGCCTATATGCAAGCCGGGATGGCGGAACTGGCAGACGCAGCGGACTCAAAATCCGCCGACCGCAAGGTCATGGGGGTTCGACCCCCCCTCCCGGCACCAGCAAGACCAAAGACTTGTTTATTTGTCCGGCACCATTCCCGGCTATACTCTTCCCTGCATCGCGGGCCGGAGACGCTCCATGCCGGCCCAATTCCGAGTGAGTGCCTGATCTGCCCTGACACGCGCGACGACGGCGCGTGCCGGGGTCCCCAGCGACGGCCGGGCCGTTGCTGGGGCGGGAGCCCGAGACCCCAAACGGAGGAAATATGCAACCAGCCGCGCACGAAAAGCCGTATGCAGTCGAGTACTACTACAAGGTCAAGTGGGGCTGTCAGGACGAGTTTCTCAGGCTGTTTCGCAAGAATCACCTGCCGCTGTTGATGAAGCAGGTGGAGGCGGGCCGCATTGCTTCCGTCGATATGGTCGCGCCCCGTTTTCACATGCCCGAAGAGGCGCGATGGGATTACCGCGTGACCATCGTCTTCAAGCACGTGGCGAGCTCGATGCAGAAGGATTCCGCCGAACTGCTCAAGCAGCTATTTCCAGACCAGGACACGTTCAAGCGTGAAGAGCAGCGACGGTTCGAAATCATGTTGGCGCACTGGGATCTGCCGATTTCAACGCTTGAGCCGGAAGACCGCGAGCCTGCCGCTGCACCGCGAGGAGAGGCATCATGACCCAGGCAAACCGGATTAGTTCCAAGGCAGCGCAGTTCACTGAATCCGTGATCCGCGACATGACCCGGCAGGCCATTCGCTTCGGCGCCATCAATCTTGCGCAGGGGTTCCCGGATTTTGCGGCTCCCGAGGAGATCAAACGCGCGGCCCAGGAGGCGATTGCGGCCGACATCAATCAGTACGCGGTCACTTGGGGCGCAAAAAACCTGCGCGAGGCGATTGCCCGCAAGCTGCAAACCTGGCAAGGTCTCGCCATCGATCCGGAGACGGAAGTGACCGTGTGCTGCGGATCGACCGAGGCGATGATCGCATCGCTGATGGCTGTTCTCGATCCTGGGGAAGAAGTTGTGGTTTTCGAACCTTTCTACGAAAACTATGGTCCGGATGCGGTCCTCTCCGGAGCCACTCCGCGGTTCGTCACCCTGCATCCGCCGCGTGGGCCGGAGGGCGAATGGAGCTTCGATCCCGCCGAACTGCGGGCGGCGTTCAATCGGCGGACCCGGGCCATCATTCTCAACACGCCCAACAATCCGACGGGAAAGGTGTTCACCCGCGCCGAACTGGAGCAGATCCGCGATCTGTGCCTGGAGTTCGACGTGCTCGCAATCACCGATGAAATTTACGAGCACATCATCTTCGACGGCGCCAGGCACATTTCGATTGCTACCATCGACGGAATGCGCGACCGCACGATCACCATCAACGGCATGTCGAAAACCTATAGCGTTACCGGTTGGCGAGTCGGCTGGGCAGTAGCGCCGCCCGTGCTTACCGGCGCCATTCGCAAGGTGCATGACTTCCTCACGGTCGGAGCTGCCGCGCCGTTGCAGGCCGCGGGAGTCACGGCGCTTTCGATGCCGGAATCGTACTACCACTCGCTGGCCGAGAATTATCGCCAGCGCCGTGACCGGATGCTGGCGGCATTGTTCCAGGCGGGATTTCGCGCCTACACCCCGCGTGGCGCCTACTACATCATGACGGATGTGACCTCATTCGGTTTTGCCGACGATCTGGCGTTCGTGCAGTATCTTGTGCGGGAAGCCGGAGTGGCGGCCGTGCCGGGATCGAGCTTCTATAAATCATCGGCAGGTCGTCAGCAAGTGCGGTTCGTCTTTTGTAAACAAGATGCCACGCTGGACGCGGCCGGCGTCCGTCTGCAGAAACTTGCCGTCAAAGCCAACCGGTAGACCAGTACCAGAGATACTGTATCCTTCGCTGCGGGTGTCATCGTGAGGAGGTTCGCCGCCTTTGGCGAACCGACGTGACGATCTATGCATTTCGCAGGGCGGCACCGAAGGCCGGGAAAAACAATACATGGACCCGTTCACCTCAAGCGCCGTCCTTTGCCGAAAGCAGGGTGCGCTTCACCTCAGAGATGGGTTGTTCCTTCCACCGCCGACTGAAATTCTCCAATGACATGAAAGTCCGGGTGTGCATCCTGTCGATATAAACAGCGCCATTCAGATGATCGACTTCGTGCTGCAGGATTCGCGCGTACCAGCCTGATGCTTCGATCACCCTGGGCTCCCCATTCTCGTCGAGGCAGCGCACGCTGACCCGCCTGAATCGAGGCACGAGCGCGGTAAAACCCGTCAGGCTCAGGCATCCCTCGAAGAATTCCACCTGCTCGTCGCCATGCCCAACGATCTCCGGGTTGACGATAACGTGAAACGGAGTGGGACGACGCTCGCGAGCGGCAAGTTGCTCCGCGCCGATGTCCCGGCTGTACTCCGGCAGATCCTCGATGATCGCCAACTGAATGGACACGCCCACCTGCGGCGCCGCCAGGCCTACGCCCGGCGCGTCCCTGAGCGTCTCATGCATGTCGCCGATGAGTTGCCGAATGAATTCCGAGCGAATTTCCGCGGGCGCAAGTGGCCGCGCCGTTTGGCGCAGCACCGCTTCGCCGACTTGTACCAGCTTGAGCCGCATGAAAGACATTTCAGATTGTAGATGAAGCGGTGAGCCCTCGCCTTTCCGTGACCTGATTGGATACTGTCTGGTCGCGACGGCCTTCCGATTCGAGTGCAGCACCCGCGCAGCGGCCCACGATTACGATTGCCGGAGACGGCAGGTGATCACGGCCGGCAAGCCTGTCGATGTCAGTCCACAGCATCTGCTGGTTGGGTCTGCCGGCTCCCGAGATCACCACGCAGGGTGTACGCGGCTCGATTCCGGCTTCACGCAGTTGCTCGCTCAAGCGGCGGTAGTCGCTGCCCGGCATGTAGACGGCGAGCGTGGATTGGGATGAGACGAGTTTGTCCCACTCGACGGCATCCGCGCCCTCGCCACGGTGCGCGGTCGTGAAAACCACGCTCGATGCACAGCGCCGATCAGTAAGTGAGATTCCCGCGGCGGCGGCTCCAGCAAGTGCGGAAGTGATTCCGGGAACGATTTCGAAAGCAATGCCCGCCTCGGCAAGCGCTTCGATTTCTTCGCCGGCGCGGCCAAGAACCGAGGGGTCGCCTCCCTTCAACCGGACTACGACCTCCACGGTTGTGGCGCAAGAAACCAGCAGCGAGTTGATTTCAGCTTGCGTAAGCAGTTTGCGCCCGCAACGCTTGCCGATGTCGATGATCTTGGCGGCGGGAGAGATCATTGCCAGAATCTCACCTGTGACCAGCGCGTCATGCAGCACGATATTTGCCTGGCCGAGCAAACGTGCGGCGCGCAGGGTCAACAGTTCAGGATCGCCGGGGCCTGCTCCGACCAGAAAAACCTTACCCATGGGTGCCTCCATTGCGGCGGCATGTCTTCCGCACGCTGTTTCGCTCATGCTCATCGCGCCGCACGCGGTGCCGCCGCGAGCGATTGAGCGCCGTGGCCGGGTCGAATTCAAAAAGTGAAAGTGAAAAAGTCGGCATGCTTCAGCCCTCGATTCCGTGCGGCGTGGTGGCCGTCGGAAGATCTCTCGGCACCGGGGCCGTAACCCCGCCTGCAAGGAATCCACGGATCTCATCGTTGCTGTGCCGCGAGAAAAACTGCCGCAGGTTTTCGCCTTGTTGGCGCGAATGGTTATAGACCGACAACAGCCGCGCAATGGCATCGGGAACATCCGAGGCCAGGCAGCGGTATCCGACCGGGCGCGCGATCGACTGCTCACGGCCGACCGCGCCGCCCACGCAGAAGTAGTAGGCATCCGCCATCCTTCCGTCGACCTTGATCTTCTTGCCCTCCAGGCCGAGATCGGCGATCCAATGCTGGCCGCAACTGTTAGGACAACCAGTGATGTTCAGTTTCAACTGCTGATCAAAACCGGGAAGCCGTTCTTCCAATTCCTCGACCACCCAGCGGGCGAAGCCTTTGGTTTCGGTGATCGCCAGTTTGCAAAACTCGGTTCCCGTGCAGGCAATGGCTCCGCGCCAGAAGGGAGAGCCCTCGATGCGCAGCCCAATGGCTTCCAGCTCTCGCGCCAGTGTCGCGGCATTCTGGTTGGGAACATTGACGACGATCAGATTCTGCATGGCGGTGGTCCGCAACTCGCCTTTCGCAAATCGGTCCGCGAGATCGGCTGCGAGCCGCAGTTGTTCGGCGCTGAGGCGGCCACGCAGCACGGCGGCTCCCACGTAGGAATAACCTTGCTGTCGCTGCGCATGAATGCCAACGTGGTCGCGGAAGACGTCGCTCGGTGGATCTTCATGTTCGGCGGGGTCGAGTTCGAAGCCGAGCCGCCGGTTAATCTCCGCCAGGAAGGTGTCGGCATTCCACCCGTGCTTTAGAAAGAGGAATTTCAATCGCGCCTGCTCGCGGCTTTCGCGGAGCACGCCGGCGTCCCTGAATATCTCCGCTATGGAGCGCACGACCGGCGCTGCCTGCTGCAACGGGATGAAAACGTTCAATCTGAGGGCGAGGTGCGGCTGGGTGGAAAGACCTCCGCCGATGCGCAACGAGAAACCATGCTCGTCGCCGTCGCCGCGCCTGCGAATGATGCCCGTGAGCCCGATATCGTTGATCTCGGGATAGGTACACCAGGAGCGGCAGCCCGTAACGGAGATTTTGAACTTGCGCGGCAGGTTGCGAAAATCCGCGTTGCCAACGAAAAAGCGGTTCAGCTCGAGCACCACGGGAGACGCGTCGAATACTTCGTCGCCATCGACCCCAGCCAGCGGGCAGCCGGTGATGTTGCGCGTGACGTCGCCGCATGCTCCCAGCGTGTTGAGACCGGCGTGCCAGAGTTGCTCGATGACATCAGGCAGGTCCTCGATTCTTACCCAGTGCAACTGGATATTCTGCCGGACCGTGATGTCGGCCACGCCTCTGCCATAACGGGCACACAAGCTCGCGATGGTGCGCGCCTGGCCGCTCGACAGAAAGCCGTTGGGAATGCGGATGCGAACCATAAAGAACGGCATCGCCAGACCTTCACCGCCCTTGCCGCCGATGGCGCCCGCTCCATCGCCCTGCGTGTAAACGCCCCAGAAACGGAAGTAGGTCGAAAGCCATTCCGCCGGGATGGAGCCATGTCCCTGGCGGGCGAACTCGCGGATCTCGTCGAGCCGCTCCCATGGATTCAGTTCACGCTTCAGGCGCTCCACTTTCTGCGCCTTGGTTTCCTTCGGTTGCTCTGCCATGATGTTCTCCCCAATACAAAAAGCCCACAAGCCATCCTTCTGGCGTGTGGGCTTTGCGAAACCTGATTTAGATTGCCGCTATGCCACGTTGTCTCCCGCGCCAGACGGTGCTATCCAGCAACACATGCAACAACAGCACATGCTGGCCACCTTTTGACGCGACTGACCACGGAACTTCATCGCCTTAAGGTTATAATCGAAATCGTGGGTGATGGTCAACGTCGCGACCGTTCAATAGTGCAAAACGATCGTGAAACGCGACAATCAAAGCAGCAGATTGGATTCAGCGCACGGTTACCGTGTTGCCAGCAGTTCTCCTCGCGGACAATTCCAACGGGTATGTTCTTCCTGAAGGGGTTAAGGAGGCCGTAGTTCCCCCTGCCAATTTGCCTGTCAGAACGGGGATTGGCCCTGATCGCGGTACACCCACGCCATTGCACAAAAGTCGGGGATTTCTGGAAAGGTTCATGGTCACGCTACAAAAAGTGAAGGAAGCGCGAGAGCGGATCGGCAATTCCGTATTTGTTTCGCCCTGCTCCCACTCGGAGACGTTTTCCGAACTCATCGACAACAATGTCTTCTTGAAGCTCGAGAACCTGCAAATGACGGGTTCGTACAAGGAACGGGGAGCACTCAACAAGATACTCACACTCACCGCCGAGGAGCGCGAACGCGGGTTGATCACGGCTTCGGCGGGCAATCACGCTCAAGCTGTTTCCTTTCACGCCAGCAAAAGGGGAATCGCGGCGCAGATCTGCATGCCGCTGACTACTCCGCTGAATAAGGTGATGTCGACTCGCCGTTACGGTGCGGACGTGATTCTGCACGGGGCGAACTACGACGAGGCTTGCGAGGAGGCTCTCCGCCGTTGCGCCCAGGATGGGTTGACGTTCGTGCATCCATTTGACGACCACGCGGTAATCGCGGGACAAGGGACTCTGGGGTTGGAACTGCTGGAGCAGATTCCGGACCTCGAAGTGGTGATTACCGCAATCGGCGGCGGCGGCCTCATCAGCGGCCTGGCTTGCGCGCTGAAGGAGACGAACCCAAAGATACGGGTCATCGGTGTGCAGACTGCAAGATTGCCTTCCATGAGGGCGGCGCTGGCCGCAAAGCATCCGGTTGTTCTTCCGGTTTCCTCCACGCTGGCGGATGGCATTGCCGTGCGCCGTGCCGGCGACCTTACCCTGCCCCTGGTGCAGAGATATGTCGACGACATTGTGACCGTTGAGGAAGAGGAAATTGCGAACGCGATTCTGCTGCTGCTCGAGCGCGAGAAAACACTGGCGGAAGGCGCCGGCGCGGCGCCGGTTGCCGCTCTGCTTCAGCGGAAGGTCTCATGCATCGGGAAAAAAATCGTGGCGATCGTCTCCGGCGGCAATCTTGACGTGTCGATTCTCTCGCGCATCATCGAGCGCGGACTGGCGAAGGACGGCCGCCTGATCAGGCTGCGCATCCATCTGCCGGACTACCCGGGAGCGCTGCACCGGTTGACGGGTGTGCTCGCACGCCACCGCGCCAACATCGTTGAAACCTCGTATGATCGCACCTACTACGGCGTCAACCTTGGCGATACGGCGATCGACCTGACGATGGAAACGCGCGGGTCCGAGCACGTCGCGGAGTTGCTGGCCGCCCTGGAGTCGGAGAAGTACGATTTTGAACGCATTCAGTAGGGTCGTGCCCTAGTGTGGTGCCCCGGAAATACTTCGCATAACGAAAAAGCAGCAGCTCTCGACGGTTCCTCAAATCGGCAAGACGATCGGCGAGTTGCCCTTGCGCGCGCGCTACAACCTTCTTCTTCTCGCGCTCAAGCACATTGACGATTCGGGTTCCCACCTGGCCGTGAATCCGCCCGATGAGGTCGTCCTGTCGAAAGATTCCGTGATAATCGCAATTGGCGACGTCAGCGACCTGCGACGGGCAAGGGCGGACGCCAACCCCGCGGACAAGACCTCGGGCTGAACCGGCCCTGCGAGTTTTCTCTCCGCCCCCGGTGTTCATATCATTTGAGCCGAGGAGGAAGATCGTTCGCGCCTGCCGGATTCTGTCGAGACCCTGATCGGCGGCAATGTGGAATTGTGACTCTCCGCTTGGCGATGGCTGGTATCATACTGCTAATTCCATTAAAGTCTGAAAGTCGAAATTCTTGGACCAAATGCCGGTGAGCAAAGTCGTACAGCTTCGTTGTGCACCTCCTTCTCGATCCATGTATGCGGGAAGGCTCCTCGCCCGTCTGCTGGTTGTGAGCGTGATCGCGTCGCTTGCTATTCTGGCGGGCTGTGGCAACTCGAATAGCAGTCGTCCGGGCGGAGCCCGCGCAGCAACGGCGCCGCAGGCTATTCCAGTCGGGGTCTTCGGCGCCGAAAAACGCGATATGCCCTACTATCTGACGGGATTAGGCAACGTCACCGCCTTCAACACCGTCACGGTTAAGACGAGAGTCGACGGGCAACTGGTGCAAGTTGCATTCCAGGAGGGACAGGAGGTTAGAAAGGCGATCTGCTGGTCCTGATCGACCCGCGGCCCTACGAGGTTGCGCTCAGCCAGGCGGAAGCGACTCTGTTCAAAGATCAGGCTCAGTTGCAGGACGCCCGCGTTAACCTGGGGCGTTTCACCGGCTTGTTCGCCGACAAGATCATCCCGCAACAGCAGCTTGATACGCAGCGCGCCACGGTGAATCAGTTGGACGGGCAGGTTCGCCACGGTCATCGACGGCGCCGAGAACGTGCAGCAGGCCGCGTGGATGAACGAGCGTCCCGCGGTCATCGTCAACATTCAACGCCAGCCCGGCGCCAACATCATCGGCGTAGTCGACCACATTAAAGCAATTCTGCCGCAACTGAGTTCGGCGCTGCCCTCGTCGGTGAAGGTCTCCGTGCTCACCGATCGCACGCAGACCATTCGCGCCTCGGTCGACGACGTGCAGTTTGAGCTCATGCTCACCGTCGTACTGGTGGTCATGGTCATGTTCCTGTTCCTGCGAAATCTGTCGGCAACCGTCATTCCCAGTGTTGCCGTTCCGCTTTCGCTGGTCGGGACCTTCGGCGTGATGTACCTGCTCGGCTATGGCCTCGACAACCTCTCCCTGATGGCGCTCACGATTTCCACCGGTTTCGTGGTCGATGATGCGATCGTGATGATCGAGAATATCGACCGCTATCTGGAAGCCGGAGAATCGCCTCTGGAGGCCGCTCTCAAGGGCTCCGGGCAGATCGGTTTCACCATCGTTTCGCTGACCGTGTCGCTGATTGCGGTGCTCATCCCTCTGCTGTTCATGGGAGATATTGTGGGGCGCCTGTTCCGCGAGTTCGCGGTCACGCTCGCCGTGACCATTCTGGTTTCGGCCGTGGTTTCGCTCACCTTGACGCCGATGATGTGCGCCAAGTTGCTGAAGCATAAAGATCCTTCCAGGCAGACCTGGTTTTATAAAGTATCTGAGAAGTTCTATAACCGGGTGATCGAGAAGTACGGCGAAACTCTAACCTGGGTTCTGAAGCACCAGCCCGCAACCCTGGCAATTACGGTTGGAACACTGGTGCTCACTCTGGCTCTTTACGTTTTTGTGCCCAAAGGCTTCTTCCCGGTGCAGGATACCGGCGTCATTCTCGGCATCTCCGATGCGCCGCAGACGATTTCCTTCGCCGCCATGGGCGAGAGCCAGCAGCAGCTTGCTCACGTTATTCTGCAGGACCCCGATGTCGTCAGTCTCTCTTCCTTTATCGGCATCGATGGCACCAATACCACCCAGAACAGCGGACGAATTCAGATCAACCTGAAGCCGCGCGATCAGCGCCAGGACACGGCATCGGAAATCATCCGGCGGCTGCAACCCAAGTTGGAGAGCGTTCACGGAATCACGCTTTACATGCAGCCGGTGCAGGACCTCACGGTCGAGAGCAAGCTCAGCCGTACTCAGTATCAGTATGCGCTCGAGGATGCCGACATCAATGAGCTTGCCCTATGGGCTCCGCGTTTTCTGGACAAATTGAAGCAGCAGCCGGAGCTGCGGGATATCGCCACCGACCAGCTTAACGGCGGATTGAACGCCGACCTGACAATTGACCGCGACACGGCGGCGCGCTTTGGCATTTTGCCGCAGGCGATTGACGACACCCTGTACGACGCCTTTGGGCAGCGCCAGGTTTCGACCATCTTTACCCAACTGAACCAGTATCGCGTTGTGCTCGAGGTGGACCCGCAGTTTCAGACCAATCCGGATGCTCTGAACAGCATCTACGTGCGCTCGCAGACCGGGACGCAGGTGCCGTTGATGTCGTTCACCAAGCTGCAACGTACCAACGTGCCACTGTCGATCAACCACCTCGGCCAGTTTCCGTCGGTAACGCTTTCGTTCAACTTGGCTCCGGGCGCCTCTCTGGGCGAGGCCACCAAGGTTATCGATGAGGTGAAGCGCGAGATTGGCATGCCGCTCAGCGTGCAGGCGGGATTTCAGGGAACCGCGGCAGCGTTTCGCAATTCCCTCGCCAGCGAACCCTGGCTGATTGTTGCCGCAATCGTTACCGTGTACATCGTCCTTGGAGTGCTTTACGAGAGTTACATCCACCCGATTACGATTCTCTCCACCCTTCCCTCGGCGGGCGTCGGCGCGATTCTTGCCCTGTTGCTCACCGGCAACGATCTGAATGTCATTGGACTGATAGGCATCATCCTGCTGATCGGCATTGTCAAGAAGAACGCGATCATGATGATCGACTTTGCCCTGGAAGCCGAACGCCAGGGGGGCAAACCGCCCGAAGAGGCGATCTTTCAGGCATGCCTGTTGCGCTTCCGTCCGATCATGATGACCACCATGGCGGCCCTGCTCGGTGCCTTGCCGCTTGCCCTGGGTACGGGAACGGGCAGCGAACTGCGCCGGCCGCTCGGAATTACGATTGTCGGCGGCCTGCTTTTGAGCCAACTGCTCACTCTTTACACCACTCCGGTCGTCTACCTGGCTTTTGACCGGCTCTCCCGGCGATTCTCACGTTTCAGGGTTGGCAACCGCATCGAGCAGCCCGTAGCAGCGGAGTAGTCATGAATATCTCCGAGCCATTCATCAAACGACCGGTGGGCACGTCGTTGCTCACGCTCGGGCTATTGCTGGCGGGTTCCCTGGCTTTTACTCTTTTGCCCGTCGCGCCGCTGCCTCAGGTCGAGTACCCGGTGATCTATGTCACCGCTACTTTGCCCGGAGCAAGCCCTGAAACCATGGGCTCCTCGGTCGCCACTCCGCTGGAACGGCAATTCGGGCGGATTGCGGGCGTTACCGAGATGACCTCGACCAGCCAGTTGGGATCGACCAACATCACCTTGCAATTCGACCTCAATCGCAACATCGATGCCGCCGCTCGCGATGTGCAGGCTGCCATTAACGCCGCCCGAGGCACCCTGCCTTCCAACCTGCCGCAGAATCCGACCTACCGCAAAGTAAACCCGGCGGACGCGCCCATCATGATTCTGGCGATGACGTCGGACTCCATTACCAAGCCGGATATGTACGACGCCGCCGACTCGATCCTGGCGCAAAAGTTGTCGCAGGTGGAGGGCATTGGGCAGGTCTTTGTAGGTGGCGCCGCTCAGCCCGCCGTCAGGGCAGAGTTGAATCCGACGCAGTTGAACAACACCGGAGTCGGCCTCGACCTGGTGAGAACCGCTCTCGGCAGCGCCAACGCCAATCAGGCGAAGGGGCAGCTTTCCAGCGCGCAGGAAGCAGTCACCATCAGCGCCAACGACCAGATTTGGAAGGCCTATCAATACAGAGACCTGATTGTCGCCTATCGCAATGGATCTCCCGTAAGGCTTTCGGATGTCGCCACCGTGCAAGATAACGTGGCCGACATCCACACAGCCGGATTTGCCAATGGAAAACCGGCTGTCTTGATGATTGTCTTCCGCCAGCCTGGCGCAAACATCATCGGGACCGTCGATCGCGTCTACGCCTTGCTGCCGCAGTTGCGGGCTTCGGTCTCGCCGGCCATTGATATTTCGGTGTTGATGGACAGGACCACCACCATCCGCGCCTCGGTGCGCGATATCGAATTCACCCTGATCATTTCGATTGTCCTGGTCATCTTTGTGGTCTTCGTCTTCCTGCGGAATCTTTGGACGACCCTCATCCCCAGCGTCTCGGTGCCGCTTTCGCTCATTGGCACCTTTGGCGCCATGTATCTGCTCCATTACAGTCTTGACAACCTGTCGCTGATGGCGCTGGCCATCTCCACCGGATTCGTGGTCGATGACGCCATCGTAGTCATCGAGAACATTACCCGATATCTGGAGCAAGGCTACAGCCCGGTTCAGGCCGCCTACAAGGGATCGCGCGAGATCGGCTTCACGGTGCTCTCGATGAGCACGTCGCTGGTGGCGGTCTTCATCCCGATCCTGCTGATGGGAGGCATCGTCGGGCGCTTGTTCCGCGAATTTGCGGTCACCCTCAGCATCGCCATCGCGGTTTCGCTGGTGGTCTCGTTGACCACCACCCCGATGATGTGCGCAAAGTTCCTGAAGCCTGTCGAGAAGCAGAAACACGGCAGGCTCTATCGTTCCAGCGAACGCGTCTTCGACTGGATACTGGAGAGCTACAGCCGCGGCTTGGGATGGGTATTACGTCATCAGCGATTCACCCTGTTGGTTACCATCGGCACGGTATGTCTCAGCGTCGCCCTATACATCTTCGTCCCCAAGGGCTTCTTCCCGCAGCAGGATACCGGCCGGCTGATGGGCTCGATTCAAGCCGCGCAGGACATCTCCTTCGGCGCCCTGCGGCAGAAATTGTCTGAATACGCAGCCATCGTGCAGAAGGACCCGGCCGTCGATCAAGTCATGGTGTTTTCCGGCGGGCGCGGACTGCAAAACAGCGGCAGCATGTTCATCACCTTGAAGCCGCTTGCAGCCCGCAAGAATACTACGGCGGACCAGGTGATCGGGCGTCTTCGCCGGCAACTGGCGGTCATTCCCGGGGCAACCTTGTACATCCAGGCCGCTCAGGATCTGCAGATCGGGGGACGCCAAAGCGCCTCGCAGTTCCAATACTCGCTGCAATCGGAAAACCTGCAGGAGCTGAGCAACTGGGCGCCGCAACTGCTGGCGCAATTGCGCGCCTTGCCGCAATTGCGCGACGTCTCCACCGACCAGCAGGACAAGGGATTGGAAGCGCATGTCCAGGTTGATCGCGACACCGCCGCACGCATGGGAGTGACCTCCGCCGCGATCGATAGCGCCCTTTACGACGCCTTCGGTCAAAGGCAGGTGTCAACCATCTATCGCCCGTTAAACCAGTACCACGTGGTGATGGAGGTCGATCCGAGCTACAGCCAGAACCCGCAAGCTCTGGACAACATCTATGTCCGCGGCACCAACAACACGTCCGTGCCCTTGGGGTCGTTCGCCAAGTTTGTGCAGTCCAGTACCGCTCTGGGCGTGAATCACCAAGGCCAGTTTCCCTCGGTTACGCTGGCGTTTAACCTGGCTCCGGGAGTCTCTCTCGGGCAGGCGACGGTGGCCATTCTGAATGTTCAGCGCCAGATCGGGATGCCCTCTGACATCCATGCCCAGTTCGCCGGCACGGCGGCCGCTTTCCAACGGTCGCTTTCCAGTCAGCCGTTGCTGATCATGGCCGCCCTGGCCACCGTTTATATCGTCCTCGGCATGCTGTACGAAAGCTATATCCACCCGATTACGATCCTGTCGACGTTGCCGTCGGCCGGCGTCGGCGCTCTGCTGGCGCTGGTAATTACCCGCACAGACCTTTCCGTCATTGCCGTCATCGGGATCATTCTGCTGATCGGCATCGTCAAGAAAAATGCGATCATGATGATCGACTTCGCTCTTGACGCGGAGCGCCGCGAGGGCAAGAGTCCGGAAGAGGCGATCTACCAGGCGTGTCTGTTGCGCTTCCGTCCCATCATGATGACCACCATGGCCGCCCTGCTTGGCGGCCTTCCGCTCGCCCTCGGGACCGGGACTGGCAGCGAACTGCACCGTCCGCTCGGCATCACCATTGTCGGCGGCCTGATCGTGAGCCAGATGCTTACGCTTTTTACCACGCCCGTCATCTATCTCTACATGGATCGCATCCGCTGGTGGGCAGCGCAACGCAAAGCGGGTCGGATTCCATCGATGTTGCCGAAACCCGGCACGGCCGATTAGAACAATTCCACCAAGATTTTGCACACACCTCAGAAGTGTCATCCTGACCTTATCGCAAAACCAGGGATGGTGTATCCCGGAGCCCAGAGCACTCCGGTCGATGCGACCATCAGGGAGCGGCGACCTTGACGAAACGAAAAAGGACATAGCTTCCCTGGTTTTGCCGTAGGAGTGTCATCCTGAGCGAAGCGAAGGATCTGCTGTTCCCCGTGCCACAAAAGAAGCACATTCTTCGCTCCCCTTCGGTCGCTCAGAATGACACCCCTTCAAAATTATTGGCTGGGTGCCCCACATCTGCCGCAGTTAGCAGACGTAGGAGCGGAGTTCGGATGTGTCCGATGCTGCTCGTTATCGGACACGAAATCGTTATCGGACATAAAATTGCCCCACTCGCATGGCGAAATGGGGCAAGTCTTGAGCAGTTGCGCGTGTTGGGGTGGATCAGGCGGCCTTTGCCTGGTTAGTGTCGTCCGGCATGGTAAATGCCTGCTGCTCGGCGAGGTTCCCGATGACCGGCAGTTTGAATATCTGTCCCTGGTAGGCCTTCAACAGGCAGATCACCCATAGCACGACCTCGGCCAGCCACAGCAGGGGCCAGAGTATCAGGGTGGTCCATCTCACCACCGGCATAAAGGCAACAATCCTCAAAGCGAACGACGCAACCATGCACGCAATAGCAAAGAAAATGCACTGGAATGCGTGATAGCGGACGAAGCGCCGTTTGTTATACGGCTCAATCAGCAGAAACACAATGGCCGGAATGATGGTGACGTAGGCGAGCATGCCGGCTACGTTATCGGAGAGGCCACCGCCGGTTGTCGGCTGTGCCGGGGGCGGTGCCGGAACGGCGGCAACACTTGGCGAGGTTCTTCCTACTGATTTCCCGCACGCAGGACAAAAAGCGGCAGTCTCGGCGATCTGGGCGCCACAAGATGCACAAAGCATGATGCTCTCCCTTGGTACATTTAACGCCCGTACCGGGGCGACAATGCGCGTCCTCTGTTTGGACGGCGGGCAGGAGCCATTTGGTTTTCCGGAATTCCGCGATCTGTACTCCGTTAGAGTCCATCCACTGCACGCGCTCCTCGCCAGCCAGCGGGTCGCGGTTCCTAAGCTGATGAAAACACAATAGACCTGATGACTCTGGCAACTCGGATCGGTTTGGGGGCACGATTCTTAGACCAGCGACCGACCTGTTCGCCCCGCCAGCACGGCTTTGTTCGGCTGTTGTGTAAGATTTGTCACACCAAAGTGTGATTCGAGGTCTGGACCTGCCCTCTGGAACGTCAGCGTACAATGATGTGAGCGGAGCTGTCATCAACTAAAGAAAGAAGAACTGACTATGGAAATGGTGAGTTTGGAGTCTGCGCAGAAGATCCTCGCTCAGGCTGTCGAGAAGGCGGCCAAGGAATTTGGCCGCCCTATTAGTGTTTCGGTGTGCGACAAGTATGGATTCCAGGTCGCTTTCGCCCGCATGAATAACGCGCCGGTGCGAGGCATCGAAATCTCGCGCCGGAAGGCGTACACTGCTGTCCGGATGGGTATGTCGACTGACGCATTCCTGGCACGGCTCCACAAGGAACAGGTCGAGGCCGGTTTTTTTGGCGACGATACGCTCACGGCGCTTCCTGGCGGCAACCTTCTGAAGGACGCCGCCGGCAACGTTCTGGGCGCCGTGGGAGTGAGCGGCCTTGCGCCAAGCGAGGACCAGTCCATCACGGAAGCCATGGCAGAGCTGGTGAAAACAGGCAAGGTCTAGAACTGGTTGCATGAATATTTCTTTGAAGGGGCACGGCTTACATGACAGCTCTTCGCTACTGCTCAATATGTCTTGGGCCAGGCGACTCCAGTCTCAAAAGAGATCATGTCAGCCGCGCCGTCAAGAGCCAGTAATGGCGCGGGCTTTAGCCCCTAACGGCTCTGGATTTGGCTTTTCCTAATCTTAATTTTCGCAGGGAATAAAAAATGAACAAAATTGGATTTGTTGGTTTGGGAATCATGGGGAAACCCATGAGCAAGAATCTGCTTAAGGCCGGTTACAAACTGGTCGTTTACGATATCGTTCCGGCCGCCGTGGAAGAGGTCAAGAAGGCTGGCGCGGAAGTCGGCGCCTCGCCCAGCGATGTGGCCTCCAAGAGCGATGTCATCATCACCATGCTGCCGAATTCGCCCCAGGTGAAGGAAGTGG